>Ga0163217_1108937_pt1 | contig 12542 bp, 16 predicted proteins | sample SynspAceP_FD_185933 | JGI IMG/M metagenome (GOLD analysis project Ga0163217, IMG submission 185933) | Saline lake microbial communities from Ace Lake in Antarctica - Synechococcus sp. Ace-P (PacBio error correction) | ecosystem: Environmental > Aquatic > Non-marine Saline and Alkaline > Saline ... | reverse complement strand
CGGACGAATTAACTCGATGAGGCAGGGCATGGTGCCCAGGGCGGTGAGATCGCGCGTGGATCAGTGCCTTGAGATCGCAACGCGAGATCGGTTTGGCTGCGCTGCAGGGGCGCGCCAGTCGGAAGGGGATGTGGGCATGCCTGATCTGATTGGAAGCATGCTGGACGCCAAGTCGGCCATCCCAAAGCAGGAGCAAACTGCGCTTGGGTGCATCGCTAGGCGCGAGTTGCGCGATTGCAATTATCTACCGTCGATGTTCTGGGCGTCAGGACGAGATTCAACGGCGGGCGGTGCCCGTAGGTACGCTGGAAGACCTGGTGACGATCCCCGTACTTGCGGGGCGCAACTGTCTGACGCGATATGGAAGGGGTAGAGACAAGCTCAGGGATTGGGCTTACGGTTCGTGCGCTGGGGGGTTTTTTCGATTTTTTTTTCAAGGGGGGGGGGGGGGGGCGTTGGCTGTTCAGGTGGGCGGAACATCATGAGTCGCGCCTGATGGAAGATCGCGCGAACCTGCGCACTCGGCAAGGCCGTGGCGAATTGCTGCATCACGGGGATGGTTTCCGAGGTCAGGTGACCACAGCGCTGAAAGATGGCCGCTTCGTGGCCGGCAGAACGCGGGAGTCCGCTTTACCGCCGGATGGCCCCCGGCTTTTACGGGATTGCCTTCAGGCGCTTCGAATCTGGTGCTGAAAGGCGCGTGCAGCCGTCGGGCTATACCGAATCTGTCCTGCACGCACGCCGGGTGGAGCTGAAGCCGCACAGGCTGAAGTGTCTTTTACCGAAGGGCGAGGGCCAGCCCCTCGTGCTCCCGGAGTTTTTACTTTGGCAAATTGAAGCAAAGATGAGGATAGGATGGACTAGTTCACATTAGAGCAGGCGGGTCATATCGGCCGAAACGTTTAAAAAAGGGCCGAGCTGGGGTTGAAACCCCTGTCAGCCGTACGGTGCTGGACGCAGGCGCCACGTGGCAGGCGTCGAGCGTGAAAGACGGCGGCACCTGGCCGGTTCGGCCTTCGCCCAACGGCAAGCCTATGGCGCGGGTGTGTTGGGTATGGCCGGGCGGGCGCAAATGGGCGCGGGCGAGCAGCAGCCTATTTTATGGCGGCGGTGACGGTTGTTATGGCAGGGCCATGGTGCCTGTTACGGCGGTTTGCCTGCTGCGCGACGCGGCGGGGTTGTAGGCAGCGCTGGGCGTGACGGGTACACGGACAATGATGTTACTGGCTTTGCGCTGGCCGGATTGGGCGCTGCAGGGTGATCGGGAGGACTAGCGGCGGGCTTTGGGGATGTTGAGGTCGGATTGAGGACGGCGCGATAGGCTTTGGATGTGAAATCAAATCTGAGGCTGAATATGGCGCGTCCTGGTTGTTGGTACTTGTCGGAAACACCGCTGGTGATGACCAATTACCCGATTCCACGCGGCCGGACGATGAACACCATCGCGGTGGCGACGGTGTCTGGCTGTTTGCCGTTGATCATTCAGGACCGTCCTTTGTGTCGGTCGACGAGTTGTTGAAACCTGCGCACGGCTGTCTTGTTGGACGGCGGGCGCGATGTGCACCCCGAAGAATATGGGGCGAGTCCGCGCAGAGGCGCATTGGCACCTTTGACGTGCCCGCGACGGCCATGCCTTGGGCTTGTGAGCGCCTGTGTCGAGCTGGGGACAAGCCGTTCTTTGGCGTGTTGCCGTGGGTTCCAGAGGTCATGTGGCGATGGGCGGGGACGCTCTACCCTGAGATCCGTGAATTGCCGGGAGATGAAACCACCGCATGCCGCCCGATGGCACGGATGGAGCAGAAGTGCGAGCTGGCGTCACGATGTGACCTTTACCCAAGGCGGCGTGTTTCGAGCTTCTGGTGCGCCAACAGGTGGCGCACCCAACAGTTGCACGGCAGGGATCAAAGCCGCGGCCGCGGCGTGATCATCGGACGGCTTCGCGAGGATGGCAGCGGCCAGAGCGATTTATTCAAGGACGCCCCGGTTTCACCTCGCCGTGCGTGGCATCCGAATGGGACGCGGGGATGACCCTGTGTCGCGATCCCTTGATTCGAAGGTTCGGTGCCGCAAGGCGCAAGCTTGGCCGACAGGCAACACACGCGGATGCATGAAATCGCCTGATCCCTCTGACAACGTGATGCGGCCGTCGCGATGATTCGACGGAGGTGAGAAAAATAACGTGCCGTCATGCTGTCCGATCTTTTTCCAGGTGAAATCGCTGTGTTGCACGGCAGGTTTTTGAGGGCCGCTTGCGGACGCTCGCCTTTATCGCAGCTGCGAAAAGCTGCCGGCATTTCGGCGTATAAGGGCTGTGATCTTATGCATGGGGCGACGTTAGCCGCCCCAAGTTAAACAAATTATGGACCGGCAACCCGCGGTACATGTCGCCGCCGGTGACCTGATGCACTGTCCCGTTGATCGCTTGCGAACCGGGCCGGTTAGCCAATTGTGGCGGCAGCTGTGACCTTTCGGACACGTCGATCAGACGTTTTTGCGGGTTTGAATTCACCATGGACGGCGCGTGACTTTTTCTTTGAAATACCAGCCGTTCCGAGATTGACGACGCTGTTGGCGAATTGACGATTGGGAGTGTCCACGTTAGCCAGGGCAGATCGCGTGAAACGTATTAGGGTGCCAGATAGGTCCGCGGCCAGTGATTGATCAAGCCCAATCATCGTGTTTCGACGCAGAGTAGCGCGCGCGGGCAGGCACCGCGCATCGGCTGGAAGAGATCGCAATGACCCGGGCCCCATTCCGGTGCGCGGCATTGTCTTCAACGATTAGGCGGATCGTAAGAAGACGGCCACCGTCGATTGGTTGAGACATCATGTTGGCGCCAGAATCCATTATACCGTCTTATGCACGGCCTTGCCCCGGCATACCGGGCTTGGGGATGCAAATCTGGATCGGGCCGGGGCTTTGACGTGCTGGCGGCGATCTTGGCCACCACGTGTCTTCGCTGCGCACGTCCTCTGCCATGGCGGTCATATTGTCGCCGCAACCTTCGTCGAGCACCTCTTGGCGGCGGGCCGGTGATCGTTTACAGCGCGCCCCGTTGCCGCCAAATCCCGTGCACTCAGCCGATGCCGGGCCGCCGCCTGTGAACAGTGCGTGTTTCCCTGTAGGTCCCATTTGTACTCCCTATGAAAATGGACGTGACTGACGGACATGCTGTCGGCAGCGAGGGGCAGGTGCAAGGCGCGCGCGTTTTCAGCGCAAACGTCGCAAAACCTAAATGCGGCTGTTAGCGTATTTTATGTGTTGCAAAATCGCTGTTCTAATTATGTCCGTCTCTTTTACTATAGGAACCCAAGCGAGCTATCGCTCTGAGGTACATATTATTGCGCCACGCGAGGCGTAGAAGCACAAACGGGGGACTCTGGATTGAAGATTCGGGACGCCAAAGAAACATTTGAAGGGGGAAAAAATCGCGTTGCGATGACCCGCGGACACTCAGCACTCAGCTGCAAAAGCTCGGTCACACTTGTCTGATTGGAAAGCTGCGCAGGCGAGCGGCTTTGGTTTTCACGATAAATATGTCGAAGCCGAGGTAGAGGTGATCGACACAGCGGCTGAGCTTGGGAAACGGCGGATTAGTCGTGGCGAAGGGTCCGTGTCCGCGCCCGCCGAGATGGCGATATGATTGCGTCCGACCAAGACGCTGATTTCCTTCTTTAGCCTGTGGCGACGAAGCAAGATGAAAAGGGCTAGCTGAAAAAGCACCACTCGTTGTCGCGATGGAGATATCCCTCGGATTCAGCCGTGGCAGAAATGGATGCCACTGTCGTACGCATGGCGAACATTCGCGGGCTAGCCGTGCGGTGATCGAGCGGGCACAACCTTTGGCGCTCACTTTACGGTAGCTCACAGGCCGCGGGCAAAGTCCTTCCGGCCAAGGTTCTGGTTGTCGGTGCAGGTGTTGCCGTCTAGGCAGCGAATCGACCTCAAGTCGTTGGGCGCGATCACGTGGCCTTTGACGTACGTCCCGAAGTCGCGAGCAGGTCGACATCGAGGGTGCGATTTGTTGTTACTCGATGTCGACAGAAGCGCAGCAGGACGGCTCCGCCTCGGGTGGCTACGTTCTGTTTTCTTTGCCGGAATTCCGCGAAGCGCAGCTGGCAGTTCCCAGCGACTGGCCCCCGAAGTTGATGATGCGTCCATCACCCACGGGGCGTTGACTTCCCAACCGCGAAAGCGCCAGCGCTGTGGACCGAAGATATGTCGCCGCAATGAAGCCCCGGGTCGGCTCTCTCGATCTGGCAGCGGGAAAAGGGCGGCAACTGCCAGCTGACCACGAGTGGGACGAGAAAAATCGTGACCGAGAATGGATGTAAAACCATATCGAGCTACACCGACTTTCCCAAGCGGATTGGCAACGCAGGCGCTCGACGCTGTTCTCGAACCAACATTCGCCACTTTGCTGACCGATCTGACACCGAAAAAAGACGGTGTGAATCAACCACACAGGAAGACGGACAGTGGATCCGTGGGGGCACCTTAACCCACGACAACGAACGTCACCCTTCCCGCCGCCCCCGCCCAGGTAGCGGCCGATTGCGGCAGCCGCCGAAAAAGGACAGCCCAAGGAAACTTGACGCCGGAAGAAAAGCGTGCCAAAGAGACGCGGTTCAAAGCACAGACGCGCAATCAGGTACGGCTTGCTGGCATTGGTGGCGTTGTTGCTGTTTGGCGGTTGGCCTGTCGCACAGCCATCTATGCAGGCACTTTATCGTGTTCGTTTCTGGGCCGTGTTCATTGGTTTCCAGGTGATCTGGGGCGTCGCACATAGCCTGGCACACCCCGCTGATGGCCGTGACCAACGCAGATTTCGTCAATCATCATTCTGGGGCGGTCATGCAGATCGGGTCCGGATCGTTCTTGGTGATTTTGGCCGCGCTGTCGAGTGTTTATGTGCGGATCAACAATCTTTGGTGGGTTCCGTCGTGACAGCGGCGCATGCTTGCCATGTTCCAAAAATCGTAAAGGGATTCAGGTAAATGGATTTTGGGTTTTACAAACAAGCGGCTTACGTAGGTCGCCCCATCCTCTTCATCTCAGCCTTGGCGGCTGTCGGGAGGGAAACGCAAGCGTGCCGTATGGTACGGGCTCTGGGCATGGCCTTGGCCGTGGTTGCGGGACAATTGATCCGGGCCGGGGGGCTGGTTTTGGTGCTGTCGCTGATCCTGACTGCGGTTGGCATTGCCATTCGAGCTATCAACTGGCGACAAAAGCTACAGATGACGAAATGCCACCGAACTGGTTGCTGCAATGCACAGCCTTGTGGTCTGGGCGGCGGTTTTCGTCAGGCTTATAACGCGCATATCGAACTGGGGGCACGTGCTGGGCGATGGATGACACCGCCCGCAAAGGCAACCGAGCGGCTTCGCCGCCTTCTGGCCAAGAAAGACAGCGTCAGATCGCAAAATCCTGGCGGGTCGAGCGTTCCTTGGTCGTGTTCATACGTTGCGATTCACCTTTTACGGCTTCGGTCATTGCTATAGGCAAGCTGGCGGGTCGGTGGAACTCTTCGGCAACCAAAATGCCCGGTGTCCTGAAAACGCACACCGCTGCCGGCGTATCGCTGCTGTGCTGGGGTCTGGTACTTTACACCGGTGGGTTCCTGCCCGCTGTTCATTCATGAACACTGCCGGGCAGCTGTTACATTGGCGACCCACCTGCATCCATGGGGTATTGGCGGCCGCGGATAGCCCGCTGGTTGTTGTCGATGCTGAAACAGCTATTCCGGCTGGGCTGCAAAGCGGCGATCGGTTTCGCCTTGGCACGATCTGTGATCGTGCGTCGGTGCGCTGGTTGGTTCAGTCAGGTGCGATCCTGTCCTACATTCAAGTGAAAGCGATGAACGTTCGTTCGTCAGCGTTGATCTTGGGCGGCTTTCGTTGGCACCTCTGTCCACCAGATGGCAAGTCGAGGCGCGACAGCATACTACGATTCGAAGTCGACGGTTGTTGCGAGCATGCTGAACGAAGCCGATAGCGCCATCACTCATCCCCGGTTACGGATGCGTGGCTCAGGCACAGCAAAGCGCAGTCAGCGAGGGGGGGGGCTTGGTTAAAAAAAGGGTTTTTGGGCGGGGGGCCCAGAGGCAAGACGATGCGTTTCGCCATTCCACCCGTTGCGGTCGTTTGCCGGGTCACATGACGTTGCTGACTGGCGGAGCAAGCGTTGCCATATGACATCGTGATGGAGAGGACGAGATCACGATGATTTCAAAATCCACCGAACGTTTTGCGAATACGTGATCGGTCGAACGCACATCAGTGACCCCGCCGCAAGGATGATTACCCAACAGCCCGTCGCCGGTATGTTTTTATAATACCGTGCTGAATGCTGAGAAGGCCAAGAACGTCATCGTGTCCCAAGCGCGAGGCAGGGGACTGGCTACTCCGTATCGGCAACCGTTGTTCTTCAAGACACACGCGGTCGCTTTATGGCGACGCCAAAGGCGAGCCTAGGACCAAGCTGCTGCGCTGATCGGACTGATCCGGCCGACAGTGACAACAAAGGGCGGCTGCAGCGATGCGCGCCCTTTTTACATTAGGGGTGATCCATGGAACCAGCGCCTTGGCGGTGATTGAATGTCATATAGGAGGGTTTGAAATATGAAGTTTTCCTGCGCACCAGCCCGTCAACCGGCCCGGCGCCGGCCGAGGTGGACGGCTTTATGACGACGATGCGGCAGCATCCAGTATCTGGTCGCTAGATCCGCCCAACATCCAAAAGCGGCGGTGATTGACGTGGTTCTGGGCCTTCAGCCCGCCAAGCGCCGCCACTGATACGCCGAATGTTCGATACGTCCTGCGCCATGCCGACGCGGCGGGTACCAGTCGACATGGGATTCCGACACCGAATCCCCATGGCGATCACCTGATGGACATCCCCATAGTTGAAACGCCGGCCTGAACAAACCCAATGCCATCGGGATCAAAATCACGAGATTGCCGAAGCTCTGGCGCGACTACTACCACATGCCTGGACCGGCCTTTGACCCCGCGGTCCGATTTGACCAATCGTTTGACGGCGGTCATACCTTTACCATCCGGCGATCTGCCGGCGCGTGACTGCTGTCCCCGGAGGCATACCGCTGGGAGTCGATTTCCTATGTGGTGGAGTCGGATGCCGCCTTTGTGCACGATAGCTTTATGCAGCCCGATGTCCCGCACCGCGCCGCGCTGATTTCCCGTGGTTACCGCGGCGAGCCTGTATCCATCCGCTACAAGAAATTCTTGCCCACTGCCGATGGGCGACAGCGGGCTGTTCGTCGGCCAGACTACGTACTGACATATCGCCGCAGCCCCACGTGGACAATCTTAGCGTGGCTGAAACAGGCAGACATTTAATGCGCATATCGTCTAGCGGCTGTGAGCACTCGACGCTTGTGTCGATCTACCGCTCGAGCACGGGACAGACGCTGTCCTTACGACCGGATGTTGCATGTCTTTGCAGCTGAAACCTGAGGCAGGGCGCATTGCCAGGACGTCAGAAGAGCGGCCACGCGCCTATCTGACAAAATTCCGCTCAACCGGTTTTCTAAAAGGCGATTCCACTTGCGGGCGGATAAATCCTGCGGATACGGATAACCCTATGAAAAGCTATGTAAAATATATCTAGCGCGAACGGCGTGTAGCGCGCCTAGGTTGCCCACGATCACTATCCCTGCAGAAAGCCCTCAATCGTGCCTGCTCTCGACGATCACCCCTGCGCAGTATACCCTGAAATAGCGAAGCTTCACGCCGCGCCCGTTTCCATCGCTGGGTCGCCGCCCCCATGTGGCGGCCCTATCTGGCGGTGCGACGATAGGGGGACGCCGCACACGCGCGACGGTCGAGAAGAACTACAGCAAGCTTACGTACCTTGCTGACCCACTACGGTTGCGCCCCTCCCGTCGGAGGACGCGGACCCATTATTTCGGGGGCGATGGGCAAATATACCCTGAAATGGGAACAGCATACCGAATTCGTGACCTATACGTGATTTCTTGGACCAGATCGGCCAGGCGCCCCTTTGATCCGGCAGAGTTTGATGTCTTCCCGAGAATGGCGCGCTGGCTGAAAGCCAGAAACGACATTACAGGTCGTCTGGCTGCGGCTGGTGCCGCGTCCTTGCCGAGGGACGCGCAGATCGGCGGGAGGCGCTGCAGATTGGTTCGTCCCGGAAAGCTTTGGCAGTGGCGTCTGTGCTGGAAAGATGCTGCAGTCATCGCCAGTGATTTCCGCATCGATTCCGGCGGGCCACGATGCGGCATGGCGGTCTTCGCATCGGAAGGCACCGGCAGGCGCCGTACTTGTGGGCGCATCGTGCAACGGTGTGCGACGTCGAGGGACTTAAATCGATGTCCCATGGCTCAAATCGGCCTTTGCAAAGGTGCGTGAAGTTCGCCGCCAGCTTGACGGCTCGACGCAGAGCTGATTGACCTGATGCGGCGGATGGCGGCCCTCTGCTATGGCCGAAGACACGCTGCACCGCTTTGCTGCATATCTCGTCGGGCTAGGAGGCCGCTTTCGGCGGATGCTTCTTCGGCTTGGCGCGCAGAGGCCAATCAGGCCATTGTCGCGCAGCGGATCGGGGCCCTCGCGGAAAACCCGCTTTATGGCGCGGGACAGGGTTTTGATGGAATTCATGGATGCGCCGGCTTACGAGCCATGCGATGCGCACGGTTGAAAATCGTCGGACAACGCACTGAACAAGATGTGCCGCCCGTGCCAGCCGCGCCGCTGAACTGACTGCGCACACGGTGATGTGAAAGGTCGGCGCAGAAGAACCAGGCGGATACTGGGCCAGCCGATGGATAAAACGCTCGGACCTGCGCTGCGTCTGCAGCACACAGTCGCAAGGGCTCTCGGTCGTCGCATCAGTACACGCGTGTCACTTGGCTGGCGTTAATTCGCTCTTACCCGCTGGCCGAACTAGCGGGAATCGCAAGGGACCGCTGACGGCCATTGCCGTGCCTGTCGTGGGTGATCCTCGTTTTGGGGTCCTTCGCGCCGTTTGCGCCACAAGCAATCAAATAGCGTCAGCTGCCCAGCCAGGATGGTTGCGCGCAAATAGGGCATGCATGGCCAACACGCCGATGCGATCATCCATCGATAGCCAATATGGCAGCCAGCGGACAAGCTGTAGGGGGCACGACCGGATAGTACCGGCACCAGCGTACAGCCCCCTGCAAGTACACCGCCGACACCATCAGCGGCGGCACCGGCCAGATAGCGGGCCGGTCTGGGTGGGGGTCTCGGAAACTCTGCCAGCCAAAGCCGCCAAACAACAGACTTGGGCCGCACCAGGCTCCGAAATACGCGCCAGCAACCCGACGCCAAAGCCTGCGGGGATGAACTGCTTGCCCACCAGCCCAGAAACAACGGTATCGGCAGGAGGGCGACCGTGAACGACCGGCTCTCCATCGGCGATGGGATTCAAATTCGTCGACAGAATAAGCCAGGTACAGAGCCCACGCCAACGGGACCCAGCAAACAATCAGCGCTGCATCATCAGATGGGGCCGAGACGGTTCCCCGACCGTAGCGCCACGGCCAAGGCGGCACGACATCAAGGCCACCCCACAAGGGCCACCGCACCTTGGCAGAGCGGCGAGGCTGACTATAATCACCAAGCCGCAAGTGTGACCGCTGCAAGCGCTCACGCGCATTCGGGGCCAACACCCCGCCTTGCAATTTGTCGCATGGGCCACGACTGCGAACACCACAACGGACACGGGCGCCCGTAAATTGCAGAGCCCGCCAGAAATGGTCAGCGCGAATTACACGCCCGTTGTCGCCACCATGCCCGCACAAACAGGAGCCGCCAAACCCACTTCGCCAGATCAGGGAAGGTCAGGCACAGAAACGATTGATCCGGCAAAGTGATCCAGCCAGCGCCACGCGGCTGGTGGCCAGACAGCAAAGGCCAGTGCCGTCAGCCCAGACCCCTTTTGGCGCGCGTCGGTCTTCGACCAACCACCGAACACGGCGAAACAGAACTTGGTGATCTGCCCGCAAGAACCGCCAAAGCAGCCCAAAGGCCAGGCGCGAACCCGACAGCAGCTGTTGCGGCGTGGTAGTTTCAAACCGGGAATGCTCAACATCTTTTGCGTTCCCCTGCACGACAGGCACGCCAGTTTCACTTGGAGCGGAAACCGCCCGAGTTCAGCCTTTTTGCGCCTCAACGACCAAAGGGGAGGCCGCAGCCCCCTTCACCCTTTTAATAATACTCATATCCTGATCGCAGCCCTCAAGCGCTATGACGGCAGAGGATCACGCCGCGCAACGCGGGTTCCAGCGCATCGGCAGCCCGTCGGCCATAGATGTTCACGCTAAGCACAGTCAGGAAATTGCCAGATCCGGGCAGGATCACCCGTTCGGGAGAATTCCTTGGCATACGCGGACACGGCATCCGAAGCAGCTTGCCCCATGTCGGATAGTCGCGGAAGCCCACGCCAGAAAGCTTAGCGCGCTTTCAGTGATGATCGCAGTGGCGAAGCCAGTGTAGGCAGATACCATGATTGGGGACAATTGCACATGGGCAGCAGGTGCTTGCGGTGATCTTGCCTGACCGCGTGCCGATGGACGCGCCGCCGAGGATGCAATTCACGCTCTCTTCAGCGCCAGATGTCGACCGCGTACGATCGCGCCGTCTGCATCCCAGGACGTCAGGCCCGATGATCCAACCAATCAGAGATTAACGACTTTGCCGACCTTCGGGGCCAGAACCGCGCTTCAGCGGTTGCCGGAACAGGGTCCAACCGGCCAGCAGCGTCAAAGGCAGGATCGGCAGCGACAACAACAGTTCAGTGAACCGCGATCAGCCAAGAAATCGAGCCGTTTTGAAGTAGCCCGAGTTACCCCGATGGCCGACCCGTCACCAGGCCAGTCCATCGACGAGCCCCCACGCTTCTCGACACCGCGGCTCCGGGCGATCATGCTGCGCCATGAATAATCACGACCAGCGGCGATTCTGTTCCAAGGGGTGCGCCAACCGGCCTTTGCTTCGCTGTCACGCGTTGCATAGATCGGGGCGCCAGTTTTTTGTTGCGGATTTCAAGCGCTTTTGGGATCCACGGTCCCACGGAAGGGGCAACAGCACGGCGAGCGATGCTGAGCAGCAAGGAGCTCCGCACAATACAGCACCCTTGTGCTGCGAAACTGCTGCCAGACGTCGGATCCGATGCGCTCCGCAGGCGCGGCATTTTGTGGCTCTTTGTGGACAGCGCGCCGTAAGTTACGAAGTCAGCCTCAAGCGCGCTTGCGGGAGTGCTTGTTCAGTCATAAGCCGGATCCTTGGGTCAAGCAGGCGTTATAGATCGGAATCAGTTGAACAGAACGATCGAGGATGCGAGATAAAAGGTCCAGCGTTAATCACATGTCTCGAAGGTTTCATTGGCAAAAGCAGCAGTCGCGCCAGCTGCCCGGATCCCGCTTTACCTTGAACGTTTCGAGGTGTGATGGCGCGCCCAAAGATCGCGGGCATCCCCAGTGCTATGACCGTTGACCACGGATCATAGAGTTGAGCAAGACGTGAACAGCACGACGGATGTCTTCAGCAGGCCTGGCACAGGGCGGTGCGGACGTAATCCTGATTCAGGTTGTCCAGGGGCATCGCCCCGCACCTTATGGGCACTGATGCTGTGCCCGGTGGTTTGCAGCGGCCACCCATCACGGGCTGACCATCTGCATGACTGGACCTTAAAGCTCTGTCCAGTTCCGTCACGACATGGCGTTGTGGTGCATAGTAGATCGACGGCAACCACCTAGCGATACGGAATACACGGTCGCAGCGCCAGTAAAACGGGCGGGAATTCGAAAAGCCAACCATTTGTACGAATTGTCCGGGCCTGATCGACAGCGAATAAGTGTGCGATAGGCAGAATAGATACCGATGGGGTCCGATCAGGATCCCACGATTATAGCTGAGCCCAACCACCCAAAGGTCTGGCGGCATCGCTGGATCCACGATATCCATGATCGGACTGGGTCTGCAGCTGCATGTGGCGCGTTCGCACAGGCGCTACGGCGCGTGTCAGGGGCATGAAGTCGACAGGGCTTTGGTGTCGGGTCAGCAAGCCCAGCAGGAAACTGTCACGGGTGGCCAGTCGATGAAGACCTGAGGACTTGACCAAGAAAAAACTTGGCATCACACCATTTGTAAGGTAATTGCACATAAATCGGTTGCCAGAGGCCAGCGCCTCGCCGCATTTTTTTCTGGTTCCAACCTTCTGTTGGGGGCAGTCAGGGGCACCTGACAGCCATCGGGATTCGGCCCGGGGGCCAGTTTGGACAAGCAGCCAAGGGAAGATAATTCAGGCTGTAAGAAACAAAAAAGCGCGTTGGTATCGACAAAAAAGTTTAAGGTTTTTCGGGGGGACGGGCAAAATGGTGAAGGTTCCAGGGCATTTTGGCACAGCGGGGCCTTTTGGGGCAAGTCGGGTCTAGGGAAGGAAGGGGAAAGCGGTGTCAAATCCCGGAAGGAGGCGCGATTTCGGCACACATTCAAAATGGCATCAGTCAGAGAGCACGAGGGCGCGTATTCTCTCTT
>Ga0163217_1106685_pt1 | contig 12543 bp, 4 predicted proteins | sample SynspAceP_FD_185933 | JGI IMG/M metagenome (GOLD analysis project Ga0163217, IMG submission 185933) | Saline lake microbial communities from Ace Lake in Antarctica - Synechococcus sp. Ace-P (PacBio error correction) | ecosystem: Environmental > Aquatic > Non-marine Saline and Alkaline > Saline ... | reverse complement strand
CGGCCAACAGAGCGCGCACAAGCTGAGGGGAGGGGAGCGGGAAAGCGCGGGGCAAGACCGAGGCGCCCGAGCGGCGGACGGGGGCCGGCCAAGCCGCGGCGGGGCAGACCGCCACGGCAAGACCGGGCGGAAAAGCGGGCGCACCCGCCAACCCGCGACCGCAAGCGACGGCGCGGAGGCAGGCCCGGCAGCGCGACCAGCGCGCAGGAGGACAGAAAGAGCGGGCGAAGGGCCAGAGCGAGCAGCAGGGGAGGGGGCGGAACAGCGGGCCGCCGGCGCGGGGCCGACGGGACCCCCGCCAACCAGCCAAAGACTAGCGCAGCCGAACAGCCCCCCCAACGAGAAGAGAGGGGCGGCAGGAGCCCGGAGCGCGGGAGGGAGCAGGCGGGGAGAAGCCCCCCAGACGCGAAGCCGGACGGAGGGACACGCGGGGGCCGCGCCGCGGCGAGGAGAGACACGGGGGCAGACACAGACACAAGGGCGGAACGCCGCAAAAGGCAAGGGAAGCAGCCGGGCTGCGCCCGAGCGCGCGGGGCGGGAGGGGGCAAACAACCGGAGGGCGACGGCGAGCCATGGCCGCGGACGGCGACGGGGCGACGCGGGAAGAGAGGAACGCGCGGGGCGCACGGGGGCAGGCGAGGGGCGAGCACGCGAAGGCCGGGCGCGACGGAGAAACGCCGGGGGGGCGAACGCCGGCGAAGGGAAAACCAAGGCGGGGCAGGGCAACCGGCGGCGGCCGGCAGCACCCTAGACGCAGGAAAGGGCTGAAAAAGCGCGGCGCGAGGAGCGGGGGAAAAGGGCGAGGGGAAAACCGAGGGAGCGGGGGGCGAAAAAGACGCGGCGGGGCGGGCAATGCCCCGAGCCCGCGCCCGAGGCGCGAACGAGGGAGGAGCTCTGTATACCTGTGTATGTCGTTTAGTGCACGCGCCCAGAGCACGGGACGGGGGCCAAAGGCCCGCAGACGCGACGGGCGACGGAGCGAACGCGCGGGAGACGGCTAGGGAGGGCCCCCAAAAAGGGAGGAGGGAACCCCCCCACAACGCCAAGACAGGACAGCGAAAGCGGCCGGGCGGACCGGGGGCGGGGAGGAGGAGGGGGAGCGGCAGACGGGAGAAGAGCGCCGGGACGGAGGCGAGCACCCGGAGAGCGAGACCGACGGCAGACCGGGGCGCCGGTGGCCGGACGAGGGCAGGAGGCCGGACAGGGCGCGGCCAGCGAGGCGGGGCGAGGGCCGCACGAGAGAGGAGCCGCCCGGCCGGAGAGCAGAAAATCAGGGCCGGCGCGCGACGCGTGGCGGAGGCGCGGGCGCGCTGGAGGGAGCGCGGGAGACGATGCGAGCCGGGGCGGCGGGGGGGCGGCCGAGCCGGACCGGGGGGGCGGCCAGCGTGGGGCAAGCGCGGCGCGACCGGGGGGCAAGGGCCAACGAACCAGGGGCCCAAGGCGAGAGGGCGGGCGGCGGCAAGACCCGCGAGCAAGAAGGCGAGGGCAGACCGGAGCGGGGCCGGGGACAACCGCGACGCGCGGAAGCGACACGGACCGGCGGGCCACGCGCCCGCGCGGCAGAGCAAAGGCCGGCGAGGCGGAAAGCGGCAAAAAGGAGGCGGGACGGGAGCGGCCCGAAGGCGGCGAGGGCGCGCCGACGGGGAGGGGGCGCGGAGGGGCGGAGGGGGGAACCCGAGGCCGGACGCGAGGCGAGTGCCGCGGCCGGGGCGCCGCCAAAAGCCGAGGGGGGGCCCAAGAGGAGCGCGAAGGCCGCGGGCGCGCCCGGCTGAAGCGCGGGGGCCACGGGCCACCGCGCGGGAAAGGACGGCGGCGAGGCGGGGCCGGGCGGCACGGCGAGCGGCAGCCGCGGGCAGGGAGAGGGCGGGGAGGGGCCGCCCGGCGGGGCGGGCGGGCCGCGCCGACAGCACAGCGGGCAGACCACGGGCGGGGGAGCCAGGCCGAACGCGCGCGGGAGAGGCCGGGGCGACAGACCCCGACACAGGGGGAGCCAGAGGGCGCAGAGTAAAGAAGAAGGAAGGCGGCTAAGAGCACCGCAGGGGCGCGCGCAGCGGCAAGCGGCAGCGAGAAAGCAGCGAGGAGGCCGAACGGACGCCCGACCGAAAGGAGAGGCGACAGGAGCGCGGCGCGGAGAGCCGCAAAACCGCAGCGGGGCGGCAGCAGGCGCGAGGCGCCGAGGCGGGCGGGGGCGGGGCGGCGGCGGAAACCGCGCGGACCGCCGCGCGCGCTGGGCGGAGGCGTCGGCCAGAGAAAGCCGGCGACGCCGTCGACCACGGGGGGCGCGGCTGAAGGAATTAGGGGCCGAACGGCGGCGGGGCGGAGGGGCTGGGCAATGAAGCGCGGCAAGAGGCGGGGGCAGGGGGGACCACCGGGCGGCGGAACAAACGCGAGGCGGAGAGAGCGCCGGGGCGGGGCCGCCGCGACCGGAGGGAGGACGCACGAGCCGGGAGGGGGGGAAGGCCGGCCAAAACGACGCCAGCGCACAACCGATAGCGGGCCGCGGAGCGGGGCGCGCCCGAGCAGCGGGAGCGGACAAGCCGCAGCCCAGCGGGGCGAGGAGCCAAGGGAGCGGCAAGCGGGCGAAGAGGGCGGAGGGAGACCAGGCCAGCGCCGGGACGGCCGGGACGAAAGCAAAGCGCCGGGGACCGCCAGGACAAGAAGCGGCGGGGCCAACGGAGGCGCGCGAGGCAAGGGCCGGGGGCGCGAAAAGGGGGGAGCGGGCCAGCCGAGAGGTGCAGGAGCCACCGCGCAACCTGGCGATGGGCGCGGGTAAAAGCCCGCCGGGAGGGACGCCAAGGAAGGCGGGGCGGCAGACAGGCCGACGCCGGGCGAGCAACGACGCGGAGAAGCGGCGCGGTGAGGCACGGCAAAAGACGGCTGGCGGCGCGGACCAAAGCGGCGAGGCCGCGCGGCGAGGGAAGAAGGGAGACGCGGCAGCCGGGGGGCGGGCGAACAACAGCGGGCGGCAAAACAGCGGGGCGCGCCTGGCAGAGGAAACGCGAGCAGGGCGCGCCGGGGCGGCGAGGAAGAGGGCGCAGGGAGGGACGCAGGCACGCGGGGAAGACAGGCGGATAGAAGCGGCGGGAGAGCAGGGGAAGAGGACGAAGAACGGGCCGGCGAAAGCGGAGAAGGGCGGCGCCGGGGCGCGGCGAGGGGGAGCCGGGAAGCGCAACGCGCCAGGGAGGGGAACGGCCCGAGAGGAAGCCGGCACCAGGGCCGGGGCGCGGGAGCCAGGAAAGCCAGACCAGCCGAGCTCTAGGCAACCGGCGCCGAAGCCACGGCGACCGGGGCGAGAAGGCGGACGCTTGCGAACGGAACGCAAGCCAGCCCGGCGCGGGCGCAAACTGGCGAGCCAGACCAAAGGAAAAAAACGCAGGGAGCGCGCCGAGGCCGCGGGAGCGGGGGGCCCGGATCGGCTGGGGGCAACACAGGGGGCCGGGACGCGCGACGGAGAAGGGGCGGACCCGAGGACGAGGGAAGACGGAGCCGCCCCGACGCGAGGCGAGCAAAGACGGGAGGATCGCAGCCGGGGCACGGAAGACGAAGGGCGCGCGCGGAAGTCGGCCGCGCAGCCGGACCGACGGACGGGGAAGACCAGCAGACCGGGCGGAGGGGAGAGGCAGGGGCAGGGGCGCGAACGGGCAGGGAGGCGGGTAGGGCAAGCGGGGCGGCCGGGAAAAAAACCCGGCGAGACATGGGCGCGCGCCGGCGCGAACAAACTGGCCAGAGAAGCGGCGGCGAGGGAGAGCGGCCAAGGCAAGGGGGACGAGGGGGCGGGCCGAGCAGGCGACCCGGCGGCGACCAACCACCAGACGCAGGACGAGGGCCGGGCCGGACAAGCCCGGCCGCGGGAAAAGGCCAGCAGGGCGGGGCGCGTAGGCGGAAGGGCGCCGCCGCGGAGCGCGGGCGGAGTCTGGATCGTATCTACACCGGGACCCGGAAGGGCGGCACGAGCCGGCGCGGCGAGGACGGGGAGCCAACGGGGGGGCGCCGGACACGCGCGCAGGCACCGAGGGCGAGGCGCGACCGGAGGAGGCAGAGCAGAGGGAAGGCCGCGAAGTAAGGCGGGGTGGGCCCAAAGCCGCGGCGGCGCGGAACGGCCGGCCACGAAGCCGGAAAGGGAGCCGAGGAGGGGGCCGGCGGGAAGGCGCGCGCGGAGCGCGGGGAGCGTCCGAGCCGGCGGGGGGAGGCGCAACGGCAAGGAGGCGGAAGGAGGGGGGGCTGAAAGGGGCCGGAGAGGAGGCGGACGAGGGGCGCGAGAGGGCGCGAGCAAAGGCGGGGGAGGACGGCAGGCGGGGCGGCGGACCCGGAGCCGCTTGGCCCGAGGCAGACCACCGACACGGGTCCCGCCAACCGCGCGGAGGGCCGGGGGAAGATGGGGAAACGGCTGGGCGAAAGCGCGCGAGAACCAGGGGGGGCATAAGTTGGCGGGCCACGCGGAGGGCGAGGCGGGCAGCGTTGAGGAGAGAGGACCAGCGAGGAACGCCGCGGGCGCCGGAGACAGAGGGGAAGGGCCCCGAGCGCGCAGGCGCAGCGAACAGGCGCAGGGCGACGCCGGGGGCGGAGCGGGCGGCAAAGTCGGGGCGGCAGGGCCGCGAGCAAGCCGAGCCACGCGTAAGGGGGAGGCCGGTATGGGGCGGAAGAACCGGGGCGGGCGACGGCGCACCGCAACACGCAGCCAGAAGCGGGGAAAACGGGCAGACGCGGGCAGGCCCGAGGATGAGCAAGGCAACCGAGCCGTGGGGGACCTGTGGGAGGCCGAGGCAGACGCGCCAGCGCTGGGACGCGGTAGCGAAATGCCGGGAGGGGTAGCACCAGAGGGGCGGGCGAGGTCGAACGTAGGGCCGGGAGCCGCGAAGGACGGCGGCGCGCAGGGACCGGGGCCGGCGCGCACGCCGCGGGGCAGGACGACAGGCGAGGAGGCGGCCGGGAGGGAAAGGGGCGACGTGGGGGGCGGGGCGTGACAGCCATGACCGCGGCCAAGAGCCCGCCAGCCAGGGGGGACGGGGGCGAGGGCGCCGGCGAAAGATCAGGACCGCGCGACGACCGAGGACACCCGGCGAAACAGGCGCAGCGCGAGGAGGGAACGAACGCGAGGGGGACGAGGAAAACCGGCAGAGCGGGACCCCGCGAGGCCCAACCGGCACCAGAGGGCGGGCACAAGGCAGCACGAAGCTCATCGCTGCCGCCGGCCGGCGCGCGCGCGGATCGCCAGAAATAGGAGCAGCCCGAGACAGTAACGGGCCGAGTAAGGGCAGCAAGAGAAAGACAGCCGGACGGCGCCACGCGCTCGCGAGCGCCGAGCGGCGCGCAGGGGCAGCGGCAGACAAGGGGGGAGCAACGGGCAGCCGACGACAGCAACAGGAAGGCGGCCGCCAAAGCCAGGACAGGAGCGTAGGACGCCGGCGGCGCCGGGCGCAGGCGGCACGGGGCGGGGAGCCGAGACCGGCCAGGCGGCAGAGGAGCCGGTACCAAGGACCGGGCGTGGCGCCAGCGGGGCAGGGGCGCGGCAGCGGGGGAAAGGGCAGGGAGCGCCGCGGGGGCAGGAGCAGCGCAGGGGGCGGCAGGAGGGGGGGGCGCAACAGCGCCCGCAAACCAACGCCAGAGGGCGCAGCGCCGTCGGCACGACCGCCACGCGGGCGGCCCAGCCCGGGCAGCACGCCCGCAGAGCGGGAGCTCGCAGCTCGGGCAAGGGTGAACCGGCAGCGGCGAGTGGCGGAGCCAGGACGGCTCGACGGGCGAGCGCGACAGGGACCGGAAGCCGCGGACGGGAGGGCGACAGGCCACGGGGCGGGGCGGGCGCACCGAACGCGGACCGTGGCGTCGGCGACGCCGCCAGGGCCCGCAGGGAGGGACGCAGGGGCCCACGCGCAGCACAGCTGCGAAAAGCCGCGCGGGGTGGCGGGGCGAGGAGGCAAGAAGACGGACAGAAGGCGCGCCGGAGACGGACCCAAGGAAGCGCGGCGAGGGCGGGGGCGGAGCGGGCGCGCTGCGCGCAAAAACAGGGCCAGCCGCCAGGCGGCCCGGGAGGGGGAGGACGCCGCGCCCGCAGGGGGGCGACAGGCCGGAAAGGCCCTGTGAAACGACACCGGGAGAGGCCGGCCGACGACGGAAAGCCAAAGCAGACACAGAGAGCGCGGAGCCAAAGCAGAAGAAAAAGAAGAAGCCAAACGGAAAGAGCCGGGCGAAGGGGCGGAGGGAGAAAGAGGGGGTGGCGGCAAGCGGCCGAAAAGCACGGACCGTCGGCTGGAATAAGGCAGAAAGGCGGGCAGGCCCAGGCGCGCGAAAGAGAAGAAAGAAGGGGAAAGGCGAGCCAAGCTGGTAGCGAGCGGCGAGACAGCAACCGACAGGGCAGGGGGCGTGGCGGCAGGCACCGCCGACGGGGGACTGTGGCGCAAGAACAAGCCGAGGCGAACCGCGCACGCCGAAGAAGCGCCGCAAGGCGGGCGCCACCCGCTGGCGACGGCGGAGGGAGGTACCGAGCGGCGGCCGACGGGGGGTGAGGCCAGGCAGGAGGAGGCGAAAACCGCGCCACAGCGGGGCAAAAAGGGCGCGCCAAGGCGCGGCAGAGCCGCGGCGCGACGATCGCGCAACCCCGGACGAGGGGCGCAACGCCGACACGAAGGCGGGGCAAACAGTGCCACCCCGACGCCAAGCAGGGCAAAGCGCGAGGCGAAGAAGCGGCCAACGGGGGCGGAAAGCGGGGAAACAAGCCGCCAAAAACGCGAAAGCGAGTGGGGAAGCGCAGGGCGGCGGGCGGGAGGCGGTCGGTCAGCCGAAGGAGGGGCCGCCCGCTACCGAGGCCGAGCCGACGAACACCAGAGGAGGCGAGCGCCGGGCGCCAGTCGGCCGCTCACCGGACGAGCCGGGCGGGCCCACGTCCGACGTGTTGCCCAAGGGCCAGAGGCGGCGGGCCGGCGACCGCGCTATGCGCCATAGGAGGATGGCGGTGACCTGCATGTGGGGCCGGCGGCTAGACCCCTGCGGGCGGATGCTGCACCCACGCACAGGGCTCGTTCCCCGGCGGCGCACAGCGCGGCCGGAGGCAAAGGACCGGGGGCGCGGGCGCGCACCGCGGAGAGGCGCCGGGAACCACAGGGGCAGGCACCGCTGTAGCGGCCGCGTGCAGCGCCAGACAAAAGCGGCCCGATCGCGTGCTCGCCAGGTTCCGAACAGCCAGGGCCGTCAACAGTGACCGGCTGGGCCCGGGGGCCGGACCAGGGGGAAAAGAAGGCAGGAGCCGGCCAACAGAGCCCAAGACCGGAGTCAGAGCTGGGGCATGCGACCGGCGGGCAGCGCAGCCAGGCCAGAGCAGCGGGCAGCCAATGGCGCCGGCAGCGCCAGGGAAGCAGCGGCGCCAGCCGCGGGCCAACCGAGGGGCCCAAGCGGTCCGTGGTGAGCGGCGCCACGGCCGGGCTCGCGACCTGCCTGCACACGGGCGCGGCATGCCACGTGCAGCGGCGACGATGGGCGCCCGGAGGGGCCGGCTGCGACTGCCAGGCCGGCCCGCGCCAAACACACGGAAGGTGGGCCCGGGACACGGCGGGCTAGCGGCAGGAGCGAAGGGGGCGGCGATAACCAGGGACCGGCGGCCCACGGCCGGCCAAGCGGGCCTTCCGACGCCCAAAAGCGCGCGGCGGGCCGATGGGCAGCCAGCGCAAGAGAAGGGCGCGCGGAAAGGAACGGCCGGGGCTATCTCTAGACGCGGCCGGAACGACTAGGTGGAATGAAACACAAGGGGGAAGGAGAGAGGAGGGAGAGGAGCGGGGAAAGGGGGGCGGCGGGGCAGTGGAGCGGAGTATGCTAGGCGGGGACGGGGGCGGAGGCAAGAGCGGAGAGCCGCCCCACAGGACGGTGGGCCGACGACCCGGGCCCAGAAGAAAGAGGCCCTAGGCGAGCACCGACCCAGTGGGCCACGGGGCCAGCCCAGGACACGACTCGGGGCCCGCCCGCGCGAAACAGGCTGGTTCTGCTAGTGTTCTGATATGCAGTGTGTGCCGGCTGGTGTCGAAAGTGGGAGCGAGGGCGCGGCGTCCGAGAGGGGGACGGCTGACCGGGGCCGACACGCCAACGACGCAGGCGAGCGGCGCCGGCGGGCCGGGAAGCGACGCGGGGAGGGAGCCAAGGCAGCAACGGCACGGGGAAAGCGACTCTCTAGGGAACAAGGGGCGGGCGTGCGCGATGAAAGCCGTCGCCCGAGGGGGCGGAAGGACAGGGGAGATAGCCAGGCAAAGCCGCGAGCGGAGCGCGGCCGGCCAAGGACGCCAAGCGTCGGCGGCTACAGACTGTGCAAGCAGAGCACGAAGGCCGCGAGGCCGACGGCCGGGCGCGGCAACACGCCGGGCGCGACCCTGGCAGGTCAGAGGAGGCCGCGGCCGGCCGGAGGGAGGGGCGGCTAGCCAGCGCGGCGTGAAGCCCAAGGGCGGCGGGACACGGCGCGACCAGTAGAAGGGCGGACCCCGCACCCGGCCGGGCCGCCGGGCAGCCCCGAACCACAACAAACACTAGTGTGGGCGGTGCGGACACAAAGCGTTTTTAAGTTTCACTTCATAGGGCTGCGAGCACCAGGGACGCAACAGAGCAACCATGGGCAAGAGGGACCGGGGCGAGGGCGGACCAGCGCAACGAGCGGCCGCAGGAGGAGAAGAGAAGAGCCGGGCCGCGCCAAGAGCCGACGAGAACAGGCCGAAAAGAACCGCGAATACGGCAGCGCGGCGAGGGGCCGCGGGCTCCGACAGGACCGCAACGCCGGCAGCAAGGGCATCAGCGCGACGGGTGAGGAGCCCTGCGCACCGGCAGGAAGGGGGACCGTAAAAACGCCGCAGCGGGGACGGCAAGCGGGCCAAGCCGGCGCCTGACCCGGCCGCAACCAAAAACGAGCAGAGAGCGCCCGGCGGAGCAGAGGAGGGGACCCAAACGTCGCCGGCGGCGAAAAGAAAGGCCGAGATGTCGACTCTGTCTGTAGCAGGGAGAGAGCCAGCAGAGCGAAAGACGGGGCACGGACGTCCCTGTGCGGCCTGCGGGACGCAACAGCACGGGAAAACATGTCTGCGCAAGCGCCGGAAGCGGGCGGCGGGAAGCGGCGATAGCCGGGGCGGCGGCAGGGGATGAGGGCAAGAAAGAGAGAGCGAGCGGCGGGTGGCCGGGGCGAGCGGGGAAAGACAACAGGGGAGCCCAAGAGACAGAGCGGAGACCCAGGGCCGGTGCGGGAGGCAAAGCAGCGTGTCGGGGCGCGGCGGGATCAGGACCGAGACAAATCTATGGCGTGTGTGATCTGTCCAATATGCTCGCCCAAACAGAGGCAGCCGCCGGGGCCGGATCACCACGGGAAGCTAGCGGCAGAAGCGCGGCTCGCCGAGGGCGGCGCGCAGCGCCGGCCGGGCGCAACGAAAACGAGCCGAGATCAGAGAGCGAGGGGGAGCGGGGCGGTGGGCGCGGGGGGGCGCACAGGCGGGAAGGAGGAGCAGGCGGAGGCACGCCCAGGAAAAGGGGCACAGGAAAAACCAAAGGCCCAAAGGCCGGCGCGGCCAGCGGAAAGCAAAAAGGAGCGCCAAGCAGCCAAAACAGGCCGAGGAAAGGGGTCCGCAGCGACGAGGTAGCAGGGAGAAGGCCGGCGCGGGCAAGCCAGCGCCAGCCCGAGGCCAGACCATGTGAGAGTCGGCCGCCGGACCACGAATCCGGAACAGGAGCAGGAACCGAGCAGGCATCCATGGAGACGACAAGACATAGACAGAGAGCGCGACGAGTGCGTGTCTGGAAGCACCAGCAGCGCCCCCGGCGGACGTCCAGTGCGTATACGCGGCCGAAGGGACTAGGTCGAGCCGATGTCCATACCATCTGTCGACAACAGACGGCCAAAAGAACCGGCGGTACGCGGGCGGAAGGCACATCAGCCACGGGGGCCAGAAAGCCGGCACCCAAGGAAGGCGGGACCGGACCAGACACAGAGAAGCGGCACCGCGAAAAGCAAGGGGGATCAGGCCAAAGCCCGCCCGGAGCCCGGATAAGAGGCGCCGAGCGCGCAGAGGAAAATCTATAGTCCGCACAACACCAGGGACCGGGCCAAAGGCCCCGGGGCCAAGCGATGAACAATAGCCGGATAAAGGACGGGCGGCACCGGCCGGGGCGCAAGCACGGGCGAGGCACGCCCGGGAGCGGGGGCCGCCAGCGGCGGGCGAGAGCAGCGTGGGGCAGCGGGCACAAGCTGGGGACAAGAGGCGCACGCGGGAGGGCGCGAGCGCGAAGGCCAGGCACAGGGGCAGGTGGGCGGAGCACAGAGGGGAAGGGAGGGCGGGCTGTCTAGGCAGGGGGGGCGGGGGACCGGCGGGCGGAGGAGATACTCTCTCTTCGGCCCTTGGTCGGGAGGCGCGGAGGGCGAGGGCGGGCGCACGGGGCGGCCGCCGAGGCGGCCCGCGCGGGGGCAGCGCCGCGGCCAAGGGGGGGCGGGCGGAGCGGCGAGCGGGCCACGGCGGCCGCGGGGACGGCCGGCCCAGGGGACAGGGGCCGGCAAAGTGGAGGGGACCGACGCGGCAGGCGCGAGCGCGGCCGAGCGACGAGGGGGACCACCGCCGGGAGGAGCGGGAGGCCGGGGAGCGCAAGAGAACCGGGACGGGAGGGCGCGCGGGCGGGGCGCGGACAAAGAAGCGCCCGCGGCCAACGCGGCGATGCGGAGGGGGCGGCCGCGCATAGGTGGGACGCGGACAATGCCCGAGCCGGCCGCAAGGCGGGGCAGGGGGCGACGGGACGGGGGGAAGGGGGCAGGGGACGAGCGGGGGGACGCGCGCGGCCACGGTGGAGCACGAGAGCGAAGCGATCATAGTGTTGGGCGCGCAAAACAAACAACGCAGAGATTTGGGGGCAGAGAGGCGCGAGGCTCAGGGGGGAGGAGCGCTGAGGGGGGGGGGGCGAGGCGGCGCACGAAAGCGGGGGGCCCGTGGGACCCAAGCGAGGAAGAGCGCCGGAAGGCTACAGCCGACGGCAGGCGAACCGCAGGGCGGCGAGCGAGGGAAAGACCACAGCGCGGGCAAAGCACACGCGGGCGCAAAGCAAGCCCGGCCGAATGTCGGGCCGCGGGCGCAACGTACCGGAAGGGGGCGGCCCGGTCGGCGCCGGAGACCCGAGGGGGAAGAAAATGGGAGGAGAGGGGAATATAATTGAAGACCAGCCGCGGCGATAGAAAGCGCGAGTGGCGACCGCATATAAGCAAACACGCATAGAGAAACACAATGTCAGCTAAGCCGGAGCACGGGTCGATCTTCATTTCGTGAAGGCGCGGTCTACGACCGAGGGACCACGGCGGCAACATGTGTGTCGGCCATTTTTGACATCATGGCCGAGCCTAGGAGGACAGCGACCCGCGCCGAGGCGCAGCAGCGTCTATAGCAGGTTGTCTGAGGCCGGGAGGGGCTGAGCACCGGCAGGCGTTGTAGCATGGTGTCGCGGCTATTGGGGTTTCGAGCGCGCTTCTGGCGTCGACCAGATGGCACAAAAACGGGAAGAGACAGTGTAGGCTTTAGTCGTCCAGCATCGTTTCTTTTTTGGGTCGTGCTTGCCGGGCTTGCGGCCACGAGCGGCCCGGGGGAGGCAGCCAGGCTGGCGGTGTCGTCTTTCTTTGGCTTTTCTTTCCTTTGGTGGGGACACCGCGCGGGAGGTCGCCCGGCCGCATGAGGCGGAGGTCCGAGTCCGCCAAGGCCCGCCACCGCCGGCGGGAGACAGCAAACGCTCGCCCAGCCACAAGCCACCAGCCCGCACTACTGACTATCGCTGGCGAAGGGGCAGCCGGCCGAGGGCCGGAGTCGGACGCGCTGGCAGCCTGCGGAGTGGGAGTCAGCCAGCCGCCTTAGGCGGAGCCGCCGGCGCAGCGCCGAGGACCGCAGCGCCTGGGGACCAGGGACACGGCAGAAGCGAGGGGGGGCAGCGCGTGCGCACGCGCAGAACGGCCGGGCGGGGCGGCCGGACCAGGCAGGGCCGGGACAGAGTAGTGAAAGCCGTGACTAACGCCGGCCGTTTTTTGCAGGTAGAGATAATGGGCTGCTCGCGGGGCAACGCCGGCAGGCGGCGGCGAGAGGCGACGCCGGAGGGGAGCGCGCGCGGAACGGGCGGCCCAGGCAGGGTGCAGCTGAGGAGAGCGCGTCCAGCGTCCGGGCCGGAGGCGGGCGCCGAGGCCAGTGGGGAAACGCGAGAACGGGGGAAATGCGGGCAACAAAGACAGCAGCGCAGGGCGGGCAAAGCGGCGGGAGTCGCGCCAAAGGCCGTCGAGGGGTCTAGTGGCAAACCGAATTGTGTATAAGGCTGTGTGCGGTGGATAAAAGAAACAGGCACGCGCCCAGGGTCTCGGGCAGGCGGCAGGCGAAGATCTTTGCGCGCCGGTGAAACAGGGTGCGATGTGGGGAGCGTCGGTGTTGAATAACGGGTGCCCGGCTATATACGGCCGGGGATGGGAAAGGCTGGTAAGGGGAGCGCCGTGCTCGGGAGCAGGACGGTGTGTGGTGGCCGGGGGGAGGGAAGATAGGGGTATGGCTGGGAAGGACGACCCGTCAGAAG
>Ga0163217_1057592_pt1 | contig 12543 bp, 8 predicted proteins | sample SynspAceP_FD_185933 | JGI IMG/M metagenome (GOLD analysis project Ga0163217, IMG submission 185933) | Saline lake microbial communities from Ace Lake in Antarctica - Synechococcus sp. Ace-P (PacBio error correction) | ecosystem: Environmental > Aquatic > Non-marine Saline and Alkaline > Saline ... | reverse complement strand
TCCGCGATTTTCCTGCATCAGGCCAATATATCCCCGAGCGAAACCGAATTCAAACCTGCCGCCCCCGCGCCGCCTATCTGAATCGCTGACCGCAAGTGCGTGCATGTGGTTGCGTGACGAATTACCTCTGAAGGCGGGACGCACTGATGTGCAAGGTCTTGTATCACTCGCTGGCTGACCACCTGTTGCCGCGTCCTTAGCATGCACCGAAGAAGACAATAACACGCCGCGTATGAATGACGATGTGCCTATCCACGCAACAACGTAAGCTGGGACTTGATTATCTCCCATACATGAATCGAGCTGAGCAATTTTTCAGACAGCACAACTTTGCCATCGTGGATGAGTCGACAGTATTTCTGATCGATGAAGCAACGGACGCCATCCTGTTATCTCTGGCCCCTTCGCAAAGAACGCTCGAGATTTATACAAAGTGTCATTATGTGATCCGGCTAGACGAAGCCACTAGATTCTGACGAAAACCGCAATGTGACTTTCCGACTAGGGAACGACTTCCGATGAGAGCTTGATCTCCTAGACATAGTCCTTTCATCACAGATTAGTTCCGTGCGATGGCCAGGGTACGATGGATTCACGGCCATATGTCGTCCCCGTCTGTCCGCGTCTCACCAGCGGCGTCGAGGAAGCGAATCTCAGCCTTGGAATCCGGTCGTATCGAAGTGGGACGTCAACAAGCGCGCGGGACCGACGCCCGAGCCGACAGAATTTTCCGATACGGTTTGGGGTGTGGTGGCGACCACGCGTTGCACGCGTTGACGAGAATGACAATCTATCGTTCCGCGCTCGGAAAAATATTCAGTCGATGTTCGAAAGGAAAGAATGCATGCGATAGGCAGCGTCTGGTCGCACCCGTCCATCGAAAAGTCCGTAAATGCTCAGCCAGCATGCTGCCGAAGGGGAATTCGTAACTTTCTGAAACGCACGCCAGCGACAACAAGAAGCAGATCGTGCAGATCGGGCAAATCGGCGCGTGACCATGCCACAACATGCGTCGCTGGCACCGACATTTCAGCGCGCAACCTCGAGCTAAGTGATCGAAGCACTGGACGCCGATCCAGAGCCGATCCGTTGCCATTCGTGAAAAAGATCGAGGCGGAAACGCGGACGAAAGAACAAAAAGTGCTGGAGGCGGGGGCCCTTATTTCTGCTCTCCTGACGTCCCGAGCCGTCGATCGAAACCAGGCTGCTGTCGTTCGCCTCAGGTGACCGGCCGCTCGTCGTTCTATCTGTCGTCGAGGGACATTTATGCGTATCTTCGGTCGAACGCTTGAGAAAAGTGCGACCACGGCTTGGCTTGAAGAAGGAGGCGTGTGCACCCTTGTGAACAAGCGCTCGAACGGACAGGCCAACGTTCGAAGTCGCCAACTTTGACATTCCAAAACAGCTTTGTTGAAGTTCGATGATTGATGAATATGACCACGGACAGGTCCATCGTTGGCCACGCCGCGACTCATGGAAGCCGCGCGACTTGCAGGAGATACGTCGGACATGCGCGAAAGGTGACGAACGATCTGATCGACCAGTTATGCCTCCGAAAACCCTATGCAGATTCAGTGGATACAGGGTTCCAAGCGGCTGTTGTCGAGCAGTTTAACCTGACACTTACCTGTTCGGCTCTGGTGTGGAAGAAGACGCGTGGACGACGAAGTGATCCGCGACGTCTGATCGAGGCCAGCATTCCATGATGCACAGAAGGCTGTAACAAGTTTCGGCCAGACAAACTGCGCAAACATGAAAAAGCAGGTGTTTGTTGAGCGATCGACGGCAAATGCGTACCAACTTTTGCCGCCTAGAGCATCTGCGGTCGGATGGGGCTTCGCGTTACGCGCAGCGGATCGTTGAAACCGAGTATAAAACACGAATCTTTCCAGCTGTTCAAAGCATGCTGGACAGTCTTCCACCGAAGTTGACAGAAACTGGGCAAATCCGCCACGACGGAAGAAGATCAAAACAGAGCTGATGTCGCAAATGCAGAACGTCGGCTGGACAGTGCACAGGTGCAGAGCGAGGGCGCGAAGAAACAGCGCAGGCGAGCTACGGACTACGGAGGATACGGCGGTTACGGAGACTGGTAATCGGGACAAGCGCTGCTGGTTGACGAAAAATTGACCGACCCATGGGCAACCTTCGCGCCAACGACGAATTGCCCTGCCGATCGGGTGAGAAATTCAAGCATGCCACGGCAAGCTGCGTAAGTGACACTTCAGGCCGTTCCGGCCTGGAGACCGCTCTGCGGCAGGACGTAACGGTGGGTAAATTGGTAGGGTCCAGTTAGACCAAGCTTGCGGCTTTTCCATATAAAGACGCGACTGCCAATTTACGACGAATTTCAGTTACGTTATACGCAGATTTACCGGCCGATTTGCGGGACTTTGCTTGTCGTGCAGATGATGCCGCTACCTGGCGCAGGTCACGCGGGCTTTATGTTGGTGGGGGCTGGCGATGTGCGGTGACGCCAAAAGCGGGGATGCGTCACGTTGTGGTTCTGGCCGGGGTCGTCTATCCGCTTTGGTCGCGCAAAGTACGGGCACCCGGTACGACGGGCCACGGGATCAATGGTTGTTTAGCGCGCAAGCCGATTGCCAATACTGTGCCATTGCTTCGCCCCCTTTAATGACCGTCGGGGCGCCAGCAGAATGGCAGGGTCCGTGCGATGATCGTAAATCCACCGGCCAAAGCACAATCTGCCGGTTTATAGCGTTCATCAAGACGTTCGCGTTTCAAAACAGATCACCCCGCGCCCTGCGACTCCAATAGACCGTATTGCCGGCGCACCGATGATACGCGCCACGTGCATCCCCATAGCTGTGCAACTCGCTTCGCGTCAACAGGCGCGGTCCGACCAACGACATATCGCCCGGAGACATTCCAGTATTTGGGCAACTCTCCAACCCCGTGCGCCGCAGAAATGGGCCCGCCTGGTATGCCGGGCGATCATGTTCAGTTTGGTACAGGGCCATTCCAGCGCGTGGTCGGTCGCGCGGAAAGAAATCGCCGGCAGGCCTGAGCGTTGGGTACCATGTTCCTGATTCTTCCAACAGCAGGAACGGTTTGCCGCCCGTCCGATCTTGATGGCATATAGACCGCTTTTCCCGTGGCGGCCATAGCAGCACAACAGAACGATCAGCAGCAGTATTCAAGGCAGCAGCACAAGGCTGACGTTAGATCGACGCCGCTTCCTACGCGTACAGGAGCCGCCCCGTAGGAAACCGCGCCCGTCTTATTCCTACCTCGATTAACCCATTCATACCCCGTGCTTTTAACAACAATTAAACGCGGACTTTGCCGATGTGTCAGCTAAAGCGAGGTATCCTAAGGTGTGGTTAAAGCCGTCCGCTATCAGACAGCGTATTTGATTTCGACTCCCATTATGGATCGGCGGCGTCAATTTTGTCGGTTTGCGTATAGGCTCCGGTATCGATCGAAATAACGCCGCCCTTGACCTAGCGTGTCGACAATCGTTATGCTGCACTGTTTCCACTATACCGTCGCGACGGCGTTTGCGCCGAATCCTCATGCCCCCAGGCAGTTGCGGTTTCTGATCCTTTAGTTGAAATCACGGGTTAGCCGGCTGAAAAAAGCAACATTGCCGCTGATCCCAGAGGATTGCAGGTTGTCACCCGTCGACAGGCGCGTCGCCCATTGGCCTCGCGCAGGCATCACGCGCTCAAGTCGTCTCCGAGAGGTTTTCGATACGACCGAGACGTTCAAAACTCGTAGAGTTTGCAGCACCCCGTAACGCAGCCAGCGCTGGCCGATTCTCTTAGTTATTCATACTTAGCATTCATCTTGCTCGTGGTTGCCCATCAGCTTATATATCCGGCTGGCTATGCAGTGCGCGCAAGACTTGCGCGCTTTTGTTCGCCGCGGCTCGGACCAGTTCACCGAACAAATCACCGCGTATCGGGGCGGATGGGCTCAGTAGCCGTTCCAGCAAATCAAAACGGGACGTGATAATTCGCCAACTTCCCCACGTGTACTCCGGCGTGATGGGTTCGAAATTGCGTTCGTCGGGTTGAGTTGACGCGTTTAACAACGGTTAAGCATAGTTTTCAAGCGTCTCTGTTGCAAAACTGGCGCGAACGTAATGTTAATCCGTTGACTCGCACACAAAGTTGATCCAACTCAAACTTCTCTACGGTCCGATATTGGAACATTAATTAATAGCAGGTTGTTCAGAGCAAGGCACTGAGAAAACTCGCTTGTACGGTTAGCCGGCGTGTCGGCGTTGTCAGCTTTCCCAGTCACTTCTGCCCATCGCTGTCGACTACGGTAACACTCCGTTGATCGATACATGCCAAACGCCCGTTGCTGAAGGATGGCGATCTGGCATTACGGCCCAGCCGCCTTTGTGTCCAACTTACCGTATTCTCGCGACTTTCAGGTTTTGCCGCGGCCTTCGGTACATTCCGTACTCGCGGATCAAACGATATCAGCCACTGGTCGTTCTGGACGGCGAATACCTTTGACGAGCTTGACGTCATTATCAGATTTGGACGGAAACCGATGTGCCGCCCCGCGTTTGCCGTGGCTCTGCGCGGACTTTTCTGGGTAACCGGGTATCCTGTCTAAGTGAATATTTTCGTTGACCAAAAGTTTGGCTCAAATGGAAGTACCGGCGGTTGGCTGGGCCTTCTTGCGGCGGAATCCATTTCGAAACCGTTCGGTGCTTCCGAACGGTTAGTTAACGGACGCGATGCAACCTTGGCTGGGCGCTCCGAAACCGAAACTTGGATCAGCGGTTCCCCACCTCTCCCTCTGTCCTGCGTTGATGGAACTCTCTTGACAACGACGCTGTTGCGGATACTCGCCCGATTGAATTACACGCGGGAATCGGTTGAACACCGGTTCGACGTGTCTTCGCCGTCAATTGGGCGGTGTATCGGTCAGAACGGCGTGAACTCAAAACAAGGGGGTCGTTGTGGGTGCATGAGGCTCGGCGCGCAAACTTAGCTATATCATCAATCCCAAGACCCCGTCGTTTCCCGTGGTTGGACGGTCCCCCGCGACGGTCGGCGCAGCAATCGGTTGCCATTGCAGAATGGGATAACTCGGCTGCGGTGGTGGCGTGATGCGTAGAGACTGTGTTTCAGCAGCGGTGCTTCGCGGAGATGGCGTAGGCTGCCAAGGATTCACCTGTACGGTGCACCCCGCCACGGTGACCGGTTGAGAAAGCTTTCATAACGAGCCCAAGCTGCGGACGCACAGCGGCCATGCGTGAACACTGCCGCCCGCTATCCGAGATTCACCGTCGTTTTCCTGAACGCGGTCGTTGCGCTTAGCCAGTCGTACGCAGCGGTCTGATTCTGGAAGAAGCTGCGTATGATTTAGAGGCGCGGGGCAGCTTGGCGCGGGCCAGTTGGAAGACGACATTACGCAGGGACGTGCTGATGTGGGAGCTCGATCGAATATTTATATCCGTGTTCGACACGTCTATCGTTCCTTATGTGGCGACATTTTTTTCGACCCGACAGCCCGATCCGGGCCGATTTTGGGTGTCAGCTCAAGGAGGATTACCGTCGCGTCCGGCTGACCTTTGCCGTCGGTTCCGGTACCACGCTGGTGGGCAATATTCCGCCGATTCGGTCCGCGTGTCTAATTCGGTCATCGAACCTGTGCGTACGATGCCGTGCGCTATGCAAAGAATCTGATTCTTAGGTTAAACAGCTGACGCCGGAGTATCTGTTCCGTCGGGCAAGATCCTGTTTGGCCCGCGTCTCTGCTGGTATCTCGAAGGATTTCGGCGGTCGTTTCGACCGGTGCCTTGTGGTACCCGATGGCAGCCGTTTCTCGCGCTTGGTGCGGAGCTGAACTATTGTCAAACAGCGTGATTTGACATGTTGTTCGATTCAGGATTATACGTGTATGACCGGTGCCACGCTTCGGCCTATATGTCGGGGTTAACGGGTTTACGGCCAGCTTGACGTGGTCCTATCTTGCGTGGCGATTACGCCGACGTGGCACGGTATCGCGAGTTCAACAACGGAGTCAGTTGCGGTATCACGCTGACGGATGTTGTCGTTGACGATTTTGGGGGAAGGGTACCTTTGACAAAGGCTGCGTTCGAAGGTGCTCTGTCCTGGATTACACCGGTCGTCCGTCGCGTACGAAATTCCAACACACATCCAACCCGATCACCGGTGCGTTGCGCGCGTCTTTGCTGTGCCAAACCGTTTGCATGGGTTCGTGCCGGTTATCGCGGCAAAAGAGCTGCGGGACACTGGGAGATACTGCGAATGATCTTACGTGCGCTTAACTCGGTTAGTCTGCCGGCCTGTCCGCCTGTAGCGAGCCAAAGCTGCTGCGCACGTTGTTGTCGCGTCGTGTGGACGACGGATTCTGTTTGCCCAAGACCTCGAAGGGTTCCACCACGCTTTTGCATCGCTGTGCAGGACACCTTATCCCGCGTGGCTACGGGTTGGAAAACGAAAAGCAAACCGCTCGGCGTATGTTGTCGGAAGCGCGGTGAACGGCTGTCGATTTACGTGGGCTGAGTCGCGAATTTGACAGCACTGATGTTGAAGGACGTATGCTGCAAGCACGCGCGGGCTGCTTTGAGTTATTTGTCCCGGATTGTGTCCGGCCCAAAGCGTTAATCTTGTCCGGCGTGCGTTTATTCCGCCGGCTGCACAGCATATCTGACGGGGACCGGATCAAATCTCTAACGCCGGGCATACCGGGTTTGCGTCGAAACCAAGGCAGTGCAACAACTGCTAGCGCTGAAATCGCACAGTTCAACGCGTAAGTGACAAGGATTGTTAAAAGTCTGGACCAGTCGTTCGATACGTATTGTGGTCGTGTAAATAGCAGGTGCCATTGTAGCAGGCGCGCAATGGCTGGCGACGAATCGGTGATCTTATGACCAGGGCTGCTGCACGCTAGGTTGAACCAGGGGCCGAACCTGTCTGGGGCGAGGTGTAACATGATGAATGGAGTATTGAAGGCATACCTATTTGTAGCTTTTTGGGTCTGCCCTGCGTTTAGGTACGTTTACCGAACACCTAAAAGTATGGAGATGGGCGCACAGGCGGCACCAAACGTACGCGTGCTGTAACCTGACCGCTGAAACCGTCATTTCAGGCGAATAGAATCTGCCTATGCGCCGCAAAGCCTGCCGGCTTCTTTTCGCGTACGCCGAAAGCGGTTCGCGCCTGCGCGGGGAACCGGGGCGCTGCCATCGCCACGCTGAGGTTCAAAGCGGCCTAACGCGCTTGAGCTGCGGTTGCCCCGCCAAATATCCTGCCCTATGAATTGGCGTGGTTGATGTTGGTGCTTCGGCCACGCCACGACTGCTGCGCGTCGGTTGAACAACTTGTGGGTGCTGGCCGCGCAAAACGTCGCGCCAAGGGCTATGACCTGTGCGAGACGTTTCGATAAACTTCCCGACGTGGACCGCGTGCGCATCGCCGTTGTGACCACGAGAGCGAGGTCTCTTGTTCAGCGTCTGGCGAGAACAATTGATCCGACGTCAGCCTCGGATTTCCGGACATCAATCTCGCGCGTTGTGTCTATCGCCGGTGTGTCTGTCCAGCAACGGTTGTGCGGTGACGTTGAACACCGCTGTTCTGGGAAGAGCTTTGGCCGCTGCAGGCGGGATCCACGGTCTAAGATCAGCGGACTATGCCTCGATCCTTCTGTACGCGATGCACGCTGTACCAGATGCCCTCTGTCGCGTATTCCAGCGCGCGGCTGACCAAGACGCGCCTGCTGCCGGACCATCAGCGATTTTCTGATACGCGCTATAACTGGTCCGAGTCGCAGGATTTTGCCCAACAGCTCAACCCTTGGTTCCAAGGCGTCAGCGCCACGTGCCTCTGCATTGCAAGAGCTTGCAGTTTGAGCCTACGTTCGTGCAAAAGTTAGAGGAGGCATCGCAGCAACTTTCGCGCGTCGCAGTTGGTGTGACGACCGCGGACTATGTTTATTGCAGAGGTGAGGTCGGGACCGAGTTTCCCGCTTTGTGCTGCCGTTGACGCAAAGCAAGTCTGGCGATGCACTTGTACGATGCAGGCGGCGTGGCGTCGTCGACCGGCTATGCGTCGCAAGTCTAGTCCTGCGCCATCGTCTGTATCGCGGCAAGTCTGGGGCGATCACGGCAATGCATCTTGATGCTCGTAATGCGGCAACTTTGCCCTGGCTTCCGAAGTTCGAGCTGCGCCCCGATGACATCAACTTCTATTCGCGCAACAGCCCTCCAAATGGAGCCGCGCTGTCTCGCAAATCTGCCACAAGATCCAAGTGTATGGGAGGCGCTGTCAGCAACTGATTGACCGATTGATTAGCAAAGGGCCGGGCAGAAATTTCGGCCTTTGCGATTGTGGGCTGAGGGTTCTGAGTCGTGAGTCTCCGGTAAATGAATCAATCAGTGCCCTATTTCAGCCACATCGCCTGATTACCCCTAAGATGGTCAACTTACCTCAGGCGGTGTGAATGTATCTTTCTGTGTTATTCCTTGCATGAACGAGGAAGCCATCGAATCCGGGCTTGTGTGCGGCTGACGCAGCCATCTGCGCCTGGACAAGACCGAAGCAGAGATCTCCCGTCTATGATGGATCGACAAGACGCCACATGGAAGCGATCGAGCCCCGCCAAGCAGCTGTGCAACAACTGGTGGGTTGTCAAGCTGTCCGCCCATCGTTGGCCACCAGATCGCGTGACTGCAGGCTTAGGCCTGCGCAGGGTGAACGCTCTTCATGCTGGCTCGATCTGCAAGGATCCCCGCGAGTTGCTGGTAGATATGATGTTCATTGATGGATCCGCGGATTGACGTGGTTTAGGCCGCCGCAAGCGAGCGATCAGGGCGAGACGATGTTCCAAAAGCCACGGCGCATCTGTTTCTTACCTTTCCGAATGCCATGTTGATGTCCGATTCCCTCGGCATACCGGCGATTCCGTCTGGGAATCCGCCGTTCGGCGTCGACGTGTTCTGGCGGTGCCTGAAAATGCCCGTTTCATCGCGCATGTTTTGCTTGCGCCAGGGTTCAAAGAGGTTGGGATTGAATATCCGTGCACCACGCGGCTTTGGTGAGACCAAAATACCGTTCGCGCGATGATGCGCTTTGCCATCGACGCGATGACCCGCCTTTTCGACGAGCCGCTTAGGCTCGCGACACGTCTTCCTTCGTCAGCCTTCTGATGGGCGCGTTGTGGCAGTCATGTCATACTCGTTTGGATCGTTTTACCGACCGCGCCCGTTGGGCCTTCGGTGGTGCTGGCCAATCAGCTATCTTCTCGGGGGGCAGCTTTTGACGCTGGAGAATTCTGGGTGAATACATCGGTCTCGCCTTTTACGTCGAAGCAAGGTCGGCCGCTGTTACTTCGTGAGCGCGATACCCGCCGATTAGGTCCCTGACGTGAAAAGGTTTGCGCGCATAATGCTATTTTTAGACTATAAATGTACCGTTCGCCATCGTTGCGGCTGTGATGCAGTTTTCCTATGTAGGTTTTGATGTATCGGGTTCTGCGGCGGCTGCGCAGTAGAGGCTGAATGCCGCAGCAGTTTTTCTAATGCTACTCGTACGCCAATATTATCGGGCACGCGCTGTTCACTTTTGAACGCCATTGGTCGAGTCGCATCCAGAATCCCAAGTTGCGCATTAGATGGCTGCGGCTTTGTGATTCTCGCGCTTGTGAGGGCCCTTTCGCGAGGAAGCCTCGATGTACCTGCCTGGCTGCCGCCTGGGCCGTTTGCGCTAATACCGACCGTGCAAACTTCATCTGAACCCTTAGGGTATAGCCCTGCCGCATCCCAGAAGGACGTGCACATCTGTGCAGCCATATCTTATGGATAACGGGTTTCGACTACATCAACCAAAGCGCGCTCGCTGTCGGACAAGCCTTTGTGTCGTTGTTTTCCCATTGCGCAAGCCATCTTCGGGTTATTAATTCTGGGCAGCGGGCGCGGATTTGGATGGGGATAATGCGCCAAAGTCGGCGCGGATGACGGCTTGCCGTTGATGGGACTTATTCGCTCGGGCGCAGTTTGTGTTCGCCGGCTGATATGACGCGGCATCGGGGAACGGTTCGGCGAGCGGAGTGGATGCGAACGTGTGCAGTGGCCAGTTTCGATCACCTGGCGGCGCTTTCTGCTGACGGGACAAAACCTGTTAACCCGATATCGCCATGATGACTATCCCTGCCTTTTTCGCGTATGCGCTGTGTTCTGAACAAGACGCTGCCGAGGGGCGGCTGAATTATATCTGCACCTGCGCGAGTTTGACCCGCGTGGTGAACTTTGCCCTGTATCAGACTATGGCGGGCTTCGTGTGCGCTTGCGTGAGCCAATAGGGCGGGCGCTCGCGGTGTTCACGGTCGTTCTTGGCCCTGCTCAGTTGTTTGCGTCCGATTATGCTGATCTCGCTTTTGTTCAAAACGCTGATACCGGACTGGCGTTGTGCGCTAGTTTGCGGTCGTTGCGTGCTATTCTCTACGCAGTTGCGCAGTGTTGCCGCTTGTCGTGGATTGTCGCTTATGGCTATACCACCTATCGCTATTGCTGCTGGCGGTGTGTATGCGCGCACGCGGACGTTCATGTGCCGCGATCTCGGATTACTTGTGCTGTTCTGCGCCAGTTTTTTTGCTCGCGGCGGTCCTAACTTTATTACGTTGAAAACTGGCATGTGCATGGTCACCGTGTTTGCGTGCCCGTGCTATTGGCGGAGGCCGACGGCCGGGCACGGCCTTGGCGGATTGATGCGATACTTCCGAACGGGAGAGGTCCTGATGCTTTTTCCTGAACCGCAACAGGCATCGGCGTATCGCCGTTTGATCGGCGTTTATTCCCCTTTTCTGTATATTCTGGCGCTGAATTTGCTGCCGTAAACGCGCGCGCTGAGGCGCTTTATCTCGGGCTGATGGCATCGGCTGGCGTGTTGTGGTCAGGCGCTTAACTTGTTGATCGTCCGCGCGAGCGTTCATCTTTTTTCTGAGGTATTTTTTGCCTGACCCACCGTAGTCCAGCCAGCTGCTGAGCGAGAATAGGGTCTAATGTTAGGTTAGTGCGTCTAATGCGTTGCTTTGCTGATCACGGCGTTTTAGTTTATCCACTGTTTTCTTGCCTATGGTCAGGCGAATGTTGGCGCTGTGATACAAAGACCTGGGCGCAGGAGGTGCAGGCGGGTCGGAGGGGCCGTCTATATCTTGTGGGCGATCCATCCGAAATCGCTCGGGGGGAAGGCGGGTATAAATCCTACAAAAGCGCTGCCTCGCCGGTTGAACAGACTGACCGGCAAAAACTGGCTGTCGCCTTGTGTTCGAAGCGCCAAAGGATCTGCCCGTAACGGGCCGAAGTCATAGGCAAGCGAGCTGAGTGCATTTGCTGCCGCGAGGGCGGACGGCGCGTTTGCTGATGGTATTTACCCAAAGCATCGAAAGACGCTGAGACTATCGCCTAAAATGCTTCCATTTCGCAATATAGATTTGCGCAGCCAGGGTGTGAATTGTTTTGCGTCTCGCGGGTTTGCGGCCAGTTCGTCAAGATCGATTCCAGCGTGTCCATCACCTCTTGCGGGTTGGGGTAAACATCGTGTCGAGCCGACGCTTCGGCGAGCATTTAGAATTTACAGTCGTGTTCGTCAGGCCATTGCCCACGTCAGCCCGGTATTCGACCTGATCGCGATGCTCTAGTCGAAGCCTGTGATCCCCACTCTTCTTCAAGCCGTCGCTTTGCGCAGGGTGAGAGGCCGGTTTCGTCCAGAAGGTGCGATTGCAGCAGCGTTCGCCCAAAGGCCGGGGCGTGTGATATTTCCCGAGCGCCCGAATCGTTGATCAGCGTTTTCGTGTCCGCGCATCAACAAAATAACGAATCCGCTTGTGACGGCAGGACCGCGCTCGTGGGACTTACAGCTTTTCGACCGGAGAGAGCCTTCCGTTGACCCAGGCAGGAATCATCGGTTCATGTGGCTTGCCCTGTCTTGTCGTGTCGTGGTGGTGTTCATATCGCTGTTCTGGTCACTTTGCGGCAGTTGAGCCGACCATGTTTAGGATAGGTCTAGCGGGCCGAGCGCGAAATGTCAGCCGCTGATGCCAATCGGCGTTATGAGGCCCTGAGCGCACCGCCAGCGTCTGTGGCGCAGCCACACAGGTGTCGCCGGTCGTTAATGCTCGTGATGGACCCGGCACATCACTCAACGGTTTCAAAGGCAACCAGGGGCCGTGTCGTGTTGCAGCGTGGGTTTAACGACATGCCGCAGAGGTGTGCTTGATCGAGTTTAACCTTAAACCGACCGCTATTGGAATCATACGTCCCCTTCTTGCCCTGGGCCGTTATACCAGCCTCACAGGCCCAAAAGGCATGTGAACCCATACGAGGCGTTGCGATTGCTGTGCCTGTAGTTTCAATGCTGTTGGCATCCTTATACCAAGCAACATTCCCCTTCGACAAGGACGGGGGACCGGGTTCGTTGTGGCGGGCAGATTTGGGTCAGGCAGGGACTAGGCGGGGGATGACCCACGATGATACGCGTTTTTTGTTGGGATGGTTGCTTTGGGGCAAGTTTATCAACCCCCTTATTCTCTCTTCTG
>Ga0163217_1015559_pt1 | contig 12544 bp, 11 predicted proteins | sample SynspAceP_FD_185933 | JGI IMG/M metagenome (GOLD analysis project Ga0163217, IMG submission 185933) | Saline lake microbial communities from Ace Lake in Antarctica - Synechococcus sp. Ace-P (PacBio error correction) | ecosystem: Environmental > Aquatic > Non-marine Saline and Alkaline > Saline ... | reverse complement strand
AATATTATAGGAAAGGAAATAACCAAACCTTGCATTTGCTGTAGACTTTAGCGATATTTTAAATCTTACCTTCCGGACATTATTTATCTTTTGGGGCGAAAAGAGCTTTGAGTTCACTCGGGCAACCTATTCCCAATCGAAACGCACTTGGTCATTACAAAATTCACCTATCAAGTCCGGGAGGGTTCATACGTCTTTGATTCGGGTGGAGTCGGGCAAGTATATTCTGTTTAGAAAATTGAAAATCCGATTACTTTTGTAAATCGGTTGGAGGGAGAAATTTACACTCTGACTCTTCCTTAGCCGAATGAACTTTCTGTATGACTGAGGTGGACGCCAGGTCCTGATGCGAGATACGTATTCCAGGAATTTGGATCATAGTGATTGGGAGGAAAACTTTCCGGGAATTTCATTCCTAAAGATGAAAAAACACGAACACTTCCTTTCGTTGTGAACATACTCGCATCAAATCCTAAACCATTGTCGAAGAAAACCATTGGATCACGTGGAGCATCTTCCAGGAATCGGAGAAGAAAGAAGCACTGCTCATTTACTATTAAACAAGGAGCTATCACAGATGTTCTTTTCGGCAAAGAAATGAAGAGAAATTACAACAAGGTTAAGCCCACAAGTACACATTCGAAGTGCTATGTATTGCCTTTGGGATTTTGAAGCTATTTTATCTTTTCGAGCAGAAGGGGACAGCTGAAGCGTCCAAGCCTATCGGAAAGTAGGCATCATGCTTCATAATGGAGGCATCACCAGCGTTCGTTGATTTTGAGACCCCCCTAAGCTGTAGACCGGAAAGCTAAATGGAAGTAAACTTCTTTGGAACAGTGGCATGATAAAGCATTTACTTCCCAATTTTATTCTCAAAAAATCGGGACATGTTTGAAGTTCGTCACTTCCTTAGTAGGAAAATTTGGAAACTCAATTTCGATCAAGTTATGCGATCCAAATGCACTCATGGCTCTTTGAGACTTTGAGGTCGGAGACTCAAAGATTCAAATTCACGTACACTCTGATTTGCCCTGGATTTATTCATACCAACGTATCCGTAAATGCACTGGACTTGCCGATGGCACTGCACTCAATGAAACTGGATTCAAGTCAGCAAACGCATGAGTCCTGAAAAATGTGCGAAAGGGAAATATTTTGTTCGATAAAGTCAAAAAAGAGGAGTTATTATCGGGGGAAAAAGGAAACCTACGTGGTGTATTCTCAACGTTTTTTTCCGACCGTAATTCTTCTTAAAGATCCCGAAGTCAAACGTCGTATAAAAAATTCATAATGAAAGTAGTTAGAGCCGAGATAAACAATTGGAGATGAATTGCTCTATGGAAAAATAGTAGACACCAACAGTCATTGGATTAGTCCAAGAACGTTGATTTGATTGGGTGTGAAAGTGGGGTCCGAAAAAACAAACGTCGGAGATGATCGAAAGGGATGTGCTAGCAGCATTCGAATCTGCAGAAAGCGACGCTGACCTTTGGCTGATCACAGGGTGGACTAGGGCCCGACAAAAAGATTGATTTTGACCAAGCCCAGGTGCTCGCTGATATTTTTCGGTGCGAGATGGGGAATTTCCCGCAGCAGTCAAGGCAGTCAGTGAATTTTTATCCGAAGGGGAAGAGAAATGACTCCATTGGAAATTCTTCAAGGTTCATTTGCGCCATTGTTCTGCACTTACATTCTAATCAAGTCCGGTACTGCACCAGGAATGTGGTCTGAACGACAATGGCAACCTATTGGATGTCTGCCTGGCGTAACCCCATGAGATGAAAAAAGGCTCATAAGGAGTTTGTCCTTCCAAAGCATTCCAGAGATCTTCCAACTCCCGGTATCCATCATAAGTCATCAAGACGTCCGGTATAGGCGAAAGCTGGCTACTATTTGATTTCGGATGGGAAGTGCCCTGCCAAAGCTCGATTCGATTGGGCTTACCTCCCTCGCTGGGCCATGTCAAACTTCGATTGACAGATTCGGGAATTCGAAAAAAAAGGAGTTAGAAAAGGCGATTCGCATGGAGCAGATTTGATGCCACGTGATGCCTTTGATCAGAAAAAATATGTTTATGGATTCAATGCTGAAACTTTAAAAACGGCAATTGCTTAAGCTTGAAGGCTGAAAGAAAACGATTAGCTTAGCCGAGAGCTGCTTCTGGAGGGTATGTTTCTCATTTGATTACCATGTCCCAGGAAGCAGCGCTTACTATCAAGGCGAATCATTCCTTATTCATAATCGGGGTTCAAAAATGAGATTATTGCGGTGTCAGTAAAGAGCCTTGAGCAAGTTGGAGGCTGTAAGTGAGGAAACCGTGTTAGCGAAATGGCAACTTGGGTGTTCGAACGCTTTTAATTCTGATTTGCATGGCAAGTAGCGGATCGCTGGTCCTGACGGACAGGCACGGAGAAAAGCCGGTTGGGACAGTATGGATGCCTGTGCTATGACTGACTAGTGAGACTAAAAACTCCAGCTCACCCAAGAACCGAATGCTGAATATTTCAACTGACTGGCGGGCTGTTCTAAACATGTTGCGCGAATTTGTATTCTCAGAAATAGCAAATAAATATTTTTACCTAAAAGGTTTAGCGATAGTATTTGATTAAAAATTTAATTTTACAAGTGAAATAAACCAATTAAAATTATAAAAATTCTAACCATGGCAAGTGTTAGAAATGCTAATGCCCAAATGGGCGGGAAAGTATACAGAGGTACTGTATCACCTGCGCAAGAAGGAAGGAGATTCAATCGAAACAAGATTGAATCTGTGCTAGACTGTAGACGACTGATAAAGTGTGATTTACCGAGGTTCCATCAATCCATGGAGCATCTCCTGAAAAAGGATTTTGGTCAAAGAAGGAGATGTGGTGGCTGGTAGAGCTCCCATATGCAATAATAGAGGACTTCTGCTGTTGAAGCTGACGTTGCAAAAGCGCACCTTGATGCTAAATTAAGCCTTAAGGAAGAAGAATCCATGCGTGCTCCGTCCAATACCAGTTTCATTCGGTATCATTGAAGAGCCTTTAATTCTACTGAATGATACAAGATTTTATCCCCGCTCGTGCAGCAGCATGGCGAGGAGAAGACGAAATCCTTTCAAGTGAATTAGCTAAAAAATTTCCCGGTACTGGAAAAGAAAGCCGAGATTAACAAAACAGACATGCGGCTTACCTCTCCAATCGAAAATTAAAACGGGTGGCGGCTAGTCGATGCTCAAGAAGTGCCATCTATCTCTTCGCCGAAAGCTCAGCGTAAGTATTTCTGGGTCTGACGAAATCATCGAAAACTGGGATCGTATGCGAAAATGATTCGCAACGTGCAATGATAAATTCTAAGCGAAATCTCTGACCCACGTTGACTTATTTGTAAAGCAGAACATTGACCCAATTTGTTCTTTGGAGCAGACAATAAGTACCAAAGATGCTTATAAAGCCAAATATGGTAGAGGGAATTCACCTTTACGCCTTTCTTTATTGAAGCACGTTGCCAAGCTATCCGTGATTTTCCGATGATCAATATTTCCGTTACGATGGGAGATCGAATCACAAAAGAAAGATATCAATGTAGGAATGGCAGAGCCTTACCCAAGTGGGAATTTGATTTCGTTCCTGTAATCAGAAATTGTGATCAAATTACCCGAGTTGGCCTATCAAGAAAAGTTAATGACTTAGCTAATCGTGCTCGAATAAATAAGTTTGTCTCCTGCATGATCTACTGGAGGAACGTACAACCGTTATCGAATGTGGCTCTTTGAAATTTTGTATGGTACTCCGCATCCATCCTCAACCACAAGTAGCTATAATGGCTGTGGAGCAATAGTCAAGAAGCCTGCTGTGGTCGAGACCCATACCGGAGACGTGATTGCTTATTCGCCATTTTAAAGATGTTCCTTTTCCCATTCCATATGATCACCGAGTAGTAGATGGATCTTTAGAGGTATGTTTGTAACGAGAGTAAGAGGATTATCTGGAAAAGCATTCGACCTGAATAGCTTCACTTAAAAAAAGGCCGGTATAATGTACTAGCCCCTATTAAAGTGTCTAACTTTTTGGGGGGCGATGCATTAACCGGCCTTTTTTATTCACGTTGACTTTAATTTTGTTGACCATCCTTTAACTTTTCTGCGAACTCCACTAACCGAATTGGCTTCGTCAAAAATCATCATGCCCTGACTCGATCGCCCTCTTTTTGATCTTCATCAATACATTAGCAGAAAGGCCAATAATTGCATAACTACTGATTTATTTTAAAGGATTTTCCGAATTCATATTGGATAGATTCTAGGCCGTTTATAACAGGCATTGCAACATCCATAAGGATTAACAAAACTTGTTCTGAAGCACTCGAAACGCTTTTTTTCCGTTTTTCGCTACTTCAAAAATCATAGCCCAGTGCCACTAGCATCCAATTCATCAATTGTAGATTAACGTTCATTATCTTCCGCAAGCAAAATTCTTAAAGGATATTTGAAGCCATTCCAAGGCCAACTTTTCGCGATTTGTGGTAGGATCTTCTTTCAATTTTAGATCCTCACCCTTAACCATTTTGAGCAAAGCTGTAAAAGTTAAATTCTGATCCTTTATTTCAGCTTTATTGGATATATGCATCTCTCCGCCAGTAGGCGCAATTTTCACTATTTTTGAATCGCCAAGCCAAAGGCCCAGTGCACTTGTAAGTCCCTAGGCTAGAGCTCTCAAACTTGATTAAAGGATCTGTTAGATAAGAACTTCAATTCATCAGGAAATAACCGATACTGCAATCTTTCCGCAACTTTGTAACCTGACATGCAATTCCCCAGCTATTGTTCGGTACATTACTTATTTGAACTTGATCCAATTTTAGGAGTGGAATTTTTATAGCATTTCCAGTATTAGGTTTTAAAAAAAACTTGCATGGAGCTTTTTCAAAATCCCTTCAAATGCAGCATTTTTCAGTTCCCTTCACCAAATGTAATCGTCATTTGATTTTCTTCTTAAAGAGCTAGTTCCTTGATTAATCATCAAAACATGTTTTTTGAAGTTTCTTTTTTTGGAACAAAACTTAAACTGTTATGGATATCGATTTTACCTGCTTCTATTTTAGAAAATCCAAGATATCCTTGATTGTGGCTAGGAGGCGAATTTCCTGAATTTCTTTAGATTCCGAATTATATTCGCTTTGAGGTTTCGTTCAAAAGCTCAGTCTTGCCTCAAGCAAATCAATAATTTCAAAGATAAGCATTCATTCGGGTTCTGTATCTCATTGACTTCATAATTTGCAAGAAACTCGATTTTGCTACTGGCCTTATTCAGCCGCATCCATAGCCTCCAAAAGTCCTTCTCCCATATCCGCTTGCCGCGTGATATATCCTTAGAGATGGATACAATCCTTTATTTCATCCTTAAAGGGGAAAAATTCGGAAACCTCAATTAATATTTTTATATCTCCAGTATAGGCAGGATTTTTAATTCAACAGTCTGAATTTTCGAGTTTTACTGGCTTTCTTAAAACCCTGAACATGTTTCCTTTTGATCACCTTCAATCACTTCTGAAAGATTTTTACCAATAAGTACTAGGTCTTCATCAATTCAAAACGTGCATTTTTGATCTTATAATCTAGGATGGGAAACCATTTCATTATCATAGAAAATAAAGATGTCCAGGAATATTTCATAAGCGTTCCCGAAGCCGATTCTTCACTTGGATAATTCCTGTCTGTTCTATTTCGACTGGTGAATATCCGTAACAGACCCAATAACCCCCGTCGAAATTGGCCGTAAGAATTCAAAAAAACTAGCTTTTTCAAAAAATCCTCAGTCGACTTTACGATTATGACCGATAAAAAAATCATATTCAAAGTCTACATAAGTTTTATTCCTTTTAAAGCATTTTTAATTAAATCCTTCTGATTCTGATTGCGTCATTTTGTTTTGTTTTTCATTAAAATCCATGAATAAATCATGTCCTTTGGGACTCCCAAAAACTTCACTTACCTTATAGAAATTCTTGTTATTTTCCCCTTACGCCATCATGAAAATACACAAAGCCCTTGAGCTCCATTAGAGTAAATTTTTGCTGATCGAAAAGTGTTGAATTTCAGCAGTCATTTTAGAAAGTTAACCGTTGGAGACCCAAGGTTATTTCTTAAAGAAAGGCACAGAACAGATATATTGTACCAATGGTCAATACGATCAATCCAATATAAAGCAGAAAGTAAGTATTGTAAATACCAGACAATAATGGATAGATTCTGCAACCAATATCAAGCCGCTTCATCACTAAATAACCAAAATAAAAGGATACTGAGCTTAGGAGCCTCTTTTAGGTTCGCCACTGAAATTCCAATCTGACTCATAAAACGCAAGCACACCGATACCAAAATCGCTAAAACCTGTTTTTGGACTTGAGATCAAAGTTATTTTCTCATGCTCTCTCCTTCCGATTCAAAGTCCCAAAAACTCCCCATTGAGATACAGAATTTTTCTTCCTTTAGGTTGAGATTAAATTGTTCAAAGATATAATTTAGCAAAAAGCTACAGGATTGATGTTAGAAAAAATTCTAAATGGCTGGGCTTTTCCCTCTATCCAAAATACAGATTCGTGAAGGATTCAAAAAGGAAACTTGACAAAAGAATTCCTTTTCCGAATGAAATCGTTTCGTGGAGTCTGGGGGAAAAAAGATGGGTAGAATCCCTAGAGCGTCACAAAATAACGTTATTCAATTACGTTTGGGATAAGCTTCTAAAATACTCTCTTAACTGAAGCAGTGGAAATTCATCTACTATAGTTACCTCCTCGTCAAGGTCCGAATCTTCAAATTAATGCTTAGCAGCACGAAGATTCTTCAAACTTGTTCAATTCAAGCTCCAGTCAGTTGAAGCAAGCTCATCTGCTCTCTCAAGAACTCTTTTTTTTAGAGGAGGTTTCAGAAGATGTAATAGCCCTGAAAAAAGCTGAACCCAAAGAATAATTAACAAAACCAAGGTAAACCCAATGCTAGGGTAATAAAAAATTCCTCCGATAACGGTGTGAAAAAAATTCATTATCTTAAAAAAATTAACTTCATGAGTGTCCAACTTATCATGTTAAAGTAAACTATACGAGCAGATTTAGGGCTGATTTCTTACGGGAAAATCTCAAACTCCGATTTATTCTTGAGTAAAAAACTCTTCAGCCTATTAACCCTGACTCTTGGTTTTTTACTGTTGAAAAGATTGTAAATTCTGAGTTCTAAAAACGATTATCCTCACTGAATAATCTCTTTACTAGATATAGTTTTTTTACATGTGGAAAGCTTTAATGCTTCGATGGCTGACAGCACCGTTTTGCACGATATTCTCCATCTTTCGTAGCGTTGATAAGATTCTCATTACTTCAGGCGTTCAAATATCGAGATATGATATCATCCACAGTAAGATCGATTCCGTACTTACCAAAAAAAAAAGCTTTTCTTTGTCATAAATCGGATGCAATCACAGATATAAATCACCCCTCCCGGCCTGGATCACATAGCATCTGGAATCCAGACAGGACCCTTTGGAAGGGTTATTTTTCCTCATCTGCCCTTCGTAAATAAAAAATTTATTACCTCCAAATCAGTATCCTCCGTCACTTAAATCTTTTTTGCATCATACGGCGGAAAAACCCGAGAAACCTGCGATGGAAGAGTTGGAATAAAACCTGAGCCACGAAACTATACTTATTTTAAAGCTTGAAAAAAAACAGGGAGTCAAAAGATCGTAAAGCTGACTCTCAAAGGCTTCCAGAAGCTATGAGTCTTTTCTGTTATGACGATAGAACTTAAATTAAGTCTTCGCCCGGAATATTTGTAGAAAAACCTCCTTCAAACTTCATAAGGATCAACGCGAGCATTTTGAAGGATACTTTCCCGGCATAGGCAAGAAGACTATTCATTTATTAGTTTTTCAAAAGCACGATTCATTATGCAGTAATGAAAGTTCAGCTTCAATTTCTTTTACAGATCTGAATTAAAACGGACTTGAAAATCATTTTGATTTTTGGACGAATTTTGGAATTGTTTCACAAGAAAAGAACAACATATTCACAGAAAGTTAAAATTCAGGCTTTTTCCCTTCATTGTTAAGTGGTTTTTCTGAAAATTATAAATTTTCCACCTGAGCACGAAATGAACTTTACCATTTCAGTTTAATTATTCTTATTATTTACCTGATCAAAAAAGTCTCGGACCAAAAGCTCTCCAATCTGACTCTTTCAAGGACATCCATAATTCATGACCCTTAAAACGTTCTGCTTGCTCATCATGCGGTTCCAGAGCTCGTATTTAGGATATACCTTATTGTTCCAGGAGAAAATTACTGATCCGCTATTTCCTCCTGAATAAATTCTTTTTTTACAACTTCATTCAGGACGTTTTTACCTCAGCAGAGAGCTGATTTTTCGATTTCAATGGAGGAGACTACCTGGAAGCAAATATTTCTCAACCGAAGTGAGGACAACTTTTATAACTTCCTTCAGTTGTAGCATCGGAGAAAACTAGCGTAAACCTCAGTGAATGTCGGTGTAAAAATTGCTGTACACCCTGCTTTCGATTCCCCTTCCACTTCGACATTAGAAATCCATTATCGCTTGCGTTTCTTACGCATCATTCAAATACGGCGTCTACAGAGGCACAACTCCCAACTGCGAAAGCAACAAAATCCATAGGTGATTGGGATTTCTCTCTGGCGCATCATAACATGTCGATTTGGACCACATTTCCTTGTGGATTGACTGCTTCGTATTCGTTTAGTCCGCTTCATTCGAACCGTATACATTTCTTTTAGACATTGTGTTCAAGTTTAAATTCAAGGAGAGGACAAATTTTTTAATGACCATTTAGCTCTTTCGCTTTCAAATTAGAAGTTCTAATTTCCTCTACTTTATTTCTTCGATACTGCCCTCCTACTTCATACAAGCTTGCATTGGTTAATCTTGACCTACTGAGCAATACTTTGCGGTTATCCATTAATTCTGCAAACACATTTTCATTCTTCACCAGCAGCAGTTTTTTGAGTCGCTGTAGTGGATCAGATTCTTTATCAGGTTTGAAGCGTGAGGTTTTAAGGTTTTACTTTGAGCTTCTTTCTCAACTTGTGGTTGCTCGGATCACTTTTCGCCTGGGTCACCGTCGAGCGACACCATTGAGGAAAGAAGGTATTTTACGCCCAATTATTGGATATTCTCCGGATGCTGAGATTTCAATAGTGAAGACTTTTACTTTCCTGAATCTTTCACGTTGGACATGGTTTCATCGCTCCCTAAGGACACCTCCTCTTTCGGTGATTCGATCAAACCTACATAAACAGCCTCCTCTTATTCAAGTCTGTCAATTCTTTCTATAAAAAGACCTTGAAATCGGATTATCATTTTTGGTAAGTCCTAATTCCTTGTTGATAATCAGTTGAATGGCCATTGCACGACGAACTGACAGCCTCAGTTGGAGTGGGTAATTGGCCTTCATCATAGGCATTTGGTATGCAGCGAATTGCAATTATCATAAATCGCGTTATAGCGCCCTGAAGTTGTCTTCGTTCGGATATCATTGAAGTCAATGTTTCTTGCGCGTTTTGCAACGATCTTCTGAGGTCTGAATATGATACTTTCAGCATTTGAGGACGTTCATTTTGCACATATTTCAACTTCATTGCTTCTAGCCCCAAATTCTTCTTGCGACTCAGCCACATGACCGCATATTCGGGTTCAATTCCATTCGAAAGAAGAAAGAAGATTTGGACGCAAACTGGATTTGATGTCCATTCCTCGACACATAATAACTCCCACGTAAGTAAAATCCATTGGAAAAGTTGTCAGCGCCAATGTGTGGATCGGATTTGCTCCAGGCCTCAGCAACAAGTGGTAACTGAAATAGACACTGAATAAAAATTCGAATACTATTCTCGATGAAATACTGCTGCACATCTCCCATTCAAACGAAGGGAAAACTCAGTCGAAAAGATACATGTATTCTGTTGCTCTGATCTTCTTTTAATAATATTCGCATTGAAAACTGTTCCGGACTTTTGCGTGGTTATCGCTTTGATTTGGAAATTAAACCTTTCAGGTAACCTGATCACCCGTCACTCCAAGAAGGCATTAAACCCAAGCTATTTTTCCTGCCTGGAATTTCAGGCTTATAGGTAGGTCTTGGAATTCCCTTTACCGTATAGATTTGATTAATTTTTGATTGATTTCACTCCTCCAACCATTTTGCCTTATGATGTATACTTCACATTGCCTGATCAATCGCTGTATTCATTGAAAAATGCCGTCATAATTGCCGCTGGGCCAATTGATAGGTCATAGATTACTGAAGGTCATTGGTCCACTAGATTGAACCCTGAATAAAGGCTTTGTGGCATCATCTAAGCAGCAAACAACATTATACTCCAGAGTTTCCGATTTTTTCCCATGATATCTAGGCGGTAAATCTGGATCTTCCACCATAAAGTGTAACTGAATCAAAAAGCGGTGGAAAGACGCTTCCGCAGCCATATCTTTGGATTACATAGGAATCGGCTTGTTGGTACGCTCCGGTCCCCCTCTCCTGCAAACATCGAGTAGGATCGGTTTCTCCTTCTCGTTGAAAGGAAAAAAAACTCCAGGCCGTATACGGAAATTTGCCTGGCACATTTTCCCGAGTCCCATTTCAATAAATCACCCCAGCCTTCATATTTCGGAAGGGAAATTTTTTGAATACGGGATCCGAACAAAGTGACCTTGGAATACGTCAGAATTCTTGATTTCCTTATCTCTGACTAAAAATATGAAATCATCTGTTAGCGCTGCACCTCTTCGCCCACTCTTCCACCATTTCTTATTTTTTGGGATCAAAGTCAAAGGTTCTAACTTGTGCAAGACTTCCTGCAGCTCTTTGATCAATCGATCTTTGTCTTTCGGTTTCAACTCTTGATCGCTTCGTCTAGACTTGGAGATACTGTACAGTTGCTGTGCAATATCCTTTTGTGCTTCCACCAAGAATCAGTAGTTTCCATTTTTACCTCAGCGATTTCGGAGGATTATCGAATTTTTTAGCGGGGAAATGATGTAAATCTTTTTGAAGTGCCAGCTGTCAATTCAAAGCTACTTTCCCAGCCCGCATTGTTTTCACTGATCTTTGCAGATAAGGGCTCGATACTACTGATTACATTCCGGTCATTGAATTGCGAAAGCAAATCGTTCCCAAAAACCGGATAGCCCCATCAGCAATATCCCAAAAAGGTATATGATATCCGCTGTATTGCTTTTTTACATCTCGGATCGCAATCCAGGCTCCTCGTTTTATCAAAACATTAGTGAGTGCAATCCACATCGGAAAATCAACATATCAATTTTCTCTAATTTGAGATGCTTGCGCCATATTCAGGAGTCATCACATTAAAGCGATAAATCAGAGTGTTCGAGATTTCTGCTTATTCAGATTGCCCCGATTCAGAAGTCTCCAAAATCCACCATATTCAAAAACCAGCAGCTTTTACCGTATCACGGCATCCGCACATATTTGGAGAGGCTAGATTGACTGCTAGTATCTAAAGATCGCATGAAAACTCCGAGGATTGTGAATGGCATTCATTCGAAATTCCGATCCCCTTAGAAAGTTGCTCACCAGTCTATTCGCTTGGACGGTCCACAGAGATAATGGCAAGGCTTATATCCTCAAAATCCATCCAAATCGACGAAATAATTCCATCAACCAAGGAGATTTACAGATCCTCTGTGCCAGTAATTCCCTAAAAACAGGCACTGTAGAGTTTTATACTTTCTTTTTCTTACCTGATCTAAAATAGCTTGGATTTTCCGGAAAATTTTTTCAAAAGCAAGAAAATAGGCTCTTCCTACATGTTCCTTATGATTCTCTGTCCAATATTAAAAGCCTTCCAGGTAATTTAACTCCAATTCGGAAGTCACATTGGACTGACAAGATCATTGATCATTCCTGAGGCCAAGTGCTCTTCCATCATTCCGGAGCATAGGTTCGGCAATGACTTCATAGGCAATTGAAGTTCCTTGATTTCTTCAGGAAGAATGGTCTCCTCCTCTCCGAAAAAATCTTTTCAAATGGCCTGCTCCATTTTTCACGAAGTAGATCATACATATATTTTGAAAAACTCTACGTGACCAACCCTTTGATACGACGTGATCGCAATAGCCGGACATCTTTCCTGATCGCACAATCGACGATTTCCTGACGGATCGGTTATGTCCAAGGCTGAATTCACTTCACAGCGGTAGCTGGATGATCCGACGCCATGATTTTAATCGCCAGCTCATGTCCATCAAAAAGTGATTGCTGCGGGTGACGATTGGATATGGTTTTTATGGTTTGTAAAATCTCCTTGAGAAGTAGTCATGATTTGGGTAAATCTAAAGTTGGATTTAAGAAAATAGAATTTCAAAGCACGATTCATTTTTCGAATTGCTTTGCGAATAATACAGGAAATTCGATAAAGAAGGCCTCAGCTAGCGTTAGAAAAAACGAAAATAATATTTGAGTGGTCCGGTGAATAGGTTTTTGTAAAAATTGGAAGTTCTAAAAATTAATAAA
>Ga0163217_1115687_pt1 | contig 12545 bp, 12 predicted proteins | sample SynspAceP_FD_185933 | JGI IMG/M metagenome (GOLD analysis project Ga0163217, IMG submission 185933) | Saline lake microbial communities from Ace Lake in Antarctica - Synechococcus sp. Ace-P (PacBio error correction) | ecosystem: Environmental > Aquatic > Non-marine Saline and Alkaline > Saline ... | reverse complement strand
GAAGGGACTAATTAGATTGCAGGATTTCTTCGGTTGCTTTGATAAAAACTCTGGTTGACCACAGACTGCTTCGTTGCAGCTTCTTCATCGTCACTCAATTATAAGGGACATTTCAAACCTCTTGTTTAAAGCCTTAATGATGCAGGACATTTACAGTCTAACAGAAGTAATCTTTATTTCCAGGACTCGGCAAACGGTTTCAGAGTTCACCTTTAGGGGTTGCGTGGCTGAGAGTGAAGGCGCGCTGGAAAATTAGAAAACGGTATTGATTATTATTTTTCAAATCCACCAGTCTGAATAAGCCAACACCATCACGGCCACGAAGCTTGACATCATAAAGCGCCATATCGGCTTTTTTCATAGTTTGAAGTTGAGGATTCATTCGTTTCGGGCAAATAGACTGCCCAATGCCGATACTTAAAGGTGACCAATAATACGAATACCACCAAATTCAAGAGTGGTTTCCAGATCATTCGCAAATGTCAGCCACTTTTATCGCTGCTTCTGAGAGCTTACTCGTTGAAGTAATACAACGAATCATTCCCCACCAAATCTAGCCAAGTGTATCTGTCGCCTTAATGCTAACTGCATGTGTTTTCTGCTACGCGTTTTATCACTTGATTCACCCACATTCGTGACCGTAGGTAATTGTTCCGTTGAACTTTGCTTAAAAATGAATCGACATCAATAAACATCAGGGCAAGTGATGTTTATTTCCGCTTTGCCGCCGAGGCAGTATGGCCTGATGATCCCGTTCTCAAACAGACCGGACGATTGTAGACCGGTCAATACATTTCATAAACGCCATTTTACGCATTAATTTCGTGTTCCATGTTTTCCTGGCCGTAATGTCTCATTTTGCGAGACAAAATGCAGTAGATCGCCGTTGATGTCATGCACAACGGAGACGCTGAGTAATACACAATTAATCTGCTGATTCTTTCGTAAAAATAGCGCTTTTCCATTTGATAGTGATCAATTCCCTTGGCGATGAGCTGATCGACCCAAACGCTGATCGAGATTTAGATCGTCAGGATGCGTTACATCCATAAAAGTTCATTTGTAGTTAACTCACCTTCGCGTGTAACAGCCATTTTTCGCAGCCAGGCTGAATTTGGCCCCAGCCACTTGCCACCAGACCCACCAGAGCCATACCAATAGCCTGCCGTGTCAAAGCATTTCGAAACGTTCTTCACTGACCGGAGGGTGGGGGGAATTTTTTTCCGGGGGGTAGCGTTACGCCCACTGATATCGGTATGCGTGCCAATGGCGCTAAGGGAGACTTGCCCTGTTTTTTTTCCATCACGGCTCCCCGATGAACCGTCTGCCAACGGTCCAAGATCCATTTCCACCTGCCATCTTTACATAACATTTTACGATGTTCATTGCGATACTCCTGGGTGACTGCCATCCAGCAATGACGTTCTATATCTCTGAACACCTTCTCCAAGATCATTTCCAGATTTGAATCCCGATCCGACCCCATTCGTTGATATTAGGGAGGCCCAAATTCATCCGGTTCATAACCCAGCATAGGAAAAACTAGTTTTTCCGAAAACAAGCACTCCTGTTCATCAAATAATTTGACCCCCCAGTCCCATAACCCCCTCACCACGGCCTTTCCAGAGCATGTTTCCAGCGCTCTTCGGTTCTGCTCAAGCTGAGTTTGATAAAGCCAGCTTTCTGTAATATCAAAACAAAAATACCGATCATTGCCGGTAGCTTGGCCTTGAGCCTTCCGTAATTTATGGTCGCCTTAAGTTGCCACCATCCGGGTATCATTTCCAGACCAGCCAAAGCCTGAATATCAAGCTCACCCATGATTTTGCTTTGATTGTTCAAAAGTTTTTTCACCGCTGACGGGTCTGTTTCTTCAAAAAATGAGCAAACCATTCCTCAATGTTGAAAGACTGATTAGTATTCTTCCCGGCTCTCCAAAATAGAGGTCAATGATGCCTCATCACCACCCACTATCTGATGCCTGAAAAAATTCCATTCCCAGGTTGCCCATGCCAGCGCGTGTTCTGTCGCCAGGCTGCTAGTTTCAGGAGGCTTTTCGTTGCAGGAAAACCCGGTGATCTCTATCTGGCTCGCCACTCTCACGTATCCGACCGCTTTGCCAATAGCAAAATAAAAAGGCTTAGTAAAAAATGTCATTAAACAACTCTAAAAAACAATATTGATTTTGGCTGATGGCTTTTCAAAGGCTTGATAAAAGTTCTTTCAGGATAAGCAACAAACTTCCATTGTCGGCCTGCCAAGGAAAAAAAACCTCAGTTAGTTGAAAATGATTGGTCTCAAAAGCGGACTGGGCTGGAAAAAGCACCCGTTGCTGCCATCAGTGATATCAATTCATCTGCAGGTGTCGGACTGTCCATTCTGTATCAAGGGAAGAATTCACTACATCATTGATTCGGAAAACAGGCATACACCAGCCGACATGATTTTATCAGCGTAAATGAATTTAAATAAAGGCCAGATACATCCAGTAGTCCAGCTGACTGACTCATCTGGCATTATCCTTACCAGTTTTACTTTTTCCGGGGGGGGGCAAAAAAGGGGGGGAACCCCAGCCGGGGCGTTTTGGTTTTTTTCGGTGTGACGTTCAAGCGGCCTCAATCATGGCCGGAATCGCCGAGTGCGGGTCCGAGTACATATCAAAACCAAATTGCCCGGAGATTACGGTCTACAAAATGGTTCGAGATACAGAATACTGGTGTATAGCTCCCGGTCAACCTTTCGGGAGTGATTGTCGTAGTCAGGAAAACCGGCCTGTCTGGACAGATTCGAATATGTGCCGATTTTTCAGCTGGATAATAACCGGGGACATATCCCAAACCTTGGATACACGGGATAAAAAAGCTTCCAGTTTTGAGTTTTTCAGCCGTAATGACTGAATTCTCGCGAGTAATGCTTTCTGAGGATTCAAATAATCCCTGGCGTAGCTCGAAGCATTTGCTTATAGCTACGGATTTTTTCAAGTAATGCTCTGGGTGGTTCTTTAAAGGAAATGGGCAAAACGATTCAGAATGACTTGCTGATTTTGTGTTTTACTCCTGATTACTGATGATAGGAAAAAGTTGAGCCAACAATGACTATCAAGCGGTTATGAATAACTGCTGGTAACAGAGAAATTGCGTTTTTTTTGATCTCATACATCCAGTGAATATCGTCTTCATTTATGTATACAGCATCTTAATCGGCAATCCATGACCGGATCCAACCAACAATCTCACTTCAACTTAGAAAAACCTTTTAATTCTTTTTAAAAAGTAGTTTTATTATAATACAACGTTTAGTGTATCGCCTTTGAAACTCATCAGAAAGTAGTAGAGAGTCTGGTCCGCTTATAATAAAACAATCTAAAATGATTATTTTTTTTATTTTTTCTCGTTATATATGAAGTGTCGATTATGGCTAAAAAGATGAGGCCTAATTAAAATTTATAATGGATAAATAAGTAATAATATAACTTTTAATAAATTTATTTATAGGTATGTAGCTTGAGAACAGTTATAATATTTTAACCATACCTCATGATCATACATTTGAATTTTATGTTTTCTGCTTAATCATGTTTTTTAGATTTTAAAATCCATTCTGAAAAATTTAAAAAATGTTTGCTGATTATATTTTGTTGTTAGAGATAGTTGGTCAGAATAATCATTAGAAATTATGTTTTCAAAAGGCCACATGCCAATCTTCCAGGAAGAATTTATTGGATATGAAGCTGAAATTCAATTTCATGGACCTGAAGAGGCAAATGGTTTGTAGGTGTGCCATTCATTGCAATAGTCCAGCCATAGATTCTGCAACGGAAAGCAACAACCTATTTCGCTGCCGACGAAGCCAAAAATTAAGCATTTTACAGCTCATTCCGCCTGTTTTATGGCGCAAGGGGAAAAATGAGCGGCCTGCAAAGCAATTCCAGTTATTATGGTCATTATAAGCTTGGGTTCTGAGCTTTGGGGAAAGAATTATCGTTTCATTTTTTAACAGTTCAATAGGTATTTTCACCCAGCGATTGAAAGTAATGGTTAATCTGAATCATCAAGCCCATTGGTTCAGAGGCGGACACTTTACAGTAATAAGCGTTCTCATGTCTTGGCTGCGCCATTAATGAAAAAGCCCCGCTGCAGTTCATTGTTTAGTACCTTGTGAGTCAGGTTCTGTTGTATCACCTTCAGAAAAAATTCAACTTCATAATTCGTTAAATGTCGCTTGTTGTCTTACGAATTTAATCCATGGTAAAAAGGCGCGTCATTGCCGTCGCATGTGTAACCCCAGTTTTTAATTTTTTCTTTTTGTTAAAGGTGAGTGGACTCAGTATACCAATTTAGACTTTCCAAATTTATAGGTAAATTTATTTCGTGCAGTTCTTCACCTTCAGTGTTTATAAACTATATTGTTTTCTCTATTGAAAAGTTGCAGTTTAATGCTTTCTTCAAGCTGTGATAATTTTTCCGAGAAGAAATAGCTGGGCTGAGAAATAAACAGATTGCTGCTGCTTTAAACTGAAACTCTGTTCTTTTAGCCTATTTCAAGAAAGGCCCTTAATTGTTTCAGGTCATAATTGGAACGATAGCCTTTTTTGTTATACGCTTGATTCATTTTTGGTATTAGACCTATTGTTAACAAAAAATGCCTTGGATCCAGCTTAATTCCAGATTTTTACCTTTTCAAAGGCTATGAGTAATGAAGATTAATGAACCGGTTACGCAAAGCGTTGAAGAATCTTATAAAAAGTGTGCAAAATACTTACCACCCACAAATAGTAAGGGAATTATTACTTATTGTCAACCGGGATTTTGCCGAAATATAAGTGGTTTTAGTGGAAGAGGAAGCTGCTGTTGGTAAAAGTCATAATGTAGTAAGGGGGAACCCCCCCAATTTTTTTTTTTTCCCCCGGGATAAACAATATGGCCCCCTGCCAGCTTTGTGCTTTGTGGGAAAAGGATGAAATAGCATTAAAATCCTGGATGGCGGATGGGTTCAAAAACCGTTGCAAAACCGGTTAACCACTATTGCGGTTGATGCTTACGTCACTCCCATAATTAAAGACGAACGGGACACGTTGAATATCAGTCAATTAAGAAAGAAAAACCCATAGGAGAAAAATGTGGACCGTGCTCCAGGAACTTTATGAAAAGCCTTCGTAAAGGCCAAAAAAAGTTAAAGAGTTAAAAAAACTCCCCGCCAATTAGTTTTCAAAATAACGGCATTTAATAGTGCTGCCGAGACTTTCAGTTATTTTACAAGCCTGTTTTTTCTATAGTTGGTTGGTCAATCACTATTAGTTCGCTGGATATTGCACCCTTATTGCTTTTGGTGGCATATATAATTTGCTACTACCTTTAAAAGTATTGTTTTCGAACGCCGCAGAAACCATAAAATGATCCCTGCTGCGAGGTATATTTATAGCGGCGCGACGAGATGAACTGGGTATATGCGCTTGGCCATGAAGTTTTCTTGAAATCGGAAACAGCTGGACATTAATAGGTCGTGTTGCGATAGTGCGGCAACAATGGGGCTTCAAATACTTCCTAACATTAGGTGGGTGCCATCAGGGCTTTCCAAAGGTTATGCAGAACAGCAGTTTAATGAAACGGGAACCAGTTGCTGCAGCAATAAATGAAATGTCAGCCAGTTCCAGGAAGGTCGTGTCAAGGAATGCCCCAGAGCAGTTACCATTAATTGCCAATAAAGGTGTTGAGGAAGTTGAAAAAACAGGTAAAAAGGGTTGTGCAGATAAGGTGTTGACCTGATGCAGGCATTCGTGCTGCGAGTAAAGCAGGCTGACTGATACCATTAAAGCATGGAAAAGGAGTAGTAATGATATCGCTATTGTTCTTGACGTCATTTAAGATATTTCGGAGCAAACCAACTTCTTGCATTAATGCAGCAATTGAAGCAGCAAGGAGCAGGTGACGCTGACGCGGATTTGCTGTGTTGCGATGAAGTACGGTCTCTTGCCAGTCGAAACACGAACTTCTACTGAAGCAAATTCGTGTTGATGGTGGGAGAATCTTCAAAATATTCATCTACAGCTGTTAAGGCGATGAACGTAAGGTATGCTGAGCAGGCGGATACCTGTGTTGGTCATAATCAGGATACAGTCAGTTCATTTGCCAAATTATTTTTTAGATGTAATTCCAGCAAATTAAGATGATGACCACTACCAAATTGCTTCTGCAGTCGAGCAAACAGAGTTGCCGGTGGCTGAAGAAATCAGCAAGAGAGTATTCATAAACATAAGAGAATTCGTCAGCCATAACGTTAAGGAAGCTGATAACACCCTTTCAATTAGCACCCACAGATCGTCATTAACAACGAGCTTTGGGAATCGCTGGCTGCCCTTTCAATTTTGGGCCAAAACAGACTAATTCATAGGACTGCTCAAATTGAGGGGATTGTAAGTCGCTGGAGTGAATTATGTTATTGATTTAAAAAATCACCAATTTTCTGTTAATGGAGCTCTTTAAAAGAGCCCAGGAAGGTATGATTATTACGGATTGATAAAAAGCCCGTATACTGGCTTGTAATGAGGCTTTACTGTCAGATAAGCGGTTATACAGAAGAGGAAACTGGATTGGAAACAATCCAAAGTATTCTGAGTTCTGCGTCGGCAGTAACATTCGGGATATGTGGCTTTACTATTGAAGAGAATGGTTTCTGGGAAGGAGAAGTATGAATAAGAAAAAAAAAGATGGTCTTTCTATGCTGAATTACTGGAGTGTAATAAAATTGCGTACCCGGGCACTGGACAATGTAAACCATTTTCTGGGATGATGTCTGATATTAACCAAAATGGAAAGAAACACATGCAAGCCTGAAAAATTAGCAACATTACGATTGCGCTTACGGGCTGCCAAACCAGGCACTTGCCTGGGAAGATCGTTTTAAACCAGGCTGTAGCCAAAGGGCAAATCGAAACCACGAAATGTTGGCAGTTTGTTTTTTGGACCCTGGGATGATTTCAAAACCTGTTAACTATATTATGGGCCATAACGTTGCGATTCAAGCTCCTGGATTGAGCTGGGCAGATTAGAATAAAGTCTCAACTTAGACAGGAAGACACAATATCCAGATACCGCGGGAGATGAGTTTGTCATTTTATTAAGCCAAATCCACACTAGATCTGACTGTGGATGGCATACTCAGAAGCTACTAAATACCCAGGTGAGTCAACCATATAACTTATATAGAAGGGCATGAAATTACTATAGGGAGCATTCAATTGGTTTTACCACACTTTACCCTTTTCGATAAAGGCTCACTTGATTCCCTTATAGATCATGCTGGATCAGTCGCTCTATCAGATTAAAAACACAGGTAAATCTCATTTTTAATGTATGGAGGACACTGAAAAGAGTTAAGAGAATCTCTAAAGGGTTCATTTAGTCCCCCCCCCATGCTGCCACATGGCAAAGCTATAAATGATGAACAGTTACGGCTATTTTATCCAGGCCTAAGATAGATATAACTTCTGGTGAAATAATTGGTTTTGAAGCGCTGCGTCGATGGCCGGCAATCTTCCAAAAGGACTTTATGCACCGATTGTTTGAAGTTTTTGCCTTCTTATAAAATGGAATCTGACGTAGAAGTTCATCTTGGCCAGTTACGTTATAAAAGAAGCCTTAAAATGTCTTTTTATAAAAACTGCATCAACATGTTTAAAACTCTCGGCGTAAGCGTGGAACCTTGTCCAGCTTACCCATCTTGCAAAGAAGCTCATTTATAAAAAGTTCTCGAAGAGAATCTGTAGAGCGTTTTCCCGTACAGACTTGAGTTATTTTCAAATTGAAAATACTCGAGAGCCATGCTTTAGATGAGTTATCTTCCATACAGGCAGTCCGATTACTGAATGCAAAGATAAGTTCAATACTCAAGGCATTAGACGATTTTGGGAACAGGCTATTCAATCTCTAAGCCATATCGAACTCTTGCCATAAAGATATGAAAATAGATCAATCTTTTGTTCGTAATATGCTCAATGCATGCGATGATTATAAGATTGTCGAGGAGTGTCATGTTCGCTTTGCTAAACTCGTTTAATATTGAACTATTGCAAGAAAAGGTGTTGGAGTCAATTCCAAACACATGCTCCAAATTCTCTTATGCTATGGGATGTAAATTTGCACAGGGATTATATATGCCATTGCCAAGCCAATGCCTTCAGGAAAATGTATTAAAATTGCGTCCTGTAACTTTATATGCCTTGAACTGCTCCTTGTGAAAACAGGAAAAATAATGTTTAAGAACCTCACAACTAAGATTATTAATCACTTTCTCGACATAGAATTTGAGAAATTCAAATAGATTATATCAATAACAGTTAACAAAGTTTTTACAGTTAAAAAACTTTTTCTGGTCGATCTCATCATCTTCAGAGTCATTGCGGGTTTTGGGTTGAAAAAGCAAAGAGCCATTCAATTTTATCGAAAACCAGTCTGCTAGATGGTTTTAGAAAACGAAACTCAAAAACTATTTTAAAGTCAATTTCCAATGCTGATGTTCTGTATTCAATGTGGTGATATCGAGTCGGCAAAAGATTGCATGTAAAGATGCTAGAAGAAGATGTATAAAAAATTAAGTGGAGGTTGTGGAATCATCAGAATTGCGTCAAGATGGGCTTAGTTATTTCAAATTTATTAATATCTATAACTGGGGTGAAATGCCATTTATCAGTCTAACGGATTTGCTGGAGCAGAAGCTGCAGAAGCTGCAGAAAGCTGCAGAAGCTGAGAATTATAAGTTGGTAAAAAAAAAAAAATTCCCCCCCCCCGAGGTGTGTTTTGCCCCCAGTATCCAATTGCTGCGGATATTTACTTCTGGAGCATCCGCAGGGATGATGTTGGTGCTGATATATTAAAGTTGTTGGCGGGGGGTAGGGTTGTCAATATTTTAAAGCCCTAGGAGCTAAAGCACTCTCAGATAGCGTTACGGCATTCAAAACCCAAGTGGGACGGCTATCAGGCTAGAGTTTCTTGGTCTGAGCTGACCATTCAATAACGGTACCAAAAATATTTGTTTTTGGCCCCATTTTGAGAACAAGTCTTTTCAGTTCGAAAATGGAGCTTGAAAAGTCTCAAGCCTAAATATTGAAGCAAAAAAAAACTCAGAAGCCGAAACTTCATGGAAGGCTTTGATATTTATGGAGCCGGAGATAGGATTGAACCCACGACCCACTGATTACAAATCAGTTGGCTCTACCAACTGAGCTACACCGCAAAACAAAAAGAGGCGCATATACAAACAGTGTGGGTGGCGTGCGCAAGCCTGAATTCACGTGCTTAAATAATAATGCTGAATCGATTATTTACTGTCATTTATTATGATGGCAAATAGGCGATTTTCAAAAATTGGGTGAGTGATGGGGCTTCGAACCCACGACACCGAATCCACAATCCGGCGGCTTCTACCAACTGAGCTACACTCACCACAAGAAATCTATTCAAAGTTACTCAAATCATTGGGTGACTTCAGGAAGACGACAATTGTACTGCCTTTTATTTTTCTGCGTCCAAGGGAAAATTCAGTCCTAAGCCAGATCAAGGTCCCAATTTTTCTTTTCATCTAGCATCGACTCTTTACCACCTTAACTTTTAATTGAATCACCCAAACGATAGGATTTGCGGGTTCTTTCGCCCATTATCGATGACCACTGCATCAAACTGCGTAGTAATCGTTTTTAGCGCCGTACATGAACCAGACCTTCAATATAGATATCACTGAGTTCAAACAAATAAACCAAAACCAGTCACACCGCTGCATGACCGCCTTCATGAACCTCACCAACAAACGATCACGCCATATATTCGGCATTGAGCCCAGTCAAGCCACATCGCGAGTCGCTTCATTTCAGCTCGAACGGCTGGCCATGGAGCAATGTTTCGCCCAGCTGAACCATGGTCTTCTGAATAACGCCAGGCTGCTTTTTTTGCCTTGGTAAATGCATGTTGATAGGCACATGTACCAACAAATCAGATATCGACGAATAGGGGAGGGAAACATTGCGCGTAGCTTCCAGGACCCAAAACCGAAAATGGCCTACATTGTCTGGTGCAATAGACGGGCCTTGTTTCATTTGCTTCTTAACATGATTTGTTTGCAAAAAAACAAATGGCCCATCCAGGGACGTTTTTTACTGACCCAGTTTTAAGTAACGAAGCATAGTGACCCGGTTTCAGGCTCATCTCCGCCGCCTAAAAATAGGCCGAGTTCACCCAGAAATTCCCGCAGGGCCTGACAGTTTTTCAATGAAGGTTCTTCATGTACGCGCTTTTACAAAACCGTAATTTATTTTGAGAGCAGATACTTCGCTGCTGCGGACGTTGGCCGGCAAATTTCATGAATTCGTCGAATTAAACGTGAGCCATTCATTTCGCTGACGCGGCTTCAAAATTGAGGAGATTTTCCGGTTTTTCATCAAACAAGCAACTGCTCGTTTCGCGGTCATTTCAAAAATCAAAAATTGCACCACGTTGTCACGCGGCCTTAAGCATGATATGGAACAATTTCATACATGTTTCCAGACCAGGGAGCACATGAGCGAAATTTTTTGGTTTCACGGCAAGCCGCATCGTTTATCCTGCAGGGATGCTGGGCAACCTGTTCATAAAAGCAGTCTTGCTTTTTGGAGTTCATCACCGCCTTGATGAAAATTGATTAAGACTCCAATTTCACCATCCTGATTGATGAGTCATTTCACAGCCCATGCCAACCCGATCTACTTCTGGGTTTACGAGGCATAATCCGGTTGGATAATGCTTCTTGGCCGCATACGGGATAGACCTGGCGGGCGGGAAAAAATAACCGATGTTGCCCGTTCCTGGGCATCCTGTCGAGATCATCTTCAGGTTTCAAAACGTAATATGAAACATCGGCAATGGCGGACCCCAAAGACGCCAGTTACCTCGAACCCAGCTCCTTTCGGCGTAAACCGGCATCAGAGAGTCACAAAATCACGGGCATCCGCAATCTTCCCTCAATCGAATTGCGTATGACTAAAGGGCAAGTCGTCCGTAAGATCGAACCCCAAGTCCTGTCCTCCTTAATCGACCTTTCCTGGTGAGAATGGTTTCAGCCAAAGCTTTCTGCTAGCTAATGCTTTTTGTGAACCAGACATTGAGGCAGTTCGAAAAACTTACGCAGTGCAATATCGATTTCCATGCCGGGACGCCACTGGGCTGATCGGCCCCGCAGACAGCGACGGAATTTGGCCCGTAAAGGGGCAGCGATGCCTTATCTAGAAATGTCTTTCCGGTAATTTCGGCTTCAACTATTTGGCCGCTCTTTGGCATCCATAATCCATGAGCAGGAAAATCATAATGTCCTGAACTGATACGGCGCGTTATGCCCTGGTATTAAATAGAACAGACTGGCAATCAGCCTTGCAGACGGCCCACCACCGGTTTGATTGGGCACGTTACTTTACTCTCTACCAATCGCACCTTCTCTGCGGCCCTCCCTGCCGATTAACTAAAGTAATGCACCCGGGATCGTCCAAAGAAAACACCGGGGCATTTCACGTTTTCGCTGAGGAAATAAATCTTCACCGCCTTCATCAGGGAATTAGAAAGCCCAAAAAACTTCGGGGATGCCCCATGACGCGACCATCTGACCCAGGGTTCAATTTTGGAAAACGATGCCATAAGCATTTTTCGTTACGCAGAAGTCTGGTCCGTCACGCTCCATGGCGCGCCAACTACACGACGGTCGCAAAGCTTCAGTGTTTGGTCTTCCCCTTTAATATCCAGGAACAGTTTGGAAAAGGTGTTTTCGGGAAAGCGGGGCTTTGTGTTCTTTGAGCAGCTCGAAGAATAAATTCACGGGGCTAGGGATGGGATTATCGTATTTCTCGGCCTTTCACCGACCCTCAAAAAAAGGGTCAGTTTATGTTTTGTCAGTCAGTTGACAGTTTTTATCTCGATCTATATGAGGTGCCGCGTCTTTCTTGCCCCCAGGTTGCGGAATTGGTAGACGCGGCTAGCTTCAGGTGCCTAGTTACGTATGTACGTGCGGAGTGTCGAAGTCGCCCCTGGGGCACCCATTCCCGAATTTTTTTCTTCCCTTTGGTCACCCGAACCCATTTTAACTGTTTTTGCGTCACCCTTTCGGATGAATCTTTCCTCGGTTCCACAATTCCCAAATACTACCGATTGATTGCCTTGCTATTGAACCGCTATTTAAAGGTTACGATATTGTATGCACCCTATTACCGTGCCAGGTACATGCTCGATTTGGCCAGCGGATTATTAGCCTTTGCACAGTGAGAAATGACCATGGCAACTTTTTATTGATTCAATATCGACGAAACGTACACAGCTTGAGCGTTCCCTTGCCAGGGGCACCCAATCACGCTTGGAAAGTGTTTCGTTGTTTCACCGCCTTCCGGGACCAATGATAGTGTGTGAGCCGCGCGCTGTAAGAACTTGCCTTCGGGCCCACTTCGCAATGAGTCTTCAAGGTTCGCCGAAAGTACTGTAGGCACATCCCCGAAGTGACGCAGGTCTGCGTGCCGGCACTATTCCAATGCCTGGGCC
>Ga0163217_1089630_pt1 | contig 12545 bp, 7 predicted proteins | sample SynspAceP_FD_185933 | JGI IMG/M metagenome (GOLD analysis project Ga0163217, IMG submission 185933) | Saline lake microbial communities from Ace Lake in Antarctica - Synechococcus sp. Ace-P (PacBio error correction) | ecosystem: Environmental > Aquatic > Non-marine Saline and Alkaline > Saline ... | reverse complement strand
TAGGGCTTGAAGCCCAAAGGCATTGAGCGCGGAGTTGAAGCATTTGCCGAACTTGAAGGCCCTTGGCAATCTCCATGTGGTTCAGGATCAAAAACAGAGAGATTTACTTGGTTTATTTGGCTTGGCCGATGGAAAGCCAATTGGTAAAGCGACCGCGGAGTTTCGTATTTGGGTATGGAGGAATCCGAATGACACGCACAGTGACCAATGCGGGCATTCTCCTCTCGACTTCAACCTACAGAAGCACTTCAAAAAAACGGCAGTGGTATCACAATCCAAAAAAGCGCTGGTTTGTTTCTGTTCTGATTACACGAAGATATTCCAATTCTCATCGACCTGATGGCCACGCGTGATGGAGCTGTAATGGCTGGAACGGGGGTCTATCACTGCATACTTATTTTCTCCAGCGCTTGACCTGACGGACTTCTTAGCCAAAATCAGTCCTATGAAAGGAATTATGGGCAGTAGTTTGGCCCTTAGGTTTTTTGCTGAGTTTCCGAGCGTCTTGGGCTATATTCAAGCCGCGTATTTATGCGAGGCAGGGACCAGAGAACTTGAATGTGTAGGATTTTGTTTCTTCCTTTTCGCATGCGGATTTTGCAGAATTACCGAATCGAGTTACGTTTCGAGGCTACAGCACGGAGGACCTTATCCGCCTTCGGGAATGGAAAGATTCGCTTGAGAATCCGAAATTTACCCGTTCCTGATCACCGGGACGGTTCATTATTCAAATATTCTCGTGGTGGTGTTTTCCCTTGGCATTTGTGTTCCTATCAGTTCTTCGTGAATCGGTTTTATATGTTTTGCTGGGTGTCAGTTTGGCTTCTTTGATTGGCCAGGGTGTGAAATATCATGCACCCTAATCGTTGGCGAAGCAAAAGAAGTAATGGCTGCACATGCGCAGAATGGAAACACAAATATGTGAGGATTTAGCCTAACCGGATGCATGTTGCTGAGAATCCTCTATGGAAAGGAGCAAAGAAATATCAGCAGCGATAAGAGTGCAAGTTCTATCGGCATGTATTCCAAGGCCAAGGCAAGGGCTAATGGGACCTTACTCGCCAGTGCAATAGGGAATAATTTCTCTTTTTGGACACCCAGTTGATCGTAGCCGCTATTCGGAGTTGACTTTTTGGGGCGGGGGTTTAATTTAATTTTTTCCAGGCGGTATGCGCGACGTGATGGCTTTTGGCTGTCTGTAGGTAAGTACGACTGCTGCGGAGAGCGTGGCTTGGTGGTGCCGCAAGAACAATGTCAACTTTACAGGAAACGCACAAAGGAGCCTTTGATCGATCTTTTGAGATTTGCAGGCTTGCGAAGGTAGAGGTCAGAATCAGGAGTTCAGAAAGGAAAACCCAATGACTTCAAGAATAGAACACGCCCACTATTGGAATATTGGAATCAAGGTGACGCGCTTCGGCTAGTCCGGGTCTATATCAGATTTTGAAGGGGCTAAGTTTTCAAACTGGAAACCTGCGAGCGCATTTATAGGCACTTTTTGCCCGGTGGGCCAAAGGCCCAAGAGTAACGTGGTGATTTGATTCAAGCTGGTTTTAATGATTCCTGGTCCAGGAAGGCGATTCGATGGAAGGACAAAGACTGCCAAGCCAGACTTCGGTCAAGGACTTGGCGAAAAAGCATGGGAAAGTAGTCAATCAATAAAGGGAAAAAATCTTCAATTCTACTGTCTTCGATAATATAGTCCTTAGTAGCGATACCAAAGAACAAGAGTATGTCGAATCGCCGACCCATATCCAGGGCATCTGTGAAATGCGTGGGAGTCGCTTACCTAAGTGATGAACTTTCCCTCCGTAGATCCCTTTTTATTTTGCGAGAGGCCCGATCTTCCTTTGGTCCACCATGCTCTCTATGTGGTGCGCCAGTTTCGACTCCGATAAGTGTAGTCAACTTTTAGTGTGGTGGTGTCGTTACGAGTCTGGGGTGGACTCGCGCTCGCTCATTGGTCGTGTGAATTGAATATGTGTGTGGGATCAGGTCATTTGCCAACAACAGACACATGTGTTGTATGTGGACCAGTCTGTAGTGATATTGGCGCTGGTGGTGGGGTGTTATGCCCTTCAGTATTGCTGCTCTCTGAATGGTATAAGTGCGAATTTGCCACTGTGTGAGAGAGCCACAGCTGAAACTTGATTTTGGATGAGGCTTACAGCTGCCTATAGGATTGTGGGAAAAGTGTGAAGCGACTAAGAGTGCAGTTGACTTATGTCATGGTCGTGTTGTATGTCCGAACCTGATTATAACCTGCATCTAAAGCTAACGATTGAGCTTAGAGACAAGGCCTTGAACTGAGAATAGATACTTACGTCGTCACAGCTCAGTATGGACATCACGAGCACAACTCACGATTGACGTGAGCAAGTGCGGCAACGAATAATGATAATAGCAACATGACTGGCCTCCGTAGAGAGACGGAGTTTCTGGACAAAAGTATCTCCTCTTTGCAAACTCTCCCGCACGCAACGAGGTCCATATAGCCGTGAGAGTTGACACATCGAGCATTGAAGGATACGAATCTAAATTTACTTACGGCTCTACATCAATCATCAATTTTCTTAGCCTACAAAACCAAGACAATATATTTGGGCACAACAAATGGGAAGGGACTAATTAATAACAAGTAATTACGACAGAATATAGATAGCGAAAGAGCTGCTGCTTAAATCTGAGCCTGATTAAAAGGCAGAAGGAGATCGGGGTGCAGTCACGCACGAGGAAAATTTGGCGACGGAAAACTACAGGCTCCAGTGAAACGACAGACGTAGTGTGATTCGGAATCATTGAGGAGGTTAGGCTTATACCTCACCCACACTCTTTGTGCAGTTGATATTTATTGCAAAGGAGACGAGAAAGTGAAGAGACTAACGAGATATCTTTATGAAAATCTCAAAGAGTTTTCAGATTATGCGCTACTATCCTTAACAATAAAAGATATGCACACCAGCACAGTCGAGTCGAGTATTGATATTATTAGTGCATAAATGATATGATTGAGCCCACACTCAGGCATAGTAACAACATGCGTCATATATATATTTTCTGACCAAGTGAAGTGCATCTTATGAGTGAAAGACGAGAAAACGATAATTGATAGATGTCATGATTGGAGTACACCTTAGCAAGGGACCATGTGTGAAATGCAACCAGATGTGATGTGGTGTTGACATAGGTGAGGGTAATATGTAACAAATATGTTGATATTTCTCGTGCTTGAGTGCTATAATTCCTGAATGCGATTGGCATGGAAGGCCAACATTTATGTGTGAGACAGTTCTCTGGTGGAGCGGACCGGGTCAGGTATTGTTGAGTAGGAGTTTAATAGTAGGAAAGAGAGATTGAGTGCCGACTCTTTATACCTATATTACGTGTATAATGGCGAGGCTTTGGTAAAAGCTTTAATTAAAATAGGAAGTTATAGATCCAATAAGCATTACAAGTAATCTACCGAGCTGGTAATACGACCTTTCTGGTGGTGGCTTTTCGCATAGCTGGTGCACTGTTTGTATAAGAAGTGAGATAAGCGATGGCTGTTGATTGTAAGGTTGGCTAATATATGGGGCTGTGAGTGTTTATCTAATTTAGTCGAGAATTCCTCGGTAAAATGGATTGTTGTGAGGCAAGCTGCAGGAGGGCTTAGTGGCGGTTAATGACACTACTGCATCTGTGTCTTACTATAATATAATGGACTGTTGTGTGAGATGTGGTGGTTATATAATGTGTTCTTTTAAATATGACCACTCTTCTTTATCCTCTTCGTGATTATTTAATTTCTCGGTGGGGTGTGTAGTATATATAACTAAAGTAAGTGCAAAAAGAGATTCGTTGTGTGATATATTTTATCGGGAAAGACAGAGTGGATGGTCATAGAATTATATAAAAAAATTGGAAAATTGGTATGAATATTTAAAATTATGTTATAGTTTTGCTACTTTATTATGTATTATAGAATATTCATGAAGATATACTCTGGACCCGTTTGGTCAAAATTGTCCCTATAATGGGTTCTCTATAATAGGTTATACCTCTTTTAATAAAAAAAAGGTTAAATCCTACTGGAAAATCGTTTCTCAATAATTCTAAAATCGCATTTCATTATTGTTCTCAATCTCCAATAAGTTTATGTTCTGATCGTAGATTTTTTATTTTAGGGATCTGCAATCTGGTTGAAAATAAAAACTCACTAGGAGGTTAATTTTTTTTTATTGTTGATCGAAAAGGAAAAAACAGGCAGTCCAATTTCCTGCTGTTCCAGGATTTGTAATCGATTTAAGATTTCGTCGCAGAAAAAAAGTTACACTTTTTACAGAAAAAAATAATGACTCGCGTGAAAGTTTTTTTCACCGAGTTGGATTTTATGTTTGATCAACAATTAAAAAATTTCTAACGTTGTTAAAACAACCAAAAAATTATTGACTGAGTTAGGTATTGAAAGAATGGAAATGGTAAGTGGAGGATGGAGCTTTGGTGCACATGGCGGTTTCTAGGTGTATTGGTGTTTGTTCGCAACGAGTATTATCAATTCCCGCTACAGGACCAATAGGTTTGTTCAACAGCCGTTGCCTCCTGGGAACTTCGCGGGTACTACGGGAGGAAGTTTTAGGGAATGTTTTTCATGATTATGCTGTCCAAATAAGAATTAAAGCAGTTTAAAAAATAAAAACTAAAATCTACTCTAATGAATAATAGGTTAACTCTTAGTTTCAGTAGGCGGTAACCTGATTTTAGGTTTACTTGATATGAGGTTTTTCTTTCACCAGAACCAATGCCCTTAATTTCCAGTAACAGCATCTAAAATTGGGATTAGTTTTAGGTTATTTCATTGAATTTTACCTCTTATTTCTCTGTTAACCGCGAAAAGCTTAAAGAGCCAAAAAATTTAAGAATCTTGGTCAAATACATCAACTTAAAATATGCTTCCCCACTTAAGCGTAGATAGCATCTACGTTTTTTTTTAGGAATCCTGAGCGAAGACTAAATTATTACGAACGAAAGCTGCTTATTGCAGCTGATTGAAAAGGAGAATGACGGTGAAGGTCGAGAGATTGGCAGGTAAACTGGGGCTAAAAGCAGCCGAATGATCTATAATTTAATTGATATTTGGTTTGGCATGAATAAGATGTGTGCTACTGCAAAGAAAAGAAATCTTTACCCATTTTCATAAAAAAGTGATTGACTGCAAGGAAATTGCAGTGACCTTGTAATTTAGCTTAGGTTATTCTCAAACCAAATAAACAATTTAAACAACAAAAATTATGGCAGAGTTAAGTTTGAAAAAAAAATGAAATGGTTAGTGGGGGATGTTCCTTCACGGAAGATGATGTTTTACGCAACAGTGACAGCAATACCATATTGGGCCAATTGGACTCTTCTAGTGAATATTTTGCGTTCACGCCGCTGGAGAGGCTACATGATACTGGCCAAGAAAACTCTTTGCATGTATGTAATTTTATGGCGGTCAATTATTAATTTGACCGCCTTTTGGTTAAATAAAAAAGAAAACTAAATGAAGATAAAAATTACTTTTGCTCGTACTCATTTTTATCAATTTTTTCTTTTCCTATTAAATTAATAATCTGCTTTCCTCAGAGAAAAAGAATTGGATTTAGAATTGTTGGGGAAATGCGAGATACTCTTTTTCAAAGAGTCTAAGAAGGAAAGTGGTAAAAATGAATTTTCAGGGGAAAGGGATAGTTAGAGGGACCTTTACAAAAAAATGGGACAATTTATGAATTTGATTCCTAGTTATTGAGGGATTGATAATTGAAACGTGAAATGGTTCATAAATGAACCCTTGGATTATACATCGAGATACCTACCTTTTCTTGGCAGACTATGATGATGGTATTATTTTTAGAAATTTCTTCAGCCAAGGGGAATCAACATAGTCCGATATGGTTTTTTCTAGTGAACACACTCCCGGTTACTTGGGTATCCGAATGGAAATATTAGTATCTACGCTTAAAGCGAAAATAACGATTAGGTTTTTTAAAAAATCATTTTCACTACCTGAGGTGATTATCTGGATGATTTAAAATTCAAACAAAATCATTTTTACTCATCCATTGTTTTTGTGCGGAGTATCTCATCTCTCTTCAAGCCGCAAACTAATCAAAACTCCCCTTTCCTATTTTTCCCGGGAAAATTATTTCGCAGGGCAGCCCATCATAACTTTCCAAGAAGGCTTCTGATATCAAAAGACCTATTACTTGGATGGAGAAAAATCCAATGCAAAGAAAGGGGAGAATTACTAAAAACTCGATCGGAAATGAGGATTTTTGAATTCAGAGCTATCTCAGCGGAAAAAAAAGGCTGCGGCACTGCAATGAATTCCTCACCGGCCCCTTGGAGTAAAACTGGGCTCCAATCGCCTATCTCCTACCAATGGAAAATCACACCAGCCACGATCCGTCCTTGCGTTTTTTTTTAGTCGTTAGGTGGGGAGTTTTTGCTGTACAAGGCGACCCCTTACTAGTTCAAAATGCGCAGTAGGAAAAATCCCTCGATTCTGATAGATAACTTCAATGCCGTATCCACTGATTTCAGCGGTTATCAATTCCCTATCTGAGGATGGATGTGGAAGACGGTTTTGGCTTCATAAAAATCCCCAAAAAAATTTTTTTTCCCTATTTTGTGGATTGGTCTTATGCTCATTCCAAAAGGATCAAGTGCTATTCCGCTTGCAAGCAACATGAAACATTCTACTCTAGTATACGAGCAAAGTCCTGAAAAGGCAAAAAGTGAGTAACAGTGACCTATATCGCCAAATGCAAGCACCTCGGAATGGCGTGATGTTCGTGGCCCATTGGAACGAGCAACAATCCTCCAGTCGACCATGAGCTTGCTTGATCCCATGACCTTGGACATATTATTGGACTGGGTATTTTTCAAAAAATTACGATAAGAAAGGACTCGAAACTTAACCAGAGAGGTTTTCTGAACGGATACAATTACCAATGAAACTTTGTTTAGTCTGGCAAGTTGTTTATTAGTTCCAAGCCATTTTTCAATTCAGGCATTTTCTAATAGAAATCAATTCTCGAATAGAAATTGGCTGGCGATCCTATTATCCCTAACAATCCGTTTATGCAGGTCCGATAGGCATCGGAGGAGGCAATCCTGAATACTTATTCTCAGATTTTTATTTCAGTCAAATTTCTCAGACTTAGTTTTTTATTATAAGATTTTAACTTTTTGCGATACATCCAACTTAGCCTATACGAAACTGAGGGGTTCCCGATCCTGTCCTATACCAAAAATTGGTATATTTGATTCAAATGCTTTTCATTATGAACAAAAATTACCTCCATATCTCTCCGAAATTATTTTGACCAATTTGTACAGAATCGAATTAAAGAAGGTCGATTCAATTAATTGCAGTGAAGTAATCGAGCTGGTTTAAGATTATTGGAAAAGGAAGAGATAGTAAAGGTTACAGCTTTAAAAAATGCAGTTCAGGAAGGAATTGATAGGCGGTAATTGCTGAAGAATTTTGATCCAAAAAAACATCTTGCAATCTTTGAAGGCTACCAAGAAAGACCGAATGGCTGAATTTTAAATAACAAATAAGGCCGAGTTGACGATTTAATCCAAAATTTGGAATTACACTTTTATACTTGGTCAGAGAATCAAGCTTGGACAAATACTATGAAATGCTTAATTTTCTGCTGTGGTTGAAAATTGCCGCTAATCCGACTCGGAAAGGGATACGGAGGGAATGTTCTGGAAAGGGGCCTGCTCGGAATGTGAAATCGAATCGACATATTATTTTTCTATCGAATTTTAAACGGAAGGCCTTATCGGAAATTACAAAGAATTTTGCCACGAGAGTAGGATTTAAAAATGCAGAATAGAGGAATAGAAACTTTTTGCTGTAAAAGACTTTTCTTGTGCCCTCGCTATTAGGATTGCAACCCGTTTATTCAGGTCCTGATCAACTATCGTGGATGTTTTAATATTGAATCGCTATTAACGGATTTTCAATCCCCAAAGATTTGATTTTTTCATTTCTCTAAAGTGAAGAAGTATGAATATCCACTACTTAGGATAGCCTTCGCGTCCATAGTGGTAAAAAAAAGCTCCGAAAAAAGATTTACAAAAATCTGGGAAATGCAGATATTCCAAAACCCAAAAGCAATTATTTCAGCAAGTCCCACTGTATTCCTCTGCGCAACCTTTGCGTCCATTGCGGTTAAAAAAAATAATCCAAGTATCACCTATGGAAAAAGCAATACAACGCAACATCGGACAACCCAACATCCGGTATTCCCGCGCATTCCCATACACATTCCACCAATACGTAAAACTTCAGTAGTACTGCGACCTATTCTACATTAAATGGTCAGGTGCAGGTAATTGTCAGTTATAGACCAAAAACCAAATTCAGAAGTAGAGCAAAGGCGCCATTGGAAACCGCGCATTGACATGATGTTTTTGATCTGCTCATTGAAAAAAAGTAATATTAGCTCAATTTTTCTATTTAGAAATCAATTCACGAACGAAATAGCTGGTTATTCTCGAAAGTTTTGAAATCTTTGCGTCCATTGCGGTTAAAAATTTATCCATTAGTCCCAGCTTTTAGAGAAGCAGGATAGCGAAAAAAAAGTTTTTCGCTAGTTCTGATCTTTAATAAAATCAAAAGCCATGAAAATCGAACACGAACCAAAAAAAGAAGTAATTATCAAGAATTCCTGTACTAGTTAATGTTGATGATTTGCAAGACTTGACTGATTTGATCGAAATACAAGGAGATAGCCGGTAGACGAAAGCTTACTTCAAAACAAGATGTTGAAAGAGTTTGTTGAAGCGACGTTAAAAGAGGGCGCTGGGAGAAAACTAAGTCTAAACTCGATTTATGGAGATAGAATTGTTGTTGATTCAAAAAATATTGTCCGTATTTAGTGAGATTTGAATACGGACAGTTAAAATTTAGGGAGAATTATACTTCATCTAAAATCTAGATTAAATTTTTTTTATACCCAACAGCATCAGGCTCTCTTGAAGGAAATTGAAAAATCATAAAGATTAAAATAAAGTCGCTTTCTGGTTTCTCAGAGTATTGAAACTTTGAAAAAATCATCAAACATTTATTACTAAACGAATCCGGTTTTCAATCATCAGGCTGGTTCCAAGTGAAATTTATTAAAAAAGCCCGAGAATCTTACCCGCGGATATTGATATTGACGAACAGAATTCGGGCTTTCTTGCCGAAACATGCAAAAGCCAAACTTTGGTTCAGGAGACAAAAGCTTATTCAGGGACTTGAAACAGAAAAAACTGGAACAAGAATTCTCGACGGAGGAGTTATTCAACTTAATTATGTCAAAAATAAAAAGTTTATATAAACAGAAAAATAAAATCTTATCGAGCCTTCCCAATGGCTTTTGCTGAGTGAGTAAAAGTCTTCCTCCAAAGGAATTATAAACTAAATCCAGCTTCCTGGAAAAGCAAGACCAGCAGGATGAAAAGATACGACTGATGAGGGCGAAAACTTTCGCCCTTACAGCTTGTTATTCAATTAGCAGGTTTCTGGAAATAAAAATGGGACAATCAAACATTACCGAACTAGCCCTTTGACTCTTCGAGGAAATATTCTTCTGTGACCTTTTGCGCAACCTTTGCGTCCATTGCGGTTAAAAAAATCATTGCCAAAAGAAGCAGTCCAGCTTCCGGCGAACCAGTTGCAAACAGAACCATATCTCCAATTCTCCTCCCAATCTCTCATTCTCTTTTCTCCAATCCCTCCTACACATTCCACCAATACGTTAAACTTGAGCACGAGGCGAGCGACACTTCTTTACATTGAAAGGTGCAGGCATGTAATGATCCGGTATTACCAAAAATAGAGCGGAAGCTGGCTTTGAAAACGCCATTGGAATCGAGCATTGAGATTGATGTTTTCGATTGGGCTCATTGTATGGATAAAAGCGTGGTTAAGGAAAGCGTATTGGTCATCCGTGACGTTCTATTTCTCGGAGCCCTACCAGCCAAAAATCGGGTTGTGCCCCAAGGTCTCTTCGCAATGCGATCTGATTGTAAATTGCAGCCATTCGCAATCGCCACATACCGGCTGAAAGCGATAGCCGAGGTCCGCAGTGACAATTGTAGCGCACTGCCATCTTCATGTAGCCGCCCATTCTTGTGCTGGAACGCATAAGTTTGCAGGACACTTTGTGGTTTGGAGGATGTACTCAGTCCCCCAGGCAAAACCACTCATGCTCTTGGAACACGTCCGAAGCTGCTCCTCCACCACAGATCGTTGGGTCAAAACGGTCGCTGTAATCTTCAGCAAATCAAAAAGTGTCTGTCCAAAGCATTTAACTTACTTTGGCACACAAATGGATATCCCGTCCATGCGAATCATTATAGGCTAAGAAAGTAGCATTATTCTTGTTTGACGCCGTTTTTGTTCCAAAAGAAAGTGCTTCCAAACTCGGCGCCCATGGCTTAGTATTTTCTCGCTTTGGGAAAAAGAGGTAGCCTCCACTGGGTTACTTTGAATATCCCACGTCGAGGGACAATAGCCTAACTTCAGCGGTTATAGCGTTTCCAGACGCTAGTTCATGTGCCAGTTCCAAGTGAGATTTTCACTCGGGCATTTCAAATTGGCTGCAAATGGACCCCCCCCCCCCAAAAATCCGTTTCCGTGAGCGATATCTGGCCGCAAAGCTTTGAAGCACCATCGCCTTCCAGTCCAAAGGTTATTTCTGGAAAGCTAAGTTGTACTCCAATCCCGCATTTCGATTGAATTCAGAATAAAACCGGTTTGCCTTTTTCTGTCGCATCTGGATTATATCTTGAAGTGATGCTTGTTGACAAAAATTCGCCCCGATATCTAGATCGTGCTGCCCCCGACTTGCCGCTGCTACGAGACAGACCGTTGAAGTTTTAGGGAAGAAGACAAAGCTCCTTTTTCAACTTCTTGCAGTTTGCATCGCATGGCGGCCGACTCGCAGTCTTTTATTGATTACGCCCAGACCTACTCTCGCACCCATACTGGGTATTGGGACGTGTTAGCCCAATTCTTCTCGGAGAAAAGGCCGGAATCGTGGCATAGCCGAAATTCTAGCGAAACGAGGTCGCCATTTTCCAGAAAGAATTGTCTTCGCTCCGGAAAGAAATTAATTCGAAGCGATGTCCAGATTGGTCAACTTGGCGATTACTCAACCTGGGAGAAATTCTGGATTGCACGTTTAGCATCTAAACTTAAGGAAAGGAAGTCAAGCCGATTTGTTGCATCCATACCCACCTCTCGGTCGATAGACATTATTCCCCATCCATTTTTCAAAGTCCTTGGCAACGCCTCCCAAACATAAGGAATGACCGGGAGACATTTCCCCGGCAGGTGGAGGTGGATAATCCCAGCTAGAATTCCAGTATAGGCAAAGTGATGCCGAGGGGAAATTGACGTGGAACGGGAGCCCAGCCTGATTTTTCGGTAGTCTTCAGATCGAGCCGAGAAAAGTAATCCCCATTCTGAAATCCCTTGTTTGTTAGCGAACGATTTGAATGGAAATGGCTGCTTCAAAGATCCACTTGTCTTTCGTAGTTGGAATGACTTGGAGGTCCATTTATTATCCCAACTCAGATCCACGCTGCCCCCCATTGGAACATGATACCATTCCCATTGTGCTGCCGCGGCATTTGCCCCCAAAGGAAAATCCATGTCGTCTGGTCGTCAAAAGGATCCATGAAAAGCAGGAAGTGTTGTCATTTTTCCAAAGGAGGAAATTACGTCTAAGGTTGGAACTCACCATACTAAGGACTCCATCGCATTGATGATTGACACGATCAGATTAAAGGTGCTCTTCGTCATACTTTCGTAACATCAGTTCTCACTTGAGCAAAAACTTGGTGTGCCATCGGGCGTATCATAAAAGAAAAATCCGTGGCCACATCGGCATTCCTCCCAGGCTTTCTCATCATAATCGCCATCGATATGAATCTTGAAGAACCTCCCTTTGTAATATTTCAGGCGATAGTCCGCATTTATCTTCTGAGCAAAAGGCATTCCAAGAGATGAAAAATAGTAATTAAAGAAATAGGGCTGAATTGGGTTTTTGTCTTTATGCTAATTTTATTTGCTGCATTTCTAGAAGGCCAGGAAATTCAATCAAATTTTTAAAATTTAAGGTAAAGCTTTCTGGAAAATCTAGTCAGTAATTCGGTCGACCTTTTTTTCGTATGTCCATACTTCCAAACCCCAAAACTTCCAACTTCCAACCTCCTGCCTTCCGTCTTTCCTACCTCCAAACTTTCCAACCTTTTCTACTCCTACTGCCTCAGTCGATAAAGCTCATTCGTCAAGTGAATCTGCCGTCGGATAAAAACTGTGAATTTTTCGCTTCGGTAAAGAAGTTTCTTTCAACCTTCGATTAAATGTAGCGGTTTCTACGCGAATGAAAAAATATTCCATTGCAGTTTTCAGAATTCAGATATTTCCTTCGGCTCAACCGATTTAATTTCGTTTTGCTGGGCGGAGAGAGGATTCCAGTTAAGAAAAATTTCCTTTTTTCGCAACGCATTCTCTC
>Ga0163217_1024657_pt1 | contig 12545 bp, 17 predicted proteins | sample SynspAceP_FD_185933 | JGI IMG/M metagenome (GOLD analysis project Ga0163217, IMG submission 185933) | Saline lake microbial communities from Ace Lake in Antarctica - Synechococcus sp. Ace-P (PacBio error correction) | ecosystem: Environmental > Aquatic > Non-marine Saline and Alkaline > Saline ... | reverse complement strand
CCTTTGGGATGGTTGAGCGCCTCGTCTGTTAGCGATATCCGCAGCACCTTGATTGCCGTGGTCGATATTCACCAACTACGTTGGATGCTGGAAATGGGTCAGGCACTGCACGCATTCGATCTCGCCGAGATCAAGGCGGCATTCGCGTGGCTATGGCGGAAGAGGGCCGAAAAGCGTACTGTCATGGCCAGGAAATCAGGCCTGCGCCGCGGATATTTGGTCATTGCGACACGAAAACGCCCATGGCCATGGCTGGCTCATGGGCGGCGAGCATAGTGGCGTTCAGCGAACGGCACTCAGGACCTGTTCCTCGAAAGGCCTTTTTCGACACTAATCGCTATCGCGCAAAGGCCCGTGGTTACCAGCCTGCACAACGATCCTCGCCCACGCTTTTGAGCGTGGCGTGGATGGCAGTTGCAGCCGCAGGCAGATGGAGCGATGCGACGCTCTGATTATAGGAAATCGTCGGTGGTGAGCCAGGCTGATCGAAGCGGTCAACGACGCCGAGCTGCCAAACGCTGAAGCAGGTTAACCTTAGTAGCGAGCGGCAATCAACCAGATTGCTCGGCATGCAGAATGGAAGGCCGACGACGTTGTTGCCTACTGTTGGCGGGCCTGCATTGAATGGCCGAGCGCGATTGGTCATGGCAGCGTCGATGTGCCTAGGCCACCGCTTGATATCGTATTGAATAGACCTGATCGCAAGACGTTGGCGGCGCCTGTATGGCTAAACGTTTGCCGGTCAGTGCGCCTACCGCTGCATTGAATCTGACGGCCAACCGGAAACCCGTGGGAACCTTAGCAGTTGCTGCGGCCGCTGTTGGTCGCCCCGCGGTTTACACGAAGGCCATTTAACTACAGCTTTGTCGAACCTGGTTTGAACAAGCTGTTTTGATCCAGAGGTTGAGCCTCTTGCACTGGCAATCCATTTTCCGCCTTGAGGTATGGCCGTCCATTTTTTTGGGGCGGGCCCACCCCCTTCGCTGTGGCCGGCCTGAGCAAGCGGCTGCAGTTACCAACCAGAAGTCAGGCAGCTCGCGTTCGCCTGTTGAAAGCGGTGCTGCGCTTTGTGCCCCAGCCCAATGGCGAACTGCTGCAGGGAGCCGGTGCTTGTTCTGGTTCGCCTGTGGCTGGCCGCCTGCCGGAAGGGCTGGGGCGAATGGCAGTGAGAAGCTCGATTCCATTGGACGTGAAAGGCGACGTTGAGGCCTTGCTGGGGGGGCGGTGCAGGCAATCAGTATTCCTGTTCGAAACCTTGCCGAAGCATTCCTGCGCTGCATTCCGGGTCAACCGCGCGGATCACCCGTGATGGTGAGCTGGTCAGGTTGGTTGGTTGCACTGCATCCGCAGCTAACTGGACGGATATGGACGTTTCTCGGCGGTTTTTGGTTCGAGCCTCACACTTGGGCCAGATCATCCAGGGCCGTTTGCCCCGGTTTCCACTGAACTGTCACGGTTTCCCTGAAGTCCGAAGGGATTGTGGCATTGCTGGTGGACAAGACCGTGTGCAGAGCAATTGCTCGCTGATATTCGGGAAATGCGGGCGATGCCTTAAAAACTCAGGTTGGTTGACGTGTTATGAGGGGTAAATGGTATTGATCCACAAGAAAAGTCTGGCAATCGGCTTGACGTTACAGCATTTCTCGCGCACTCTTACTGATGCGAAGTGAAATGCGGTCATGGGAACAAAGTTTCTCGCTGTCCCTGGAGCAAGGTTCAATGCCACACTAAGGAAATAAGCCTTATGGGGCTCTTGACAAAAAGCAGAAATGCGAACGTCTCTACGAGGAACTCGGCTTCAAACAAGCGGAAGCCAAGGAAACTGGCTAGAACTGTTTTCGAGAGATTCGCAATTGCCCTGGAAAGCAACGAAGCAGGTCCACAGTTGTCGGTTCTCGGTACTTGACCTGCGCGACAAGCAGCCAGCGGCCAGCGTAATCCCCAAAGGCCGGTGAAGAAATTCCCATTACCCCGGCCGTGGTGGTCACCTTTCGCCCCGGACAAAAACTCAAGGCACGAGTTAGAAGCTTATGCTGGGCAACCCAGCCATAACGATGACAACTACCCAGTCAATACCTGTAAAACGCTACTCCACCATCGGTCGGAAGTGAGTGATCTTTGCGCAGTCACAACCCCATGTGCTGCGTACTGGGGAACAGGATTCCGCAATTGTCACGGTCAAGCGCACCGTGGCAACCGTCGTTACTACCAGCGCCACGGACGTATGATGATTCGTCAGATCCAGTGCGCTGCTGTACGATCAGGGGCTTTTACCATGGCGGTGACGGTCAGCGCCACGTGTCGGCGATTGAAGCCAAGGAAGACGTCAACCCATAACAAGCAATTGATCCGTCAAACGATCACCGAGCTGCTGAAGAAGTTCTGCAGGTTCCTGCGTACCCACTGATCCTGTTCACCGAAAAAAAACTTTCTCATATCAGATAGTTAATGTATTATGCGACCGCTTCGACAGACAAAGTCGAAGCAACGATCGGGCGTAGGAGCCTGGTAAGACGCAATTGCATGGGTGCAAAAGGGGTCCGAGTGTTCGAATCACTCCGTCCCGACCAAAAAAAAATTCAATGACTTAGGCCAGCCTTTTCAACGTGGCCTTTTCATTTTTGAGAAAAGGGGTAAACGGGTAAAACAGTTTCTCCCTTAGCTGTAGGCTGCCAAGGCTTTTCGATTCCGGACTAGGATTCGGATGCGCTTCCCCTCAGGTGTTGCGGATGGATTAGCATATAGTTGAGTTTTTTTCTGGTGTTATCACTGGGCTTCAGGCGGTGTTTCGGTGCCTGGCGTTTCTTCTTAGGGAAGCCCGGCGCAGATTCGGACAAAAATCGTACCGCTAACAGTTCAAGCGTCCCGGCCACGCCTGCACTTAGCTGTGGCACTGGTCCAATCTGACTCGCGGGTAAAGCGATTAGAACAAGTTCGGCTCGACTGACCACGTACAAATTACCTTCATTCGTTGATGGTTACGCCTTCGGCTTTGGGGGGGGGGGGGTATTGCTTTCAGCAAACCAGCAAAACCCCTCGGCCAAGGAGCGGAAAACTCACCACCTTGCCCTCATCGGTCATTTCAATCAGCCAGTTTTGACTCGTCGCTCAGCAATATTAGATGACCGCTCTGTTGATCGAAAGGATACGAACCGAAGACATTCAGTTTGGCAATACTTTCTTTTTACTAAGCTGGACATGGTCGCGGACGTGCAGGGAAAAATCTTCCTTCAGACTGGCACGAAGGGCCGGCCTCACCTGCAAGCAATTGGCGAGGGTTCACGCTCCTTGGTCCACAAACAGGCGGTCACCTTCCAGTCGTCAGGGGCGAGCCCTTCCAGGCCTTTGTTGTCCTCTTTGCCAAGTGCCAAGGTCAGAGCTGGTACTGGTTTCGGGCTCAATGAGCGGTCAGAAGAAAAGCTTGCCGTCTTTCGTCGATGGGGCATCCAAGATAACAAGGCTCTGCCGGACGCTCCTTCCGGCAATTACCAATTGACCGTTGCCGGCATACGACACCGCCTTCCACTCGTGGAGCCATCCGGCTGTAACGTCGCTCCAACGTCACCGTTCACGGCTTAGGGCCAGCAGTTTTCGTCGGGCCATTGGTAACCGCCCACAGCAGTTTTAGATCAGGGTCGAAGGGTCAGGCCAGAAAGGTTATTGGTCCACACCGGAACCGGGCTAGATTTCCAGTTTCACCGATAGCCAGCAGCCAAACAGAACGTTCTGCAATCGCTGTGTGCAGTGGGTCTTGATCCGAAGTACAGACGATCATCAAGGTGATGAGTACGTACTTGGATACGGTGAGCAAACAAGGCAACAGAAGCGGCCCCAACTCAAAACACTTAACTTTCCGTGTTCTGCCAGCCCAGTTTTTAGCCACTCAAATACATTAGAAGTCTCGATTTAAAGGGACTGACGCCACAGCCGTGAATGGGTTTCAACCCGACTTCGGTTGTTGGGGCTGGCACAGGGTGACGCAAACGGCGTGGCCGGAATTCGAATTTCAAGCGGCGAGGCGGATCAAACTCGCCGCATTGGTTACACCAGCCATACTTCACCCTCGTGCCAAACGCTTGAGGGCCAGTTGGAGGCGGGACGCGTTCATGCTGCGGCCGACTTGCGGATGCATCGTTCATTGCTTGCTGGGCTGGGAGGTGATTCCATCCTCGACAAACGCCTACCTTGCTTTGATCCAGCATCTAACCGATTGACGAGCGAGACTCAGGCGTCTTCAGCAATTCGTCCAGCTCGGCAGCCGCTGTTCCAGGCGGGTTCTTTGAATGGGCAAGATCAGGGGGCGTCCTCCAAGGCTTAGCGCAGCAGTAACAAGCGGGACTGGTGTTGGTGCGGAGCATGTGGTCGTTGGTTGCTACCGACAGAATTGCCGGGATGGGAATGGCCATTAGGCCCCCATCACAGCAGATCGATTGCCATGCTCTTTCTGATAGGCGTGCAAGGCAGGTTTCTATCTCGCCCTCCGAGTCTCCGCACGAACAGTGAAACCCGGCGTTGATCAGCCACTTTCTGCGCCCAGTCCAGCTGCGGGACGCTTCATCGTCACGGGCCCCACCCATTGACCAGGTGGACGCAAGTCCCTTCAGCAGGGCGGTGGCTGACCAGCATCTCCACACCCTTGCGGGTAGTAAGCGCGCCATCGAATGCCGGGCATCGCGCTTTCTCGGGCTTTTTGGAAGTTGGCCGGGGTGACCAGGACTTTGTCGGTTGCATGATTACGAATACGCTCTCCCAGCTGGCTTCCGACATGTGACTTCAGACCGCCGCTAGACTCGCCCTGGCGACCGCATGACCAGCAGGCGCGTTCGCTTTGTAGCTTTCTTGCAGCTTTCCAGCAGATTCGCCTTGGCGTTGCTTGGGGACTCCGGATGCGGCCACACCATCTTTCATGGCACGCTCTTTCGCGGCGCAAAGCATGATCCGCCTTGTTTCAAGGGCCACTTCGCGCTGTTCATTCCAGTGGAAGCAAGCTCATCGAGTAAGGTGCTCGCGGGCTGCCAAGCCCATATTGCCACTCAGATATCGCTGAACCGGGTACTGGCGCTGATCCAGCACATGCAGAAAGGTCAGTGGTGCTTCCAGGCTCAGACTGGCCCAGGGCTGCGTAGTCGCAAAACGGCTGTGAGGACGAGCGGGAACGTTCGATACAGGAATTACGTGGGTCATTGTTGTTCTCCTTTCTCAGTGGGCCCATGAGTTGATCCAATGGCCGCGGGTTTATCGTGAACGCCGAAGCGATCCACGATAGTGGCGCTCCGCTTCGTTGAGGCCCAGCACTTCGACTTCGGTTGCCTTCGCGGCGGAACTTTTGATGGACCACCTTGTCCAACGGCGGCAACGGCGGTTATATCCCAGAAGTGGGCACGGTTCAGGTCGATGGTTACTTGTCCAAGGCTTTCCTTGAAGTTCGAAGCATTGCGACGACTTGTCGGCCGAGCTGAAGAACACCTGGCCGGTGCCGCGTAGAGGCGGTTGTTCGTGGTTTCGTCCAGCGAAGAGCTTGATCGGCCATGTAATGGCCAACCTTGTTGGCGAAGAGAAACATCGCGGCCAGCAGCACGGCGGCCAAGACGCCGAGGCCAGGTTGTGGGTTGGCCACACGACCACACGGTGACGACCATGACAATGTTGGTCGACAGTGGGTGCTTCTTAAGGTTGCGCAGCGAATCCCAATGAAGGTTGCCGATGGGAAACACCATTGATCATCACCTGCACCAGCGCCCTCGGGATCTTGCTTCAGCCAGTCGCGAGGAATTACACCATGTAGCAGGAATACCTGCGGCCAGGAGAGACAGACGAGAACGGACCGCCGGATTTAACGTTGATGATCGAATCTGGACCAATCATGCGCAACCCTGCATACGCCGATTAGGCCGAAGCAATGGGCACGCCTTGACCCTTGGCACTCGCGGCGTTTCTTGTCAGGAGGTGTCGGTCAGGTTCGTCGACAATGGTCGCGGTCATTCTCGATCCAAACAGACCGACACGGCCAGCGCTGCCAGGAGTAAGGGAAGTGATGAGCCAACGTCATCGACGTTCGCGGCACGTCAGGCCAGAGGAAGATTGGCAAACGTATCTGGCAGTTGACCCATATTCACGACCGTGCGGATTATCCAGCCCAAACCGACATTGGGCGGACGGCGGTCAGCACGATGATGCACACCAGCGGCGATGGGATGAGCTTGCGATCTTTGGGAATAGGGGGAACAATAGATGATGCCGAGGCCGCGCGCTGCATTGGCTAGACGTGCCAGGTGACCATTGGTCAGCTCGGGCAGCTTGAGCCTGAGATTTCAGGATTGCCAGGCGCTAATTGAACGAAGCCGGTCACCAGAGGCGCGAGACAAAACGATCAGCGAGCCGAGCTTCAGGTACCCGGCCGATCTGACAAACACACCAACACAGCAGCGTGGCAGCCAGCAGGTATTCGAGACCATGATTCTTGACCAAGGGTCACCATCAGCATGCCATGCCCAGTTGCGGCCGAGATCATGCCGGGTCGAGCCACGACAAAGGGCGTCACCACGGACGATACATGAAAGGAGGCGTAACAGGCGACCTTGGGGTTCAACCCGGCAATGATCGAGAAGGCGATGGCATTCAGGATGAGGGCAGGGCGACCACAAGCCGGCGGGGATGTCGCCACGATGTGGAAAAACCAGGTTTGTTTTAACGAGTGGAAAGCATCAGAATTTCCCAAGGCATGATCGCGCAGCACAAAGCACGGCGCCCAAAGCCATGTGCAGCTGGTCGATACGAGGTACAAAATTGTCGGATGTTCAGGGGTGCTGTGGAAGGGTGTAAAACCGAAAGGCACAGCAGAGCGTGACTGCTGCGGAGCAGCAGTTCACAGATGATGCGGGGGCGAAGCGCTATGGCGCGTAGGGCAGCCAGACATTTGTTTTGCAGGGTAAGGCATGAGGTCTTACTCGATGTCTTTGGTAACTCAGATGGCCGCGACAGTCTAACAGGAAAGAGGCAAATTTCTGCGAGTCCAACCCCGACTAGGGGCGTCCAGCTTGGATGTCAGGCCTGAGCTTATACCCTAACTGGGATGTCAGGCATAGGCGCACCGCGCCGTCAGAATAGAGTCCGCTTTCACCATTTTCTTTAGACACATGATTGCCAAGGTCATAGATTTCAGCCCTGACAAATTCAAGGCTTTCGGGCGCAATGGAAACCAAAAACAACGTTAAGCCCATACAGCCCCATGGAGGCATCTTGCAGGGACAAGCAATCGGTTTATGTCCGGGTCAGCAGTTTACGATCAGAATCCGCGGCAATTGAGCAAAGTCGAGGTCGGCAAAGCTGTTCACCGACAAGCCTGGGCAAGGACACCAGCGTCCCCAGCTGATGAGGCATGCTCGGCTTCGTTCGCATGAGGAGCGAAACCCGTTGTGGTGCACAGCATTGGATCGCCTGGGCCGCGTAACCTCGATGACTTGCGACGCCTGGTGCAGAAGCTGAACCAGCGCGGCGTGCGTTCGAGTTCCTGAAAGAGGGCTGGTGTTCCACCGGCGAATGACTCGCGGAATGGGCCAACCTGATGCGTGTCGGTCGATGGGGGCCTTCGCCGAGTTCGGGCGCGCCCTGATCGTGAGCGGCAAAAACGGAGGGCATCGCCTGGCCAGCAGCGCGGCGCGTACCGGGGCGCAAGAAGGCCCTGTCGACGAGGGCAGGCTGTAACCCTGCGACACGCGGGCGTCGGCCGGCGAGGCCCCAAAAGCGCAAGCTTGCCCGCGAGTCAACATTCAGCGGGAAACTTCCTCTACCAGTACCTACGCACGGGACGATTGATACATGCCGCGTCGCTTGATCCTCTTCGGCACGGGGCGGGATACCCTGCTCGCGTGCCCGGAAGCAGATGACACTGATCCGACTACACCTTCAACGGGACTCCGACTGCGCTGATCCGGCCAGCGGCGCGGCGACGGCCAACCGCCTGGGCTTCGCGGTGCAGCTCAGCGCTGCGGATATCCAGCGCTATGCGCTGCGGCAGGGACAGCGAGCTGCCGAGCGGTCATTCCAGTGGGTGGCCAGCAAGGTTCAGGTCGACCACGAGTGGGGCGAAAATTACGGGCGAACGCGACGTGACTCGCGCGAGGCACGCCCCAGGAACTGCGCACCTCTAACAACTGGCCCCGTTCGGCCTGTCCGACTCCGGCGCCCTGGTGCGCGAGCTGACGAGTTGGCCCAGCAGACCGGACAAGGCGGTTGCTGCTGGCCGGCCAGGCGCGGGAGAGTCTGCGGCAGAAGCGGCCGCATCCTGCCGGCGTGAGCGTGATTGACCGGGCCCTGCTCAGGAAGCATGCGCGGCCAATCGCCGGTCTACCGCGCCCTGGTCAAACACTACGGGACTCGCATCGGTGCAAACTGGACGAGCTGTTGAAGCTCAAGGCCGGGCAGCAGCATACCTGGTTGACCTGGTTGCGGGGCAGGCCACTAAACCGAACTATCCAGGCACATGCTCGACAATCGAGCGGCTGAAGACATTTCAGCTGGTGGGATTTATGCCCGAAGCTCTGGCCGCAACAATCACCAGAACCGCCTGCTCAAAGCTGGGCCGCGAAGGTGGGGCAGATTGACGCCAAGACCTCGGTAAGTTCGAGCGCAGCGGCCGCTACGCGACCCTGGCCGCCGTGGTGCTGGAGTTACGGCGACCGTGCATTGATGAGCTGTCGATCTGCACGACCCCGCATCCTGGTAAGCTGTTCAGTCGGCGCGAAGCACAAGCATCAGCAGCAGTTCAGAAGCAAGCAAGGGCGATCAACGACAGGTGCGCCTGTACTCAAAAGATCGGCCAGGCCCCTGCTGGAGGCCAAGGAAAGCGGCAGCGAACCACGCCGCATCGAGCGTGATTCCCTGGGACGAGTCACCGAGAGCGTCAGCGATGGCCGAGTTGCTGGCCCGGCGGAGGCTATCGACACGCACCGTTGCGAGAACTTCGGCACCCTGCGCCGCTTATTAGCGGCCTTGTTGGAGGTGCTGAAACATGCCGCCGCCCCCGGGCTTGCGCAAGGCGTGTGGCGGGCCGTGCAGACCTGGCGCCGAGATGAACGCGACACCTGCGCAAGGTGCCGGCGATGCGCCCACCGCCTCATCAAGCCGCGCTGGAGCCGTGAAACCCCGGAAAGCTCGCGGCGCTTCTACGAATCTGCGGCCGTCAGAGCCTGAAAAGAACGCGCTGCGCTCCGGCGACATCTGGGTCAGAGGCGCGGCAGTTTCCGCGACTTCCGGACGACTACCTGTGCCGGCAGAGAGGTTCTCGCCGCGCTCAGCATTTTGCGCAGGCTCTGCCCCTGGCGACAACCCGAACAAAGCACCAGACGGAAGAGCGTTGAAGTGCTGGACAGCAGCTGGCCACCGTCACCCGCTGGCCAAGGAACAACAGCTGCCCGGATGCCATCCTCACCCGAGCAGGGCTGAAGGATCACCCCCACTGGTTCCGCGGTGCCCAATACGCGCAGGGCGCTGATCGACCAGACCAGCCAGTTGCTGGCCGCGGCATCAAGATAACGAATTTGCTGGATGGACGTGGACGGACTGGACGGGCTTCAGCGCCACTCGCCACATGGAAGGCGGTGCCGAGGCCAAAGACCGGACATTTGCTGCTGTCAAGCGATCCTGGGCGATTGCATCAACTCGGGTGACCAAGATGGCCGAGGTCGAGCCCCGGCCGACTCGCCAAGCTGTCCTGCTGCAAGCCTGGCACATCCAGACGAAACCTCCTCGGCGGCCTTAGCCGAGCTTGGTCAACCACCAGTTACCGTCATACCTTTCGCCGCTCACTGGGGCGACGGCACGACCTTTCTTCCGATGGCCAGCGCTTCGGGCGGGGCTGGTCGGGGCGAAAGCACCGGGCACGTCAACCGAAGTACGGCAGCGAGCCGGGGGGGCTGTTGCTACAACCCATATTCTCGACCAGTACGCACCGTTTCGCACCGCGTGGTGAATGTTCGGCGTTTGCGCGATTCCACCTGTGCTCGACGGCTTTGCTGTACCACGATGTCCGACCTACGGATTGAGGAGCATACACCCGACACGGCTGGCTTCACCGATCACGTCTTTCGCCTTGATGGCACATGCTGGGCTTTCCGCTTTCGCACCGCGCATTTCCGCGACTCGGCGAAACCAGCTTGTATGTTTCCGAATAGGCGTCCAGGACTTACCCGACATTGCGCCCCAATGGTTGGCGGTACCATGAACACAAGCATGTCCGCGCCCACTGGACGACATCCTGCGGCCTGGCCAGCTCGATCCAAGCAGGGCACCGTCACTGCCTCGCTGATGTCTCGCAAGCTCGGCAGCTACCCGCGCCAGAACGGTCTGCCGTTTGGCTTGGCGAACTTGGGCCGGATTGAGGCGCACATGTTTTCATCCTCGACTGGCTGCAACAGCGTCAGAGCTTACGGTCGCGCGTGCATGCCGGACTGAACAAGGGCGAGGCGGCCGGCAACTCCCTGGCAGGGCGGTGTTCTTCAACCGCCTCGGCGAAATCAGGGAATCGGAGCTTCGAAGCAGCAGCGCAACCGGGCCAGCGGTCTCAACGGTGAGGCCGCCATCGTGCTGTGGAACACGGTTGTTACTTGGAAACGCGCCACCAGGCGATGGAGCGGAAGCGGGGAAGTCGGTGGATGGCGAAGCTGCTCAATACCTGTCGCCGCTGGGGTGGGAGCCACATCAACCTGACCGGGCTATTATTGTCTGGCGGCAGAGCCGCAGGCTGGAGGACGGGAAGTTTCGGCGCTAAGGCTGCCCGGAAAACCTTGCGTTACGATTTTTTCCGACATTCTCTATTCGCCCCTTCTAACGCTCCCGCTTGTACCCTTGCTCGCCGTTTTGACGGGGAAGGCTCGCTTGCTGCTGCGCAGGTTTGGCCTCGACTTGTGTCTCTTCTGTTTGTGTGTTCTGTATGCCAGCTGGCTCGCTGGGAGAGACAGATGCGGATGTTTCGTAGTATTGGCTGTGTAAATCAGGTCCCCATTGGCTTCACTGTTGTTGCTACTGGCAGGGGCCTCTTGTTTGAGCTTTCTAAGCTGCTTTTGGCTGCATTGTGTTAATGGTTTGTTGTTATGTTGGATTGCCTAGGCCTTCTTAGTGGTTGTCAGCGGCGTTCTTTGCCGCTGTATGGACGGGATGCTAGGCTGGTTAGCAGGTGTTGGTTGATCTGCTACAGTAGGCTTGAATAGCTCAGAGCCATGTCTTCCAACACTTTTCGGCTGTGCTCCCCCAAGCTTTTAGGGCTCACTATGCTCGGGCGTGAGTGCTGGTGCAGCTGTAGATTCAGTTTGCTCGCCCGGGGCTGCTTTTGTGCGTGTTTTGTTTGCTTCTGATTGCTGGTGGCTTTGTGTAGTGGGCTGATCAATCGTGGCTGGTTGAGGGGCTCTTGTGAGTTTTAGCCGGGGTAGATTGGTTTGCGGCTTTTGCTGGACCCGGTTTCCAGGGCTCCCTTTGGATTCTTTGTTTTAGCCGGGGACTTTTCGGGCGGATTTGCATGAGACTGCCCTATGTCTCTTTTGCGCAGTTTTGCGTTCACAGCGGTTTTGGAGCTTTATTCCCGCCCTCATTGAGCAGCCTGCAAGGTAACCCATCATGAGGCAAGCGTGGCCTTTGTAAGCTTGACTTCGTCGGCGCAAACGAAGCGTGCATAGAGAATGGAATCCGCCCAGCCCCAGAGCGGTAGAGTGCTGAAAAAACTTTTTCGTTAACCAGCTTATGCTTATTCAGGTCCGAAGCCAGGCTGGATAAGTTCTTTCTGCTGGAAGCAGGAGGAGGAAAGCGGGAGTGTTGTTTTTTCTTGATAGCGGTGGGCGGAACCAAGCATCGGGGGGGAAAAAAAAGGGATTCTGGTCTTGGACTTTTGACGTATTTTTTTCCTTTTTGCTTCTCGCTATAGGCGTGATTAATACAGTGGCTGACAGCATCCTGCTTTGATACAGGCGCTGGCATCACAGAGCTGATCTAATGTGTCTAGTTCTTGCGGGGGACAGGGACCAAAGGCTTTAACGCCACCACCCACGGGTTCCGTGGGGCTGGGCTTTCTGTGTTAGTTTGTCCGGGCCAGTGTAGAAGACGGTCCAATCTTCTGGTAACCTTCAACCTTTGAAGACAGATTGTTGTGCTGGAGGATTTTGGTCGAGAAAATCAATTTTTTTTCGGCTTAATATTTTCAGCTTGTTCTTTCAGGGCCTTTACGTCGTTTAGGGCTTCTCTTCGCTGCGGAGTAGAGGATGTGTACGTTCTTCATTTTACTTAGCGAGAATTTTTTTTCGTCGGGGGCCGAGGGACTATTTTTAGGCCAGTTTGCTTTGATGATGGTTTCTAGCGCGTTTCTGAGTCTTTTTAATGGCGCGCCCCTAACACAATCAGCTTCTTAGCGTGGAATATAGAGAATAAAAGGTGAAGTTAAGAACTGTGATGAAGTCCCTCAAGATTACCTTTTGTACGTATGAGTGGAGTTGTGAGGGCGCTTTGCCATTTTAGTGCGCGGGATATTTCCTCTAAGAGCTTGGTTGAACCAAAAATTC
>Ga0163217_1078179_pt1 | contig 12546 bp, 6 predicted proteins | sample SynspAceP_FD_185933 | JGI IMG/M metagenome (GOLD analysis project Ga0163217, IMG submission 185933) | Saline lake microbial communities from Ace Lake in Antarctica - Synechococcus sp. Ace-P (PacBio error correction) | ecosystem: Environmental > Aquatic > Non-marine Saline and Alkaline > Saline ... | reverse complement strand
CTCGCTGGAGAGAACTTGATTGTGCGCCCTTTGAAGGGGGGGCGGCGGGCAGTTACCAAACTCGTTGTTCATACATTTGAATGACCCTGCCGAGATATCTCCAAAATAAGATAGGATTCAAGAGCTCTGTTTTTTGTAAAGAAAGCATCCAATTATCCTTATTGCTATCTAGTCTCGTTAGTTTGGAGATGGAAACTCCACAAGGAAGAAAAGCCTTTGTCCCTGCGCTGGAAACTAACCTGTCCACGAGTGTTGATTGAATTTAAAAAATCCATTAGGACCAGGACGCGCAAATCAAAGGCTCAAAGGATGATTCACAAGAAAACGAAGACTAGAGGTAAGTAAATCTTCTATTTGCTTAAAATTTGGAATCATGTATTCTACCACGAGTTATTTAAGAAAGCATCGTTTATTAGAAACAAATTATCAAAAGCTCCGACACTTGGCTGTTATAGTGCAATCGAAGCTGATCGCTGAAATTCGCGGTAAATAAAGTGGATCCGTATGGATTTCAAATTCAGCCGGACTCCACTCCCAGACTTGGCGCTTCTTACATGAGAAGCAACCCAGGCCAGCATTAAATCTTATTCGGGATTCGTAAACGTGGAAAGCATGCTCCCATTGTTTTTTTTTTGATCATTCTGCAAGATCATCCCAAAATGGTCTTGGTAAGAAGGGTACTGTTCGCAGTGAATTCGCTTTTGTTCTTATCCAGCTATTCACTTTGCAAAGGCGATCAGATCACGATGGTTACACGTAGGATTATCTCCTAGGGCATAGATCAAATACCGGGGTGACCTTGTTCGGTAAGAGTGTTTGACGGATTTTGCTTAGAAGAGGAGTCATGGTTTGAATGTTCCTTTGCTTTTTAAGAAAAATTACTTTGACCAAAACGCAGTATTTTCTCAAATCCACGCATGAGTTTTGAGTGCTAGTCGTCCCCCAGAAACGATTTAAAAGTTAATATTTCTGTAATCTATTTGAAATGTTGCAATCTCATTGATCGTAGTCACATCTAGCGTACAGCCAAACAGGGTTTAGCAATTGGAGATCTTTCATCCGGATTAGGATCTATAGCGCTAAATCATAGTCAGCAAAAAAGCTGCTTCACAATCGTGTCAAAGGATCTGCACTATAATTCAATCAAGTCCTCTGAGCTGTAGAATTTCCGGTGTAATAGTTTTAATAGAATTTTAGACTTGGTCACGGCTTTTCAAATTTCATTGCAGCCATGGGAATTTTCGTTCTAATTTAATCCGTCAGATGTGCCAACTTTGCTATTATCTATTCCAGTTGGATTAGTTTTGGAGATTATTAAGTTGGTCTATCCCAATCTATTAGTGTCGCGCTGCGTATTTGCCCATATAGATAAAGCACTAGTAAATAGATGAGTATTAACTGTTTACATCAGGCTCCTCAACTAGGCATGTCTCAACAGGCTATTCTAGTGGAACTAGACCAAATGATCGCTCTGAGATTGCTACTTCTCGTTATATTTTGGTATCTATTGAATACGTAATCCAAGTTCATTCAAAAGCATTTCCTTCATGTTGGAGGCACATTCTGAAGGAAACTTGCTTCCTTTTCGTTCAATTCCAGGTATTGATCTGCAATGCAATCAAATCCCGACAGGTCACCAAAAGAAATCTCACCAATGGCAAGTTATTACTAGGTATCGAGGACCTTGATTCTTAGGAAAGGATGTTTTTGACCGGATTTTTTTCGGAAGACATTTAATGCATAAGGAATCTTGGGGTTTGAGTTGGAAAGAGACTTGATTCTGATTCCAACCAAAACTATTCTCCGATATTTTTTCATTTTGTAATTTTCCAAGGGGTTAGATTAGAGTTATTAATAAGCAGGCTCTATCTATTGCTAGCGGGACGTTTTTATTCAAATTATCTTGTATGTATAAGAGCTTGTAAATTGTTTTTTTGAGTAGCCCGCAGAAATAATTGCCTTAAAGGATCCAATGGTCAAAACAGAACTGGAATGGGTCGTAAATAATATCCACACAAGTGAAAAAAATGGCGTTATCTGCGAACTAAAAAATCATCCAAGTATCTTGAAGTAATAGTTAAATTCCCGAAATCATTTGCCAAAGTCCTTGAAATTCATCCTATTCATGTGTTTTTGTAAACCAAACATCTGAATTTTTTAGATAATAAATTTCACTCCAAAATCGGGAATTCATTGAAAAAAGTACTGTAGCAGTAACGCATCCAATGATCCTGTTGTTGAGAAGGCTTTAAACCTCATTTATCAACTTTGGACTCACAAAAACCATTCCAATTCTAGAAATTACAGCATTAAATTTGGGCTCTTGAATTGAATAATCTCTTGGGTATTGATTTCACGTTTGGAACCTCTATAAGTGAGCTATGAGCACCTTTTTTCATTAGCATATCTTGTCTGCCTGGTATCTATTCCAATCGTTCGAATATTTTAAGCTATTAATATCTATCACACACAAAGCACACTTTTCGCCTAAGCAATAAAGCAAGTAGCTATGTGACCTCTATCTTCACGTAAGCAGTTGTTTGGGCGATTTTTTTGAAAAAATGAGATTATTTGAACTCGTTTTTTTAATATGGGACTTCATGGTTCGGAAAATTTTCCTTTAAGGCTACCTCCCTCTGGAAGGACTATTCCTGAAGGCGTATATACCTACGGTTACATACTTAAAATAACACAATTATGCTCGGAGTTTTCGAGAACTCCTGGAGTCTCGGGGCTCCAATCGTGAACCCTGAAAACGGAATGTCGTTAAAATTACGTTTGGGACACACGGAATCATCCGGCATGAACCCGGTCTTCCACATGCAAAGATCGCCTGATAGAGGTAAAAAAAAGTCTTTCATCCAATAATAGGTGATCAAATCCACTGAAGTGCTGCTATCCTTGAAGGAATATCTAGTTCCTTTATAGATTTTGGCACTTCGACATCCGCTGGACTGGGCATTCTAAAGTTCGTTTCAAATTTGATCACCCTTCCCCTATTCCAGAGAACTTCAGTTGCTTCATCATAGATTTTTTGATGTTAACCGATCTAAAACGAGTCGGTTAGTTGCATTAGCGAGTAGAGCAGAAATTGAGTTCGGCTGTTATCGACGCAGAAACGAGTGAGATTAGTCATTTGATCAGCGTTTAGAAATTTCTTGTTCAATCGATTTTCGAACTGTTTGAGATTCATGTCCAATTGGTTATAGCGCAAAAGCCCCAGAATACCGATATGCGTAATCCGAGGAATTTCCAGGAATTATATTCCGGCCATTTTTGCTTGAGAATGAGGCCAAATTCTTTTCATTTTATCGCAGTTCGTTTTAAGTTCGCTTTCCAATTCACGAATCAAGACTCTACCGATTTCTCAGGTTTTCGTAAAAGTAGCTCGATCTATAGATCTGGTATATGCGGATTTTGTTGGGTTTGATCAAAATAATGTACTTCGCTGATCGAGTTTTTGAGGGATTCAAAGTCTATGGACCGATGTTCCCTCAAAGTATCGATTACCTTCCTCAAAAATTATCCTGATTTTAACCGACCCGGCAGTATATGCCTCATGTGTATTGCACTCAGCCAATTCTCATCCTCGCTTTAGGAAAAAAATACAGTATTGAATCATAGACAGAGCGGATCATACTTATTGCAGGATTTCGGTATTGGAAATTGATGGTCCCAATACTTCGTGAATTTAGCAGTTTCGAAGGAGCTGGTCGAGTGGCGAATGCATGGGTCAGAAGCTGATCTATAGAAGTGAGAAGCTAGGGAATCTGGTGGAACCTTCATTTTCCAAAACGCTACAAGGGATCAGATTACAAAAGAGGCTGGCTTTTCCTGAGCTCCATTGTCATGTTGAACATTGATTGTCTACCAACAAGTCGGTCATCAGTTCTGTATTACAGCCTTTGAGGATTTCGATTTTCGGCTTGTATATTTCGTGCTCTGTTTCTTTCCATTAGTTTAGACAAGCTCAAAAAAAGCGCCATAAATACCGAATAATCAGACCAAATCTCGAAAGAAGTATTCCGGCCATTTTGAGTTGAGGGTGGATAGGATTGCCGTTTCAATTTTATTATCATTTTTCGCGAATGTGGTTAATTGTCTCTTAGGACTAATTGAATACAATCTTACCTATCAAAAATTCAACTTGCGTTGCTCATGGTACGATCATATCCTGTGCCTCACGATCTTAGATTTGTCCAACCCCATTCATACCCTGAAAAAACTGGTTGGCACATATAGGAATCAGCCGAAAGAGGCATCACGTATTGTTAGTACTTATTTTGTATGTATAATAATATCTGTGAGATTGAGAATGGACTGATAGGTCCTCTTGCATTCTGCACGAGAGAGGGCACGTTATAGAAATCGTGTATTATCTCAGGAAGTTGATCCGAAGGAAATCGTCAGAGGATTCAAGTCAACGCCTTTGCTTGTCATTTCTAATACACTTACGCTGTGATGGTAATGTAATATGTAACCACGAAATTGCGCTATAGATATTTCAGCAATTTGCTATTTGGAAAGTTGAATTCTTGAGCCTTTTTGACGTGATCCAATTTTTCAATGAAAAAAGAATGTCCCACCTCATGTTTTCTTGAGACGATAAAGCCCAATTCCAAGTTTTGCCTTGATTTATGGTTCAGAATTTCCGTTTCGGCTTTCTCTTCCTGTTGTTGTTTTCATTCAAAATATTCAGCGCAAAACGCTAGAGATACCGATACGTGATCACCAAAATCTCGAGGATATATTAGGCACATTTTTTGTTGAGGGATGCAACGTTTCTTTTCATAGCACTAGCGGTGAGTGAATCTTCTCTACTTTATTTAATTTGAGGATACTTCTTTTAGCCTTCGTCCTGCAGCAAGGTTACTGAATTTTAGATTATAATTCTTGTGGTTTGATTTTTAATGGTGTTCAAAAGCAATTGCTGAAGATCCGGTGTTTTGGAAAGAAAAGCTAGAGCAGCCTTATCGACAAGTCAACAGATAGCGTGCAGGGTTAGAACTCAGTATGTTCTATGTTTTTCCAACCAGTTGGATAATTGGTGGATTTTTTCATCAGCCAAAAAAAACTCGGATTCTGTTTCGATCAATTTCAGCTAAGTTGATCAATAAGCATCTCTAGATCTTTTAAGAGGCCGGGATTACGTAGAATCTCTTTTCTGAGTCGTTTTTCATCCTTTGAATTACTTACCGGCAAATTGAAGGGTCATTCTATAATGGCTAAGGATTTAATATCACGATCGAATCAAAGCGTGTAGGATTTTCTACTGTTCCAAGTCATATGATCACTCGATTTCAAATAAAACATTGGATGGAGACTTTATTTTACTTTATGTAGATAGCTAAGGTATTCACTGAAAGGAGACGGAATCTAGCTTTTAATCCACTGAACGAAGGTTTTCAAAAAACGCATGCTCGGAAAGTCTGCCGCTTGCGAGATTCATTGCGATTATTCACTTGCGAGGGCTATCAAGTTCGCTGGTCACCAAAAAAATTCGCCAATAGAGCATAGATTAGTTAACGGACATGAATTGATTTTGCTGCAGAATTTCTGGCGGATATTCGTGGGGAAATTGAGATCACTTACTTCGTATTGCTGCAGATTTGATTAGGGATAGAAATTAACTCCATCTTCTCTTGCACCCCTTAGATTGCTTTGATTGGTATAGATGTGCGTATTAGTTAAACAATTCCGATATAGATCTCTAGATTGGAGGCCCCATAACGGTTTGTAGTCGGCAAGATTCAAAATAATCTGACAAGAGGAAAAAAAAAAAATTTTTTTTATGTACATCCCCAAGTGATAAATATTCATAAGGTCTTACTCCGAAGAAACGCTAATATTTACCTTTCCATTTCGGTAATTTTCCCACTAAAATGGTTGGATTCAGATTTCTGTGGATTAAGAAGCATTACCCAGCCCTTCAGCTTAAGTAACAAAGTAGGCCTTCGACGAAGCACGTTTCTTTTCGCAATTCTCCATTCTTAATTTAGGCACAACTTTCCAGAGAGACTGATTCTTCGCTTGTACCCTATGCTGAGGGTTGGAAGGGTTAGGTGTGTGATCATCTGGAAAGGGTGAAAATTTAAGCTAGCACATTACAGAATTAGGGCGTCAGATTTTTCGATAGGAAGGAGTGAGCTAAGCAGGATTGAAGCATCACATTTCTGATTAAAAATTCTTATTCATTCAGTTTGTTCATAGAATGAGGTGGAGTATTCGATTATTGAGCGGGCCAAGAGGCTGCTGTTCTTGATTTTAGATCTGAAGATATGATTCCAGGGTATTGATTTTGCAAGGCAATACAAAATCCGACCGACTAAAAATTTTTCTCCCACAGCATAGGCCAAATATCGGCGTGAACTTGATTCTGGGCGAGGAGTTTTGGGCGGATTTGCGAAGAGAGGAAGATTTCATTTGTTTTGTTTCGTTGCGTCGAATTGATTAAATCCTTTGTGCTTACCACTTTCTTAACTTCCGACTGATGTACTTCGACTAGGTCTTGTTCCACAAAATAATTTTTTCCAAAAAAATAAGATAGCTTGAAGAATTGCGTTCCTTTCTTGCAATAAGATTTCAAGTATTTATTCATATTGATCAAACTCAGGACTTGCTCAAAACGCTTGTTCATTATAGAGCTTATATTATCCAGTGTGAGGATCCATGTTGCTGTAGTGAACTCCCCTCATTTTCCTTTTCTTTTCCAAAATGATCGACCAGTAGTCTTTCCAACCATCAATGCATTTCGAAGATTCACATCCCGGATGAGATCTAAGCACCTGAATTCACAAAAGACTCTATAGCTACTTATAAGAGGGGTCAAATTTATAGGATACCGAGACAAAGGGAAGGATCGTAGCGAATCAATTGAAGAGACGGATGTGAAAGGGTGGTTCAAGAATTCCATTCGCAACTTTTCAAAGATTTACTATGGAGTGCGCGTTAATCTCTCGAATTGGCTTTGTTGTCGTGATTAAAAAATCTTTTATGAATTTGTTTAGAAGGCCTCTTCCTGTTTTTTGTATCGCTTTCTGAGCTTCATTCAGATTCATTGGAGGCCAAAAGGATTTCCTCCATACTAAGGCGATTTCTCCGAGGTGATAGAGAGATAGCGTGTGACTGGGTTTTGGGGAGAGGAGGATTGGCGTGATTTTTCTAGAGAAAGGAATCATATCAAAGTTTTAAGATGTTTGTATTGGAACAGATTCCTCGATCGATGATTTGCGAAGTCTCATTGAAAAATCCAACAAGCTTTATTCATCATTTATGTTCATCATCCTCAGGAATCCCACATTGTGTATGATATCTTTCTAATGACTGTTCTCAAAAAAACCAGTGGTAATCGAAGTTAAACTCGCTTTAGGAAAATCTTTGTATCACATCTGCTAGATTCGATTAGATGAACTAAATTTACATCAATGGTTGGCCAAAGTCGATTATTATTAGGCTTTTGACTATTTCAATTCCTCCAATCCTCGACTTACTTCCTTCAAAGGAAGTCACTGGAGTTTTTATTTTATTTCTGAATGGTATCCAGATATTAGCCCGAAGGCGATTAAGAGAGTTTGTTACCCATTTCTGACTTCAGGTGATATCACTTGTTTTCGGGGATATGATTTGAAACAGTAAGTATCCAGAAGTAGTGGAAGAGGATTGTGGATATGTCCCTTCCCGAAAAGGTTTAGGAGTGGAAGCTACGCATGTGCGAGCTCGTGGTAGGAATATCTGTTTCAAGGATTTTTAATGTTCAAAAAGTAAGTTCGTGTCCGACGTTTTTGGAGTAATGCGTGTTTCAGCTCTGATTTGCGGGTCGTCATTCCAAGTTATTTACTTGGAGTGCCCAAAGGATTCAAGACCGATGACTAGGCAAATTCTCCAATGGCTAGACACAGTCCTGGCAGCCCAGCCCTTTTTTGAAGAAGGCCTTTGGCGGAATTTTGCGGAGAATGAGAATCATTTTGATTCAATTTAAAGTTTTGTGCGCAACAGTCTGCCACTTTTTATCCCGGATATATCCAGGTATCTGTCTCAAACATGTGGGGTGGACTGCGTGGAATCTTACTTCTGTTCCAAAGTTTCCATTTCCTGCGTGCACGAGCAGGATTTCCATAAAACCGGGATTTTGACATTAAAAACTTAGGTGTAAATTCAGATGGCATTAATTTTGATCGACGAAGCAAAGTGTTGCTTTGTCATATTGATCCTTCTGTACTTTATCCAACAAGTCTTGCATAATCTCAGATTTATACAAAGTGTCGCCCTGCATTATGCCTGCTGCCATTCTGGGTAAGATCGCGAATTAATCATCGGCAGTTTTATAGTAATTTCTCAGAACAGCGGTATTCGATATAGTGATAAAAGGACCAGAGATTTAAACTGTTTGTCATTCCATTTTAAATTTGAAAGTTCTTGATTTATGACTTATCAGTTTCCAAGAAAGCTTTATTGCATTATTTTTTGTCGATCCATATGGTTTCAAGTTTAAATCCTTTTTACCAAACTTGCGTCACATTCATACTTTTTCCCACTACGTCTCTCCAAAAATTTGGTTTTGTGCTGTTCGCCTGAGCGTAAGTCATTGGTTTGGTTAATCGTCTTCCTCCAGATGGCTACTCGGGCTTCGGGGTATGCTTCCGTTTTGATTTCGATTTACTTTGCTTGGATTATCCCAAAAGCTTCCACGGTCTTTGTATTTAGGAGTTAGTAGTATTTTATCCGGTCTTCAAGCTTGAATCAGTTTCTGTCTTCCAGAGCCTGAGTGCGCTTTAATTCTTGTATCGAGCGGACCATCCATCGTGCCGAACCACAGCTATGTTTATTGATGAAATATCTAGGGTTTCGGTTCCATCAGGGCATTTGGATACATATTCTTAGTTAATTGGACTTGTTTTTGAATCGCCACATTCTCCAGTGCACTTCAAAATTGAGACATCTCGACCTCGGGGACCAGCTCCCACTCCTCCGCTTTATTTCAAATCGTTGTCTCGAAATAGTGTATTTTCTGAGTTGATTGGTTCATAGGTCATTCATTTGATGCTGGCTATTGCTCAAGTCTATCGGAGTGTTCCAGAGTTTTCATTGAGGATGTATGTGCCATCTGTGGGAGAAAAGGGGAAAGTTCGCGAAAGTTGCGTGTCTTTTTTGATAGATCGCCAAAGTGTCTCAAGTTTTTTGGGACATTGTGCGATTTTCCATTTAGAGATTCAAATTTCACTTCTTTTCCATGGTGATTGCAAGCAGAATGTAAGCTGGTGGTTACTTAATCAGTTGCCATAAGCGATGACTAGTAATTGTCAAGCGCCTCTTTTCTTCAAGTAGGAATTCCCGGCTGGTTTTCGACAAAATACCTAGTGAAATTGCCAAAAACAACATAAAGAATCCTTGATGTTAGGAAGCCAATTTGCTTGTTTTAGAGTGTCGTTTCCATTTGAATTGCGCGCTTAGAGAGTCTGATCTTGATTTTTAGCACGGTTTTTCGCTGGTTAAGTTCCAATTTACTATTCAGCCTGTATCAGTTTCCAATAATCGGCCCTGCGATCCGCTATTCAGCGAGTCTGCCGGAGATATGTTCTCGTTTCATTTTGGAATAGGGTGCGGTAGTAGAATTGAAAAAGCAATCTCGTTTGATCAATAAGTTAAAATTATCATCGGGTAATCAAAATTGGGGTTTGTTGGTGGGATGAATGATCTCATATCTTGAATCCATGTTTTGATCAATTCGCAGAATTGTTAAAGACCTTACCGCCCATCTCGCGAAAAGGTAGATTTTTTGTTTCTATTGTCATTTCTCCCAATCTCCAAGGACGCTTCGAACTTCTCGTTCTCATAGTTTAAGCAAGGGCATTGACGACGTTTCGCTTTTTCTTAAGAGCCTTAGATTTCCGCATTTTTTATTGCTGTTATAGGTTCCATCGAGGAGGGGAAAATGACTGTTCATAAATACTGTAGCAAAAAAATAATCTGATTGCCATTCAAGTTACGCTATTGAAAAATTCATTTCGGCCAGAGGAATCCATCGAAGCCTTTTTTCTTTCGAAAGAAAATATAACAAGCTGGATTGGTTGTGTCAGTTCTTTAGTCTTACCAGAGAAGAGATGTATTGTCCTTTTCAATTTTTTGGGGGACCACTGAGAGTTCCGTGTAATTTTCGTGCCAGAATCACAGGAATGAACCACCTAGAATGAGCATAAAAGGAACTTTTGAAATAGAGATTTCCAGTTTCTTTTTCAGCGAGCTAGTGGACATCCTTGTTGAGCCGTCAGTGGTCTTCTGAAGTTAAGCTGTTTTTCCATTTATTTCTCTTTTCTAAAAGTTCCACAACAACTAGTGAGGATTGAATAGCCAATCACGGACTTTTTTTGGGATCCCTTGGAGGCGGATTTTCCGCCAATACTTGCTTATCTGAAATCTTCATAAAATCCTTTCCAAGTTCCCGTTCCCAAGCTAGTTTGTGCTTTAGGACATTGGTGAGTTAATCTTCACACTGCATTCCGGTATCCATACATTCCGGGGCTTTTGGCATTTTGATGTACTTTCAGCTCCTTTTTCCCCGGAACAAGAGTCCCTCTGGCACCAGGTCAACTCACCAGAACTTCCCTGTCCGGGACCTTCATCAGTCACTATAAGGTATTATTCAATTCCTCCGGATCAAAAGTCTTTACATGCGGCATTGGAAGGCTGTCGTTGGAAAAGAATAGACGGAAATCTCTGATTGCTGCGCAAATGAGTTTTGAGGCAAATAAAAGTGGTATTCCGCTATAATCATTATATACGCTACTAATTGGTTGCAGCTTCATTAGTAATTGGCTTGATGTTTAATTTTTGAAGCGGAGGAACTTTTTGCGCCGCCATGCCTCGCAGTGAATTACCATTCCCCCACTTTTTCTAGGTATGGGTAAACTTATGGTTCCTTTTCTGACACTTAGTTTTCCTTTCGTTGGTCCTCAAAAAATAATAAAGTCATCATAAAACAATGCGAATTACCACATCCTCAATAGCATGTTGAAAGCCTTTTTGTTGCAAAGTTATAGTGTTATTCAAGATTCCGGGCTTTTGTGCAAATCAGGATCAACTGCGGATCTTGCTTTTTGTCTGATACCCATCCCCAAAAAACTGGGTAACGATAAAAAATTGGTATGCCAAAGTTTTTATAAGTGACTTGTGTCACTATCTGACATATTCCATACTCAAGTTCTTCATGTGCCAAGCTTTCATCTCAATTTCTGATTGCTGAGTAGTGGAAGAGCGTTGCCGAATCGGTGGAATTTTCGGTTTTCGTTTCGCAATTGAGACCCAACCGCAACAAGTCGTACGAAAAGGAGGAAGGATTAGAATCGATTTTTTTCATTGTGTTGTTTTCTTAGTTTTTGAAAATGTTTTTTAATGATGTGCTGTTCTCTAAAAACTGGGCTTAGCCTGACTCAAATTCTGCTTCAGGATAGCAGTAATCGGTAATGGCTATTTATTAACCTTTGATATTCTCGCACGATCCACCGAGCGAATTCACTGTGGAATGCATAGGATTTATTTCCATTGATTCCTTCCAGGTTCGGCGCGTTCAGGGGCATTGATGATATGCTTATATCTACAAGCTCTGCACCGTCGCTTCAAGCAAGGATCGAATCAGGTCATTGGGACAGCATGTTCCACTTTCAGGAGAATCTCATTCCGGCTGAAAGCAATCCGATATTGGGCAGTGGAAAATGCGATAAAAGCATATCTTTACCCGAACCATTGCGTGCCCGTTCCCTCCTTGTTGTATGTAGCATCCGATTTGGAACCGATTAGCATCCGTATATCCAATTGATGGGAAGCAAGTGCGTCTTTTGGGGTTTTTTTTTTTTAGGGGCTTTACTACATCGATGACGAACCGTCCCTTCTTTTGCGGATAGTTGGGGAGGCAGTTTCATCTTATTATTTAGAGTTTGCAATCAATGCTTTCAACATGGTAACGCAAGCAATGGTCAGAGAAGGTTTCTTAGCAAATTAAGCACTTGAACCAAAAGCCCAAACTGTATGGCCTTGTAGCTGTGTATGCTATTGAGCACGATTGTCACCGACTTCTAACGGTGCGCACTGTTTCTCTGTTCCACCCTTAGCAACCCAAACACATTCATTCCGGACTCGCACCGACATTTCTTCAGCGATTTTACAGAGGCGCAGCATTGTGATGGCTTCGCAGTACATGTTTCTGCTTTGACAATGAAATCATATGATGTCATTCAAGAAAAAAAACCATCATAGGGGTTTCTGCCAACTACGGATAATATTGTAACCACCATTTCTTTCCCTTTGTACCAATCCGATCCACATTTACCAGTTTTCAGGACCGCTCTTCTTACCACTTCCTACACTGGATTTGGTATGGGAATTCATGATCGGGGTTTCGGAGAAAGGCTTTGAATTTCTGTCTCAGCTCAAAAGTCGTTCCGGTTTAAATTTTCCCATTTCATCCAAGCTTTTTAACCAATGGCAAAAAAACAGGGGATTAAACTTGGAAAAATTAGTCTTTTTTTTTGAATTCTCCTTTTCTTCAGGCCT
>Ga0163217_1075316_pt1 | contig 12546 bp, 11 predicted proteins | sample SynspAceP_FD_185933 | JGI IMG/M metagenome (GOLD analysis project Ga0163217, IMG submission 185933) | Saline lake microbial communities from Ace Lake in Antarctica - Synechococcus sp. Ace-P (PacBio error correction) | ecosystem: Environmental > Aquatic > Non-marine Saline and Alkaline > Saline ... | reverse complement strand
ACAAAGGAGAGATAGGAGCCACAGAGTATTTCATATGCTTAACTAGCTCTCTGTGAGGAACGAAACCTGGTTAATTGAGATATCAATTGAAGTGTTTGCAGGATTGATGTCAACGGGAAATGGTGCTCGCCAAAACGAAGAGATGATATCCTTTTTACTGCAAAGCGCAGGGAACGCGAAGCATTTCGCCAGAGAAATAAATTTATTTAACCCACATAGTCATTCATAGAAAACATAGGGAATAGCTTTATTTACTTTGTTTCACTAGTTTATACCAGAGCTGTTTTAGTAAAGATGTGAGTTGAAGACACTCACATCGGCATTCATTACCTAAATTTAAATTGACCGCCAGAGCGGGTCAAATCTTTGTAGCCTGGATGAGGAACGAAATCATTGTGTTTTTTTGATTTCTTTTGTGTATTTTATGGGGTAATTGACGATAATCAATTGGAATGTGTTTTGGCAGGATTGATGTCAATCGCGGAAATGGTGGCTCCGCCAAAACGAAAGAGATGATATCTTTTTACTGGCAAAAGCCGCAGGGAACGCGAAGCATTCGCAGAGAAATAATATTTTTAACCACATAGGTCACTCATAGAAAACATAGGGAAATAGCTTGTATTACTTGTTTCGTGTACTTTCGTTTATACACGAAGCTCTAAAGTAAAGATGTGAGTGAAGGACAACTCACATCGGCAATTCATACTAAATTTAAATTGGGACCGCAGAGCGGGTATATGGTTACTAGGGCCCTGGGTGAGGACGAAACCTAGGGTATATTGAGATATCATTTGAATGTGTTTTGGCAGGATTTTGATGGTCAATCGGGAAATGGTGGCCTCACCAAAACGAAAGAGATGATATTTTTTTACTGGCAGGACCAATTTGGGTTATATTTTTGCTTAAAACAAGGCTCAACGAATTTATCGAGTTTTTTCATAATTTAATTTCCATGATGCATCCCTCTTCGACAATTGAGCACCACGTACGATATCATCATCGTTTTGGAGCAGGTATTTCCGGTATCGGAACGCCTAACTGGCTTCAGAAAAAAAATGTCCCCGAAAAAAGAGTTTTAATCTTGAAGCTAGAGGTTCCATCGGAGTAACTTGTCTCTCTTCCAGTATCCCGGAAATCCGATCAGATTCAGGATATGTTCACTTTCGGATTCAGGTTTAAAACCTTGAATGACCGTCAAGTCGCTCTTCCAGTGGAGATAAAATTTAAAATTACCTTGAGACAGACTGTGAAGGAAAATAAACTGGGAGCAGCTCATTTCTTTCAACCATAAAATGCTCAGCTCCAACTGCGTCGGGATGAAGAAGATTGCTGGAGTTTACAGTCAGAATCCACCTGAGGGCTCCGCTAACAAAAGCCGTTTTTTAAGCAGTTTGCACCGGCTATTTATAATTTCAAGAAGGCGCACCGTCCAAAATTGAAGGGGAGAATCTTTTTCAGGGAAAGAGTTCATTTTTGGCCTTCAATGTTCTTGCCGCCCAAAGACCTGAACTTTTCCACCAGAAAAAATCGCAAGTCAATTGGAAAGTGGGGCTACCGCAAAATTACCTTGGTCCCGCAGCCTTGCGAATCAAGGAGCTGGGCAAGTGACAATGATTCAGCGATCTCCAACTTACGGGATGAAATCTTCCCATCGGAATTGGACAGTTTTCTTTCTAAAAAAAAGTTTTACGAATGTTGGGCGGTATCGGCCTGACCCCGAAGTACGAATATTCTTGCTTCTATGGCCTCCTTTGGAGTTTTCGAAAAGCTTTCCCGAAATTCATGAAAAAGCCTTAATCATGAAATGCGGCAGCCAAACAGCTGTCCAGAAGGAACCGGTAGATAAGCCACTTTAATCCGAGTTATAATTCCTGGATCAGCACTCTGGTGTGTGTAACCTTGACGGAGATTTTTTATAAACGAGCATTAATAAGGCGTCAAGCCCATGTCGTAACCGGTGAAATTCACATGTTTTTCTGAGAGGGAGGTGCAAATGAAAAAACGGGGACTCATCGAAGCAAGAACTTATCGTCTTTGGCCACTGGACTTAAGATTCAACAATTGCTCGGTGGGGCTCAGGATTTCGCGAGATAATCAAGTGCCAAAAGCAGGGGATCTATATTTATTAAAGGAAATGATGGTAAGTGGTTTACCTAAATTTATTTATTGTTTTGGTATTACCAATGCTTCCTGGACTTTTAAAGGTAGATCTGACTGCCAATTTACCTTTGTAAAATCTGGGAAATACATGGATAAACATGAGTTGGAAGTCGTGGACCTCGAAGGTAAGCAAGATCGAGAACGAAGCAGAACTTCTCAATTTAAAGTTCGAGGCGTATATCACTCGCCCGCCGAAAAGGACCTTCCAAAGCAGGGTTCCAAGCGTCCCCAGGGCGGTGTTTACCAAAATTACCTTGTCGATATGCTTACCACTCGATTTGCGCCTATTTCGGGATTTCAGCCTTACAGTTTTTGTCTAAGGCCTAATGCTAGATTTGCCTTCATCTTTTTGGCGACAGAAGAGCATAACAAAAGTGGGGACTTGGGTTAAAATGGACATGTCGAACAAGCCCATAAAAACCCAAACCAGGCAAGGAATCAGTTTGGGACTATCCCGCCCTCAAAACTTGAAATCTTGCGGAAAACAGCTCGTATTGTTGTTTAATGGGTGAAATCATCTGCGATACGATCGATCGGTTCGAATGTCTGGGAAACTAGCCATCCACCCACGTATTAACAATTCCATTGGATGCTTTCAAAGAAGGAGTTTTGATTCCTGTCGGGTTCTTCCTTTTGTGAGTGAAGGGGCGCTGCCAATTAATTACGATATCCGAGTAAGGGATACTACTGCTTTTCGCGGCTTGGGGGTACTTAAATCCTTAATAAGACCTATCCTGAACTCAAAAAACCACCCCAATCCCATCTACGCCCATTCACATGAAGCCTCGCTATGTAAATGATGAAAAAGCAAGCGCAAGAAGGAGATTTTACGGTGGCTGGATTCACTAGCGACCCATTGTCGGACATTCAAAAGAGCTCCAGGAACTTGGGGATGTAACAAGGATTGAGGATTTTTATGATTTCAGATTAGGATTTACGATTCAATTTAATAAGAAGTGAAGCTTGCCTAAACTAGGCTTAGTGGGTATGAGAATCATAGCCTCGGTTTTAACCCGAGGTTTTAAATGTGAGATTACGGTTTTATTGTTTTTGGCGAATTGATGGTCAATCGGGAAATGGCGGTTTCGCCAAAAACGGGTGTGAATCGTATTTTTACAGACCAGCCGATAAGGGCCTAGGATAGCAATTACAAATTCCTGAAAAATAAAAAAAAGCGGTAGATGCAATCTACGCTTAGTTGGGGTTTACCGCGATAGTTAGGCATATCGTGTTGACCTAGGGTACATGCGTATTAAAGAAATACGAATTCCAATTATTACTCCCGCAGATTCAGCGATATTTCAAAAGTATACTCTGTTTACATTCGAGAGGTACCGCACTATTCTAATGGATACCTCTTTATGTAATTTGAATACCTGTCTATTCAAAAATAGGAATTGGGTATTTTTCTTTTTTATTTCATAAATGTAAGGTAATGAACTAACCAACCAACGATTTGCTTTCGGCTATGTCTGAAATGTTTTTGCATTTCTGTGATTTTATTGATTTTTAGCCTAATTCAAATTCCTTGGAAACAATTTCCGAGAAGCATAGGGACAAAGAATTTCGAGCTCGGATGAAGCCAATGCGTAACTTAGAAGGTGAAAAGTAGTTTATTATAAAATTTTTAATTAAACAAACATAAAAAAATGGTAAAGGTATTTTATCGAATGGAAAGAAAGTGTCCTGTTACGGATTTAGATCAAGTTTCGGCTATCCGCTAGAAGAAGGTTAGCCAAGAAATAAACAAATTGAACTACCGGCAAAATCATTTCATGTCAGCGATCGAGGTTATCAAAAGCAAAAGCAAATAACTGAAGCTGAAAGCTCTGAGTTTAAATAAAGCTTGGGTGGAGTTTTTGTTGAAAGGTATAAAGGATCAGGAGTTAACCGATCTTCTTAAGATACTTCGGCCTGATATAATTCTAATGTGAACAGGCGAAAAAGTTTATCTACAAAAAGATGGCATGTTATTGGTGAGTAGCCGAAAATGATTGTTCAACTACAGCCAGAATTTTCAGCTACCTCGAAGTTAAGACAGAATTAAAAAAACGAAAATTAGAAATTGTTCGCGTTTAGCTTTTGCTCCAAATCAATTTTTCAAAGTATCGGTTTGCCCCGGATAACCGACCCAATTTGCGATTAGCAAATGAACTACAAGAAAGTGGAGTGTGCAACTGGCCGCCAGAAGCCTGAGTTTTACGAATTACCTTGGACAACGGTTTTAGACCAACAGATTCGGACTTTACAACTCAAGCAATTGGCACCCATGATAATAGGGGAGAATGGTGGAGTTGTTTGAGCAGGACATTAGCGCAGAGGGACGCTTGGGAACTTTTACCTTGGCGAAGGTATTCTTTGTAAGCCATTATTGACAATGGGTTTGATGTAAACTCATCCAGATTTAGCTCCGCAAATGTCAATCAATTCTGGTTTTTTGATAATACTGTGGTTTTCGTTCAAAAACGCTTAGTAACTAATCCTGATGTCGACCATGTACCTTCTGTGCGGGTATGACGGGTGCAAGCATAATAAACGGACAAAATGATGCGGCTCTGCACCAGATTGGGCGAACTGATGCTATTGGCTAGTTGTGGCGTGGACCAGATTGGGGACACAGGCAACACTTGCAAGAGCAAGTTGCCTATGCTGCCGACCCAGAATGGAAATAAGGAGAAATGGTATCTTCTGGCGCAGACATTATTGTTCAAGTTTAGGTCCAAATGGTGGCTAATTTGGCCACTGACAAAACTGTCCGTTGATTAAGCTCTAATATTTGCGACCAACAAGGTCGCCGTGGACTCGGTTACTCCAATTATTCTGGGCTTCCAGCAATGAAATAATGTTGATATCGCGCTTGATGAAATAGGTGTCCCATCCAAATGTAATTGCAAGTAGGTCGATCTACTTAGGAAATGATATTTCAGAAGGTAATACTGCAAGGGGGAAGAACTTGATTTCTTGCCCCAGGTGTTTAGTGCTAGTCAGTACAGCTTCAGGAAGGGGACGCGCACTGCCACAGGCACTAGGTTATGCTTGCCTCCCTTGGCAGCGGAAGTAGGGGCTTTAGTATTTGAGTATTAACACTAAAACTTACTGCTTTAGATTGTTGTCAAGATTATGAGAGAGACTTGTGATAAAATCGTGGAGTAACCTATATGCTGCTCGGTGCACAAATGACACATTGACTTGATTGCCTATGATGGTCCCTGAGCCTAAAAGTGTCTTTTCGGTCCTGTTACGCTCCACCAGTAAGGCAGTCTCATCATGAGTCACACTAAAAGTTACCCCGTTTCAATGTTACCGTTAATAACACAACCCGATCTTTGATGGTGACAGAAGTAAGTGGCAGACATTAAACCTTATAGCGTAATAGCTCCTTGGAGATTTAGTGTCTAAATATTCCCCATCGAGATTAACCTTCTTATGGCCGTATCGCTCGAAATGGAAGTCGTTAATGGTTGGTCGGCGCCGGCGGGCCTTGCCTTAAATACAGGTGCATAACGAGTTTCCTGCAATGGGGGATCTGACAACGACGGGAGAGCTGGGAATTCTGGTTACTAGCCCTTGGGGAATTGGAGTATTAAAACGCTTTCGCAGCTCATTCAGGAGTGTTGATGCTTGGCACCTAATGGTACTCGTTTTGGCCGGTTGGGCTTTTGAATACAGCAGGATAATTCTTTCGGACCTGTTGTGCATTTTGCATAATGACCGGAAGGACATGAGCGTTTTAGTTCGCAGTTCCTTGGAATCGGGTTTGTTTGGAAATGACCATAATCCAATTTCCCCTACTTTTGGTCGATCATGATGAAACCCAATGGTACTCGTTTCGGGGTGTTTGTTAAATACAAGCAGATAATACATTTGGACCAATGCGGGATTTTGATGGAGATGGCCGAGATGTAGATGTTTGTTACCAGTCAGTAGCGGGAATGGTGTGTTCTTGGATTGAATGGGATTCCTGACAACAAACATTGTTAGCGGCCCAATGGCTTAACAAAATTTGGAAATGGCTGGCTTGATACAAGTAGAATGGTTTAGGACCAGTTGCGAGATTTTGACGGCGATGGCAGGGGATGAAGTAGTAATGGAAGCCCATGGGAATCGGTATTTTTAAAACTCTCCGGTGAATAATTTGATTTCCCTATTGCAGGCTCCAAATACACGTGTCTTCGGAGGGCTGGCATGAAAGGTTTTGATAAAACCGGATCTGTAGGTGCTGCCATTTTCGATTGGAGAGATGGGGCCGTGATGAATTACTCATAAACAAGTCCGTGAATGCTGTTCTAAAATGAATGGCAAAGGCAGCCTTACAAGTTTGATGTTGGCCCCTATGGTTACCGCTTCGGTGGTTGCTCTTGAATACCAAAAGACAATCAATTTCGGAGTGCGTAAAAATATAACCGGATCAGAAGAGCAGAAATCCTAGTGAAAGTCCCTGGGGGATAGGGATCATGAGACCTAGTGGAACTAGTTTTCAGGTTCCTTTCATGTACCAAATGTACACGTCGTTAGGAAGGCTGGTTGTTAAATACTAAAGAAAATCAGATTATAAAACAAATTTCTCGTGGAATAAAATAAATTTAGTTTTAAGTTGATCATTATACCGTCCTGCTGTAACAAAATTCACTCCAAAATCCGACCCAAAAATGAATCTGTCTGATCATAAAGTGCTAAATGTGCAAATGAACTTATAAGCCCAATTGCCCATTAGCGTTTGGTCTTAAATACAGAAAGTCAAATAAGTTTCAATGGAAAAGTAGTTGCCCATACGGGAGTAATGCCTGCCTAAAGGCCGTAAGCATGGAAAAGGATTTATTTAAGGGTGTGTGTATTTTTTTACCACCGAGACGCAGAGAAAACACAAAGTTCACAGAGATTTTTGAATGACCAAGAAGTGGCAAATCTTTTATAAGCCACGCGATTTTTAATCGCGGGATAAATGGTAACGTTTAGGTTTTTGTTTTGGCATAGGGGATCAATCGGAAAATGTTGTTCGCCAAAACAGGTGGATAATAAATTTTTTAAAGCAAAGCCAATAGCCGTTTAGGGTTGGAATTACAAATTCTTTTGTTAAGAAAGGGATAGGTACCAACAAAACCTTAGTGGGGTAGTTAATTGAAAATTATACAGCCTTTAGCTCAATACAGTAATCATAGGAACAAAAATTCTTTGTGTTTCATTTTTCTAAACCAGCCTATTTCCTTATGCTTATTTCTCCAATATCTCCCAGGAGTTGCTGTCGATAAATCTGGCAGCAACTGTTTTAAAAAAAACTATTTTCTTTCGCCTAAAAAGAGTTGAAGCCAATTGAGGATTTCAGAATATTCGAGTGCTTTGCTGGGCATTTCCGCACCAACGGGATTTTTTTATTATCCTTAGCTTCTATGATGGCAATTAGGAATGTCATTCTTATAATAGAGAATGTAATCTCTCTTTTTTCTTGTACCTCTAGTATGCAGGCTACCTTGAACAATTACTCTACCATCAGTAAATGAGACTTTCTCTCGAACTTGTTTTTTGATATTCCAAACCTGCTTTCTCAATCGCAGGGGTAATCAGCCTTTGTGCAAACATCTCTTTCATGATAAGCTCTTTTTGTCCCATTAGAAAAAATTAGAATAAAAATATTATTCTTTAAAGATATGTAGTTTGAAGCACAACAAAAAATCCGTTTATAAAACATGGAGGGATTCTATTTAAAACATTTCGTAAAAAAATGGAATTCGATCCCTGTTTGCAAGGTCTCTTGAAGTGAATCCAGTACTTTAAACTTCAATCCCTCCGTATTTTTTTGATTTGACCAGAAATTTTACTCTCTTAAGATTATTAATATTGTTCCAACTAAAACCAAATTCCACGAGGGCTGCATCACTAATCCAACTTGCAAAATTAAATTGATTCTTAAAGAAAAGGGCCTGCCTATGCGCAGGCCGAAAATACGGACTACTTGTATTGGGTTCGCTATTGGTGATCAGGTTTCCGGTACATCTATGGACCTGCCACAGGCATCGGGGTGCATTTGATGTTCTGATGGCGCTATCGTTGGGCGAGGACCTGACTGTGGACTCATTCAATGGGGGACTATGATACGATTAACCGCGTCAGCGCTTACAAATTAATTTCAGAAAAACTGCACAAGTTTCAGTAATCTTCGGAAATGGCTTTGTCTGCGTAGGCTCGCAGGAGGTTTTGACCTTATCAAGCGGGACCAATCCACAGCCTGTTCCAACGGGAGATCGTACCAAGCCTCTATGCCATACGCATCCGGAATCCACCGAACCTTTTTACCGGACAGGATTTCAGAAATTAGCTAAAGATGGGCTCAGACAAAGTTGGTCAGCACGGTGCGTCCGCTGCCATGGGTGTGACCGAATACCTTGCCTAAGTGGGAAATTCCATCCAATTCCTGCCTTGCTTTCAACTGTTCCGGAAACCCACCTACTGGACGACGTGAAGGGTTCTTCTACTAAAGTGATTATTGGCCTAGAGCCAAAAAGCACACTTTGTTTGTTGGAGATCCCCTTATTTGTAACAGCACTGAGTTTTGGAGCGCTAAAGGTAAGGAGCAAAAGTGGCTTTGTCGAAAGGAGCTGAAACTTGCCGGAACGGGCATTTGGCTCAGGCGAGGGTGGATGCTTCCTGAGGAGCAGTCAGAAAATCGGAAATACTTTTATGAGCTAGCTTTCTGCCAAAATTCGGCTTTCTTGGATAAACCTGGAAAAGGTGCAAGCCTTGTCCATTGTCAAAGGTGGGCAAGCGCAAAGACGGGTACGGGTGGTCACTTGCGGGAAATAAAGTCAACAAAGAAATCGCAAGAGTGCAGAGGCTTGAAGTTTGGCCCAATCTGCTTATTAGCCGGCTTACTTTTCGGGATTTGAATTGGAGGGGAAGATTTCAAAAGCTTTTGCTAATAAGGGTGCGAGAAGTGACGGTCGGAGAAATTCCCATAGGATTCAAAATTGCTGCAAGCGCCATATCGAAAAAGGATATTCAATTTGCTTGGAGGCTGGAGCGGACTACATCCATTTTGGGATGGAGAGGAGGTGGACAGGAGTGCACCCGTGATCCTTCGGGACAACATCAATTGTGCCTACGATTTCCGGCTTTTGCAAGAGCTTCGCAAGTATTTCTGGGATGATAATAATTAAAAACACATCACCTTGATCTAACTGGAAGGGCTACGGGTGGCGGAGGATTTGCAAAAGGCTTGATCTGGAGGGCCGGGGGGATTGGCTAAAATCGGGCTGTGGCCACCTCAGCAACTTGCAGGGCAATAGGGTTTGCCTTGGAAATGCGGGCTTGTCATACTAATAATTAGCCCCGGTGGGAATCGCTACGCAAAAAGAAAATCTGAGAGGCGCGATTACTGATCGATAAATCGGCGGGGCGGCTTCAATAATTTGAAGCGCCAGCACAGATCTGATTAAGGTGGTGGCCAAGATCCTGCGGCGTATGATATATCAGCAAGTAATCACGATTGGACCTGTCTACTTTTGATTGGGGAGACGCAACAAGCTTGACGATGAATTACGCTGGGGTTTCTTAGGAAAGATGTGTTTAATAGACCGGGTTTTACACGTGAGCAGGTTCAATGGGTAGGTTCCCAGTTATTCGGGAAGCTGCTCATTGAACACTGCATTCTGCTAACTGCTAAAAACGTCAATAGCGGCAAGGGGTCATTGGAACTGTAATTCGCAAGCGATGAGGACTTAGATACAATATGATGCCATCCGAACCAGCAAAAGCTCGCCTTCACTTCTCCAAAAAAAGTTCGGATTTTCTCCCAGCTTTTGGGCTTTTTTGACTTAAGCCGTCGAGCTCCACTGCCGGCATACCAGCAAACCATCAACACTGGCAGTAGTGACCAGCATTTTCTCCAAAAACTCCACGTTCATGAAGTTGAACCGCACCGAAAACTACCTCAAAGGAACGAAGGACATTCAAAAACAGCGGTTTGTATGTGATCGACTTCGCCGGCTTTCAGCTCCACATTGACCCAATTCAGCCAAAAAGCTGGGTTCCAACTTTGGCAGCAGCACCGGTAGAGCATTTCAGAAATAGAACCCACGACATAAGGAAAAGCCAAGCAGGGCAGCGGGCTAGCCGCGATTGCTCCGCAAGTCAGACCCGCCGATTGTGAGTTAAATCACAAAAAGGAAACCAATCCCTCATGAATATCACCTCCGTGAAGATCTAGAGAAGAAATCAGCCGCTTGCTGAAATAGGATGAACTTGATACGCGGATCCGTTCCTTACCGTACCGGTAGCAGTTCCGGGAAAAACTCGGCGATGAATTTTTCGCCATCATAAGCGTCCATTAATTGCATCCGGAGCTAGAAAATGCAGCAGGATTTCACCGGATGAATGATTAGATTGTTCCTTTACCTGTGCTGGATTCAATTCATTGGCCAAATGAATTGCCGTCTCAATGCATGGATAATTCGCCACCATGGACGCCAGCAGTGAGCAAAATGATTAACCTGGCGCAGCTCCATGGATAAAAGTAAAAGGCATTTCACCGGTGTGCCGGCTACTGAAATAAATCCGCTGGTCTTTGAATTGGCTGGCTGTGTTGTGTCCGTTGGAAATGGTTTCGAATTAGGTCGGATCCATTTTATGGTTTTCAAGGATTAGAAAAGTACGAAAGAAAATGATTAAATAAAGGTTGAAAATTCACTCAGCGGTTGCTGGGATTTAAAGAGTTGTCAATCAATTCTTCAAATACTTTATCGCTAGAGACTTAGGTATTATTTTTCTGTTGGAAGATCAAAGGATTTAGAAAAAAAGGAACAGTTAAATGATGCCTATTGGATGAGAAATAGCACAACAATAAATACTTAAAGTATACCTTGAAAGTAAAAGCTCTGGATGAGGAAGGGAACGCTTGGGTTAAAAGGAGGAAGATAATATGTAGCAGGGAATCGTCGCAGTAGCTTATTGGGAAACATGGATTGTATTGTATTATAATTTATATTATGTTAAATAGAATTTTAACACCCCACCTTATTCTTAGAATATTTCTATCTTCAGCTGATATTAACACCACCCCGCATTCAGACAGCTATGAAATAAATTGATTTCCCCGCTTTGGCCTTTACCTTGCGAACCGATTTGGGCTTTTCTTGTACTTGATTTATTTTGGTTTAGAATCTCCAAGGGCTATCTCCTGAAGGGCCAAAAGGCATTGCTGGGCCATTAGCAGCTTGGAGGCGATCTGGTGGATCTCTGAAGGCAATACCTATCGCAGCCACGGCATTTCTTCCGCTGATATTTATGCCACTGCTTGGGCATCCTTCCAATCTCAAAAGTATCTGCCAATTACATGCATTTTCCCACTTGTTTGATTGCTCTACATGGGCGGCTTCCTCCTCGCCACCGGAATTTGAGAAATTGGTCTGCACCGCCCGGATTGCCCACTTAACATAATAATTTGTATAGGAACAAAGATCTTCGACGTATTCGTTTTGGGATTTATCCTTGCGGACCAGGGAATTACTTTCGATGTGGATTTCAAAATTCTGCCCACTTCGCTTGATGATGCTACCGATTGGATTAGCGGTTTGGTTGGGTCAGGTTTTCGGACCCAATTAGGGAGGAATCCAACAGGCTCCCAGTCGCTGAAACCATTTGCGTAAAAATATTATTTTGCTTGGTATCCTTACAGCGGCCTCGATTGGCGGTGTGGGCAACATTGATCGGTACACCTTACCAACACGATTATGGTTTGCGGTGATTCAGGACTGTTACGGCTTATAACCAGTCGGGGTTTTAATGAGTGGTTTATTGTTTGGTTTGCCGCTTTCTGCGGTCCCTCTTGATTGATTTTGTTGGTATTATTTGGTCTCCTTCGGCTAATTCACGTTGCCGAAGCGCGATTTTAGCTTACCTGATTGAAAAAAAGCATTATCGGGAAAGCAACTAAGTGGGAACTAGGAAAAAACGGCTTATGAAAGAATGGAATTCATTGTTGTATTTGGGTTGGTCTGCGTGGGATGGATTATCAAGGATTATGTCTTTTTGGGGATTTTATGCCTTCTATTAATTGACCCACTTATTATTGTCTGTCGGAGTGCTTGCACTCTTTACCTTCCCCTGTTCTTTTCTTACCGGGTGGAAGGAATCGTATTTTAGATTGGAAAACTGCGAGCGAATTCCTTGGGGGAATTTGATTCTTTTTTGGCGGGTGGGGAACTGGGCTTTGCCGAAGGATTCAAAGGTACAGGATTAGCCGAGTGGGATTGGTCAAGAAGTTTTACGGCTATTGGGGAAAGGAAATCAAGCTTTTTCTTACTTCTGATGATCATTTTTTTTGTTTGGGGGCGCTTTCCGGTTAAAAAAAATTTTTCCTAAACTGAGGGGAATTCTCCTCTCTTTTTTTTTTTT
>Ga0163217_1070795_pt1 | contig 12546 bp, 10 predicted proteins | sample SynspAceP_FD_185933 | JGI IMG/M metagenome (GOLD analysis project Ga0163217, IMG submission 185933) | Saline lake microbial communities from Ace Lake in Antarctica - Synechococcus sp. Ace-P (PacBio error correction) | ecosystem: Environmental > Aquatic > Non-marine Saline and Alkaline > Saline ... | reverse complement strand
ATCTCTCTCAACAAATGCTTTCCGAGGGCTGCCAAGCCCCCACGCATGGCCGCGGCAAAATCGTAGCAGCAGTTGGAAATATGGTGAAGGTTGAAGGACTTGTCCAGCCCGCTAAAGCACGGCCCGCGGTGTCTCGAGGCAAGGCGGACGATGATCATGGATCATGACCAACCCGTTCAAGGTTGCATGCCACAGCAGCGCAGATCCTCGTTGTCGGAATTAGGCGCCATGATTTGGGCCCGACCGGTTCTTGTTCAAGGAACCAAAAACAGCGCGCAACGACGCATGACAGCCGTGACAACCAGTCACCCTTGGTGGTCATGATCGCCAGCCCTTCTTCGAGACCGTCCATCCTTGAAGTCCCGCGGCCGAGATGATGAAACGTTCCCACTCCAGAAAGCGGTTCGATCCTCTGCGCCGATGATAAGCGGGTGATCTTGTAGACGAAAAGTCACCCCAAACGAGACCGATGACGAAAATCACGGCTTGCGCCTTCTTTATCGCGGTAGAAGCTATAGACCAGCTTCGTCGGTGCCAAGCAGTATTTCCAGATGGATGATGATCGCGAATGGCAGGCGAGCAGTGCGGTCGGGGGGGGCGGCAGACCCCCAAGCCAGCCCCAGCACTGGAACCCCCACTGATCAGCACTGCCGACATGGCCCCAACCGCCATGTATCGCCATGCATAAGCTTTCGAGAACCGGCAAGATTCCGTAAAACCAGTCATCCCCAAGCGCGCCAAGCGCCAGTTGCGACCCGTAACGATGCCCCGGGACCAGCAACAATAGTTGCCAAGGCAGCACGAAAAGCGTTGAGTAAATCCATTATTTGCATGTCCCTAGATAGCTATGGCATAGCCCCATCAAGAAATGCACGAACGTGCCAGCCCCGTCGCTGCGATGCTGAGCAGGCGGGACGTCAAAACCGTCCGCCCCATCATGGACAGCGCCTTAGCCTGTTTTCGTGCCGTCAGATGACGTTTCGGCGTCGCTGACATTTGTGATTGAACCGCCCAGCGCTCACAGATGCGCCGCACTGCAGCTGCCGTGACGTCGGGGTGAACCTGCTTCTGTGCAGGGTTCCGTTTCGACCACTCCCAGACAAAGCGGCAGCCGATGGCGCATGGTTTGCTGAAACGGCTCTGGCAGTGCGTTAAAACACGTGGCGGCCGCTGGGGCAGGCGGTGTCCGCCGTCGGTGCTTTCTGTGCCAAGCTGGCTCGCATAGGGCCATAAGGGCCCAGTGGAGGGTCCATCGCATCGCACATTAACCCCAAAAGGATTTGCAGAAACTTCGGCATCTTACCAAAAGCTTCTTTGCCATGCTACCGGTAAAGCGCTTCCGCCCTAGACCAGAACACTATTCCCTCTATCCGCAATCTACGACATCGCCTGACGGCGTTCTGCTTCGCACCATCAGGACGGACATGCCGGTGCGGGGCGACCTTCGATGATACGGTCAAACAGTTCGTCCATCACGATCGGCGACACACCGCGTAGGTTGTTCCAGCATCAGACTGGGTTGCGTCATCACGCCGACCCACGGCCACCTGCGACGTTGCGCCCAACAAGCTCACCTGCTGCTGAATAGCGCTTTTTCCTTGAGGATCGGAAAACAGGTCATAGACTCGCCATTGTAATCGCGAAATACTCGGCGAATAAAGGCCCCCATCTCGAGGTTTTCTTCGACGGTCATCGAGGTAAAATATAATATCGAGCGTTTGCGCACAAAGCCCATCCCCTTACCACACGGGTCCGCGCGTAACAGGCGTTATGTCTTCCCGTCCAGACCACAATTGACCCGTCGGGACATCCAGCATGCCAGAACACGCCTCATTGGTACTTGCCCGCCCATTGGCGAACAATGACTGCGGATCTCGCCTATTTCGACCAGCGATTGTACATCCGGTGCAGAATTATCTGCCCTTGCCATAGCCACCCGTCAATCGTGTCACCTATCCCAAGAACGCCCGCCGAGACGGGGTGGCTCTGCCGCCGCGTTTTGACAGTGCCGCGTGCCTTGCCTTTGGGTTCGCGATCGATAGGGGTCCCTTGTTAGCCCCGATCGCCATATGAGGTTGCTCATGTCAGTTTCTTCTTCTGTATCAAGGCCGCCACAGGGACCGGTCGCGTCCAGTGAATTTTCGCCTGTCCAAGCCCTGCTGCCTGCGGCAGCGCTAGTTCCCGCCAGAGGGGCGAGCAGTCGGCGTGCTCCATGGTGACACAAGCCTTGTTCTTGAGCCCGGTGCCCAGACTAGGCCCTCAGACACTGCTCGTTTCTTGATTATCGGCAGGTCCCCTTGAGCCAGAACTTTGCCCTCGGCCATACAGATCACCGGATCACACAAGCGGCCCAATAAAAATCCATGTTGTTCGATCACGACGGGAAATATAGCCGCGTTCCTTGATTCAGGCGCGATTAACTCCGCGTCGCCGATGGTGTTCAAGCAGCGTGCGTTCCACAACCGGCACCGACTCGTCCAGAACACATTCGCGTCGACCATCATGGTCCGCCCCCAGCCTCTAGCAGCTTTTTCTACCGCCCAATCTGCCCCGCCTTTGCTCGCCAAATGTTCGACCGTCAAAATAACTCGAGCCACCTTCGTCCCGCCTTGGCGCGCAGGAGCGCTTCTCTGATTCGGCATGCGCTGTCGTCCGAACATTGGTTCCCACAGCGTTTTCGCCACCTGAATCACGGCACCATCATCAGGTTCTCGCGGCAGCTCATGGATGAAAATTCATGGGCGATCTGGTAAGGTCGCAGCAAACCCCTTGTGAAACCAGCGTATCGGCGGCAGGCCGTGATATCCTCGCCGTCCATGGTTAACACGGCCCGACGTGGCTGAGCAACGTTGTGGAGTGAGAGTGGGACGGCGAATTACGTGAAACACGCTGGTGCCCAGCACCGTTCGCCGATCAGCCGGTGATCTTGCCTTTGCAATGTCAAAATTGGCACCGTCCACGGCGTGAATCCCCGACAACGTTTATGGATTGTCGCTCTACGACGATCATACTAGTCTCCCTGCGAGCCCAAGCCCGTGGCAAAACAGCCCGGCTGCGTGCAGCGGCATGTTTTCTGTCATGTTATTGATGTTAGCGGTTATTGACCGTCGTTGATTTTGCCGCCTTCGATCTTGATCTGACATAGCTGCCAGCAGATTCGCCGGGTCCGATCAGCTCCACCGCAGTTGCGCCGTCATAATCGACGTCGCCACCTCTTTGAGGATCTGAAGCGCTTTTGCCCAGTTCCCGGGATAATCTTTTCGCGGGGCTTGGCCACCGACATATCGATCTCTTAGACTTTGCTATCCGTGGAGCCCGCGGCTCTGTCATTCTACATCAGCAGCGCGGTTCATCATAAGCTTTCGGGCAAAGCGAGTCGTGTCAACGCCACCGTCGACAAGCGGTGAATTTGTCAGCCCGGGCTCGCGGTGCCGGGTGCATGGCCGTAGAAACCAGTCAGGCTCGGGTGCCAAGTTGTTTTCAAGTTCGCCGCGATCATCCCGTTCTGAAGTGAATGTGTCAACGCACCAGCGTCGAGCTGCCACGCACTCAGGCCAGAACCTCCCTGATCGACAATAAACGGCACAACAAGACGCGTCGCCTACCGGCAGAGGCCAGCGCGCCGAACTTCGGCAGAGATATCGGCCTTGCCGTCTTCGTGTGGCGGCGGAAATGTGATCGTCCACCAACGGCTTCATAGGCCTGCTGGAATGCGTCTTAGCCAACCCTCTCCGTATCATTTATTGGTATAGGTGACTGCGACCTGTTTGATGCCTTCTTCATCAGCACCGGCCATGACCTTCACCTGACGGCGTCCGAAGGCCTGTGGAGAACAGGCCCGTCGTCTTCCATCGACGTAAAGCGGGGGACGTGCACGAGGGCGAGAATCATCACCATTTCCGTTTGCAATGGCAGCGTTTTGGCAAGACCCCCACCCACCTCCCACGTCCAAGCAGCCGCCCCACAATGCCGTTGCATCCCCTTCGGCGATCAAACGTTTCGGCCCGGATACAGCTAAGCGCGTTGGTCACGCAGCCCGTGTCACGCGCCGAGCCGTGACCGCCCCATCCATTCAGCATTTGCCGCTGCTTCGGTGACTTCTTTCATGCGAGCTCGCGCTGGACCCAGATACCGGTCAGCATTCAACGGCCGGTGAAACCAAAGCGATCACCACGAGCTTCACATCTTGCTGATGTGGCATCGCATAGCAGTTGGTGGCCAGCAATGCTGAGCCGTTTGGCCATAAGCAAATCTTTTTCAACTTATTCTCCCGTGAACAACGGTTCTGCAAAAAGACCTAGCGCCTGATTTGGAAAAAAGGAAAAAAGCGTTATCCCTAGTAAAACCGCGCAAGACGATGTGGATTCAAAGCGCTGTCTGTTCTAGGTTTACAATCAAGGGTTTTATCAGAGAGAAAGCCAATGATCTGCAGGGCAGCGAAACGCTTTTGGCACTGACTTTTGCCGATGGTCTTGTACGCCATGCGTTTTTGCGCAAGAATTGACGATTGTAACAGCCGCGTTATCCAGGGCGTGATACCCCATGGGCGCTGCGGCTTCCCCAAGTGATGTGCTTATCACTGAACCGATGGCCGGTTGCTGCGCCGGCCCGTGAGGGTACATTAATGAGTCGCGGCCACCCGCAGGTCTGTGCATTGCAGCCGGATGGTTTGCTTGATTATCACCCTCGCGCGCGAACTTTATACGACCCGGACCGTTTTCCTAACCTATGCAAGCGCTTGACGGGCTGGCCTGTACCGCGCTCGCCGCGCTGAGCGCTCGCCAGATGCAGTCGGTTGGAAAAACCTGCCGTTGACTGTTCAGCATGTTCGCAGGATCGTCCAAGGGGCAGCACTATGGCAGCGCGTCGTCAGAGGCGCGGACGGGACACTGTTCCGTCACATCGGAGAGCGCGGCGACGTCCGGCCGCGCAGGATCTTGGGCCAGCACAACGGCATCGGTCGTACCGCGTGAACGCCGACGGGAGCGTGCCGCAGGACAATCCTTTTCGGGCCGACGGCGTGCCATGCTGAAATCTGTCCTACCGGGCATCGCAACCCGCAATGGGCGCGGGCTTGACCCGAGCGGAACTTTCGTGTCAGAGCACGTGCGCGCGGCGGGATCGCAGGTTAACGCCAGTCGCAGGGGCGCGAATTATGGCTGGCCTGGAATTTCGTACGGGCGCACATACTCGGTGCAAATAGGCGAGGGCACACGAAGAAGGATGGACATGCCCCCTCAATTCCTGGGACCCTACTCATTTGTCCCGACTTCCGAGTAGTCCTCTCGTATTCTCTAAGCACAGATTGCAAGTCCTACCGAAACTTGCCCCAGCCCCTTGTTGGTACTACTCTTCCGGTGAGGCCTCGCTCCAAGCTCCCCCTCACAAGCTTACAATCGCCGCCATTAAGGGACTCCCGCTGCTGAGGTCGCCCAGACAAAAACGCCCCGAAACCGCACGCGTGCCGCGATCATTTGTTCGATAGCACGGACGCGCGCGATCTGGTTTATCTCGGCGGAATCGGCGCGATATCTACCGGATCGGCATCAGATTAGGTCACCGGCCTGGCCGCATGAGACCCGCTTTCACGAATAGGTGTCGTATTCATTAATGTGCACGGTAGCACTTGAAGAAATCGCGGGGACGCAAAGCCACAGCCAGCGCACATTGATCACGCTGTCTGTTGCATCCGCAGGTTGCGGACTTTTGCAACGCAGTTCCATATAAATAGGCGTTGGGCCTGCGGCTTACGATACCGACGAAAGAGGCGCTCAACTGCCGCGTGGACATTGCCCACATCGCGCGCGAGCGACGAAGGGGCTGAATCGCTCTTTCGATTATTGCCATCCATCATCTGGATGACCTGCCCCGAGTTTGGGATGGCTGCACGCCGATCGCGTCTGCACGGACAGACGCTGCGGTCTGGTCGGAACGAATGGCAGCTGTAGATTAACTGTGTCAGCACACATTCGCCAGATCCTCCCCAGATCATCTGCAATCACTTGAGCATTCAAAATCGATCGGCGAGCGTCCGCCGCGTTGTCATCCGCTTCCCTTCCACCACAAAGACCGACTTGTCAGGGTTACATCTCGAAATCCTCGCTAAAGCTGTCCTGGTTCTCCCAGTGTGATGTGGCCTTTTTACCGTCCAGCAACCGGCCTGCCAGCGTAAAGGCGAGCGACACAGCCACCCGACCATCATGCCCTTGCGGGCCTCGCCGCGTAGCAGCCCAGCAGTCTCGTAGGTCGCTGAGCCTGCACGTGATACCGCTGCACACCAGTGTACTTCGCCGGCGCAGTTCGTCCAGGCTGCCATCCACTGTATTCCGCCCCCGACGACGGCGTACGCGCCCGCCGTCTTCACCGATCAGCGCATCATAGCGCGCCCCAACATACGATTGCAATGCGCAGGCATTCAAACGCCGAGCTAAAGCTCAGCAGACCGTAAAGTTTTTCCAACAGCACAAAGACAAATCGACGTTGTCTTTTCGAGTCAGAGGGAAACGGTGCCGACGGGCTTCCCAGTCATTCACGCAGCCTTCAGGTTTGGTTTATCATCGGGCAAACGGCGTCCTCAAAAAACCTGCCGAAACTTGGCCTATGACGCGGCGAGGTCAATAGTGAATTTCGGTTCTGGTTCACTTTGGAAAAAAAGGGGGCCTTTTTTTGAACCCTTTTTTTAATATCCACACATCACCTCTTGCGCCTGTCACTCTGGGCGCTGCGGACTTCGGAGAAAATGATCGACCGATTGACAAAATCACTGGCGCGACAAACCGCGATCCAGAGCCCGGACTATCCTATCAGGGACGCGCTGCGGCGCTGTCAGGCTGAATTGTCCGTTATCCATTGTTGGTTTTCGCCAGCCGAAGCGCGGCGTTATAAAAAGCATCTGGCGTCTGCCGGTCCGGCGATGCGTTCTTGCTACAAGGGCGGCATGTGCCGAAAGCTTTGAGCAATTCAGCAGCGACATGATCCCGGACACTTCAAGTCATGTTGCAGATGCGATTGTCTGAACGATGCGCGAAATGCGGATCATAACTGTGCCGCATGGCAGGCCAATTCGCCAAGCCGCGATTCCGCAGCGACACGAGACCGTCGATGGTAGATTCCCAGCTACCGTAGGAATCATTCAACGAAGGCTCGCCTTTTACACCAGAGGCGCGTATTCCGGACCCGAAAGATGCTGCGCGCCTACACGCAGCTGCTGCGACGGGAAAACCTGATCCGCGCCTTTTCGACCTGTGGATATGCGGACGTGTATCAGGTGACGCGGACCTTGGATTACCAAAGCAAAAAGCACGAGAAAATACCGCGAGATCGCCAAACCGGACATTTCAGATACACTTTGATTTCATGGCAGCGGCGGCGTGACTCCAGACGGCTCATACCTTGCAATCGGTGAATATTATACAGCCACGAATCGCTGCTTTTGGAATACTAAGAGGCGCTGTGCCGTCAAGACAGCCAGACCGGCAAATGGCTGCGATTTCCGTCCATTATCTGGATTCGGGCGACGCCCCGTCAACCCGATGGCGCGCATGTTGGAAATTGCTCCGGTGTGGCAGAACCCGATCGGCTGAAGCATGCGGGCCCTAAAGCATGACAGCGACGACCTCAACTGTGATGCACAAGCTGAACCCTGAAAACGAAGAGGGCCGTTCTGACCCTGATCGCGCGTCGTTGGTAATTGGCGAACACCTGCCGCGTTTGATCAAGGAAACCCTGCAGAAGACAGCGCGAACGTCGGTCTGAACCTGTGACGCGATGACTGGCAACATCCGATTCAAATTCATCGAAGCGCTATAAAACCCGTCCGTTGATTTCCGTCCTACAGTGAAGTGCCGAATTCTTTGCGTACATGCTGCCGAAGGCACTGTAACCCGTGGCTGCATTTCGAGATACGGACAGGACGTGACAATGCACCGGCTGTGCGCGCCGTGCATGACGAAGGGATCCTGTCAATCGCTTACCAACAGCCTGTGATCCGCGTTGAAACGCCAGGTCAGTCAGCTTGAATCGGCATCCTCGTCGCGGAGGAGCTTTCGCACGCCGGTCCCAGCAGCGGTCAAGCGGTCGAAAACACTGCAGACGTTTTGAAATTAAAGGCCTGCATGAATGCGCGCCTTTTCATTGGGCAGAGGCTGACCAATCTGGTCGTTTTTAAAACGTCGGACTGGACCAGCCATCAGATAGGACGGACGCCCGACCGGGCCATGCTGGGAAACCGGCGGCGGTCGGCAAACCCATCGGTGGCGTCGCCAGTATTCGTGGGTCAATTAGCCCGTGGGGGGGCGGGGATCGCTCGTGTGGCCAGGATCACCGATTCTAAGAAGCCGGTGCGCGCCGGCATTTGACGGAAGCTCCAGCAAGCCAGCATCCGGTCAATTATGACCCATGTTCGCTGCGCAAAAGCAGCACCAGCATGCGGGCGTGATACGGTGAAATTCTGGACAATGGCTCATTCCCCAATCGCGGCTGAGCGAGATCTGATCAATCCAATCATCGCACCGGCGGCTCTCATCGGTCGAAATAGCGAAAATCACGGCCCACACCGCGCAGAGTCCATCGCCATAGCATCCATAGATGGGATCCCGCAATGCGAAACGGGCGACCTCGGACGCTTTCGCTCAAGCACAAAGCACGATCAGCAACTGGCAATTTCGGATGGTCACTTGGACCGGAACGGTAACGGCTGACCACGCACAGACCCGCCAATAGCATGCACCTCTGAATTGCAGGGAAAACGCGCATGCTGCGACGTGTCGAAGTGGGATGTTCGCCAAAGGGGAAGATGTGTCCATAAAGCAGCCTTTTTGCAATCGCCGGTCGAAGTATCAGGCGTGTGTGCCAGGAGAATTCCAAAGGGTTTAGTCAAATTTAGCTTGTTTGTAGAAAACAGTAAATTGCCGTTAACAGCACCATTAAGTCTCACGCCAGATGCAAACGGTAAAATCGGCTTCCAAACCGCCAGCTGGACGGGAATGGCTTTTACTTGCGCCATTTGGTTCTTTCGCTTTTAAGGCGCGCCAAAGATCGCAATCGACAGGACCATGCCATATAACTGTTCGATGACGGTTTTGCCTCGCAAGTTGGGGGTCCGGCCCGCATAGCTGGGGCTGGAACTCGTCGGTTAACGCAAGGGCTGATCTGCGGCTGCGGTGCCGGACTGGATTCACGGGCTCGAGGCAGGTCTGCGCAGCAACTGACCACATCCATCGCCGCAAGTTACCTGCAATCTCGGATTACCGCGAGGGACGGCAGCGGCGCATTGACGGTACGCAAGATCAGCTTGAGGCCGCTTAGATCGCGCTTGCACCAGATCAAGGCACGCGCGAGGACGCGGTATCTCGCTTGGCGGCCGTCCAAAGCGACGACTGCGTAACTATGCGCGGCGCGTTGCTGAACAGGACCGACGCTGGTGGATTGACGTGCGGCCTTTGGCGAGCTCTGGCCGAGTTCCCTGCGTGTTACGAGGACTTTAGAGACATGCGCGCTCGTGAAGGGGCAGCTTGGCGCGGGTCTAGAGGCGCAACTGTCAGAAGCGCGGAACTGACGCACAGCGGCAACGCTGCAGAGACGCGCATACAGATGCGCAGACGCTCCAGCGCCCAATCTTGCACGGGTTGGAAACAATGCTGATGGCGATGGATGCAGACCGGCGGCGCATGACTGGCGCTGATCGCGGTCAAATCCATATCACCGAAGATAGACCGCCTCACCCAATGTGGGTCCGCCCGCGCGCTGTTGCGCAGACGGGCGTGGGCGCAAGTCTAGATCTTGATTGCAGGAATTCAACCGATGCAAATAACACTGTGCGCCAATACAAACACGTCGTTGACCCTAGATCGGCTGCGTTGAAGCGGGTGATAGACCACGATGCGAGCGAACAAGTGCAGAATTGGAGTAAGACATAGCGACCGACGCCGCCTATATCATCCTCAGCTCGCCCTCCGTGCTGCGAAAATCCACGCTGGCGCGCAAAGCTGCCATTGAACCCTCCTTGAGTTTTCGTTTCGGCCACAACCGCGCCCGCGTGTCGGACAGGTTGGACGCAAGGATTATTCTTCACCGCCGAAGATGATTTCCGCAGCCATTGAGTTGAACGACAGTGACAAGGTGGAGCACGCGCGTCTTCAATAATATTATCGCTCGCCAAGGGACGGTTGCAAAGGCCATCGACACGGGCGCGCGTTTGTTTCAGCGGTGATGGCAAGCGCACAAGCAGATCAGCAACTCGGACGCTCAAGCAGCATTCTATCGTCTTTATTCCTGCCGCCGTCATTCAAGAACTGCGCCGCCGTCTGAAACCATTGGCAGACGCCCCGATACCATCCGCCTGCGGATGGAGATAAAGCTGACGAGATCAGCACTGGGCACGGCATGACTACGTCTGGTCAATACGACTGACAGTGACAGAGCAAGCTGAAGTTCGATCATACCGCCGAAAGATTGCGCTTTCCGCAGCACCGAAACTGGTGTATCATGTAGCGCGCATTGCAATCAGATTCGAGGACCACGGTAATATGACGCGTCTAACGCACGTGCCGATACCCCGCAGGTACACGCAATACATTGGTCGCTCCCGGTCGAAATTTCATCGGGAATGTGACGCTTGAAGCAGCTCTGTCTGGTTCGCTGACCTGCGCGCGATAACGAGCTTATTCTCGTGGCAATGCAGTAAACGTGCAGGTAAACTGCGTATTCCATACGACCGGCGCCCGCTGACTCGGAAAACTGCACATCGTCACAAGGGTCATGCTGCACGGCGTACCATCGTGGAACAATTCCTGTCTAAGGGGCCACGATCCTGACGGGGCAAGATCGCGAGAAACGCTGATCGTGTCAGGGCGTTATCATGAAAACATGGTGATCCCGACGGATCGCTTGAGGGACCGGCTAATGTCGTGCGTGTGAACTGGACGCGCGGCATTTCCGGTCTGACCGCCAGCGCGAACACTACAAGACATGCGCACTTTTGCCAGCCAGCTTAAACCTGCTCTGCCATAGGTGCTCGCCCGGATCTGCCGACTTGCTGGGCGCGCTGCCTTTGCCAACGCTGGCCGTTACACCGTGCCGAACGTATCGTTGCGTGAACGCGCCTGCAACTCTCGGCGGTGTGCGCTGGACCGTCACTTTCAACGTTTATCCTGCATCAACCGGCCGTGTGGACGCGTCGACCAATGCCAGAGGACGACACCCGCGCGAGGCGCCAGTATTCTGCAACTGACAATGCAATGACACGACCTTCGGGTGCATGTCGCCAAGGTCTTGGTATGAATTATGTCTGCTCAGCTTTTTCAGACATCACCAATTACCAACGCCAGCCAGATGCGCCGCGATTTTGTCCCAACTCAGCCACGAGCTGCGACACCGGGCCGCGAGGGGTTATTCAAACGCTGCGTGGCCCTGCGCGAGACGATCGCCGCGCGACAGTTTTGACATTATGACCGGATGCCGAGCATGAAACCGGCTGTGTCGGGGATCTGGGTTGTCCTGTCCACGTGTTTGAATCAAACAACGGGTTGCGCCCGACAAACCAAGTCGATCTGCGTACGTGCTGCAATCACATGCGCATCTTAACCCCTTGGCCGAGATCAGACGTACGCTGTGCCACGATGGACGATCCGCGCGCTATGGCGACACAGCCAGCTGTTGCAAGTGTTCACGAAACCTTAATGAGAATCTGCATCAAACGTGGGTGGGAAAGAGTGAAATCGTAGAGACCACATGCGTGACCCGTCGTTACGAAGGCCCCGCAGTAGGGTCACGGTCCGCGATCACGACCGGTAAATCGATCCGTTTCACCTCGCGACACCAACGTTTCTACCGCCGACAGCCACCGCAGTTCGCGCGATTGGCGGACAGGCCTTAGGGTTGCAATTGTAAAACATATCATTGAGATCGGCACGGGGCGTTTGAAAAATCAACTCTATCCTGGAAGATGGAGCGCTTGTTTGCGGTGGTGATTACCCTTGGATGCGGCGTGAAAGGCACATTTCGGTCCAGAATAAATTTACAAATTCCGCCAGCTCATAAAACGTAAATGACTTCACAAAGCTCGTGTCGCATTGGCCTATTGCTGCGCAAGATCCACCATGGGGTGTGTCAGACCAAATTCTAACTACAGGGACATCATGTCGCTCGTTAAAACTTCACCCACTCGCGCTGCCATGCCGCCGATTTCCGCAACTGCCGCTTGGCTGGCGCCGCTGGATCAGGTAACCAGGAGTTGCAGGTTTCGTCACCACTGTTCTTGCCCTATGGCGTCCCATTTTTGCCGAAAGCCTTGGCGAAAAACTTCGAATTTTTTCCGCGACACCTTGCTTGTGAATCCGGTGGGGCTCCTCGCGGGTTTTCTCAAAAGCTTTTTGTGAAGCGTGGGCGAAAAAAAACCACACAAATCGACGTAGCCAAAACGGCCTTCAGCGCCCCAGATTTCAAAGGGGGGGAGCTCCGGGGGAAAATTTTAAGGTCTGCCCGCTGCAAAAAAAAAACCGGTGGACAGACATCATCGAAGTCAGATCCTTGACGATCTTCTCTTCT
>Ga0163217_1072087_pt1 | contig 12547 bp, 8 predicted proteins | sample SynspAceP_FD_185933 | JGI IMG/M metagenome (GOLD analysis project Ga0163217, IMG submission 185933) | Saline lake microbial communities from Ace Lake in Antarctica - Synechococcus sp. Ace-P (PacBio error correction) | ecosystem: Environmental > Aquatic > Non-marine Saline and Alkaline > Saline ... | reverse complement strand
ACTTTCTACAATCAAATAGTGCTTAACACTCACGAAGAGTGACAAACCCGGCCTCGCAAGAAGATGCGCTCTCCAGATCAGAGTTACCACGCTAGTACGGTTTGAAGCTGGAGTGTTCGCGGTCCGGTGCCTACTGACCACGGTTTCTTCAGTAGTACGATATGGCACAAGACCCGCCGCGCACAGAGTTTTCCAAGACTATTGCATATACGAATACAGATCGTCTGTGAGTAAGATGTGTTGATCGATCATCTCCGAGCCCCGGCTTCGCTTGGTCCCCAAAGGCTTCGAGCCCGCTCCCACCTCACTTCCGGGGTAAGTCCCGCACACAGCTCCACAATATTGCTTCTCTCCGTTTGGGCTCGCTGCAAAAGAAAGAATTGAGTCTCAATGATACGATAATTTTACGTCGTGTACTAAAGTGCTTCAGAATCGATTTTAAAATCTAAGCACCCCTGCGCGCACAGGGCCTGGCGCTCGGCCGTCGCCTGCTCAAATGAAATGCCGCCCGCCACTCGTGCCCAGGACCGGGCCATGCGCTGGGTCCATAGGAACGAATAGCGATGATCTTTCCCGAAAATGTAGTGAAATAACGGATGGAGCACCATTGTCTCGCACCTCCACGGGCACACAATAACTGAGAGGATTTTCAAATCACAGAAATCCCTTGCTCACCAACAAATGTCCTGAGGCGGGCCTCTTCACGGCCATGTGCTGGCAGTTCCCGCCTCCCCTATGCGGCGTGACTAGCTTAGACCGATTTCAACTCAGAAAGCCGTCAATCAAAAGGTTCAAATCCCCTCCATGCAAACGGGAAAATTTTACTGAGCTTGCTTTATGAATACAGTACCAAAGGAGAAGATCTCTGGGGGATTTCTACAGAGATAACACGCACCGATTTTTTATCCGACAGTACTGGCGCTCCCGGCTTGATCGCAAACAAGCACGGGTATCAGGGCTTCCAATCGAGCTTGTTACGGCGTATTCCTCCCCTGTCCCCCATTTTGAGGAGCCACGGGAGCTCAATCATGCGCCTTGGGAGCACACTAGAGCGCGATTTCTGGGTAATTTGGTCTACAATATCTCAGCACCCGACTAGCCCCCACTCCACCAGGGCCGATCTCGAACTTTGCAGCGCCGTTTCAGAGTCTATCAACTCAAAGATCCGTCAGCTGTCGTCTCCTCTCACTTGTTGCCTAGGGCCACCCATATGGAGCGAGGAGAGCGACCTAAGACCGGTGCCAACCTCACATCACTCCAGGCAGGGAAGTTGGCTTGAGGATGGCGAACAACGTTGTAAAGCTTCTGGAACCCGCATGATCCTCTATGGCAGATCCGCTGATAACTTCCGTTTGGCTTCGGGCAAGGAACACATTCAGCGGAAGGGAAACAGGGATTGGATCCTCGACCCTCTTGGAGGTGTTCCTGGAAGGCAAAGCAACTTCGGGCAGATTGCCGCTTACGCAACATGCTCATTTGGAAACTGAACGGGGCGACAACTCGCTGCGGCAAGCTCGGGCTGCGGACTCGGAATTTCTACTTCGCATAGGTGGCGATGCGCTCAGATGGTCAGGGCGGGTCGAAGCGTTGGTTCTCTGTGTGTTTTAAGCCCTTAGCATTGCCCATTAACCTTCGCTTGTTTTCGCCATTGGCAGCGTTGCGATGGCTCCTCACAGGCCTTGGCCTTGCTCATGGCGTTTCCCTTTCTCATATGCTCTCCGGGCCACGGTGCGAAGGCTTCGCGGGGTGCGGCACAGGGCAGCGGCCCAATCGCTCGGCAGGCAGCGACATTGGTTTACCTATCTGACAGGCCCTTGCCAAGGATATATGGGATCATCGAACCCGTATCAATTCAACTATCAACATCTTTGGGAAAGCTATGACACAATATAGGAAACGTTGTCTTTCGCCTGCAATCGAGGGCCTTCTCAAAGTCGCCCCAATCCGGGCTCGATGTGTTCTATCTCGGACCCGTGCCCCAATGCATGCGTGGAGGTGCGCGGGAGCACAGCGGGCGCTATCCAGTTTTCCCGAGATCCCTGGATCGTGGCCAGGGTGATGGCGCGACGTAGAGGAGCCTTGCTTAGTTGGCGGCCTCTCGCAAGGGGGCCAGTTCCCCAGGAGGCACACGCCATCCTTGATCGCCAGCCTGGGGATCCTGGGCTCATGAAGCCAGTTTCACTGGCATTCGCTGAGGAAGGTTCTAAGGGCAGGCTGAGTCTGCGCTCGCGCTTCATGCAGGGATGAGGCAGAGCAGACCAAGTAATCGCGAAGCTGACGGGGTTCCTTTATGCTGTTCGGGGACTGGGTCTTTGGCCCTCTCTCTAGAAGCTGATCGGCCTCCCTGTATGAGCTTCCCCCGGCGTCTAGTAAGAGCGTGTTTTTCTGCGAGCAGGCAGGAACCGGATACCTGAGCAGCGCATCTGGCTTGCTGGAGGTCGTCGGCTATTCTCTGCTGAGTGAGTACATAGGAACGCCATGGCGCTTGTGGGCCGGTTTCTCCCAACTGTTGGCTTTGGGCCTGTTCGCCCCCGCCCTCCTGCTCGAATCTGCGGAGTGAGCAGGCCATCAGTTGCAGGACGTGTTACGACATCCCTTTTGGCGTCTTGAAGCAGTTGAGTCGGCTGAGGCGCTAACGATCAGACACGCTTCGTCGGACTCCTCTTGCGGTTTTCATTATCTGTAATACGCGCCATAGTATTCGGCCCAAGCATCAGAACTTCGCAATGTGGCCAGCTCGATCTGTGTGCTTTGCCTAAATCCGACCACATTTCGCTCCTAGCAACCGCTCGTTGGCTTCGGCTTCCTTTTGCAAAACGTCGCCCGCATCAAGCCCCAAATTCCCATGCATCCGTTGTTAGGGAACATTGAATTGCTGGCGGATATATTTGGAGACTTATGCCAGCTGCTAGTAGATATACCATCTATGAGAAGCACAAATCTGATCTTGCATGTGGAAGGTCGCGATTCTGCTTCGCATGCTGAATTCAGCGCCCGGGCCATGCCAGAAGCAGGCGCTGGACGCCCACGAACCCACTCCAGGCCAGGCCGACCAACCGCTCTTCTAGCGGACAAGGGCGAGAAAGACAGGTCCTGCTAGACTACCCCACCCAGCCAAGAGGAAGCGCCGCGAGGCGGGCGCCGGCGATGCCACAAACCGGCTCAGGCCAGGGGGAGCCACTCTGGGGCTGAATGGCGGTTTGCCGCCACTTAGCTTCTAGAGACATAGTCCTGGATCGGCCTGGACTAGATTATGGCGCCAATCTTCTTCAGGGCGATTAGCGTATCTCGCTCCCCCCACTGCGACAAATGACAGATCAACCAAATTCCGAAATTTCCTCCATTGCGTTAAAACCGATGGTCGATTTCCCAAGATTTTTTGTTCTAGTAGGTGCCGAGAATGCTGTTCTCCAAGCTTACGGTCACAGTTAACGTTCCGACTCGACGCAAAGGCAGCAAGTTTCAGCTCTCCAAGCGCCGGTACAATACGGTGTGAGCCGCAGCGTACGAACGGCACCGAGATTCGACTTCCGTGACGCTGTACTGGAGGATCAGTCTTTCGTCAGCCGCTCAGCCTGGTTCGCCGCCACCTGGTCTTGGACAATGTGGGACCACTTCCCCACTCTGATCTGGGCCTGTCGTGAGAAGGAACCACTAGTACCAACCAAACCCAAAACGAGGCATTTCGCGAACACTCAAGAGAAAACCGGGACAACTCCACCTCACAGATTTGTTTGGCGTACTGGGAGCCGGAGGCCGACCTCGACTCCCCCAGCTCAGTCGAGCTGACACTGTGTAGAAGAGCGGGACAGTCGAATCCGAAGCTCGGCAACTGCGATTGCAACTAATTCTACCGATTGTAAAAACCATCGAGAGTTTTCCATTTTCGCAGGCTCGAAGCTTGACTTCTCACACCCGACCTGGAAGAGTGGAGCGCGCCGAGCAAGGTAGGCGTAATCAGTTAGCATCCGACCAGGAGAAGCCCACGCATTCGACCGACGGCAGTACACGACGTCTATGCCATTCAGGATTGCAGCTTCAAGGGAACGGAAGATTCGCACCCTGGAGCACGCTGCGGTCCTTCGTTTCCTTAAGAACACTAATACGTCGACGGCAGATTAGGATGCCCCATCTGTGCACGGAAAGACACACGCTGTTACTCTTGAAGTGAATCGCTCCAGTGGCCAGCGCCTGGCAAATACAGAGCTTTCGGCTCGGCTTAAGGATCTCCCCCAAAGCTTTAGTTAGCATAATTTCGTCAACAAGACCGAAACGGCAAGCCAAGCGCTCCTATTTTGGCCGAAGATCCAGCCACCGCGCGGTCTGCGGCCAAGCGCGATCATCCGGCCCGAGGGGGCTGAAGCTTTGCCTGAAGACAAGCGCACCCAATATCCACTGAATCCCTGGCAAATGTCGTTCCGCCAGTGTGATCACCCCGGCGATTTCGGGCGATGGCTGCCGTCGCCACGGCTCACGGCTGGCATCGCCGAGTGCCAGGTTCGTGGACAGCGCTGCGGTGCATGTGGGGCCCTACTGCTGGGGATCATCTCCGCTGGCTGATCGTCCTTGCGCAGGCTGTCGCTTGCTGGCGACGACCGTTTGCATGAGCAGTGCGGTGTTGGTGGCGCCGGCGGGCATTTGCTGGCTGAAGCCCTCCAGGCGGCCAGGCCGCACCGACCTGCGTTGCGATATAGCATCCCTAATCACACAAGACGCGTGGAGCCAGTCGCTGCTTGGCTGATTTACAGCTCAAAATAGACTTGGTTAAACCGGATCGCGGGTGTAGATCGGCGCCTGGCTGCCGTGCGGGCCCGGGCACTCCAACGTCCGATCAGCACCCCGATTCGAACCGCCAGCCCACGCCAAGTTGGCAGGCGAAGATCTGCGCCGCTGGAGGCCGGAGGTTGCTCCAGGGCCGGCAACGTGTAAGTCTCCGCCGCCGCGAAACTCACTGCTCTATGGCAGGCTCCAGATTGCTCGGCTCGATAAGAGGCCCTTTGCTCGGGCGGCTGTGGTTATTTGTACGGAATTGTGTGTGGCCACAAGCCTCAGCTGAGCAAAGGGCGGGCTGACGGCTGGGGAAAGTTGAATATAGCATGTTGTATATTGCGCCTGCAGCGTAGACACAGACTCGAGGTAGCCGCGTCCAAAGCAAGACTGCTGGTCCGCAGAGAACCACCTCTCTCGACTGAATGGCGCTGAAACGCGTAGAGAGCTCTCGCCCGGTGTGACTACCTCGGAACTCGCCCCACCGCGTGGGGGGGGCCGCCCGAGTGGGCGGGGCGGTGGCGGTTGGGGGGGAGGAAAAAAAAACGCACCCCCCCCATATCCAGTTATTATGAGTGGTTTTCTTGGGGGGGCTGGCGGGGCGGCCCGTCCGCTTGGGCCTGCCCCAATATCACGGTATGAGCAGTTGTGCGACTTTTAATGGCCGTCTCCAGATTTGACGCTGCGCTACGCGTTGCGCTTAGTGATTAACAGTTCAAGCCGCAGCGCCTTGCTCGGGTGGTGAGCTTTCGAGCGCGGTGTGTGTGTACACGCCTCACGCTGAAGAAGCTGCTGGAGCGAGCACCGCCGCAGCGAACCTGCTCGTTGCCCTGCGGCCAGGCGATTAACAGCTCGATGGGCATTCCTGAGTCATCCGGACACTGATATCGAGCAGAAGAAATGACTCACAAAGTTCGTTCGGTTTCGTGTTTGGCCGAGGCGAGGGGCGCCGTCCACCTGCATCCATGCCCGCGTCTGGTATTCATTTCAACAGGATAGTCGGGTCTGCGTCTTCTCGATGCGCGGGTGGATCTTGATTTGTGGTAGGGGTCTGGCTGGGCTTGTCCTGGACATCTCTCCGGCGTTGATCACGGATATCTGATCGCGCTGCGCGGTGAGCATAAAAGCCCACATGGTATCACAGTACAGGTGAGGCGCCACGGCCTTCTCCGCCTGATGAAGCCCTTGTCAGCTCCTGCGGTGTGGAGCCTGGCGCCCGCCTCCCACTCAGACATCCCTCTTTGGCAGTGGGCGCGTGGGGTTTTGCCGGCTTGGCGAGTATGATACCACGGCCCAGTCTGTCTGGCCCTGTTCGCCCCGCCTGGGCCGAGCAGTTTTGCCGCCCCCGCCTTCCGATTTTTTGGTGCCGGGCGTCCTAGTGGGGGAGTGCGGCCTGAGGCCAGCACACGCGACTGTATGACGACCGTCCCCAGATCTAGACTGCGCCTTTTTCTTGGCGCAGCAAACCACCGACCCTTGGTGGACGCCCATCATAGCTCTCAGAATGGCGCTGCCCCGGTTGGCTCATGAACTCCGGTGCTGACTGCGAGGCAAAGGCCCAGATAGTGGAGATACGTCATCGCCGAGTGATCTGGCCTTCACTGTGCCGGGAAGTTCGGGGCTATAGCTGGGGCCCTGGAGGTTGTCACCCAGGTCGGCCCAGGATGAAAGAAAGGCTACGCAGACGTGCCTGGGGTGATATAAATTGTCTTGGTTTTGCGGCCGAATGATCAAGACCACGAGGGTTGTACGCGCGATTGGTGCGCCACGCAGAGCAGCGCCTAGGGGCTTGCGAAACAGCTCGAGACAAAGCAGGGCGCTTCAAGCATCTGCCGCGGTCCAGGATTGCGTCCATACTGTGAGAGCACATACCCTGAGACTGACCGGTCCGGCTGAAAGTTGGCCTTTGCTTCCGATGGCAGCGAGCGGCACCAAATCCTCGGAGTACACCAACTGACGGCCGATGGCAACACGTTGGCAGCACGGGCGCCTCAGCCCTTCGCACGCCCCCAGCACTGAGCGCGATGGCGTGAAACCACGCCCTGATGAGAGTCTGTGCAGCATGGCGAGCTGATGTGGGCGAATCAGTCCCAAATGACATCTGTGTCAATCGACAGATAGTTCCTGTTCTGACAGGACGGTGTCGAGTCGTTTTGACTGGCCGACTTTCCCCTCCCCTCGATCGTTCTGTGGTTCTGCCCGCGCTCATCTTATGGCCGCTGGCCTGGCGCGAGCACCCGAGCTACCCGGGTGGGTCGCGCCTTTGGGGTGTTTCCTGCTGAGCTTTGGCTTCGTTCGCCGCCGCCCTGCTCGCAATGGGCCCCAGGGCTGACCTGGCGACGCGGCCGTGCGGAACCCCAGGAGGTTGCTTGGTGTAGAACGTCATCTGGGCACTCACGAGCATCAGCGCCTGCTCGAGCTTCTCGTTGCGTTCAGGCTGGCTTCTGGCGCTGGACGGTGGGAACTGCGGCTGAGTACTCAGTGCTTTCCAGCCTGCCTGGGACGCCTTGCGTGCGCTTCTACCTGCGCTCCAACCTGCTTAAGTATTTGCGGTAGGATCCTGCTTTCTGGCGGCCAGGTTGCAACGGCTGCGCCTGGGCGAGGCCAAGCGCATGCCACTGGCGAAGCGCCTATGCTGAGTGTCCCAGGCAGGCTCCGAGGCCTGACTCACGCCCCACGCCCTGATAGGACCAGTGCTCTTGATCACGTCCCTTGTCGGGGCCAGCTCGACCATGGCCTTCTGGTTGTTGATCCCCCTGGCGTGGCTAGCCAGGGCAGGTCTGAGCCTGCTGGCCCTGCTGCCATTGGTTGTGGTGCTGGTCACCGCGCTGCTTAAATCCCCTGCCTCGCCAGGCTGGGGGATTCGTTCGGGCTCGCTATTGGCTTTGGAAGCTTTCGCACCCCACGAGGTGGAAGGCCCTGTTCTCAATTCGCGCCCTGCCTTGTTTTATGCATTGCTGCTGGCGCTACTTGCCCAGCTGTTTTTGTGTTTGCTGCGTTTCCTGTGGGGTTTCGCACCTGCTGTAGGAGCTCAGCAACTCACATCTGAGTTAATCAGCAGCTGGAGCTTGGCCTGGCCCAGTTTGGTTGCCGGCTTTCTCGAGTGGCATGAACTCGTCAAATTGACTATAATAAGAGTAGCCCGGGCGCAGCCAGGTCGCGACTGGGTCCCCTTACTAAGTCGGGGGTGTTCGGGCGGAATGCTGTATTGTCTGCGCTTGTGTGGTTCTGGGAATTAGATGCCACTTGAGCCCACCAATCTTGCTGGGCAGTCTATGTTGTTTGCTTGCCAAATTGAGGACAATTTTCCGGGACTTGTCTGTCTGTCACACTGGCCACGTGTTCGTGCATTGGCCCTGGACCGTCCTGGGCTCGTAGTGACGCTCAATTGTGAGCCAACCCGTCTTTTGAGCGCCCGTCTGTCGATCCGCAGGCGCCACCGGCTCCTTGGGCCCGCGAAAAGCGAATGAGTTTTCCGCACGTTGGCCAACATCAAGCTCCAAGTTATCATGCGGTCACTGGAGGTACAAGTAGTTCAAAAGATTTAGTGTATGGAAGGCAAAGCTGTTCTTGACTTATTTATAGATGCCGACACACGGGTTGGTGTTGCAGGCATCCTTGCGCATTACACCCAGCTCTTATGCGGCGAAGCAGCGACTGCAGGCCAGCTGAACTCGCGGACAACCAGCCTGCATGGCGCGGGCAGGCTCATCGCCCCGCGGCAGAAGTTCTAAGCCCTGTTCAAACGCATCGAGGCGAAGGTGGTCACCTCAGCGTCTGAGAGGTGCCAGCGGCTTGTGTGGTGCGCGCAGTGAAGGAAAGTTTGTTCGCTTGGATCCTGTTAGTGGCGCCGCCTGCGTCCTGCTGGCTCAGCGCGATGGGCTTGGTCGGGAGTGGAAACTGCCCGGAAGGGGGAGGCGTTTTCGCTATTGAGGTTGTTCAGTAGACACCCACCGCGACCAACCCACGATCTTGATCATTGTCACTACGGAGGGTGCCTGGTCTCCGGCACCGAGGGAATTCGAGGAGCTGCCCCGGTTGCTTTTACTCGCAAGCCAAGGCGAGAGGCCGCCCAGCGCCCAGGATTTCGCCCTCTAACGGACATTCGCCGCGAAAGAGTTACTCTAATGATCAGAGGGGCAACTTTGCCCGCAAGTTTTGCCAGGACAGAGGCGAGAGTCGGGCCGCCAATTATACCTCTCTCCTGGTCGGCAGATACGGCAGCGACTTAGCGCACACTGAACACGACCGCTGGAGAGACACGACACAAGCGTTATCGGCGCAGCTTCGTGGTGGCGCGCTCAGGCCGATGGATGGTCGGCCCGTGGGCGAGTGGAGCAGCAGCGCCAGTTCAGGCTGTCCAGCGATCACCAGGATTCGGATCATGGCGCTTCGAGGTAGTCTGAGGATCGGGGTCGCGCGTGCAACATCTGCCGCCGTCTTCGCTTGGCCCACGCGTTGCGGACGCACAGATCGGGGCTCAAAAGCACCCAGGTTCAGTTGCACACTACCAATTGCTTATTTGAGAACACCACGGTGTCCAAGGAAAAGGCCCGGTCGACTGTTATAGATTGCGAGTCATTCGCAATAGCCCCGCCCGTGGCTTTTCGCTTGTTTGCCTGCACACGCCAGGCCGCTTCCGTACGCAATTGTTCCGTCGCCAGACGGTGCTGCCTGGATTCCCGACAACCGCATCGGTCCTTGTGGTCACTGCAATCTGAAGTGCTCGGAGGCATACGCCAGGGTGTTTTGCCCTGTAGGAAAGAAACCAGGGCATGGACCTTGGACCTTTCTTCAGGCCGGTGACCTGTTGCGCACCGATCGCTCTTGCAGTGAAGGGTCAGTCTTGCCGTCGAAGACACTCTACGCCTCTGCTGTTTCCGTCAGCAGATTCCAGAAGCTTCTCAGCGTGACGGCTTTCGGATCCTGTCAATGAGTGACGTTTGCAACACTAGCTGCGCATTACGCCCACCTCGGCAGCGCTGAGCAACGCCTCCATGCCTTGTTTGGCCTTGCTGGTCAGGCGGCTGGGCCGCCGCTTTGGGGTTTCCTGTGCGACCTGCCATCCGCCCTTCACCCTGAGCGAATCGGTAATTGATCGCAACTTACCCGGGTCACCACCACCCGCTTGTCTGCTTATGAGAATACAGATACTCGAGGCGTATTTTTCAGTCGCCTTATGCAATCCCCAGCCGGCGAATGCGGTGTTTTTGCGACTGCTCCAGCGTTGGTGGAATCGGCCCGACTCGAAGCGACATTGTTAGATCTTCGATCCCCAAGGGGCTGATGCAGACCTCGCTCCCCTCGCCCTTCCCAAATCGATCACGCAAGCTTGGGGGGCGACTCTGCCGCGATAATGGGCCGTTATCCAGGTTCCGCCAAACAATAAGATATTCGCCAGGAGTGGGGCTGTTTGCCAGGCCACAGGGGCTGCCTTGTCTCGCGCTACGAGCGGGAAAAGCACACAAGCAGCAGCTTGCGCAAGACACGTCAGTGCGAACTGCAAGGCCCTTGCCCGCCCAGCTCACACGGCATACCAAAACCCAATCTTCGACCCGCTCTCAATGAGTTCCTGTTGGAACTCACCCGGCGATGCTAGCCAGCTGCCCGGAGGCTCAGCTGCCCTGCTGCGGGCGTGAAGACTGACCGTGGCGTAAGCCAGTTCGACGCGGTCGAGTTCGGCAGCAGGCCGCCGGCATTTGTTTGATGGGCTGCACCACAGCCCTATATGCCGTTCAGACCTCATCTCTGTTTGCTACCGATGGCAAAGCGTGAGACCGAAACTCGGTTCCTCGGACGGCCCGTTTGCTTTTCGATCAACGGCTTGTCAAGGAAGACGTGGTGCGCATCGTCACCGGAACGTTTCCGCCAGCGAATAAAAGCTGCATCAGGGAGGTTGGTGGAGGCCTCCTGTTTCAATCTAGAGCCATTCTTACAGCGCCGAAGACCTCTTCGAGGCTTGCCCAGTCTGAGGCCCGCGGCAAGGTTCATTTGTCGTACTCGACTTAGATCAATCTCTCCCGAGGTGGACAGGAAACTGCATTTTCCGCCCAACAGGCCAGGAACCAAAAATCGGCAAGATGCCGGCGTGTCGGTTTCCTGACATCTCTGCATTTCCATAGCTTGAAGACTCTATGAAATCTCCTTCCCGGAGTAAATCCGCGCCCGAGATCATACGCATCGCCTCTACGAGGCTAATACCAGTCATAATTGGCCAGGGTCTATCATAAGCGTCGACACTATCATTTTCAGTAAGTCCCTTATGTAACTCAAAACGTGTCTAGACCAAGTGCAAAAGCCATCGAGACCCACGGGGTTTGGTGCTTACGAGCACGTCCGGGCTGCCGTATGACGGCTCTTCCCCTGGTGCTTGTCCCCGAGCCTTTTGTACGCGTTTAGTACGTACATCTGAAACATTAGGTTTTGCTACCTGAATGACAATCAGATTAGGAGGGACACACCAGCCAAGGGTTTGATTCGGCTTCTCAGTTTCTGCTGTGAGTCCCATTCGCCAGCCTTGATTCAGACTGGACAAGAAGGGGTGTGAGGTACGTCAAGAGTTCATCTCCTATGCTCGCTGGGGGGGGGGCCGCGAGGCGTTGGTCGGGGGACAAGAGTTGAAGACCAAGTGAAACTTCATCCCTTTGGAGTTTGCACCACCGTCCCAAGACCTCACACACCATTTGCATAGCCACCCTTTTGGATCCGACTAAACACCATGATCAGGTCGGCGCGGATATCGAATCATCGCGGCATCCTTCGCATGAAAGGCGCGTGCCACTCAAAGCCCTTGCAGCACAAGCGGGAATCAGCCTGCCGTACGGCCTACAAAAGTGGTCTCCAAGTTTCGAGCAGGGCGGGCCCGTAAGTCAAGCCCACACTGGCGGATCGACCGGTATGTTGTCCGCCGCATGGCACTAGCGGCCGGAATCGCTCTGAATTCCGCCTAGCAACTCAAGCAGACCTGGCTAGAAGCGCCAATTCGGACACCAAGCGCTGAACGGCTCCCGCCGCCAATCGCCAAAAGGGCTCTCTGTGCGCCCCTCTCGACCCTAGTAGGTGAGGCTGATTTTCCCCAAGTTGAAGCTCAGCATTAGTTTTTATACTCCAATTCAAGCCTATTTCAACCACTTATTTACTTCGTAGTCGCAGGATGATTGAGGAGCAAAGTTCAGGTTTGTTCGGCTCTTTCACACTGAAGGGCGCTGGGCCGGCGACGCCTGAAGAACCTTGACCCCGAAACGTCTCGGTAAATTCCTCCTTGTTCGCAGCCGTTGGCTACCAGTGGGAGGCGCCCCTTCGGGGAAACCCGATGTTAAATCCAAATAGTCGCCACTATCTAATCTAATATCCCTAAGCCAAGGTTGAGCGGTGCTCGGCCCACGCGCATCACCGACGCGACCGGTCGTCTAACGCGCATGCCTCCATTTAGGGTTCCATGGCTACACCGAGTAGGTACATGTTTTCGCGCGAGGTCGCCGACTCCACCCGCCTGGGCCTTTGACTACGTCGAACGCTGCTGAGCAGGATGATTATGAGCAGGGAATGACTTCGCGCCGATTAGGAATTCCTGGCCCCGTGCCCCCGTCGGCTAGGAGTTTCTCTGATTATGACTATGGTTTTTATTCACCTGTCGGCGGATCCTCTCAGAAACGGCCCCTCCTAAAAAAAAAAACCCCCCCCCCCTTTCTGGGGGGGGGGGGTAAACGGCAGACTGATTTAGCGAAAGCCTGTCGCGCCTGGATCTGCAGAAAGCCGCGATCCGCACCAAGCCGGGGAA
>Ga0163217_1072953_pt1 | contig 12549 bp, 16 predicted proteins | sample SynspAceP_FD_185933 | JGI IMG/M metagenome (GOLD analysis project Ga0163217, IMG submission 185933) | Saline lake microbial communities from Ace Lake in Antarctica - Synechococcus sp. Ace-P (PacBio error correction) | ecosystem: Environmental > Aquatic > Non-marine Saline and Alkaline > Saline ... | reverse complement strand
CAGGTCTGGCGCGGGTGGCGGGTGCCTACCTGGTGGTTAGTCGGGGGTGGATTCTCTATGGCGCGGGTACGGGGCGATGTTTTGACTGTGTTGATATGCGCGTTGTTGCCACTGGGCTCGGCCCTCTTTCGTCTTCGCTCGCAGAGCGCGCGCTCAGGGAACTTTGATGCTCGCCGGCACCTCTGCATGGACAAGCCTCAAGCCGTTGCTGCTGCTGACTGGTGTCCTAGGCGCCTTCCCGGAAAGGCTTTCACGGGGGGGGGGGCCCTTTTTTCCGGGTATTTTTCTATCCCCTCGGGTCCTTTGTCGCTGAGCTTTCGGGTCTTCCCTGCTGGCACCCGTTCTTCGACGTTTGCTGCCGCGCCATCTGTGATCCGTTGGCGACATCGGTGGTCAATCTGAATTCGGAGTCGCTTCTACCTGCGTCTGTTGATCCCATGGTCCGTCTCCTGATCGCTCACTCCCCTGGATCAACAAAAGCAGGGGGCCAAGCCCCTGGCTTCCAGCTCTTGACTGGTCTATGTATGTTGGAAGGACAAGCAAGGAGCGCTTCTGCAGTTTTCGTTCATCGTGCACCGCTCCGGCACGCCAGGTCAAGCAGGCTATCGGACGTTCATCGATCTCGCGCGGCAATCGTAGAGGAATGGGTATGGGCTGGGTATCTGGCTCCAAGGACTCGGGAGGCGCAGACTTCGGCGGGCTCGATATGGCGGAGCGGGACGGCTGGGTGGCATCTTGGCCCAAACGATGTGGTGTGGCTGCTGTGGTGGCAGCCCTGGCCAAGGCTGGTGTGTTTGTCCGGCTTGCGCGATGCGCGCTTAGCTTGCTGCTGGGCGGCTACCGCAGAGCAGGAGGGGCAGTTCACTCCGCTCGATGCGGCCACGAAACTCGCCTTGTGTCGCGACTACTCGCTCGCCTGGCCGTGGTGTGACCACGCCACAGGTCGCGCAGTCAGCTGACCCGATCGCATTACCAGTGACTGGGAGTCAGACGCTGGCGTTGGTCATGGGCAGGGGCAACGGCTGAGGCGCTTGTCAGGACTTCTGCTTTCTCGCCCGGCTCGTGGACCTGAGCAGCTTTCGGCGCCGCGCCGTTGTCCTTGGCGCAGATTCGCGCGCGATGTGGAGGAGACAGGAGGCGGCGGCGGGCGGCAGGCGTGCAGCTGCACCTGGTGGGTGGTGCAGACGACTTTGACGTGTGGGAGTGAGCTGATCTCTACTCGGTCGTATCCACTTGCTCTCAAACGCAGATTCAGTACAGCGGCCTAGGGTGAGAAGTGTTCTTGAGAGTGAGGCGAGAGGGAAGCATGGGTGCTGCACAGTAGGACGCGGTTATTGGCTCACCCCGCGATCACGACGCATCTTCGATCGTTTCTTTCGCAGTGATCAGGTCGCTCCCGTCTCAGGGCGGCCCGGCTTGGACTCTCGATCGTGGCGGCATTGTGCGCGCCATCACGGACGATCTCGTTGGGGCATCAGCGTTGGGTTCCGGATGTCTTCTCTGTGACGCTCCCCTCGCTGGTGAGCACAAGAGTGACCTTCTCACATGATCGTCACCGTACCCTGTGCGTGGCGAGCTTGAAAGCAGGTGGTTCAGACGAAGGTGCAGCTTCGATGGCAAACGTGCCAAACGACCAGAGGCCTGGAGACGGCCCTCCTGGCCTTTGCCACGTGCAGGGGCTTTCTTGACCTGTGACGGGTTGCGTCTGTGGTCTCGAGGCAGGGTTGTTCATGGATGGCATGGTTCTGGCAGAGGCATGGGGAACCTGGCAGATGGGGATGGGGCTCTTCGTTCAGCGGTTCTTTGATGATGTCCGACCACCGGGCGATCGCATGGCTGATCTCGCTCTCCCGAGTCACGCAGGCTTGAGTCAGGCCTCGCAAGGCATCAAGGCCAGTCAGACCAAGGGACCGCCAGATGGCGCTGGTCAGGAGTGTACGGCCAGGGGTGGTCGCCTGGGGGCTGGCTCGAGCTAGGGGCTGGGCAGGGGCGGGATGGGCCTATGGGAATGGGAATGGGAGGTGGATTCATGGGCAACATGGGTCGAACTTGACCGCCCTGGCACGCCCTGACTTCGATCGCGCCTTCATCGAACAATGATTTCACCACATCAATGGCCGTGATGATGGCGTCAATGGCTGGCACCAGCCGCCGGAGCTTACGTCAGTTGCAGGCGGCCAATGCTTTGGGGGCAGAGCGATGAATCCGCAATGTCGTGGTGCTATCGCAGCTGGTACGGCCAAGCTTGACGCCACCGATGGATCGTTCTTCATTCGACCGCCGAATCTTCGAGGGGCCGTGCGCCCTCCAGGGAGGCGGTGTTGGTTCGGGCTTCGGCGTGCTGGCGTTGCATTTGATTCTGGGCAAAACCCTGCGAGCAAGGCCTGCCGTTCCGACGTGCCGCACTTCGAGGTGTGCAACCCCAGCAGGCCGCCGGCGGTGTCAGCCCACGATGGGGCTCAACATGCTCTGCCCTCGGATCGCCATTACACCGAAGCCGGCCGACCCGCATCGGCTTGATCCGCCCGAGGGCGATTGCTCGCAGCCTCTCGGGCGTTTCCCTCCTTCGGGAGGTGCTAGAGCCGTGGAGGCTCACCACGGCGATCATGAGGCCGCTGCGGCTTGGCCGTCTGTCAACCGCTTTTCCGGCTGAACCGATCGGCTTCAGGGGCGGCAGATCCGGGTGCTCCTTTCGATGGGTCCGGGGCGGATTCGCTCGCTTCCGGACGGCAACGGCTTTCATCGCATCGAGGTCAGGAACTTACACAGCCTGCACGGCCATAGCCCTTGGCTTCTGGGCAGCGTAGGGCGCTCGGGACAACGGGCGCCGCCCTTCTCTTGGAAAACTGAGTTAGGCCATGACAGGCTGCGTAGACGTGCCGAGCTGAGCTGTCTCTTTGGCTGACCGGCTGTTGAGGTTCCATTTGCGCCTCCGGACGCTGCTGGCTCGGCTCAGGATCAGGGATGATTGCGACCGGCACACGGCGCCAGCAATGTGGGCGGCGTTTGGTCGGTGGCCCTGTGTCAGGCAGGGCGACAGTGACTGGATCTCCTGGTGGATCTGCCCCGCGCACGGGTCTGCTGTGAGCGACGCCTGAAGCTGGCTTGGAAGAACAGTTGGCACTGCGCGTGGATTTGATTCGCCCGCCCGCATCTCAAGCCAGCCGTCCTGGTTGCTGAGGCGGGGAGCCATTTCCTGGGATCAGCAAGGGACTGATACCCCTGGCGGGAGATGGCGGGATGCGGACGACTCATGCCATGCATGCCGGTGGATCTGAGAGGGTGGATCGTGAGCGAGCAATTGCCAGCGCTGCTGGAGCCGATCGACTGTGCTCGCCTTGATCAGGGGCTCTGCGGTGCGCTGCGTTCTCGCTGGGTGGGCAACGTTTTCTCGGGCCGACAACCGCGCAGGCAACCAAAGGCTTTCCGCCACGTGCTCTCGGTCTGATGGCGACACCATCGCGTTCACAGGGTCAGCAGCGGTCCGGTTTTGCGGCTGGCCTGCATTGATGCGCCCGAGATGGCCAGGCTCCCTATGGCGCACAGGGCCCGCAGCTATCTGGCAGGGAGCCGGTTTGAAGTCGGCAGCAAGGTGAAACTCCTTTCTCGACCGTGGATCGCTATGGCCGCACGTGCGAGTGACTCGGAGGTTATTGAACTGGGCGATCGTGGAGACGGATGGCCTTTTGCGTATCGGAGTTCCTGGGCCATGGCGACGAGAAGGGACTATTAGTGCCGCATTCAGGCAACGGCGCCGCTATGTGGGTGAGGTGCCTGGGCGGTTCCAGGCCTGGGCTTTCCGACGCCAGCTAGAGATCATCGCGGATCGCTGCTGATCCCGATCGTCTCTGGCGGCCGCGCATATCGCTGCGCGAGATTTCGGCTCCTATTGCCCTGGCCGGGAACGCTGCGCAGGGTCACAGCTTCTCGATGGCAAGCGGCGATGGGGAAGCCTGCGAGTCTGCGCCCTTGAGATTGACGGTTGGCCCGCACCTTCTTACGCGCAAAAACCCTCTTCATTTGCTATTTGGGTTCCATTCTTAGCTCTACATCGATGGTCCTTGTTGGATCTGATTCTGCTCGCCAAAGTTAAAGAATTGGAGATGGCTCGCCAATCTTGATCTGGTGCAGCTGCCGGTTACCGTGAGCACCAAGAAGATTTGGCAGTGAGCGCCTGACTTCACGGCCTTTACGGAGGCCTGCTGGGGGCAAGGACCTAAGCTTTGTGGTGGCACTAGCAAAGGAACGCGGCAGTGTGGGCGGCGTTTGAGCTTACACCGCCAAAAATCCAGTTCAACGGAATTTGTGGTGGGCAAGGCTCAAGCACCCTACTTGACCTCAAGCCTGGCGATGAATTCGAGATTCAGTGGGTAGAGCAATCCGGCTGATTCTGGTGGTGGCGGTTCGAGACGAAGATGAGGCGAGCGTGCACTTGTTACGGCTGACGCAGGGCTCCACTGCGTTGGTGCGACGAACAAACTTTCCAGCGTGATTGCCACTGGTGCAGGGTCACGGTGCAGGCAAACCAGCTGTCAGAAATGCCTGCGACGCACGGTGGGCGCCTTGTTGTCGTTGGCACCGGAGGTGGAAGCGAGGCTTCAGCGATTTCTGTCCAAATTTTTGCAGATCGGTCGAGTCTTGCGTTGACAGTGTGACCGGTTTCACTTGATCCCACGGCGGTTGCTTGCTGGGAGGCCGATCCCTCGGTGGCGCTTGGCCCGGAGCTGGTCGCTGTCAAAGCCTGCAGCGGCGGCGTAACGGCGCCAGACCAGGATTGGGTGGTGCTGCAACGCAACACCAAAGCCTGGGGCTGTTTTGGGCAGGGCGGCGGGACTTGCATCGCTGCGGAGGAACTGCTGGGACACGCGTCACAACACGGGTTCGCATCGTCCCGGTGACGCGCAAGCGGTGCTGAGCTCGTCCCTCAATCTGGCACGTGGAGGCAGTCTGCAAGAGAAGGCAGCAAACGGTTGTCTGCTCTGCTCCTGCTGCAGTGGCTGCCTCTGGAGTTTCTGCGGGCTGTGTCTGTTGCCTCCTGCCTTGGTTGCCGTGTGGGCGTTCCGCTTGCAATTTCCTTGGGAGTTGCTGCAGGAACGGACGCAATTGAGCTGCTGCTTGATGCGGCTGCCAGCACCCGCTGTCAATCGCTGTTACAACCGCGGCCAATGGCAGCGGGCGCCGGCTCAAGCTGCGCTGGAGGGGCCGCCTCCTACACGCGGGGCTGCGCAAGCGCTCCCACCTGCTGCTGTTCCTTGTCGCTGCGGGATCTGTGGATTTGCGGACTGAGGAATTGTCGATTACCGGCAGCGCCACCTGACGACAGGAAGTGCCGTTCAGTGGCTGTAGGAGCTCCATGGGCCCTTGTGGCCTCGGCCGCTAGAGAACGGCGAGGTGAGACCTCGCGGCAGCTGGCAGGGCAGCACGGGATCGGTGCCGCTGTTGATGGACGGGGCATGCAGCAGACGCAGGTGGCGCGCAGGCGGGGGACGGCCGCTACCGCCGCACCGCAGTGGGCAAGGGTCGGCCGTCAGGCCGACTTGCACCGTCCTGCCGCGGGGCGGACGATGGTGAAGACCCGCCTCAGCCGCCTCTCTATCGCTCTTGGATTCCCCGCCGGATGCCCCCAAGCGCTGGAATCGGTGCGAATCCACTCCGCTCCCTTTGTCGAGGGCTCGCCTTACCCCACCATTTCCGGTGGGGACCCGTGAGCCTGAGCGCTCGGCTTGGCCCGTTTCCCCATTAACTCGGAGCTGTCGCGCATGGATCAGCGGCGCAGCTCTCACGCGCCACGATCTGCCCAGTCCAGTGGCAGCAATGGATTGCCCAAGAGGAGTTGGCATGCAGAAGCAATTCCTTCCGCCCCTGGGTAGCCGGAGCAGACCCTGCTGCCGCCACACCCCGTGACTGGCTCTTCGATTTGATCACCAGGTGGATTTCCTGCTGGATTTGGTGTTTTGAGCTGATTCTCCCTCCTCCTGATCCCCGATCAGGCAAGGGATCCACCGCGCGGTGAGAAGGGTTTTTGATCCCGCATGATGACCATGCTTGCTGCTCTACGCCTACTGCGTGGGGCATCGCTCTTCCTCCCGCAAGATCGAGCGGCGCCTGCTACGGGATCTGGCTTTGGTGTTGACGGGGCAACCAGCAGCGGACGCACACGGATCAGTGAGTTCCGTCGCCGCAACTCGATTCCCTCAGGGTCTATTATGCTTCAGGATCCTGCGCCCTGTGCCAGAGGCCGGGGTTGTGAGCCGGGCATGTGGCGTTTGACGGCACAAGGTGCAGCGCCAATGCCTCCATGCACACAGCATGAGCCACGAGCGATGCTCAGGGGCGGAGGAAGCCTGGAGAAAGAGATCACATGCTTGTGCGCAAGGCCGAGATCTTGATGGCAAGGAGGTCGCGCTCGCCAAGGGGAGGTGGGCAGTTGAGCTCCTCGCGAACTGAGGCGGCGTCAGGACCGCCTGGCCAGGATCGCCAGGCCGCAAGGAGATGGAAGGCGGGAGGACCGCCGCAGCGCGCCCGTCAGCGGCAGGAAGCAGAAGAGGGCAGGCCAAAGCCACTGCCGCCCGGATACGGATGCACCGCAGCCGAGCAAGGGCCGAGCTTGCAAGAAGCGAGGCAGCAGCAGCAAGGCCTGGGCGGCGTGAGAAGGCATCGAGGGCTGCCGAGATCCCGATGTGGACCGCCGGATCTGGAGCCTTGGCGCCTGAGCGATGCCACCCGTGGTCTGGCTGAGAAGGCGATGAGCACCGCAGACAAAACCCAGCGGAGTTCACCGCGCCGGACAGGCCATTCATGAAGTAGATGCCACTACATCAGGGCTCAACTGCCAGTTGGCGGTGGACAGCGACTTTTACAGGTGGTCGATGGCGGGTTCGGTAGGTGAGCAACCAGCGCGCCGAGATGTCGAGCTTGGAACCCAATTGTGGTACGCATCGCGCGCGCGGTGGGGCCCTGCCACGGTGATGACGATGGATGCGGGCTATGGGCGAACAACGCCAAAGATGCGTCATCAGGGCATTGATGCCTACATCGCCACCAGGCGGCTGCACGGCCAGCCGCCCCGCCGAAATTCGGGACCGCTGCCCAGGAACGTCGCTGCCAAGCCCGCAATGGCCCGCAAGATCAGAAGCAAGAAGGGCGCAAAGATCTACGCCCACGCAAGGGCGATCGTGGAGCCGTTTGAACGGAGTCAAGGAAGCCCGCGGTCTACGCCGCTTTCTGTTGAGGGCATTGAGAAGGTGAGCGGCCGAATGGGCACGTGATCGCCGCCACCCACACCTGTTTGAGCTTGTTCAGTTCAGGCGATCACAAGCACAGGCGCTGGTGGCGGCACGGGATGAGGGGGCAGGCAAACCTGCGATGGATCAGCATTACTCCACCACAATCGAAAGACCCTGAGAAAGAGGGAGGCCTCATCGCTTCGGACCTCAGGCGAGTTTGCCCGTGACCGGCGGGCCCCTGTTTATCGGCAACAATCTAGGCGGAGATTTACAGATGGCAAATATATGCACCACTTCGAAGGTCCGTGCCTCCTCGGCCCATTTTTCAGTGAGGCAGAAAAAGCGAATATGTCTGTCAACCTTGAATACGCAGTGGTCACGAAGGCAAGCAGGCTACTAGAAGCACAAACGCCAATCAAGCCACTTTCACCAGTAGCCCCACAAGTCGCCAGGAAGTATGTGGCAAACTCATTCCCTTCTTTGCCAGCTTGGGAGCTCGTCTTGGTACGTGTGGGATTGGGGTTGGGTGGTCAGTTAGGCCACGATTTTTAATCTAGTTCAGACCGTTTGCGATTTTTACCGCATACAAGAAGATCGTTCTACCTCTGGGGCGAGATCGGTGTAGCTGGAGTGTTGCCAATACTCGGGCGCCTTAGCAACTACATTATGGGCGGAGGGGAAACCCTAGGTTCTGGTCTCTTCTGGTGGGGTTCATTGAGTCAGGGCACCACGCTTCATCTCAGGGGCACAAGCCAGAAAGTTGGGAAACTGTCACAGCTCCCCTGGACCGTGCCTCTCCCACCTCCTTTAGATATCTCACGCCTCTTGAATGGGACAGCCACGGTTCAGCCTGCCAAGAGATCGAGGACCGTCATTACGGCCGGGGTGCTTCACGGCGGTGCCAAACCCTGACGTGAGCTGCAGTGCGACAGGTGCTGATCTGTTGCTTGCGGTGCCGGTCATTCAGCCAGTGGGGTGATTCTGAAACTAAGGTGATCTGAACTACCACTGTGGCTCCACCCTTCTTCCAGCCCCGCCATTCAGTAAACTTCTGCCAGCTCGACGCCCACTTCCGGGGAGGCTCTTCTCGCCGCTTAGCAGGGCTGGCTGCGGGATCGGCTCCCCTTCGATCCGATGAACACACGTAGGCATAATGTAGCGAGCAGCAGAGTCACGGGTGAGCGGAGGAACATTGCGCCATTGGGCTGGCTGGAGCCAGCCGTACCATGAAGAGAGAATAGTACGGCTGTTTCTCGCCGATCGTGAGGCCGATGGCCAGCGTGGTGCTGGGGCGCCATTGGGCGCAGGGAAACACACCTTGGACGGGCAGAGGTGAAGTAAGACAAGCACTTCTTTCCGTTCCCTCCCCTGCCTCTATGCCCGTCGAGAACAGAGGAGAGGTACCTTTTTTCGCTGTCGCCTGACAGTTTACTGTTGTTTTCACCTCATCATCAGGTGAAGTCGTTCTCACCTCTCCTCATCAGCCGGTTGGGCAGGGTGGCATCGTCATCCTCACCAATTGCCCTAGGCCCATGGCACGCCGCCAACCTCGCCACGTTCGAGCCCGGTTTATGAGCGCCCGCTTCGGCCGGAGTCAAGGGCCCTTCTGTGAATGGATGCCGCTTCTCCTTGGCTCCGGGCCCTTGGCGGCCCCATCGGACATGATGCTGCTCTTACCGCCGCCTCCGTCGGGGGGGCCTAGGGACCTCGTTGACTCAGCCTCGCGAAGGCTCGGGTAGAGGTTTGTCGTTCTGGCGACAGGCGGGTACAGCCGTCGATCGGTGCTCGGCTCAGTTGCAGCTGGAGATTTCAAATCTTGCGCGGAAGCGGTATTTTGTACTTCTGTTTCAGCTCGATGCGTGCTCAACGGCAGCATCACCAGCCGCCGAGGGTGACGGCGACTGCACCAACGCGGGCATGTTTGTTTGGATTCGAGCCATCTAGATGTGTAGTCCACACGTGTTGTTCAGCTTGACAAGGGGGTGTGAGGTCGCCCGGTCGGAGTGTCACCACGCGTCCCAAGACCTTCACACACCATGCATAAGGCCACCCTCTGGCCCGGACTGACACCATCAGTCGGGAACGGCTCATCCGCGGCATCTCGATGAAGGGTGCCACTCAGCCCTTGCAGCACAAGCCGGGATCAGCCTGCGCTACGGCCTAAAGTGGCTCTCCAGGTTTCGGGCAGCCGTATCGGCCATGGCGGATCGGGACGGAGTTGTTTCGACCGCACCCGCGGCGGACGCTCGAATCCGCAGCACTCCGCAGGTGTAGACCTGCAGGGCACCAGCGCTGCACGCTCCGCCGCATCGCCAGGGCTCTCTGTTGCGCCCCTCTTCCACCGTGGTCGAGTCATGAAGGGCCTGAGGTCTGGGACGGACCTTGAGAACTTGACACCAAGTTTGTTCAGTACAGCTACAGTGGGAGCGCCCGGGGAATATCCATGTCGACATCAAACAGCTGGCCGGTTTGAGCGGGTCGGCCACGCAGTACCGGCGGACCGTTCTCACAGGCTCCTCCGGAGGTGCGGCTACGAAAAGGTGCACGTCGCGATCGACGACGCACCGCCTGGCTACGTCGAAAGTTGCTGAGTGATGAGCAGAGGGACGACCGTTGGATCCTGGCCCGTGGCCGTCGGCTGCGTTCTCTGAGCGGGATGCACCTGTCGGCGGATCTCTCAGGGACACGGGCCCTCTACGTCTGGGAGACAGGCGAAAAGCCGTCGCGCCTTGGAGTCTCAAGCCCATCCGCACCAGCCCTACAGCGCGAGGACAACGGGAGGGACGACGGTTCACTCAAAACCATCCTGGGCGGAATGGGCTATACGTGATCGCCTACCAAACATCGGATGAACGCAAACGCTGGCTTACCCGCTATCTGGGGTCTATAACGGCAGCAGGTCACATGGCTGTCTCGGTGGCCCCACATTCCTCCAGCAATTGCTCAGGGCTGACTGAATCGCTTGATGACCTGGATAGAGGAAGAAGCAACATTCTAGGAGGCCTGGTCGGATACCTGCGTGCCACGGGAACGTAGGTGATGTCCGTCTGGACATGCTTGCAGTTGAATTTCGAACTGCGTCGACACTGCCGATGTCGGGTTCAATTGCGCCTGAGGCTGATCGGGACAGCAGCAGCTTCACCCCCTACTCCTTCCAGGACAGGGTATTTAGCGGACGGTTCACCGCCTGGGTTACAGCCAAACAGCTGTCCGATTGCGAGGGGACATTCCCTGGAGTTCACATGGGTAGCTACGGCAGGTTCATTGGACAGAAACCCTGGACGGATGATTTGACGTGAGTGAACAGCAATATTATGTCGCTTGACTTAATTTTGTTGGACACGTGTCTTTGAACTGCTCCTTCCCCTGTAAACGCCAGGTACTTCCTCCCATTGAGGGGTGATCACGTGATGCCAGTCTTCTGAAATCCGGGTCACGGTCTGACGGTGCGGCGGGCTCATCCCGCCTTTTACTCAGCCTTGACGGCCTCGCTGTATCGTGCATTGAATGGCTCATCAAGCCCTGGTGGAAAAGTGGTCGGGATGGAGAAGGCGTCATGCTTGTCAGGCAGAGAGGGGGACCGCGCTATAGATGGAGAGCGTTAGCGGAGACTAAAATGTCGACATCGACTATTTCGAGTTAAGCCTTGCGGTTTAGGGGGCGATTGACGGACGGTGAGTTGATCTTAACAGGCGTTTACGTTAGCTTGGTATGTAGCCGAACATGACTACGACCCCAGTCTGGTAGTGATTGGACCTGGGACAGGGTGACGGTCCCGTAATGTAAAGCTCCAGGGCGGAAGTGAGGTTGGTAGTCTGTTGCCGGTCCCGACGCACTCCTTCTAAGTGGTCGTCCATCGGTTACCACCGATCTGGGTGCCGTTGAAGCCCGACTCGTGTAGTTAAGATTGGGGATATTGTTGTTTAGTGCCGTTCATTTCCCGTTGGTGCTGTATCGAAGCTACGCCGATCACTTGTTGAGGTTGAAAGCCGCTACTGTAGTTGCCTAAGCCCGCTGGCCAGTAAAGACCGCCACGGCCGCAACGTTATTGAGAGGCAGCGCCGGGAGTGAAGGTTAGAGCGCAGTGTTGATCAAGAGCTGAATGGATTCCCTGTGGAATCGAGGAACTGGCTCACGAATATTCCCAGAGTTGTACCAGCGGTATTGAGACTAGCAGAATCGAAAGACGGCCCAGATAACGCCCAAGTTGCATTGAAGCGTAACTCGAAACTATTCGCGTTAATCGTGCCTGGATTGTTGCTGGCATGATAAAACACCGGTGGGTGTTAGCATGGCTGGCTCCTTACCCTCCGGAAGTTTTACCGGCAGATGGAGACGACCGACCCGTAATAGCTCCAGTACCACCGTCCCATTCCGTGCCGAAGCCCAATTGCACTATTTCACGAAAGGGTGAAGTCATGGAGATGCATTGCTGCTTAACAGTGGCGCCGGTGAGTTCATTGATTGGTGTGTGGTGAAGAGGTGTGTTTCCACTGAGTTACCTTGACCTGGACTGAGTTTAGGGTTGAGCACTTCACCTGCTGTGTCGATTCCAGAGAGGAAACTCAGATTGTTAAAAGTTCGGCGCATGGAGACTTGATATTTACTCGACAGCAAAGCCACCAGTTGATTCCAATCCAGTGTTTTAAGTTTATGTAGGGATTACCCTGGCTCCTTTTTGTTATTGATGATTTGATTTCAGACAAACAAATTTATAATCATGGTATCGGAACGATGTAGCTCAAAGGGGACAGTCACAGTGGTTTAAGTAAGTTATTAATAGGGCAATAGCATACTGGACACTATTGCCAGCTGAACTACCTGCGGGGTTGAGGGCACAAGTAAAAAAAAGGGCCCCCCCCCAAATAACCCAATTTAGAGCGGATTGCCGTTCGACCGCATGGGACTGATTGCCAACAGGACTAAGTTGGTCCTGGGTTTTCTCGACCAAGCACCCATCGTTTAAGCTTTGAGGCGGAGGCACCGCCCTGAAGGGGGCTTCCTACCGTTGGCGGGAGCATTCCTCCGAAGGAGTTGGCCCAAAACGCCGATACCCACAGCCCTGAGTTCAAGGCAGGGTCGGGCCATGGAGGCCGATCAGTGGCCGCAAAGGACGCTCCCGAGATTGGCCGCTGGAATTCCACGCGAAATCCACCCAATCAAGGGTGACGGGGCCCAGTGGAAGAAAGCAAAGATGCCTGGAGGCGCCAGCGAAGCTGGTTAAGGGGGGGCCGAGGCAAAGAGCAGCAACGCCCAAAGGGAGGAGTTTTTAACAGGGCCAAGGAGGGCGGGAGAAAATTTCTCCTTTCTTTTTTTTTTTTTC
>Ga0163217_1072726_pt1 | contig 12550 bp, 18 predicted proteins | sample SynspAceP_FD_185933 | JGI IMG/M metagenome (GOLD analysis project Ga0163217, IMG submission 185933) | Saline lake microbial communities from Ace Lake in Antarctica - Synechococcus sp. Ace-P (PacBio error correction) | ecosystem: Environmental > Aquatic > Non-marine Saline and Alkaline > Saline ... | reverse complement strand
TCGAGAAAACTCCAGGGGATGCCGCGAGAGAATGCCGCGCCATTCGCCGGAAAGTCGCTCCGATGTCACCGCCACAGCCACCGCGGCTGGCTCCATTGCCAGCTGAGCGCGTCAGGGCTTGCGCAGCAGGCATGGGAGCAGCACCATCCAACGGGCAGAAACCCCCGCAGCGTCCTTTTCCGGCGACAGCGCCGGTGACCGGGCTTGAATGGGCCACGCAGGGGACGGAGAAAATTGCAGGCATGACCGGAACAACCTGCAGAAACAAGACTCGGCAGCCCTGAATTGAGCGCAGGTGGCCACCCCAGTGAGCGGACACACAACTTCTTAGGGACAGTGCCTGGCATAGCGAGTCACCAGCAACGGAAAGGCTGTATGGCGGGCCGATCCCGCCAGCGCGCTATGGCTGCTGCTGCTGACCTTGACGTTTTGACTCTGGCTTCCGAATCGCCACTGGGCCGGGACTTCGCTCAGTCCGGCTGGCGGACGGGACGTCAACCGCTGGAGCCGCCTCGGCGAGAACGCCGGCAAGACAACCAGGCCAGAGAGGCAAGAAGCAGCCGACTGGTGTATCAACGGCCTGGCCCAACAGGCCCGTGGCAATCGGCTTCAGCAGGAGCCGCGCTCGCAGTTGTGCTGCCTTTGGAGGTGCTCCAGGGCCAGCTCGCTTCAGCAGCGAAAGCAGCCAGATGGCGGCCTGAGCGGAATGGTTTCGGGTCAGACCCTCAGGTGGCCCCGGCGCAATGCCTCGCAGGCCTCATGATGAAGTCGGATCTGGAATGTGGGGCCAACCTCTCGCTGCGCCGAGTCGCTTGAGCCCACAGGCGAGACATGAAGATTGAAAATTCCCCGGACAGGGCTTAGTCGGGAATCCGGGTCCTCCTCAGCGGGGGGGGAACCGCGCTATGGGCGGCCGCCGCGTGGTGCTGGGAATCTCGGGAGGGCCATCGCCCTGGTGCGCAGGAGAAGCGGCCACGCTGCTGCTGGCGGCTTTGCGCCAGCACCGCGCGCAGCCGTGCTTACTCCGGGTTGTTCGCGGCGCGCCAGAGCGATCAGGATTGACCCTCCAACGCCCTGCGTGGTCCCAAGGTTCTGACCCTGGGAGGGCCGGCCGCGGAGTGGTGCTCGATCTCGCCGGGTTCGGGCTGGCTTGGCACCCCTGCGCCGGCTGCGGTTCGCACCGCCGGCCACCCCGGCTGGATACATCGGTTGCAGGCCCTTACTGAGCAGCCACGCGTCACCGTCGAGCGGCAGGTCCGTGCGCGTGGCATACCGGCGGTGCTGATCACAGGTGCGCTGGATCCACGGCGCATCCCTCGAACTACGCCTGCTCAACAGGCCCGACGGCCATGGAGGACTCAGTTCCCTGCCGGCTGCTGGCACGCGCGATCGAGGCCCTGGTGGCGATCAACGGGCGGTTTCTTCAACCGGCTCGCGGATGCCCTGGGTGTCTCAAAGAACAGGATCGCTGCTCTCGGACCGATCCTGACGTGGCGCCGTCGGTTGGCGAAACCCAGGGAGCATACCCCAGTTCGGCCGGCTGCGCGTGGAGAATGGCTGGATGACGAGACCTGCAGGCGCTGGCCGCTGAGCCACAGTGATACAGGTTGCGGTATGTCAGCGCGGCCTGGCGATTACACGGCCGATCTGGGGAGCGGGTATCGGCCCCTGAGCGGCGCGAGACGGCTGTTGTGGTCAGGGTGTGCATCGTCAAGCAGTGGAACGCGCGGAAAACTCGCCCAGGGGGTTGGGCTTGGCGGCCGGGTGATGAACACATTGGTTGGTGGCAGAGCGGGCGGTGGCTCCTGGCCGTGGCAGGCCGCCTGAGCTTGAACAGCCGCCCGCTCGATGCGTGTGATAAACCTCGTGCTTGGCGGCCGGCCGTTGCTGCTCAGGGACGGCAGGCTGGTGCTCATGGACAGGCGGAAAGGTTCGGGCGCCGCGTTTCAACAGAGGGGCGCCGCGCCAACGGTGTATCGGCAGCGAACCGGGTACTGTCAGCTCTGGCTGCCACTGTTCAAGGGGAGGCAATGCTGCGCAACCTGCAGGAAACCGGCGGACTGCTCAGGAGATGGGGGCTGCGGAGCCCATCAATCTCGATGGCGCGGCTCCACTGGCTTTGATGGTCGGTGGGCGATGACCGTGGTTGGGCGTGGAGTCTCCGCCTTCGATTCACCAATGTTCTTGGTCTGGTGCCACGGCGATTCCGTCGCAGGACCTCTTCCCCTACACCCTGAGCGAAGCCGCCATGCGAAGGGACTTGACCGTTACTGAGCCCGTTAGCGCTGCTCTGAGCTGGCCGCCAGGCGCGTGGCCGCACACGGACTGATGGCATCTGGATCTGTTGGAAGCGAGGCTGTGAGCGCTGGGTGCTAGGCATCCGTCCGGCGACTGACCGGGATGGCGTCGCCAGGGCCGACGGCATCACCCTGCACGCCCCTGCAGGACCAATTCCTCTTGATGGCGGGCCTCAACCTGGACTACCGAGGGAATCTCAGTGGCAGCGGGCTTCCACTAATCAGGGCCGCCGACGGGGCTGCAGTGGCTGCGGCCTGCGGGCCGCCTTCAGGTTCGTCAGACCTGACGGTCCGCCGATCGGCGGTAGGGTGATCAATTGTGAAAACGCGTCGAGTCGGCTTCTCTCTTCGGCCCTCGATGCCCGCATTCAGCAAGTTGATCCGCACCGAGCGCAGCACCTTCACCGCAAGACAAAATCCCTTGCGCTTGCGGCCTTGCCCGGAGCGCCGGAGCCGTGTGCACCGCGTTTACACCTCCACCCCAAGAAAACGGAACTCGCGCTGCCGCAGGTGGCGCGTCCGGCTCACCTCGCGGCTTTGAGGTCACGGCCTACATCCCACGGCATCGGCCACAACCTGCAGGCAGACACTCCGTTGGTGTTGTCCGCGGCCGGTCGCGTTCAAGGATTTGGCCCGCGTGTCCGCTACCACATCATCCGTGGCACCCTCGACACCTCCTGTCAAGCACCGGCGCCAAGCCGCTCCAAGTACGGCACCAAAGCCAAACCAAGGCTGATTCGAGCCCGCCCCGTTTTCCCTTCCTTTCTCGCTTTCCTTCCTTCAGGTTTATTGTCCCGCCGCAATGCTGCTGAGAAGCGCCGGTTCCATCCCGATCCCCAGTTTCAACAGCCGTCTGGCCTCGATCGGTGGATGGCACGGCTCATGAAAGCACTGGCAAAAAACTCACCGCCCATGCGCATTCATCCGGATGCCTTTGGGCCTGATCAAACACCGAACCGGGCACCGCATCCACGTGAGGTGTTCGAGACAGCCGTGCCACGCCACTTCCCCTGTGAAAGGCGGCAAGGGGGTTCGGTGCGCCCACCTATCAGGTTTGCCGATGGAAGTTGCGAGCGAGCGCGAACAGCGACTGGGCCTGCTGTTGCTGGTGGAGATTTTTTCCGGGGCTCCGCAACGGCCGCAGCATGTCCCAGAAACTGGCGGGCGAACTGATGGATGCCCCGAACTGAATGCGGCAACGCGGTCCCGCAAACGGGAAAAGGAACCCACAAGGATTGGCTGAATCCGCCGAACACGGCTTCGCCCGACTACCGCTACTTGAGCGGGAAGCTACCACTGGTCGCGGGCCAGCAACTAGCGGCTATCACCAGTTTTACAGTTCAACCCGCATTATTTTTCGTTCGATTTACTTGTGAGACCTTCACCCGTGGCCGCGCCTTCCCCTTAGACTCGCGTCCAGAAATATCCGCATCGCCGCCCACATTTGCACGCGGGCAAAAACCACCCACCACCGAGCGCATTCTTTTTTATTCGGTGTGTCCACAACGATGGCGAAGGGTCCACATGGCGCCGCCGTCACCGACTGGATGCGCCAAGGAGCGTGACCGTGGCATCACGATCACGGCGACTGCTATCTCCACCAGCTGAAAGACCACCGAGGAGTAATTCAACATTCATCGACACGCCTGGCCACGTCGACTTCACGATCGCGAGTGGAGCGCCTCCATGCGGGTGCTCGATTGGTGTGGTTGCCGTTTTCTGCGCTGTCGGCGGGGCTCCAGCCCCAGTCGAAACGGTCTGCACGGCAGGAATCCGATCGCTTACAAAGTGCCGCGCCTCGGTCGCAACAAGATGGCACGCCACACGGCGCCAATTTTCTCAAGGTCTACGGACAGATTCAGGATCGCCTGAAGGCCAAAGCTGCCCCCAATTTCCAGCTTCTAATCGCGGCTGAAGGCGACCTCAAGCGGATATCATCGATCTGACGTGAGCGTCAGAAGGCGATCACTCTACACCAAGACCTCGGCCACTGACAATCGTCGAGGGAGGATATCCCCGGCCTAGATTGCAGGAAGAAGTCGCAACTCTTGGCGCGGCAATTATGGAAGACGGGTGAGCCGAAACGATAGACGAACTGACTTGATTACTACCCTGGAAAAACGGTTATCTCACCGATGAACAATTGGTGAAAGGCATTCGGAATCGGTGTGGTCAAGCACGGTTTTGGTGCACGATCCTCTTGTGGTTCAGCCTTTCAAGAACAAAGGTGTTTAGCTTGATGCTGGATGCAGTTGTGGATATATCTGCCGCCAGCCGATCGATATTCCGCCGATCCATGCCTCTTGCCGATGGCGAAGAAGCCAGCCGGCCCATGCGACGACATATGCCCCGTTCAGCGCCCTGAGCCTTCAAACGGTAAATGGCTGATCCCTACGGCAAACTCACCTTCGTGAGGATTGTACACGGAAACCCTCAAAGGGGGCTATTGCTTCAAACAGTCACCAAGGAATTAAAAAAGGACAACGCATCTCCGGCTGATCCTTGACTCAAGGGCGCACGACGGGAAGATGTCGGATTGAACACTGGCGTGCCGGGATCACTTGGCGCTGTTCTTTGGTTCTTCAAGAACCCCACACGGGTTGGACACCCTCTGCGTTGAAAAACCGATCCAATCATTCTGAGGTCGCTGTTCAATTCCCGAACCGGTCATTTCGGTTGCTGGGTGGAGCCCAGACCAAGGTGGACATGGAGAAACTCCTCAAGGCCTGCAAGTCACTCTCGAGAGGACCCACTTCGCGTATCACTGGACCCGGGAAACAACAGACGTGATCGCGCATGGCGAGCTTCACTGGAGTCCGTGGATCGCATGCTCAGGAGAGTTCAATGTCGAAGCCACATCGGCGCTCCTTCAGTTTCTTACGCCGAAACCATTTCGTAGGCAGCGCCAAAAGGCGAAGGAAAATTTTGCCAGACGGGACCGGTGGCAAGGGGCCAATTACGGCCAATGTCGTCATCGAGATGGAGCCTGGTGAGCCGGGTACAGGCTTCGAGTTCGTCACAAGATCGTTGGCGGCTATTCGTGCCAAGGAGTACATTCGACGCCGAAAAACGCCATGAAGAACCTGCCAGTCCGGCGTTGATTGCTCGGTTTCCCCGATGATTCGATATCCAAAGGTCAGTAAGTATGGTGAGATGGCTCCTACCACGACGTCACTCCTCCGGAAATGGCTTCAAATTCGCGCGGCTCGCTGGCTTCAAGACGGCGTCAAGAAGTGCAATCCTCGTACTGGCTTGAGCGATGAGAAGGTGGAAGTCGAGATCCCGAGACTTCCCTTGGGATCGTGATCTGGGCGACCTTCTTCCTCCCGGCCGCGGCTCATGGTCGAGGCCAGTCATCGGGACAATGACATCTTAAAGTCAGCACCAAGTGGCCCCTGGCCGAGATTGTGTCGGCTATGCCACCAGCTCCGATTCCATGACCAGGGTCGGGGTGTTTTCTCGAGGAGTTCAAGCCATTACGAGAAGTTCCTCGCAATGTGGCTGAGGCCGATCATCTCCAGAACTCAGAGGGCAATTCCGATCTTTAACAACCCCAACCAACCCCCCGATCTTTCCCTTCATGGCCCCCGCGAGAAGCTTTCAGCAGGAACCAACTTCACGTCACAATCGGCACCATCGCCACGTGATCATGGCAAGACCCGCTTCTTGGCGCCATCCACAACGTGCTGCGGTCCATCGGCAGGCGAAAGCTCAGGCCTATACACATTGACGGCGTCCTGAGGAGAAAAGGGGGGTTCACCATCAACTACCGCCCACGTCGAGTACGAAACCGAGGGCCGTCACTACGACCACGTGGACTGGCCGGGTCACGGCCGATACGTGAAGAAATGATCACCGGCGCCGCCAGATGGCCGCTCGGCTTTTGGGTGGTGGCCTCACCGACGGCCGATGGGCCCAGGACAAGGGAGCACATTCCTGCTGCCAAAGCAGGTCAGGCGTTCCCGCCCTGCTGGTGTTCCTCAACAAGACCGACGTGGTCGACGGACGAGGGAGATCCTTGAGCTTCGTCGAAACTGGACGATGCGGCGAGCTGCTCGACAGCTATGACTTCCCCGGGTGATGACTCCTGTTGATCCACCGGCTCCGCCTCAAGGCCCTTGAAGCACATTCAAGGAGCGGCAAAGGTTGGCGCTCCGATGAACGGAGGGGTCGACAAGATCTCGACCTCATGATGCCGTTGGATGCCTCGCATCCCCGAGCCCGAGCGTGAGATCGAAACAAGCCCTTTCCTGATGGCCGTCGAAGACGTCTATCTCGATCACCGTCGCGCGGCCACCGTGGCACCCGGCCGATCGGCGTGCAAGGTCAAGGTCGCGCGAACCGTCCAATCGTCGGCATCGAAAGACACCCGAACCACCGTCACCGTTGTTAGCAGATTTTCCGTAAAGCCAGCTCGAGGAGGCATGCAGGTGATAACGCCGGCCTGCTCCTGCGCGGCATTTCAGAGGAGGACATCGAGCGCTCGGCATGGTGCTGTGAAGCCCATACTCCATCAAGCCCCACACCCAAGTTCCAGAAGGGTGAGGCGTGTTACGTGCATCAAAAAGGAGGAAGGCGGGCGCACACACCCTTCTTGCTGGCTACCGCCCGTCAGTTCTACGATCCAGCGACCACCGACGGACCGGGCAGACTCACCGGCCTTCACCGCCGATGGACGGCACCAACGTCGAGATGGTGATGCCGGGTGACCGCATCAAAGATGAGCGCCGAGCTGATCTGGCCAGTGGCGATCGAGCAGGGCATGCGCTTCGCCATTCGCGAGGCGGGCCGCCACCATCGGTGCCGGTCTGTCTCCAAGATCGTGGCTTGGCGCGATTTGATCGGTGTGGGGGGGCGCCAATGGCTTACCCCGCAAAACCAGCCCTTTTACGGCCAATGCTCTTGGAAGGACCGGTTCGCTTCTCTGACACCGGCTCTTTCCTTGACACCGGCTTTCTCCTTGACGCCGGCTCGCTCGATTGACAATTGATGAGATTCCCAGGTTCCATCCGTTCCCTCCCGTTTGGAGACCCTCGCGTGCTTCAAACGGCTTTTCATATCCCTCCATGTCACCGCCATCGCTCAGCAGAAAATCCGCATTCGCTCAAGGCGTTTGGACCCGCCCGCAGCTGGATCTTTCCTGCGACAGATCATCGGAACCGCGGATCACACCGCCCGCACGCGATTGACCGATCCCCCTGCCCACCAAGCGCAAGAATTATGCGTGCCTGCGCTCCCCCACGTGGACAGTTCGTGAGCACTTCGGACGCGCACCACGCGCCGCATTATTGATATCTACAGCCCCACCGCCCAAGGATCCATTGCGTCTGAATGAAGTGGGACCTGCCAGCGGAGGTTCACATCGAAGTGAAGCTCTGAAACAAAGCTCTTGAAACACGAAGCTTTGGAAGCAAGTGCCTGGTGTCAGCGGCCTGAGCTCAATCGGCCCAGGCCAAGCATTAACTTTTCGGCCCAGACCAACGGGCCCGATGGATTTGATGGACGCCCCGCCTTCAAGGCGTGGTTTATTCGTTCAGCGCGTGCCGAGATCCCTAAGATCGGTTAGCAGCCTCACTCTTTTTGCAACCACGCGGAACTTTGTGACGGATTTGGCCGTCCGGGACCTCCCACTTCTTCCCCCTGCCGGATGTGGTGTTGTTTCCGCAGGACGGTTACTGCCTCTACACATTCTTTCGAGCTCCCTACGGATTGTGAGCTGAGCACGGTTCTGGAAACCGATCGGCGTTCGGCGGTGGTGCGCTGGGGACCCCACAGGAAAAGGAAAATGGCCAGCGTTTGTCTATGCTGCGCCGTAGACTCCTGCATGTCAGACGCAGGGAACTGCGATCGCAGCAACATCAGTCACCAGTGCCGCAGCAGCGCATTCCGCGTGACTCGAAAGTGTGCGATGAAGCACCGTTCCGGTCGCCATGGTGAGCTGGACTCGAGACCAGGCCAGCGACACGACAAAAAACTCACTCGAGCAGCGCTTCGCTTGGCGAAGTGACCCAGCTGCTGCGTGATGTGGTAGATCTGACCGCAAAGCTTGATCGCGAAGCCCACCAGGCTGCCCACACGACCTGCCTATCTTGCCCGGGAACTGTCGTTCTGAGAGCTCCCCACCTGGTGGCCCCTGGCTGACCATCAGCAGCCCTGCTTGAGTGACCGCACACCGGAGCGTTTACGCCTGGAGTATTCCTCCTTGACCAGACCCGCCGTTCAACTGGCGGCCTCGAAAACGTTCTCAGGACCACCTTTAAAGGACATGGGAGTGAGGACGGCAGGATCCAAGCTGGATGGACTCATCTCCTGCCTGGGCCCTGCTTTCTTGGTGCGGGGGCAGCTGGCTTTGGGTTGGTATGCACGGCTTAGCAACGGCGAACACCGGCGCTTATTCAGAGCACCGAGGACGGTACGCGGGCGGCCTATACCGCTGGACCGACGACCAGATTGCTTCGAAAACGCCTCTGGGGACCACGTCCACCTCGGACACTACGGAGAGCAGCCGCGCGCGCGGCCGATTTCCGCGCGCCAAAGAGCTTTCGTGGCATGAATGGTGTCGCGTGGAGTGGCCTCGATTCAACTGGCCCAGTGCCCCGCCGTGACTGGATGTTGGCTGTGCATCGGCGCAGTGGCCGGATCCTCAGCCGGGATTACGGCTTTGAAGTGCTGGGAATCCAGTATCCAGCCAAGCCAGATCGCACCGGGCAGCCAGCTCACCCCCGCCGCTGCCCTTGCCGTTTTGCGGTGATGGATTCCCTGGCCCTCGATTCTCGCCGATGGTCAGTTCGATGCGGTCTGGAGTGTGGAGCGGATCCGCAATGGCCGACAAGCAAGCGCTACGCCGATGAGCTGGCTTGCGCCCGTGCTCGCCCGAAGGCCTGCTGGCCGTTTGGCCGACTGGAAAGCCCGGGCGATCCAAAGCACGGCGCGCGACCGACGCGCGAGCGCTGGGTGATGCGTCAGTGCTCCGACCAATGGCCCCCCGAGTATCGCCATGCATTCTCTCTTTCGCACAACTGGCCTGCAGCCCTTCGCAATGGATGCCAGCGTGGACCACAGGCGACTGGCCAAGGGCCACCTTGCCTCCTGATCGACTCCGATCATGCAAGGCATCGCCGCCCCGGGGGCGGTGCTGCCCGGGCCTTGGGGCGATGGCCGTGGCTGCAGGGAGCTCACGCGAAACCCCGACCCTGCTGTTGAGGACTGGGCTTTCCGCAACGGCCTGATGCAGTTTCGGTGTTCCGCTGCCCGGCCAACCCAAACGCACCTAGCCGCCGTTCTCTTCGACGATGCTGATTGGGTATGTGTCCCGAACAGGACCCAGCATGCTTCACGTGACCGGCCAATTCCGCGGACGCCTGCTCAAGGACCCAAATCGGTGTACTCCAGGTCAACCGAAAGAAACAGGTATTCGCGCCCTTTCCGCTTGGACGGGCGTGATCGAATCCGGATCATGTTTTCAACTGCCGAATGGGCGAAGGCACGGCAGGGCATCGAGCAGGGCGCCGGGGTTGTTCGCCCGCAGCGAGAGTTGAGGGCTGCAGTGTGGTGGCTTTGGCGCGGCCGCAGGGAGTTGGCAGGGCGGCACGCTTTGCCAGCAGGAGGGAAACGGTATGGCAGTTTCCGGCCACGTCATTGATCCGGATGAAGGCCAGTACTCCAGGCCGTGCTGGCTGCCGCCTTGGAGCGAGGCCACGGCAGCGCGGAAGTGGCTCGCGCCCACCAGGCGCGAAGCCTCCGAGCCGTGGAGGATGGTGGGCAGCTGCAAGGATCGGGAGATGTTCGGCCAGCATTGGCTGCACTGGGCCAGGGCCTGGGATGGCGAGAGCACCTCCACTGATTGCGGCCGATCGGACGCATGCCGAGCCAGGCCCATGGCGAACCGGCAGAACCAGGCTCGCCGGCTATCCAATTCCCCATGCTCCCAGGGGCATCCCAGACTGCCAGTGACCCCGCCTCAGACCAGAGTTTCGACGGCGCACCACGGCTGCATCACAGTGGCCGTCAGCGAGGGCCCGGATCACGGCCCGGTGCCCGCCTCTGGGACCAGGTTCCACATTTCGCCCCAATCCATTCAAAGGTAGCCAGAGGGTTTCGGCGCGCCTGCTCGCCATTAGGTTCCAGCGGACCAAGAAAGGCAAGACGCATGACACGACTGGGAGCAACGGAGCGGCGACACGCTGATCGGATAGGATCATCTCCCGGCCGACTCCCACCCCTGGCCGGATGCCCCTGGGCCTTTCGGGCCCGCCAGCAAACTCCGGCATTCTGGTATCCAGCAGAGCGAAAGGCGCGCGCCTACCTCGAACAACGGACGGATCGGATCTGCGCAACCCTGTTGGCTGCCGAACCAATCAACGGCTTTGCGACGGGCCGCTATCGCTACGCCGTCAGAACTAACGTCTTCCCAGCTCAGGTCCAGCGATCGTCAGCTGCAATGCCACGCGCACCAGGCGACTCGAGATTGAGGGCTACGCATTTCCAATCTGGAGGGTCTCGAAGTGGGCTTCGACGACTTCGCACTCCAGCTCACACTCCATTTGGTAGGTCAACGAACGGCCTGGAGGGGGGACAAGCCCATCTGCGCCGTTACGGTCAGCCGCCTGGGCCATTCTGGGCCTTGCTGCCACCCCAGCGTGCTCGAAGCCACCGGGTCGTTCCTTGCTGGCTGGCATCCTGATTGCGATGACGGAAAACCGGGTCGCCGCAGCTGAGCTCGATGACTTCAGCGCCTGGAGATTGCGGAGAACTGAGCACCCGGGAGAGAAAGGACTCGGCGATGGAGGTGGGGTGCCCGAGCTCGCCGCACAGGGCCGCTCGGCTGCATCGCCGTGCCATAGCCGACATGGCGCCTCCAGTCCGTAGCCATGGGAGCGACGAGGACCAGCCGCCGGACCAGCCCATCACGCGCCTGTTGGCGAGCACACTGCTTCGCAATGGCCACGGCACGGCGATCACCCGCACAGGGTTGACTTGTTTTTCCGGCCAGACCATGTCGGTTTAGGTTTCTAGTATATCCAGACCAGGAACGGCCGCCGGGCAGGCGGTTGCAGGCGCCCGCAGCATGGCCGCTTCGGTGGCCCAGCGAATGCCGTGGCGGTCATTTCGCTGGCTGAGGGCCTGGCCCGTCCCCAGGCCTGACGCCAGGGCCGTGAATCACACGGACAGGCTTTCGCGATGGCGGGCCGAGAGCGCCTTGCTGCGTGAGACCTTGCCCTGGCCAGGAGGCTCCAGGCCGAGCCGGCAAACACAACCGCCCCGGCGAACGAGGTGTCCGAACAAACAACCTCGACGACCTCATCAACCCCGGACAGGTTCCGGGTCATGGCCGCCAAAGAGCGACCCCGGAGGACGACAAAACGCCTCGACCGTGGCGAGGAGCGCGGCGACGCCGCCGCGGTTCACCAGCGTTCCTTGCTTCTCGGGAGCCGGCTGGGCTGCTGCTCCGCTGCGTTACGGCCGGGCGGATTCCCAAGGCGCACTGCCGATTGCCGGCAAGCGATGGTTTCAGGAGCCGCTTGCACGGTTGCGAGGGACACGTGAACGGGTGATCTTGCGCATAGTGAGCGGCACCTGCACCACAGGAAGCCTCGATTTCACGGTGGTGACAGGTGCATCGGCTCATCAAGGCTCCAGGGGAAGGGGCGTGATTTTCGCACAGCACGTCACGGGGACGCTCATGCCGGACACCAGGTGGAACTGGCAGCGTTGCCGGCTGCTGGCCACTTGGCGGCGCTGGCACCGTTACGCCACTGCCTTGTCGCCGTCCTGTCATCACGCGACTTGCTGTTATCGGGTTGCTGTTGTTTAATCGCCATTTGACCCCGTCCACCGCCGACGGCCGGCGGGAAGCTGTGGTGACGATTGTTGTTTGAGGGCCGCTTTCGAGCACGGCCTTCCGGATCTTCGCCTGGCCCTGAACAACGCGCACCATCAGGGTTTCGCATTTGGGTTTTTTTGCGGATTCGGAGCAAACAGGTGGGGGTTTTGAGACCAAGCCAGCCGTATTTAGACCCAGCTCTGGTTTTTACCTCCATTTCGGCGACCGGCCACCCAGTCGGGTCGGCGGCGACTTTGAACCGGTTGCCTGCACAAAGCCCGCAGCCGCTCCATGGGCTCGCGGGAACTTAGCAGGGACCTGAACCGGGGTGCACTGGACGGTGCCCCTCCACGGCTGTTCGCTGGAAGCGGCCGCCGGCGGCGTGCCCACGGCCAACCGCGGCGACCCGGCCCAAAAAATCTGGGAATCC
>Ga0163217_1010558_pt1 | contig 12550 bp, 4 predicted proteins | sample SynspAceP_FD_185933 | JGI IMG/M metagenome (GOLD analysis project Ga0163217, IMG submission 185933) | Saline lake microbial communities from Ace Lake in Antarctica - Synechococcus sp. Ace-P (PacBio error correction) | ecosystem: Environmental > Aquatic > Non-marine Saline and Alkaline > Saline ... | reverse complement strand
GCCCACCACATCGTTCCCTTAACGATCCACCCTAACTTCATCGAACTTGAAGTAAAAGACACCGACCAAGCTGTGAAAGGCCGATACCCTGCTAACGGCGAGTTCTAAGCCGGACTTACTGGTTTACTGGTTGCAATGCGTTCGTGTGTGTGCATTGTTTCGATCAACATTGGGTGCTTTGAATCCCTACGTGTAGACACACGGACAGGCGCAATCGTTTCCTCGACGCAACGGCAAAGAATGCCCTTTCTTGTTCATAAAAAAACGGAAACAATAGAAGCCCCGATAGGACACTACTCTCTCTTTTAACTCATATCTACACGACCCTGTCGACTTATATTTTAAATCGTAAGTGATGACGGGGCCTATTCTTCATTATCAGCCAACATGTCTTCGGCTACTTTTTGCAGATGCGCTTAACGTAGCGGCAGTGTATTTCGCTGATAAGGTTTGGCATGACGGAGCGTCAATCACTCTAAGTTTATCATTACCATGAAACTTTAGTGTTTTGGTTCTACAACGGCGAGTTCATCGTGGCCCCATTTTACAGGTGCCAACGCGATGTATAAATACTTTCGCATGAGGACGAATGTAAGCTTTTTCTGTTCCTGGTTGGGCAATACACAACCCGTTGCCATTTCTGTCTTTACTGTGATTGTCGCTCTCTCTCTCTTCAGTGCTCTCGGATTCATGCCTTCCATGTCGTCTGCGTGGTTAAATAAAAAGGCCAGCGTCAATTTTTTTGTGGATTCACTGGCTTGGTTGGAAATGCAAGCTGATAACACGCGACTTTTTGGGCTGGAGTAAACAGCCCCGAAGCGTAAGCCGGTAGTTGTTTAAAAGTTGGCCAAAGTTAGGCCATGACGGCTCAACAGGCCGGTTAGAAAGTTGCAATGAAGTCTGGGGCGTGTTTCATTGGGTTGTGTGGTGATGAAGCCGCCCGCTTCGGCCATGTTTGACGTCAGCATGTCCTTGACTTTTTCGTATTACTGCCATAGACTTTTTTATTCCCGTGAGGCAAACTCGCATGAAATGAAATACTGGTGCGCTTTTGCTCCGTGTGAATAAGACTGATATCGAGATTTCGATCTCGAAGGTTTCCCCTCACGCCAGCCAAAGGATCGTGTTTACACGTCCCAATATTATGCTGTGCTAGTGTTTCTTTTGGCCAATCCAAACAACATAAGCAATTGAGCCTGTGCAGGCGCGGCAGCGCATACAGTAATTCTCGTGTCGCTGTTAGATAAAAGTGTGTGACGTTCTACCTTTATAAGAGAGAACGGCCCTTCAGCACGTTTGTTTTTCGAATTTCGATACGTTCGGACTTTGCATGAGTGATAACGTTAAATTGATCTTAAAACGGTCGCTTTGTCTAAAAAATGCGCTTGCTGCGCTTACAACCGTGTCACCGTTGTTTCTCGCATGACGTTTCGATAAGGGCCTACGCCGTGGGTTGTTTTTGCCAATATAAAAATCTCTGATTGAAGGCGCCTCCAGCTTCTTGGCTCGGCTTGGTAAAAGCGTTCGACAGTGGGTTCAATGTGGCTGCGTAAACGGTTCAAAACTGACAGCTCGCCCTTAGCGCCATGCCCACTCATTTTCCACCCTGATAGAACGCTTCTCTCGCTTTGAAATGTGGCGTAAGCGCTGGTAACCCCAACCGTGTAATTTTCCTAATACTTTTCAATGATCCAACGTCGCTCGGCTTGCCCACGGGGCTGTAGCACTATGCATTGATGGACGTGGGCTGCCACCGAGGGTTTTTCCTTTGCCAGAACGGCGACGTGGTTTAGGCTCAGGTTGAGTTCTGGTTTCGTATTATGCCCCAATCTTATCGTTTGCTTCGCGATGGAGTCTCGATAATGCCGCTGGTATGTTGGATGAGCGGGGTTGCTATCGGGAGGGCCAGCTTCGTAGTATGTGACGCTGTGATTGGCGTTGTCGAGACAAGCGTTCGGCGGTAAACAGGCCCGCCAGCACCGCCGCCAATAATGACGTAATCAGCACATGACAGATAACCTATTTGTTATTTTTAATAATGGGTATTTTTATATTGAAGTAACATCTTCGCGTAGGTTAGCATTGTGAGCATACCAAAAACCGCTCAATGTTATTGTGCGTTTCCCTTTATGGTTTTTTTCTTGGCTTGTATAATGTAGTGGCCATAGTTGATTTCCTACACATAAAAAACCTCGATACCTTGGTATCGAGGTTTTTGGATTATTGATCTGCTTTGTGCTGTAGCTCTCTTTCGTCTCTCTCTCTGCTGAGATGGCCTTATCGAGAAGAGAAAGGAGCCCCTGGCACCGCTAAAGACCAAATTAAACCCAGCGGACAATCAACAGTGCTTAGTGGCGATATTTCGTAGCCGTTATTTGCCCATGAATAAGTCCATTAGAAATTATGCACTCGTAACGCATGGCCGATCAAACATAGTGAATGCAATCACCGCAGATTGTGGCACGAACAAGCACACCGATGACTAAGGCTAAAACGGCCAAAGGAATTCTGCGCTGCCGCCATAGAGCATCAAGTAAGCCAGGGTTCTAGACCAATAGACGCCATTTCCAGATGGACCAGTGCCTTCTAACCGTAGGAGCCAAAAGCACCAAACAGTTTCTTGTGCGCCATGTGGGCCATAAATGAACGATTGGATGCGCAAAATCTGTACTCGCGCGCTCGCTCTCTCTAGTGAGATTTTTGGAGATGCAATGATCATGTTTAGTTACCTTAATGTTTGAGGGTTTTGTTTAAGTTTATAAGTACTATATATAAAGTGCGGATATAAGAGTTATGGCAAGTATTTGAGTAGAATGTTCAAAAAATGAATGTGTTCATTAAAAACAGTCATCTTTGAGGTTTTTTTGCTTAGCGGTATTTATTGGCTCGTTTTCAGCAATAATTGTTGAGTTAGATTATTGTTTTGATCTCACCAGAAATAATGTAGGCTTTTTGGGCTTTGGTTATAGGCACAAAAAAGTCGCAGAGCTTCGTTCAGTATATGATGATAACGTCCGTGGTTACATACGTCTTTTCTATGAATCAATAACACAATAAGGTAAACATTCTAAAGCTTATAGGAAGATCTCCGTTGTACGCGCTCGCGCGTCAGGAATTGGCCTTGCGAGTTGCTGAGTCAATGATAGCGGAAGGCGCTACACAGTGCTCTCATTGTGCTCCGATCGAGATCACCAGCCGCATTGCAGCTCTCGCGCATTGGTGATTGCCGTGATCACATTAGAAGTGGACTTGCTTTAGACCCACGAAAGTTGGTCTGCTCTCTTCTCTATTTTAGAGAAACCAAAGTAATCGATTATTCACGCCAACGCGGGACTGTATGTTGGTGGATTGGTGGATGCAGGATAACGGATGCCTCGATCGGTCTATGCTGAACTTGAATTCACATGTCGTATTAAAAAAGCTGCGAGATGTACTGCGCTTATGATGAGCGTGGCCAATAAGGTGGGCGATATTTTGTGTGACCAGCTCTTTGGCTGGCATTAGTGTGCTTGGGAGCCCTGTTTACGGTCGTTCCAAATGGGGCAATGAATTGTTTTGCTCACAAACAGCTGCGCGCCAGTCTGTCCACATGTATTTCGCGTAGCGTTCCGTTTCACCCGCCCTGTCATTACGCACTTTTGTATCTGGACTGGCCCGCGGAAAAACTTCAAGGAAGCCAAGGATAAAGGCAGTTTAATGGCAAGGCAGTGATGTGGCGAAGCCTTGTTGTTATATGCTGACTCGCCCTCGTCATGTGCACGATTCGTGACGTTGTGATTATTGCCGTCTGCGCAGTTTGATTTATAACCCACTATTGTGTGGCGATTGAATTGACTCTCTCCGTTTTTTAACCAGATTAAACATAAACGTGCTTAACTGTAGATAAATACCCTGTTTATCAACAGTGTTCCTCTGTTTATCTTCCAATGGCCAGCCGCCATTTAATACGAAGCAGTCGTGATAAAAAATCGTTGTGTGCTAAACAAGCGCCACTGCGACTATGTCTCTCGTCCTGCTTCCTGGGCGTCCTTTGTCTAGCTGTACCGCATCCAAACGGGGCATTTTTTGAACCCAAGTACTATTACCGCCTTGTGGTGCTGTACTTGATGTTTGCGTTGTCTGTAAGTGCTCAATGAGAAACTGTTGGTTGCGGTGAATATGTTGACGTCCAGTACGGGACACGTAACTTTTTCACATCGAGACGGTATTCTCCACGTGTGATAAATTTCTGCATACAAGATTGCATCAGCCCATTCACCCCAAAGCTGGTTAAGGCGTGTTGATTAGGTAAGGCGCGAAAATAACGTGCCCGGAACCACACCACCCAAGTCGTAGCCCTGCGGCTAGTTTTTGAAAAAGAGCCACACCAAAATGACGTAACCGTTTTTATCCAAATATTTTGCGGGGCAGGGTTGGTTGTTTCTTGATGACCAAGCTCGAATAGATACACATCGTCTTCTATCATTGGCTGTTTCGTATTGCGCGGCGAGTCTGGCTAAAGCTTGTTTTTTGCTTAATGGGTAGCGTCATGCCTGTGGGTTCATGTGGAAGTGTGAACCAATGACGCTTAATTAACCTTTGCTGGCCAAGAATGGGCTTTTCGAGGTGGTCTCAAATCGGGCCCTTTCGCTAATGGGCAATCTCCATCACTTACGCGACAGCCGCTGAGCAAGGTCGAGTAACACACTTAAAACACGGAGGGAACTGGATCGCTATGAGTCTCTCTCTTTAGTGAGGCTCTCATGCGCCAGTTTAACGGACGTCTATACAAGCCCATTTGGTATGGAACAAAATCAGTTTGGCCGAAAAAGAATGGTTGTCGCTATAACGAAAAGGTTCGGCCAGTGCGTTTTCTAAGGGACCGCTATCGCCTTGAGTATCTGGGTATTGAAAAAGATGTTTTCCCTGATCTTCTAGTGACGCGTTTATGCTGCGCTGTAAAAGGCCAATACTGGGTTGTAAAATCTGGCGGATATTCATGGAGGTTGCCCAAGCGGCGCTAAACAGTTTGCGATAGCAGTGGTTATATCACTTGATGGTTGCAAAACGTTTTTGGCGTCTCTTTGTTCTAATCCTTTAGTTTAAGTCGCATCGAGCATCAGCGTTCGGGAAGGCAGTGTGGTTAATTTGATTTTGCAACAAAATTACCGCTGACTGAGGCAGGTTTGCGCATATATCAGCCCATTTGTTGAAGATAGGTCGTAGGGTTTAGTCGCTCTCAGACATGGCTGACTTGATGTTGCTTTGCCATCGAACCGTAAGTTGCAGGCAAGCGGGTTCCAACGGCAGTTTTTGAAGATTTGTATGTCTTCAATATAAAGTAGTGAGCAAGCGTTTCGGGTATGCGTCATTCTGTTCACTCGCTTTTGTTGTGTTTTTAAAAGTTGGTTTTTTTTGAAACTGTACTCTAATTTTTTTATTAAAAATTGAAATCTGCACTCTTTGGCTGTGGTTGCGGGATACTGATGTGATGCCAATCACCGCTTGCTAAGGAGAAAATATGACATTACTCCGACTTTGGATTGCTGTTTGCTTTAGATAGAGATATATAGATAGAACTTTTCAGTGTGATTAAAACTCTGGGCTTGAGCACGGTTCATCCTTTGGGCTCACTGCATTACCGTTTTAGCGCCGCTCCGGTGGTTTCCTTTGATCTTTTTTATCAAAAAAGCCCGATGTTAGAGTGGCGCTATTTTGATTGGCCTATGGCTTGTCTTTTGGGTTGTGGGTGTATGGGGATTCAATCCCGTTATCCATTGGCGCTGGGTGTATCGTCAGGGATGGCGTCGTTGTTATGGATATGAGCGTGGGTAGTGGCTTGCTGGTTGGGTGGTTTTTTTTAAACGAAACCATTCACACGTATAAAATATTGGGTGTGGGGGGCTGCTTTACTCGACTTGCTTGATTATGTTGGCCGATGGCCGCGCCCCTCGTCAGCCCTCCAGGTGACAGTGAAAGGGGTTGATCTTCTAGTGTTGATGCATCGGTATTTTTGAGCTTTAATAGTTTGTGATCTGTGAAACGGCGCCTGCGACATACGCGATCTTCTTTCGCTTTAACGTCTGGGGGATGTTGTTTGCGCCTTTGCCTTTGTATTACTTGCGGTTATTTTGAAGGCACACAGGTCATGCTGAACTTACCAATCATGTTACGCAAGGACCTCTTTTCGTTGTACTCTCTCAGCGTACAACGACATTATTAGGTTGACTGGTTTTGGCAAGAAATGATCATGAAATACTCCATTTCCAGCTGCTGGCGCCATTGGACTTACTGGTGCCCGGCGTGGTTTGCTCTTTTGTGGCGGCTATTGGTTTTATGTATTGAGCCATCTCGCGCGACGTAGGATAATTGCCGCGTTACTATTTTTTATTAGGTTTGTTTGTGTGGGGCCAATGCATTGCAAATTGAGTTTTTTTAAAATAAGACTGAAAGGTTGATTCATGCAAGAAATCCACTATGTTTATATTAATCTGCTGCTTTTGTTGCCAACCTGGCTCGCCAAGTTCCCGCCGCGCTTCTAGGTCCGATGCTTCGGCAGACGACCCTCAGGTCCTCGCGCTGCTTGGTCAGAGATCGTATAGACTCTCATGCTGTACTCTCACTATGGAAGATGATCATATATGAGGTTCGCAGTTCAGGTTTGGCGCTAGCACTCGCGGGCATACTGACAGGCTCTTTATTTTTGTCTTGTTCAGCCGCTTTTGGTTAGGCGCTGTTGCTTTTTGCGAATGTCGGTTATTCGAAAGCTTACGCCTGTATGGTCGGCGCGGCCTAATTTGTTATTTTTGCTACAAATCTTGTCGTTCAGCGAATGGCGAATTTAAAACGCCGGACGAGAACAAAACGATTGGCTATGATCGGAGGACAACACAGACGTCGGCTCTCTCGCGCTCTCCTGTCTTAATCTTCGTGTCTTCGCGCTCATTCACTTAACCTCCCTAATTCTTAAAGCGACTTTATTTCCTAGCGGTCTTCTCATTCCTCGCATGAATGGAGATCGCGATGCCGCGTTCAGTTTCCACACCCACGGTTTATTGTCCGTGATTGTTTTCATCTTAAACCATCAAGCGCGCTTGTTATTAATTCTCAGGTTACGCTATGCTTGTTTTACGTCCCGAAGAATTCGCCAAGGCTATTTAAAAATGAACAGACGCGGCCTTTGATGCTTGCCTTCGCGCTGATGTTGGTGCAGCGTCGCGGTATTTTAAATATGTGGAGTAAGTGAATTATTACGTCAGCCTTTGCCTTGATTCTTATTCTCTCTCTCTCGCGCTCGCTTCTCATAATGTCAGCGCTCGTCTTAATACTGGCAGGCCCGAGTGCCTGATATTTTCAATCTTAGCAAAAACGAGCTCAGTTATTGAAGCATTCGCTCGTTTTTTGGATCGTGCGAAAATGTGTATGGAAGTTGATCCGCAATGTTTGGTCACTGCCAAGATTTTACCGACCTCCTCAATTTATCGAAGTATTTTGCAACCAGTACAGACGCAGTTCGCTCAAGGCCAGGAACGCGATAACCTCATTACTTGCAAAAACCTCTTCCAGAATACGCGTTCGAACTAAGCGTTTGTTGTGCGCTGGTTCTGGGTCCATTTATTCACCACCTTGGGGTAAAAGGTATTCCGAGGCGGAAGAAATGTCGTCCTGCGTGCATAGTATTGAATTCACCCTCTAGTTGTGCGCAGTGTGGCCCTAATTCGGGTTGGCTTTGATCATTGGCAGTTAATGGATGACAGGTTCAAAGCCTGTTGTGGCTGTGTTATTGGCATTTGACGGAAGTGTGTGTGAACGACTGAGCAATCAGGGGTCTTTTTGCGTCACACTGATTAGATCCTTCAGTGCAACCCTGTTCTGTCGTTGCAAGAAATTTTGCTCATGAGCAAAACAGGAATATGGTTGTGCAGGGAAGAGGACAGAGACACCTTATTAGAGTTGTTTTTGTGTGCGTGATAGAGGCCTGCCATCGGTTGTAAATTTCGCCGCTGTATTATTGTTCACAGTTATCCGGCTTCACAGGCGGCCTTAGCGACAATTCATTTGGAGTTGAAGCAGGGTTTGGCAAAGGTTGCCGCTCGGTTATAGCTTTGATTGCCAAGTATGGAATGGGCAATGGTTATCACCGAGATTAACACGAGCAAGAAGAGCAAACCTCAACGTTCCAGCAGGACAAAGCTAGCGCCCCCGCCGCAGATTTGGGATTTGTAGCATTCCGGACTGATTTGATGAACGGTTAATCAGTGCTCTAGAGCATGGCCTGACCTGAATGCGCAGGCGCTCTCGCTTTGGGTGTGGATCGATTGTTGATGGCTGATGTGCCATAAAGCTCATAATTTAACCGAGGTATTGCCGTTTGCCTACCACCCGCGCGTGAGCAAACGATTTTTTCAGTTGTTTCGTCAAATTATACTGCTTCTAAGCCATTCGGATTCGCCTCACGGTTCACGACGGTGGAATCCTTGCAGAATAATCTTTTTCAAATCCACTAGCTCGCTTGTTTCTCGCTGTTGTGGCACTAAACTCCGCTTGGGTCGTTTGGATGCTTTTAAAGAGTGCGCGAGACTTAGTGATGTGTTGAACAGCTTTCGTTAGTTGTTCAATCAGTGTCGATGGTTTGACGATACAGCCATCAATTTCAAAATGTCTGGATTAAGGCAATGAGTTTTTCTAGATATCGAATACACCCGCGCCAAAAGTCGTCAATAGCCCACAGTGCGCCCGCTTCGCGAAATTCGTAATGACGACTGATCCATTCACTTAATCTTTTAATGGACTCTGAATATCGTACTCCTCGCTCTCACCGCGTCCATTAACGTGGTCTGCGTTTAAACAAACTCTCGTAAAGTTTTAAACGTGCATAGTGTTTAGATCTCCACACTGAAGAGGTTGTAATGCGACCATGGAACATTGGCGCGAGGTGTTGAGTATTGCGCTCACCATTTCGACACACATAGCGAGGGTTATTTTGGGCGTGTAAGTTGCTGTCTCTCGCTCCCTCCCCAAATCTAAAAAAGAACGCAGGGCTGCACCAATTTTACGTCGATGCCCGCTCGCTCGGCGCGCTCCCGCGCGCAATTTTCGCCTGATATCCGGCTGCTCTATACCCGGCTGGAAGGATCAAGCAAAAGCCAGTATGTTCATCTTTTCGAGGGCTTTTACGTATTTTTAGAATCCATTCGAGATTTTCTTCTGAAAGGTCGCCCCGATTGATCTTGAAAATTCACCGTTCCTCAATAAATGGGACCCTGATTGTTGTTGATTTGAGCAAATCGTCTGCTTCGCTGGCTTTGATTAAAAGGCTGTGGCCTGGCTCGCAGAGCGGTCGCCCCTCGCTCATTCAAACGTTGGAAGCCATCACCAACAGACAAAGCTGCAGTGTGAGTAAGTGCTCTATTTTGTTTATGGTGGCAACTCTTGGCTTTCATATCTCGGCCTAGGTTTGCGAACTCATCTGCGATCTCTCTCTTCGGCTTGCTATGTCACTCGCTCGCTTGAGACCGCAATTTCGTTGGCGGATAAACGGTTAGAGGTGAATTCAATGCCCCACGAGTTGGTGCTTAAGCGGCTCGTTTAATAGTGGCTACCTCGCGCGCGCTCTCTTACGCGACCGATGTTGTACCATATGTTGATTAATAAGGACGAAGTTACGAACTTCTAAGGAACGGCTTAGATTGAAAAAACGTCTCTTCTTTATTACTAAGGCCGCCAGCAAAAGAGAATCCGATTTTGAGTAAGGCCAGTCTCTGTAAATCGTCTCGGTGTGAAACATCATTTCTGACGTCTCATTTATTACGACGCATCATTTTTTCGATGTGACATTTGATGAGACAAAGAAGAGGCAGTGCTCCTCCGTTTCAAGCATCTTGAAGCTCATCCTGATCAAAATTCAAACCCACTCGGCAGGGCGAGTTGAGTCGTCTTCGTTCGCTAATTTGACAGGGTTTCCGCTTCGCGTCTCTCTCACAACAGCCAGATTCGTTGGCGCGTACTAAATTAGTGAGCGCGTGCTGCATGATTCTAGGTGCAAAACTGAGTGGTGAAAAATTCACCGAAACCAATAGGTGCCATGCAAGGGCAGAACTTGATTAGCAAAACTCAGTTTGGTCCGGTAGGTTGCTCGTCTTCATAAATCTTCGCGGCTAATTGCAGCGTTGAAGACCAAAAAATACTATCCGGCCGCTGCCTTCATTCAGGTGTTGTATCCTTCGGGGTGATAGAATGCAACGCGGACTTGCGAGGGTGAAAAGTAGAGGAAACTTTTACCGAAGCGACTTCTGGAGAGCGCTCAACTTCATTAAGAAGCCGTCCATCACTTCCCCAGCCGTAATGGTACGGCTAATTTCAACATTATTATGAACGGTGGTGAGCGCAATCCGATTGGCAGCGTAGATATATTATGATCTTCCTTTCGACCATGTGGATAATATACTGCTGGTAGATCTGGGGCTGGCAAATGGTTCGGATGTGCTTGATTACCTTACCTTCACTCGCGGTGACAGCATGCGCCCCGACCCATGCGTATGTTATCAACAAAAAACCATCTCGCTGTTGCATTAGGTGTTTGCGTGAGATATACCCACAAGCGTCTCGGACTCGGTTTTGATTTTTTACAGTTATCTTGATACAGTACCCAACTCGTTCTCATAGTCGAAAATTACCGCAACGCGCATCCGGCTAATGGTATAAATCGTCAGTTGTTTGAGAAAACATTGAAAACTCGTCTTGAATGGCGTCTTTTGAATCCACTTAATTTACAATGTATGAACAGATTGTTGTTTTTCTTCTTTTTCTGCCCAAAAAGGGGGCGCACAGGTTTTGACCCGATTGATCCGGCTTGATTTGCCGATATACACAGCGCTGATGAACCAGATGATTTTTTCAAAATAGATACAATGAGAGTGGCCGCCCTATTCGCTCTTACGATGCGCCATTTGATATGTTTGTCTTTGGCCTGCCATACCAATGCGACAGGCCTCAGGGAAGCGTTGGGAGAGTAAATGGCCCGCCACAGTTTGGGGCTTCGTTTTATGGCCAAGGTTCCGTATAGTTGATTAAATTCGGTGGCTTTACTCCTTCCAGCTTTTGAATGACGGTCGTCGAATTGGATGGACTGTACTGATGGAATGAATATATATATATAAGTCTCGGTCTCAATATTTCATTTTCATTTTCGCTCGCTCTCGCTGCTCGCAAGGGGATTCGGAATACCAGTTGTTCGCAGCCTCCTCTCATCGCTCTCAGTATAGGTAGGACAAGTTTTTGAGTGAAAATAATGTTTAAGTTATCAAAATTCATTTGTATTAAATTAGCCTGAAAAAATACTTATTTGGCTATTATTCACTCTCGCTTTTTATAGTCACTTTATAAACAAATCTGGAAAGGTGGCGAACGGGTAGCATTAATAAATCCACAGATCAAGGCGTTTGCGCATTGGACTCTTTTGGAGCAGCTTCAAATCAGCCTTGCCAGTGTTATTAGAAAGTGCAATTGCTAATTCACATATGCCGGAACCTTGCTTGGCATCGAATGTCGAGTTAAAAAGCCTCTTGCGCGATCGGCTTCTCGGTCGCGATAATAAATCAACTAAATCGTGAACTTGAACCCAAATTAAGCCGTATTCACCGAGGCGTCGGACAGGTTATAGTTTTAAACCACGGACGGCTTAAACCATCGCAGCATCCGACATTACCCCATGAACGGCAGTTTTTGTTGGGCGAAAACTTTTTGCTTTTAGGCCTTATTTTCAAAGACGCCATTTCAAGGTAAGGCCCGGCCGTTATTATGCCACTGGGAACCACATCAAAAATCGCCGTGGCTATTTATTTCCCTCTTATTTCCTGTTTTATTGAAGGCGATTCTATTATTGGTAATCGCTGTTGTAAAAGTGGATTTCTTACCCAATTTGGAAAAAGACGCTTTGCTACACCAGAAGTATGAGTTTTTTTTATTGTTGGATCCTTGATGGCATCGTGTTTTAGTAGCTTCTCAACCTAATTGGTTGTATCGTGTGTGCTTTGGTGTGAATTAATTCCACTGTGGGAGTTGCAAACGTATAGCGGACTCTCAACGTTATTTAGGCAAAATCCAATCGCAAAAGTGTTCGGCGATTGTTTTACAAAAACCTCCTTATGAAAAAAATTCGCAAATTGTTGGATGTGCCTAGAAAAATTCCGTTCCCTAAATCGGTTTACTGAAAGAATTACTTGCGGTTGTCTTTTTAAGGAATGAGCCGTCACTTATTGCGCTCTATTGGATTTTCAAAGATATCCATTCTTGCACCACTAAAAAAAACCATTAATGAAAGAAACGCCTTTATGGGCGAGCTATTTTTGCGGGTTCGGTCGGTGTGACCATATACCGCTTTGTTATTTTTTGGCCTTGCAATTGTTCGTACCCGGAATGTTCGAGAAGCGATCCTCGACGCCAAATTGAAATGGACGCGCCATAAACCAAGGGGCTTAATTATTTCGTGAAGTTCATTCCCAAAATTTTTAACCCAAGCGGTTTGGTTTATCCCTTCTATTCCAACACTTTGGGTTATCCCGCGTGGATT
>Ga0163217_1041588_pt1 | contig 12551 bp, 10 predicted proteins | sample SynspAceP_FD_185933 | JGI IMG/M metagenome (GOLD analysis project Ga0163217, IMG submission 185933) | Saline lake microbial communities from Ace Lake in Antarctica - Synechococcus sp. Ace-P (PacBio error correction) | ecosystem: Environmental > Aquatic > Non-marine Saline and Alkaline > Saline ... | reverse complement strand
ATCGGTTTTCATGCCGACCACGATCTCGTCAATCGTGATCGACGAACTCGGGTTTGCCTAGTTGAAGCGAGATCATCGTATCGGTCGCGCGCTTCTGCGTTCCGGAAAAGAGAATCATGAGATGCTCGGCGGGGCGGTCGCGAAATTGCAGGACCGTCATCCGCTGCTACACGCCTGATCGTCGGCGACGGCCGAGCGAGCGGACATCGAAAACGCATTGTCGGCGGCTCCGATGTGGTCGGAATCGGTTCATCTGCTCGGGCAACCGATCCGACACGCCACGGCTGCTCGCGGCGATTGGGACGTGTTCCACGCTTGTCGCTCAACGAAGCCTCGGCCGGATCGATCTTTAGAGGCACTCGCGTGCGAGACGCCGGTGGTCCAGCTACCAACGTCGCGCTCGATTCGCCGAAACCGTGATCCCTGGACAAACGGGACGATTGGTCGACAGTGAAGACGTCGACGGTTTCGCCAATGCGATCACGACCCTTGCTCGGCAACTCGCAGACTCGCGAATCGATGGGGACGCCAAGGCCGGACGCTCGTTCGTTGAAGAAACCGGTTCGCCTCACGGTCGATGGTGCAAGGGTATCAAAGATTTGCATCCACGAGATTCACTCGCGGAAAACGAACACAAGGAAATCCGGTCCGGTGCTCGCTCGTGCGAAAACCAAGGCGGCCATTCGAGGGCAGCGGCGTCGGGGATGATCACTTTCGCCGTAAGGCCAGGCCCGTTGCATCTTTGAGTTGGGCGTGCCCAAGCAGCGCCCGCTCGGCCTTCACCTCACCTTCCGACACTAGCCACTGCAAACCGGCCACGCTCTCCTCACGGGCGAGTGCACTCCAAGGCTAAACCAACACCGGATCGCCGCCAACAAATCCTCGATGATTTGTCCGGCTGGACGATTCCGCTTGGCCCTCGAAATCAAACATGATCCGGTGCCGCAAGCACGTTCACCGCGACCGACTGAATGTCCTCCGTCGGCGACGTTGATAACGATCGTCCAGCAACCGCGTTGATCTTCGCCCGCGAAGAATTCAATCCCTGGGCACCCCGAGGGCTGCTGCCGTATCGCACATACCGGCGCACCGCGTCCCGGCGGCGACCTCCTGATCCGGTTGCGGTCCGCGATCACCAGTTCGATCGCATAACGGCGGACCTGTCCGCGATTTGAATTTTCCGGCGACCGCCACTCATCTTCCAGCACCCGCTCCCGCGTGACAATTTCGACGCCGTCGGCATCACGCCCGCCAGTCGTCCGGGTCCATGATCGTTTCCATCTTTCCGCCACGGTCGGAAACGGGCCACAGAACACAGGGATCTTGAACAAGAACCGGATGAGTTGAGCCTCGGGCAACGGGTACGTGCCCTCCAGCTTCCCAACGGGGTTCTTGAGTCGCCATGACAAAGAAAACACGCCGTCGGTTGGCTGGCTGATCCGCCCACCGTGACGCTGTGTTTCCTGCATGCGGCTTCGAGCAACGGCCGACTGCGTCTTCGGCGTGGCCCGGTATCTCATCGGCCAGCAGGATATTGGGCGAACAACGGGCCCCCGTTGGAAATCGAACGCTTTGCCACGCCCGCCGATTCACCAACACGTTCGTCCCGATCAAATTCCGCCGGCATCAAATCGGTGTGTGAACTGGATGCGAGAGAATTTCGAATCGCGATCACATCCGGCGAGCGTCGCACCAGTAACGTTTTGGCCCAAACCCCCGGCACGCCTTCGAGCAACACGTTGCCCGCCCCGGATCATCGCCGTCAGCACGCGTCGACGATCGGTTGCTGCCCGACGATGACTTTGCCAGTTCGTCGCGGAGGTTTTGAAAATTCGTACGAAAGTCGCGCAATTGGTTCGCGGAAGGTCAGGGTCGAACGTCACTCATGCCTTAAATTCCTAAGGTGTTTTGAATTTGCGAGCGCCTGTTGAGTAGCCTGACTCTTTGAGTCGGCCCTAAAAACAACAAACACCCCGTAGCCTGACTCTTCGAGTCGGGCCAAAAACCAACAAACACGCCGACTCAAAGAGTTCAAGCTACGCACTCCTTGCGTTCTCGGTCCCACGCAAATCCCATCATAGCGTATCCGAAAACGTCTCACCCGATTGAATGTGAACCACGATGTTGCCGACCAGAATCCGAAAATTCCTGTTTCTCATTCTTTTGTCACACTCGTTTTCAATCTCGTCCCGCTGCCGCAACGGCCCAAGACGAGAGCGAAACCAACGCCGCGGGCTGCGAAAAAGCCATCGCCGAGCGTTTCAGCAGTCCTGATGCGACGCCCGGCACGGGACACCGCGCTGGACCGCTGTTCTACGGCTACCACGTCCGAATTCCGGAACCCTCGACGGAAATCCTCGAACACTCGGAAGTGATATCGAGTCCGGGGCGAACGACGGCCGGCAGCCAAGGCCATGTTAAGCTCGGGTTGATGCAACTACAACGCGGCAGCGACGCGGCGGCCGCCGAATCACTCGCGACGGTCCGCAACGACTCCCGCCCCGACGACGCGAGTTCGCCAAGTTTACCAGCTCGCGCAAATCCTTGCCTCCTGGTCGGTCGAGGCGACGCCGCCGCGAAGCGTTCGAAACGGCGAAATCGAACGCAAACCCGCCCGCAACGAAGCCCTCCCCGTGTTCACCGAGTTAGGACGCATCTACTCGCGCAAGGCCAACAAACCGAGAAAGCCCTCCGCCCGTATGGACAGCGTTTTTAGGAAAAAGCTTTCCTGGCGACGTCCGCGTCGGCGACAATAGATCGCACAAACGCTCGCCGAAGAAGACAAAACGAACCGCCTCAACGATTCGAAAACGCTGGCCAAAAGACCGGCCTCCACGATGACGCCCGCTCGAATCGGTACCGGATCGCCGCCGCCGAATTGAACGCCAAAAGTCGGTCGGTTCGACGATGCACTCAACGATTTTCGAATCGCTGCTCACCGGCTGCGCCCGCGAGCTGGCTGCACTCGGACGTCCACGACGGATCGAAGCCGGGTTCCCCGCAGCGGCGACTACAGCGCCCTGGCGGGTTACTTACGCAAACAAGTTGACAAACAACCGATGCACTGGAGCTACGGGCTGCGGCTCGCGCCAAGTCCAATCGAACAGCCGGGCTGCTCGACGATGCGGAGGAAAACACTGCGAGCCAACGCGCTCGCCACTCGCACCCACCCAAACGAAACCCCGAATTTGGCCCTCGGTACCTATTGCAGCCACCGCCCAACCCACGCGGCGCTCGCCCGAAGCAATTACGAATTCTCGTGCAGCAAGACTCCGAGAAACCCGGACTACCTGATCGATTGGGCAGGCCACAAGTTCTCGAGGATTTCGGAGAAAACCGAAAGCCACCCGCGACGCCCGAAGCCGCCGAGGTCTGGCAACAACTCGCCACCGCCCGCAACGACGATGCCGTGCATCATCGCCCCAAGTCGTGATTGATGCGGCGGGATCGATCGCACCGACGACGCGATCGAACTCTACCAAACCGCGATCCGGCTCTAACCGAGCAAGCGCAATACGTGAATTACTCTCGGCGAGATTTTTCAATCAAGCTCCGTCGCAAAGACGAAGCGATTGCAGGTTTTGGGAATTCGATCGCCGAAGACCGAGCGTGGCAGACTCGCGAGAATTTGATCCGATTGCCGAAAGTGCTTTCAACACGTTCTGGACCATCCCGACAAGGCACTCGAAGCCTCCGCCCGCGCCGCCGAAAAGGACCCAGTGTTCCCAACGGACTAGGTTCACTGAATTTATCGCGAGCTGAAGAAGTACACGACGCACTCTCGCAACTTGATTCGCGCAAGACCGACGCGGAATTTCACCGGAAGAAACGCGAGCAATTACTCCTTGCTCGGTCGGGATCTACGCGAGCAGCGGCACATCGACGAGCGAATCAAGACCGCACGCGACGAAAGCGGCAACCGACCCGTCGCCGAATCGTATCGTCGGCTCGCGTTGATGCTCCGACGCCGGTTCGAAAACCCGACAAGCGATGTCGCGATTCGAATCAGGGATGGCCCGAGCACGCCTCCGACATCGCGCCGATGAGGGCGGCCGGAGGTTGTACCGTAAATCTCCCGCTCGACGACCCGGGGGGCCCCGATACCGTCTACCGTTCGCTTGGCCGAAAGTCGACGTGCGATTCCGCCGAACTATTTGAAAACGCATCTCGTCGCTGCACATGGAATAGGGGCCAAAGTCGACGAGTCCGCTCGCTGCGGCGAGAATTGATCCAAGGCGGTTCGCGCAACCCGGAGTCGTACCTTTCTTACGCGGGGCAGTGTTCCGTGTCGGACGCGATGACGAGGGCAATCGAGTTCGGGCTGCGGCGAGCTGGTGCGGGCGGCGCCGCCGTGACGAGACGCACTGCGGGCTCTCCTCGGCGCCGGGACACCCGCGTTCCGCACCGATGAGGCGATCGAGTTGTACTGGGCGTTGTTGGGAGACACCGATGATTATGGCAGATCAAACGCGGGACTCTGGCAAATCGCTGGCGGATTTGTACGGGCGTAAAGGGCCGATTTCGATCTGGCTGTTTGTCTCGGTTGGAACTCGCGGCGCGAGACGTCGGACATGCGGGCGCGACGCTTGTTGATCTCGAATCGCATCGCTCGCATGACGACCTCGGGCCCGCATCGCGACGCTCGAAAAACCGCTGCTCGCGGAGAGAACCCACCCGATGCTGAATTGATCGCTCAATGGTCCAAACCTTTCCGAAGCGGCGGACGAATTTTGGATGCGGCATTTTACAGATCAGAACAACTGACCCAACTCGCCCGAACACGCCCGAGAACCCGCAACCGAGAGATCAATCTCATGGATCACGATGGGCATGATGGACCGGGTCGAGCAGCGTTGCAACGAACCACAGGGTTCCGCCGATCGCCTGAACTGGATTGCAACAATCGAGCGGGGCGATGCAGGGACGACATGGTTTCTCGCACCAACCGGTTCTGCGAGATGGCGTTAGAAAAAGATTCGAAGCCTCTGGGAAAAATTCGCACTCGATTGGCGGCGTTGTTGATTTTCAAATGCGAACTCGTTGCCGAGGTGGAACTCGATCGAATCACGGCGCTGACATTGCCCGGATGGAAACCGTTTCGAACAAAATCCAAGAATCGAACGACGAGCGGGGCGATCCCGCGAATCACGCAAGACTCCCACCGATACGTTGCAGCGAGCAATACCGCGTGGTTGAGGTCGAGTGCGGGACGTCAACCAGTCGCTATTCCTCCGAATCGGTTCCTACGCAACGCCACGGTTCAATTCGGTGATGCGTCTCGCGGGCACCGATCCCGGTTGACGTTGGCCACGCCGGAAAATGATTGCCGACGCGGCTACGGATGTGTTGGCCGACAAACGCTCGGAGATGGTGATGAAATTCGTAGAATCGCAACAGCTCGATGATCCGATCGAACCAAAATCGCTCGACGATCCCAGAACTTCGGCGGATTTGATGTTGTCACTCCATGTTTGTTTGACTTCGTTCAATCGGCGACCTTCAAACCCGATGTCGGATCCGGCGGCGTCTCCTACGAAGGGGAGCGATGCATTTGGCGATTGATCGGAAACATCAACCGAGGCAGAATCGCTTTCGCTCGCGCGAACGTGTTAGAAAGACGCCGCCCGAGACTCGTCGGTCAGGGAAACGGGGCGTCCGATCGAAGAACTCGAAAACGTTGACGCAAGAACAAGTTCGCAACGCTCGAAGGCGCCGCTCGATCTCGATGGCGGCCCGAGGGGCAGTGGCCATGCTTCGTCGGCACGGAAATCGTTTCTATGCCGCCGGTCTCTACCAGAAATGAAAGCGGCGGGGAATGGGATTGACCGTGCTGCGGAACTGCGGGAATCGATGCAAGTCGAAAATCGACTCGAATCAGCGACGCGATCATGGCGATGGGAATCGCCGCCAATTTTCGGCACGCGTCCCGAACGCATCGAAGAAATTGGCAGCTCGTCAAGCAGAGTTCCCGAAAGTGGTCGAAAATTCGGGCAAACGCCGGCGGAAACGCCAACAACTGCTCTTCAATCTTGACAAAGCCGTTTAACGGACAAGAAGAAAGAGAATGACCCGACGATAAAACGTTTGCTGCAATCGGCCGCCTGGAATTGGCCATCGTTGTTTTTGTAAACCCCAAGGCAAGCGGACCTCGTCGGTTCGCACCCGTGGGGTCTCACAAAGAGTGCCGGCATGTTGAATTACATCCACTCAAAGCGGCAACAACACATTCGGCTTTCCAGTTGCAGGTGCCTTGACCGGTGACGCGACGTTTCACGCGAACTGGTTCAGTCGCTCGCCAAAATTGGTGTACTGCCAAAACCGACTCACCGATTTACAAAAAAACTGTTGGCCCAATTGGAAGGACGCCGCGGCCTTTGCTTGACGATCGCCCGAATGCCGACCAGGAAATGCTTTGCTGCCGCAATGTGTTCTTGGCCCCTTTACTCGGCATGGTGACAAACAACCGCGAACCTACGACGCGCTCGTCGAAGATCAGCAATGAAGACCCAGAGAACGACGTGCTGTGGTGGATCGAAGCGTGCCCGATTGGCTGCGGAATTGAAAGATGCCGGTGCGTCGGCTCGAAGCACTCGTTCGATCAACCCCGATGGATCAGGGGAGTTGCAGATCGCCGAACTCGCCGCGATGGAACCTCTCCCACGCAGCTCGGGCCGATTTCGAACGGCGAAACTGGCCGCTCGTCGATTGTTCGGCATGCCGATTGGAAACAAGGACCACCGAAAACTCGCCCTGGCCCGATCCAATTGACTCGGTTGTGGAATGAAGGAAATGGCCGCCGCAGCTGCTGCAAAACGCTCCCGGGCGCCGGGGCGGCAAACGGTCAGTGAGCTGCTCAGGCCTCGCCGACCGCTACCACCGCCGACGCAGGACAACGACGCCGCTGCCGAGCGTCGGCTTACAGTGCGATGCGAAAAGTGATCGGCGGGAACGTAACGAGGAGGACTATTATCGACGTCGGGGCTGGTTGGGAAATTCTCCGCCAAGCCGGACGACTCACTCGCCATCGCCAAGCAATCGCGGGTTCGCGTCGTCACCGATTCGTTGTCAGGTTAAAAATCCGAACTCCGCATCGTTGGTACACCGCCGCCGGACGCAAAGACGAGCGCCGACAACGTGTTCGCCGAGATCGCCACTCTCGAATCCGACCGACCCGAAAAAGCATATTGGGCGATGGCGGAAAGTTTGACCGCAGCGGGCAACACGACGAAGCACTCATGAAATACGTTTGCCGCCTTCGTCAAGGATCCCGGCACTCCTAAGCAGCGATTCCAACCGTCTAATTAGGAAGCCGATGCGAAGAAAGGTCGAATCGCGCGAGAATGGCACGAAAGGTTTGATGGAGCTTAAAAATCAAACGGTTTGGGCGATCGTACATCGTCGGGCCAACTGAAGCAGCGTTCGTGGGCGAACGCGGGGAAGCGATCAACGGCTGGCAAGATTGAAGATGCGTTTCTAGCCAAGGGTACTTAAAGAAAGTCCGAATTCGAATCGCTTTGGTATTGTACTGGTTCACGTCCAGCGGACTCCCGAGAGAATGCAGTCCAAAGCGTCGTCACTCGGTCCGCCCGGCTTGTCAAGAACCAGCCCTTTATGAATCGGCCGGCGGATCTGGCGGCCAGGGTTTCGTTTTCTCGGTATGACGGTCGCTTTCCGGCATGATGGACCGTGTTTCAAAAGTCATCGAACTCAACGAGAACTCCAAAAAAAGAGACGCGTGAATTGTTGCCGAAGCGAAGGTGCGGCGGTGAAAAGGACTCCGCAATTACCGAGTGTGTTGCGTTTGGACACCGTCGACAAGGAGCAACGAGAAAACCATCACCCAAACTTGCGAGAACTGATGAAAGAACCGGGGTAACGAGATCCCAATGGCACGCATGGCCGCAGTTCGTCGTCAATTGATCGAGCGATGAACAGTATGGATCGAATCCCGGATGCGTCGTCGACGTCTACGAGAAAGCACCGGATGTTGACGACGCAGCAATCGAATGAATGGTACCAGTATGCGGTCGGTCGCGATTGCCGGACGCTTATCTTACGTGTGGGCCGTAAGGTCGACGCGAAACGTGAGTTTATTAAACGCCACTCCAGCGAACATTGATCACAGCGCTTGACAACCGGACAGAGTATCCGGGCTATGGCGACGCTCATAAATCTCGAATCGACCAAATCGATCGCGGGGGGGAAATTGTCGAATTCGGATCGCGGCTCGCTTGCGGATTCCGTTGTTACTCGATTGGCCTGGGCCGATCCTGATCGTTTCGGAACACGTGCGAAACGATGGGCCGCAGTAAGCAAATGGCATCGATATGTTTCGAAACGCACTTAAGCAGCAACGCTCGCCCGTTGATTGAACGAGGACGATTTGACGAGTTACCTGAGTTGGACCGAAACCCGATGCGGATGAGACGGAAGACGTGGTTCGGCAATCTATCTGATGCCGATGGTTCTTCCGACAAGCAAAATCGATCCGATGAATAGACTCGGTGGCGGCGCACGTGGCGGCGCCACATGCTCAAAACGGAATCCGGACGCGAATGAAAAACTCGTTGAGTTCGAGGAAACTCGCATCGGAGCGACTCCGCAAACTTGCCGGTTGATGATTTTGTCGGACACGTCGCTGATCCGCCGTCACCGCGATCGGGCGACGGTGTTAAAAACAAGAGTCTTGCACCGGAGCGATTCCAAACCAAATCACCCGAGTTGATTCCCACCGTCGATGCGTCCCGGAAAACGGCAAGTCGCCCGACGAGAGAATCATGGGTTTGGTATTCAACCGATCCTCGTCGGCCACCGTCGGTGACGAGTCGACCGCGCCGTTCCGCTGCGCTCGCGGCGGACAAACTCTCGGCGCTCGCCGACTCCGTTCCGAAGCGTCCCGCGTTCATCGGCGAGGTGTTATTATGAACAAGCTCCCAAGCACGCCGCCGGTGAGGAATTTCCGAGGAGGAAAAATTGGACGATCTTCTCCGCGATGCTCGACCGCAGGGTCGCTCCCGGCCTCGACGCCGCCCAAATTGGTTGTCGATGGACCCACGGCCCAGATTGCCTTTCGCATTCGCCGAAATCGCGTCGAGGCCGAGGTGTGGCCGTTCGCGATCGATGCGATCGGGCGGGCCGATCGGTGGCGGACCGCCGCTGCGATACGCTCGGCAACGCCGGGCAATCGCGGCGCGGACGTTCCTGCCCACGAAAACGTCTCGCAACAACTCGACTCCCGAACCGGGACGGCTCGTCCGCATTGCGGTTTGATGGTTCGTTTTGTTCCTGCGAGAAGTGTTGAAACGTGCGAAAACCCGATGCGCGAGGATTCCTCTGCTCGCCGAAGCCGGCCTATCGATCGCTCGCCGATGTGGTCATGCCGCCCAACCGGTCGGACGGAGATTTTCCCGTACTTGGGTCGACCTGATCGAACCGAGACGAGCGAACCCTTTCAATAAAACCCAAATACATGAAAAAGTGACTTCGATTCCGGCCAGCGTCTCACGCTCTTCTCGTCCAGGCCGCCGCCCTGTCCGGGTAAAACCGCTGAACTGGAGCACGACTGCCGAGCGGACGCGTGGCAAGACCGAGATCGCGTCGCTAGTCGATTTGATCGGTGTTCAACTCGGCGATTCAGCAAGACGTCGCGTCGGTGCTCGGCAACCGCGACCGAGCGGTTGGCTCGTTTCCACCGGCGTTTTAACTACTCTCGAGGGTGCCGACGATTCGAGCGGGCGAAACATTTGGGGCGGCCGCTCCTGACTACAAATGGAACTGTCGGCGCCAATCGAAACGATATGAAATCGGACGTTGCAGTCGCAATCAACGGCCAACGTGTTGTGCACACGTGATGCCGCTTGCACGCCCGTGAGGCATGTACGCTGCCGGTGATCCTCCATTTCGAAACGGCTGTTGTGCGCCTCGCGGCGCGAGGATTCCAGAACGTGCGCGCAGACAATCATAGCGAGAAAATGGGAGTGCGATTGTGATTCAGTTTTTCCAAGCGGACGAATCGATCGAAGAAGACAACCGCGGCGCGAGTTGTTGGATTTGTACCTCAAGGGAACCCGGCAAACGTTTCTTCGAGTCTCCAAAAACAAACACGATCGAAGAGCAGTCGTTTACTACGCGTCTCGGCTCGTTCAACCGGCCGACGGACTCGGCGCGATTCACGTTGCCGCCACGTTGCCAACGAATGGATTATGAGTCCGATTGGGGCGTGGCAACGCGTTGGATGAGGTCGTTCTGGCCGTTGTCGATCGGGTAGGCTACGCGGCGAGTTCGTTACGATTTTTTTTCGAAACGTTGTTGTTCGGGGTGGAAGGGCAAAGCACCGAGACGACGCTCGCGTTCTTGCGATTGATCAATTGGCTCGGCGTATGCGAGCCGCCGGCGGTTTTGAACGCTGCCGCTCCCAAGCCTCGCCGCCCTTTTCGCCAAGCCAAGGATTCGCGGGCCCCGGATTTCCCGCTCGACAGCATCGGACCAATCGATCCGATTGCGCAGCCGGTGCGAGCGAACCGACGAGTTTGATCGACCGTTGAAACCGCTGGTGGCAACGACCCCGGTGACGAAGTCGATTCGGTTGAATCGGCGATCGCGTTGTCGTCGCCGGGCGAATCGAAAGAGGGCAGGCGAGGTCCGTCGATCCGCGTGCCGCCCGGTTGCGGGAAACCGTGCGTACCGGCAAATTCGATTCCTCCAAATGATGGATGGGGACTCCGCCGCGTTGTTGCGTCCGCTGCTATGAGTGTCGAGCTGCTGCGGTGAGTCGGTGGTTGAGTGGCGTGGCCGAGGCGTGCAGCCTCACTTCCGCAATCGAAGAATCGGCAAGGCGAGCGGGCTTATACAACCAAGTCGGCACGCGGATTCTGCCCTCGTCGCCTACGGGTGCGAGCGTCGCATCACGGCTCGATCATTTCCCGCCTATCACACGCCTACTGAACTCCCCGTCGACGCATTTGGTGCCGCCGACTTGGATCGTCCCGACGGACGCTGCGGTTATGGCGCGGGATGGATTTGAAACATTGATGATGTTGGAATATCCCTTGTCGGTGATTTTCAAATTCACGTTCCGCGAGGTCGAGCACCCCAGCGGCAGTTTCGCGGGCGTGGGCCGGCGACAAGATTTATCATGGCGAAAGCCTGGGACGGCACGCGCACGTGCAAGGGTGATCAATCGCGGCTCCAAAAAGAATGGCCTTTTGAATCGGCAAGAAATCGCCAAGGACAACGTCCAAATCCTGCAATTCGAAGGACAACATCGTCAGGTTTGTTGTCAACGGGAAAACGGGGCGGGCGAATCGATTCGCATCGTCCGCGTCCCGTTCGTGGATTGTTGATGAAGAGTTACGGCGATTGCGAGGCGGCTACCTTGGCGATCACGGCGACGTGGACGATCCCGCGTGTGGTTGAACATGATCCGATGAAGAATTGCGTGGTTCGGTCGTGCCCGGTATCACAACGGCAATGCCGACCATGACGCTGGCGCTACGGATGTGGATGAAATGGTGGCGGAATTTCCTCGAAAAACCGATCCGGACGCCGATCGGACAACCTCGCCTGCGCGACATCGCGATGGCGGTATCGCGACCGGAGGTACAGACGACCCGGTCAAAGACACGCCGGGCGGGTGCCGACACGTTGCAATACCAACGGCCCGTTGCTCGACGGTGAAACGATCAACGTATGAAACGCAGTAACGAGGCCGGACAAAAAAAAGAGGTCATCCGACCATTTCGGACGCGTCGCCGTGATTTGCATCCCGTCGACGGTGTTGAAACTGCGTCTGGTTGCATCCAATCCTCGTCGTTGAAAACGCTCGACGCGAAAATTCGATACCGAAGTCGACCCGGGACGAGTGTGTCGAGTCGGCGCATCGAGCTGACCGCTTCCACCAAGGTTGGACGCTCACGCCGAGGGCGATCGATGCACGTCACGGTCAACCGGCACGGCCGGGGTGGCCTGCTTCACCGATGGCCCTCGACCGACGCCAGGATTGTTATGCGAGAAGGACCGCTCGTCCACATCACATCGAGAATTATAACCGGCGATTGCCCGAAAACGTTGCCCGAGAATTTATTGGGAGGCACGGTAGGCCGGATCAAGCCGCCTCCGGCGCCCGCGTTCGCATCCCCTGCGATCGAACACGATGGCAAATTCCTATTCTCCCGGTCAGCGATCGGAAGTACTTCAGGATCCCCGTCCACCCTCACCACCCCTTTTTCTGTTCTGTGTTCCTTGATGGATCGCCGCCCCCTGAACCATCGCTGCTTCGGCGCGGCCGAGCTCGGTCGTTAACCTTGAAACTGAGCGCCGCCGATGGGGGTTGCTTTGGTTGGCATTGGTCGCTTGCGCCGAAACGTACTTGCCGGCTCGCCGTTGGCGTTGGATTGTCGGGAAATGGCGGCGGCACTCGCGGCCAGTGTCCCGGTTGCTGTGTGGTGGTTTGATGCAGTTGATCTCCGCCCTGGGCTACTCGAAAAGGTGGGCGGTCCCAAACGATGGGATTGTCGCGTCTGTGCGACCGTGCAGGCGTTGTCGTTTTTCCG
>Ga0163217_1014378_pt1 | contig 12553 bp, 4 predicted proteins | sample SynspAceP_FD_185933 | JGI IMG/M metagenome (GOLD analysis project Ga0163217, IMG submission 185933) | Saline lake microbial communities from Ace Lake in Antarctica - Synechococcus sp. Ace-P (PacBio error correction) | ecosystem: Environmental > Aquatic > Non-marine Saline and Alkaline > Saline ... | reverse complement strand
CAAACAGAAGCGGGGTAAGGTATTTAATAAGTTGTTCGCTGCTTTTCAGCTGGTAATAGAGGATCGCCAGTTGATTGCATAATGGCGCAAACTATCAAATTTAGCAATATTTTTCTGGCGAACCATAACCGCATTAAATGAGCTTGCGCCCTTCCCATGAGCGAGGCATATTCCAAATACTTTATCGTGTTGGGTGCGGCTTTTTCAAGAGCATCAAAAAGCGCACCTTCAGCTGCGTTAGTAAGCGCTACCACCTTATTAGCCCAATATTTTGGGTTATGGTGGTATGTTTTTTCGTTATTGGTATTAGGCCATAATTAGCTTTCGTTGAGGGCGAGGCTAGATACTTACGGTAAGAAGACTAACAAGCATTGCATAAACTATAGTAGGTTTAATCATAGATAATCCTTGATAAAGACCTAAAAAAATTAAATGTGCATATATCAAGGAGATAGCTTTTTATTCAAAGTTAATTCATTTCCATCCTGCAGGGCATTCAACCGATATGACTCATTTTTTAATAAAAATACTTTAGCAAGCTCTTTTCAACACTCTTGGGAGGGCAGGTAGGGCGAGTTTAAGGCTGCCATAGTTAGGCAAATCCTTTGGGGCGTTTTACTTTTTGGGTGTAACCCACCTTTCTTAAGAAATTCTAACGTTTATTGTTGATGAAATAAAGCGCTTTGGGCGGATCTATACACCATAGGCGTTTAATGAAAACGTTAAGCGGCCTTATTTCGAAAAAAACAAAGCCAGATTGCCTTCGCAGCGACTCAACGAACGTGACCATCAATATCGTTAGGTTTCATGAAACGAATATCGCAGCGAAGGAACGCATGAACTTGGCGATCCTGCAAAGCCTTTTTACACACTGGCCAGGGAACAGAGTTAAATCCTTGTTTTGTTCTAAAGCGAATATGTTGACGGATGCTTTTTCAGGTCACCACATCTAATATCGTCAACATGGTTTAAAGATAAAAGCGAAAAACAAATTTTCAAGCGTGGACAACTTGTCATTATTACCTTGTGACCTAGAAAAGAGATGGTCTTAAGCAAAACCTAATTATTTATAAAGTGAGGTGTGTAAACACGCACCAAAGGCGCGATGTATACGACTCGATGTTAAAGTCTGAACTGCATTGCAAAAAGGGGGGGGGGGGGGCCCAAAAATGGGGGGGGACCGGCGGGGGGAAAAGTTTTTTTTTAGCCACTATGTAAAAAACCTTTATTTTTAGTCATAAAACTTAAATATAAGTTGATTTAGATACGTTATACCTCGGCTCAGGGTAAAGGTTCATGAGCAGTATATACATCGAGAACATTACTGATGCCTTGAGCACTTTATATAATGATGAGAATGCTATCACCTCTATGTATTAAGTGATTATTAGCGTCAACTATTCAGCCTTTTGTTTTTTGCAGAAATTAATTTTTAGTGCTTGTTTAGTAAAGACAAAATAGATCGAGCATTTAAAGCAGTTCAGCGCTCGTTTATTTAAACTTGAAATGGATTGATGCTACTGAAGTGAACGGGCTTTAATTAAAACTCAACAGTACCGAAGAAGCGCAGTACATATTATGTGACCCAGCGCATTCATCGCTACTTCACAACAAACTGAAAAAACATTGTCTCTCAGTTGAGGTTTAATTACGTACTTTCCTGTTTCTAATGCGACTTTTTGGGCTACATTCACATTGACCGAGCGGACCTTATAAAACCAGAGTTATGGGATATTAAAACCACTAGTAATTGGCATTTCTAGCTTTCATACCATCATGCCTGAAACAAATGACGGGGCGCACAGAGATGTAGGTTTATTATCAGACCGCAATTAACCTTTAAGTCATTTAAACGAGTTGTACCGTATCAGAAACGATTTTTCTTTGGGCTTAAGTTGTTCATATTGAAGGAAATACACATTTTAATGTGGGTACTGTTATTAACGGTTTAAGTTTGATGATTTCGGCCGAGCCATAATACCAAAATATTGCGCTGGGAATTTGTAAATTCATACCGTGTCGGTTCAAAGATGAGGATGTTACGGGCTTCAAATCAAGCTTTTAGTAATCATGATGGCCCGTGCCAAAACCGAGGGCGCAATTCCAAGAATAACAACGAGTATTTTAACTTAAAGCGACGGTTAGGAGCGTTTGGTTTTATCTCCGATATCCGCACAGAGTTGCAACATATGGCGTGTGGGCGCCGAAAGAACCACTCACACACGCCCTACGTTATCATCTCAAACGTTTCCAAAAATAACTTGAAACTTGTGCACAAAAGTTTTACTGTTTTCGTATCAACAAACTTAGTACTGATTTACTGGCTCGAACATTGAAGCTTGCGCAATTTAAACGGTTCGCAGGGTCAGAGGAACGACTTAGCTTAAATCCATGCAGCGAGTTAATCGCTACTATCATGACGAGTTAAATTATATTAAAAGCTTTGCCACTCATTCGTTACAAGCTTAACGGAAGAATGGGCTATTTAAGGTATGAATCCAAGCGTTGGACATTACCGCTTTATTGCCAGCAGTATGTGAATCAGAAATATTGGAATATTTTAGCTTGAACACTGGGGCTGCACAAGCAAAACAAAGGGGCTGGGTAGTTCATTGAATTACATTAGCGTTTTTAACTCAATTGATTGTTAATTTGTTAGGCACCGTTAGTAACTACAAGGAACATGGGTATAATGCGAGTGGTCTGTTGAAGACGCATAAATAAACTTGCTTAGTCAGATACGGCCAGTTTCGTAGTCATTATCAATAACGACCATTGTGATACTTCATGAGCGCCGCAGTGTTTTTCTTAACCTGGATCTCGTCCAGATGCCCTACAACTTCTTGCAACTTTAGTATATATGGGTTGTTTTTGCACGGCCACGCTAAACTTAATGACCCGTATCGCGGTCAAACTTCTGCTCGACTGCCGTCGTTTAAGTAATGGGACTCATGCCCGTCCACGACAGACTGCCTCGCGGTCATCCGGGGGCTACACGAAAATGTAAGCCAAACTTTGCGGTCAACAATAAACGCCATTTTTGTCCGAGCATGCTAATTGAATTAATCGGTGCTATTGTCGATACCATAGCAGTGCAGTGTTTCATCAACACCAAAGGCGAAACGTTGTTTAGTTTCAGCGGCAAAAATGGCCAAGCGTACGGTTTTCTCTATCGCGTTCAGAAAATGGTACAAGTAAGCCCAGTAAATATCCTAGATCCCCCTCGGTCGGTAGCTGAGATCATTTGACATAATTTTTGCTTACACAAACACTGTGTCGAGCACCGTTCGCTGGGTGGGTATTGGCAAGGGCTCCCCGGTTCATTTTGCATGCTCGGGATCACATTGTGATATCGGACTGGCATCTGCTCGAACACCCACCGCTTGCACTGCTAGTGCCTGCGCAGTACCGCCAACATTCAATGCCTGCTTGAGGCGCTGCTTTTATCAAGCGTATCATATGTCACTGCCGTCTGGGTTTAAGCAGGCAGCCAAGTTAAACTTTGGTCGCCACATTAAAGTAAATTCCGATTGAGCTCCTTAATTGCCGCGGTCATTTTGTTCTGGTTGTTGACAATACTGGCTTTGCAAGGCTGTTCGATTGGATAAATATCCTCTCGATAAAAACTAAATTATTGGTTTTGGCGCGTAATTGTCTTAACTGGCGTACATCCAGTTCACTACTTAGTCTAAAGCGCGCGCTTGCTGAATAGGCTTTTATCTAAAGGGCACAGATTGTTTGCCCAGCTCAGAAAAAACTGATAAATAAAGTCAGCGCCATTCAAAGGGTCTCTAGGGATGCAGTAATCACCACCTTGCGTTACCTGTGATCTTTGGGCATTGCGCAGCGAGGCTTGTTCACAAAAAAGCTTGGTATTTTTTACGACTGGATGTTTTTATTATTTGTAAAAGAGGCTTACTCAGCTTGCGCTGATTTCCTTTGCGTTTCATTCTGACGTACTTCAAAAAACTATCTAACAGCAATAATAAGCGGATCGTTTAAGAGCAGTCAAAGGCAACACCACGTCTTTTCAAAAACTCGCGCAGCCCTTGCGGCTCACTACTTCGTTAGGATTGTGCATATTTTTTTTTTTATTCAAAATTTAACATCATTATTTGCAGCTTTATTTTTTTTTCTCTGTCGCTGATAAGTTAAAAAAACCTTGGGTCTGACGATAATTTTTTCAGGTTTTTCTTGGCTATTGTTACAAATCTTCTGCTTTATCTCACTATCAATACTTTGTTGTTGCAATTTTCAGCGCCTACTTGAGCAAGTTTTGAAGTCCATCCACCTGCAAAGCAGATCATAACGATCGCTTTATCTCACTAGGCTAACTTGTGTTAATTGAATTAAAGAAAAAATGAAAATAAAAACTAATTATTAGCAGGTTCCGTTTTGGGTTTTTATATTTGGTGAAAACAAATAATGCATTAAAATATGGACCAATTTGGTTGTTGACTTTTGCAAACCTAGGTGTTAAATCTTGAGTCACTGGTCAATGCACAGCACTAAATTGAAATCACAACGGTATTTGCATAAAAAACACATTACGATGATTAAAGCCGCAATCTGGCACCTACACATAAAAGTTTTTATTTGTCGGAGTGGTCGACGAATAAAATCTCCTCTCACAGATTGCTTTAGCTAAGTCAGTGATCTTTGCTTGTGCAAACCTTGTTTGTGTCACAGCAAAACCAAAAATTAAAAATTAAAAACTAGAAATTTTTTGCTGCGTTCACACGTGGCTTTTTGAAGCGAGTCATCAGAAATGAATAATTGCGTCTGCTCTCCTGTTTCTGCGGCTGCTTGTGTTTTGCAGTACGGTTTTACACGTTCAAGCTCAGGAACCAGAACGCGGTTGTGATCAGGTATACACAGGGTTGATTTTACAAGGTGCGGTTCACCATACCATTATCGACGTTGAAGCGGTTTCCAACGTTCTGGGCATCTAGAGTCTTTACTTTCGGTCAAATCGTGGCGGCTTGAAGGTTCGTTTTTACTGCTCAAGTCTGGCTGTGGCTATTATTAGTTTGGGGGGCAAGCGGCGTTCTGCTTCATTGCGTGGTTTGGGTCCCCGCTCACGTGTTGGGTGGCAGAATTGCCGCTAGTCATTTGCTGCGGGCACGCAACTTTGTAGTGTCAATAGGTATTCCCTTAGCTTTGCGTCGACAGAATTGAAGTCTTGGCTTTTATGGTGCTTCTGCCACCCCTATGTGGTGTGATGCAGTAGCAGGTGTCATAATTATATCTTGAAGAGTGATTTGTGAGCTGAAATTTAATGCCTCTTATGGAATAGCACAGCAAGCACTGATGAGGAAGAGCAATCTTACTTTCGCTTATGGCACTGATTTATTGGTGGTTGGAACCTAACTATTTTGCTGATTTTTTTTAAGCGCAGTTGGCATTTAAGGGCTCAGACGGCAGAACCGACTTCGCTGTTACGCTACAGCTTTACTCATACTGCCAAAGGCACACCAAAATATTATTTATAATCGGCGCGAGGCGGAATGAAATTGGCAGCCTGATTGTGCTACGCCATTAAGTACCACAGTGTTTTGGTGAGCAAGATTTGTGCGTTTATGCAAGTGAGATGATTATTTAGACACCCCGTTTGAAAGTGTCTCAGCGGGTTTATGTTTAACAAAAGACATGGTTGAGCTAATTGGAGTACAGACTTTTTCTATTCCCGCACCCATCAAACTGTCCTATTCTAGTCCCTCGCCAATTAACCCACTTGATGATTCAGAAGTCCGTTGTGGACGAAAACAGCTTTGAATTATTTTCCGATGCATACGCGTATAGTTTACTCGTGGACAATCTCTACAAATCGATCTGATACTCAGGCTGGCCAAGAGGCTTTATGGTTTTCAATATTGATGGGCGCTTTGCGACTCGCGTACATGCATATCGAACAGTAATGCCTTTCGGTTTAGTCTCCGCATATCGCGGTAGTTATGAGGATTGGGATTGGCGAATCGGCCATTACTTTGTCGTCAGTCTAAATCAAAGCAAGTAGAGGTTTGTGTTGGTGCCGTTACAAATACATGCATTCTCTTGCGGGGTGTGGAGAAAAACTCTGCACAGATGCAAGTTTAGCTAGCATACGATGGCCATGACACTCAACTGTGCGGGCTTTAGCGGGCATGTACAACCCCTTTTTTACAAACGATGCGGCCAATGAGCCATACTGAGTTTGAGTCAAGCCAGCGACCGAGACGCGGCAAAAGCTACGGTTATAGCATGCGATTTTTGCGTGCCACGGGCGATCTGTTTGAGTTTAACCAGGACGTAGTTAAGGCGCTTGGCCTTTGAACACGTTGATATGCCATTCAACTCTCGAGCCGCTGCAATGAGTTACTTGGTTGAGTATTAGGTTTTGTATCGAGCTTGTCTGAGGCTCGCGCATGTCAATGGGGGAGCATTTTGTGAATTATAGAACGGTAGTGGAGCAAGTACAAATGCAATTGGCGGGCGTTATTAGATCATTTTAAATGATTTTGGGAAGAACCTTTATCCTAAAGTGGGCATTGACTTATAGACCTCGGATTGGATTGGTTTTCACGTGCTTCTTGGGCCACATACATTTCGGGCTCCTCTCTCAACTCAAGCAGGGGTGAAATTAACGCATAACACAGCAGCTTTGATTGCTCAAGCATAACCAGGTGGTATGCGCACTTCTATTGTGGAAGGATGGAAAGCTCGGTGCGAGGTAATAATGTATTAGAACTGGGGACACAGCTTTAAGGGCAGAGAACAGAATCCATTAGCGCGGGCTTTAGTTATTAGCACCCACTAAAAAACACTAATCTTACCGTTTGATTATTGGTATCTTTGATCATCAGATATTGGTGGTACCGATCTGACAGCCTGGTTAGACCGCGCATGAGTGATTTGCCTCCGTGCGTTTTTGTGGCTTTTAGTTCCAGAAGGTCAAGTGGGTGTTTCTTACGATCCTGACTTTTGCTAGTCACAGACCTAGCGGTTTAACCCTCGAAGGAGAAGCGCTAATTAAGTTTGAGATTCTTACGAAGGGATGCTTTTGATCACGCGATTTGTCGAGTTCCCTTGAATCGTGATCATGTTCTGCAGTTAGAAATACGGCGTCAAGAAGTCAGTTGAATAGACTTAGCGTTTGATATAAATTTGATTTCGATACAGCCAGCTTAACCGGTTACAATAACGCCACGCACTAACCTTTGATTTTTGAGCGCAACCACCAGGCCGGATAAATTGAATACGTTAAACGGCACATGGCGTTATCCAGCAGACATCCGCCAATTGCGTGTAATTTTGGGATGAAGAAAAGTTCTATCTTGGTTTTAGGACAGCTCTATTACACCAGCAGCTACGAAAGATGATTATGAACGTTGCGTGCCCGAGAAGAAAATTGATGAGTTATTTTCGATCTTGGGGCCAATTGATGACAGTGAAAAGCGCGAGATGTCAGTGCTTGGACCACAGTGCGAGCCAGTGCGGGGTATTATTTTGAGGAATGCCTACACTTGAAACTTCACCGGTCGATAACTTATTTAACTCCCGTTGCGCGGCCCATGGCTTATGGTTTCGAGCCGTGGTTTGATTTCTTTATAAATCACAATGCTTACGGTACCACTATTTGGTAATCTGTCCTAAGTTAACTTTTTCTAAACTAAGAGGTCATAGCGGGCGAGGTGTAAAGCCTTACCGCTTTTTTATAAGCGGGCACTACTTTCTGTTGCTAAGTTACCACCTACTATGCCAACCATGCCCCCTTTCTTCGCCCCCAAAACGATGTTTAAAGCGATGCCTTTGATATGCTTTCGTTGATTCTGTTTTTTGTGAATTATATTAGCGGGGAGCATTGACCTACATGCTGCCTGCGGGCATAGGTTTGAAACAGAAACAAATTGAAACCACACCAACGGACAGGGACCGATACTCGTACAACCTCAAGCGAGGTAGTTTTTAAGGTTATCGAACCAGTGAGGAAAAGGTAAAGTTGGTTTGCCGGCTGTGCCGGTGACATTGCATCTGATTATGCTTTTGAAGGCTTTCAGTTTCTTGGTGATAAATAGGGGCTCAGCAAGTGGGTAGTTATGCCTTATTATTTTATTGTTTGGTTGGTGTTTTGGCAGCATCATCATGGATCGGGGTGCGGATCAACAACGGGATTACTAGCTTGATTAAAAGTAGTTCGACAAAAGCGAAGTCGTCATTCATTACTTTAATGTTTTGTGTCGTTCTTCCCTGCCGCGCCTATTTGAGTTATGGGCGAAGAAGCATTGCTTTCTGTATTGTGCTAGTCCGTGTGATTGCCTTTGGGTTATGCACGCTATTACCCAAGCGTCTTAATTATTATGTAGCGGACACACTGGGGCTTTGCCATTCGTGGATGAATCTTTTTCGGTTGCCTTAGACCAGGTTTTGCAGATGTTCGCTGTTTTCTGGGGAATTCATATCGGTATGATTTTGTCGGTGCGCTTTACTAGTTTAGGCCTGTTTTTCACGCCTGCGTTCATATGCCAAGAAAAAATCAAAAGCCAAACCTGAAGCGTTCTTTTGGAGTCAGTGAAACGATCATATTTTCGTCAGAAGCAGCTAATCTTGAGGATTAAATTTGGACAAAGACGAACCTTTCGTTATCTTTGCTTATTTTTTGTTCGGATTATCTGGGTCATTTGGGAGTGTCACCCAATATCAATATTACATTCCAGAAATTGCTACCCATTTTTCACTTCTGGTTATTTGTAGTAGGAACCAATTGCTGTGCTCTCGGCTAAACAGTGATGACAAGGAACCAAGTATCGGCGGCATTTCCAAGCCAAGGGGCTTAAAAGATTATTACTCCTGCGGCTCTCAATCGTCGGGGATGGCAAAAAGGTATATGTACTGAGTGCTCGGTCGGTTTCAGACCCAGCCAAGCGGTCAGTGCTTCAATACCTGCTCTATTACGCCAGTGAGTCTATTGGGTGAATTATTGAAGGCAACTGCTGCGCCCAATCTTGATGTTTGTTTTTCAAGCGTATTAACTTCTTTGTGGGCGTCTGGTTAGGGACAAGGCTTGCCATCACCATTTAGCCACAACCTCATGGCACCTTAGCTGATTTGAGTTGGGGGTAAATCACGGCAAATTTCATACTGGCCTTTTCAACTCGGGCGACGACGGTCTAACCAATATATTTATTTACCAACCCAGGCGTCCACTGATCGGTGTCTAGGAGTAGACGTATATTGATTAGGTCGACTTGGCTGAAATTTATTCTGGAGAAAAGCCGATTTTATGCCTTACTTTTGCGCCGCTCGTACTGAGTATCTTGAGCAGGCCGTACTAATGGAGTTCAGTTAAGTATTACCAATTCTACACCTTGGATATTACATGATCTTATTTATAAAGGGCGGCAGGACGTTTATGCGCACAACCTCTTGGCGACAGGATATTCTTGTTAAGTGGAAAACAAGATTTTTAAACATCGCACCTTCGATTGACATTATAGCAACGATGTTAGGTGCACATCGATGCTGATGGTTGCCTAATCACCCTGGCTTTGGTTGATAGTCTAGTGCACTTTGGCGGTGGTGGTGCGCTGAGGGAGGGTTTCATTACCCGCACGCCTGAAATGACTGGACATGCAAGCAACTCTAGCAGGTGTAACTACCCTAATAGGGCGCCCTTGGGCAGCGCTACAAACGCGCAGTCACGCCGATTTGTTGGGCTTAAGCCAGAGGTTTGAGCAACGAAGGCTTATCTACTATTATTGTATATATGGCTCTACCAATTACCGGCATGCGCACAGTGACGGGCTCGGTTACCGATGACTTAATTTAATTGATTAAATTTCTGGCATTGGTGAAGTGGCTACGCCGAATCATCAGTTCTCTCACCCAGTGTAATGAACTGGCCAAGACAGTAGCATCAGATTACGCGTGGGTGAATGTTGGGCGTGGAAAGGTGGGAATTATCAGATTCCTGTAGGGCGACAGCAACGAGCAAATTAAAACTGTTACATCCAGGTCATTGGCCACAAGGCGATTTACCTGCGCGTCAATTTACCAACGCACATGAATTGCAATCAATCACTGTCGGGACGCAGGTTTAAACTGGACGAAGCAGAGAGGGAGTATCAGATTTCACCACGAGCACCAACAAACCAGTTTTTAGATTCAAGGCGAAATTCGCGCGCGGGGGCGCTGCCTACTGCTTTAGAACAGGAGTGAATTATTAGTCAATTGAACCATGATTCTGATGCAATGCCAGTTTACCGGTGTTTGGATGAAAATGGGGGACTTGGAGGATTGAAGTAGGCAAGTTAAACAGTCTTTAATTCACAGCTTCAAACAAGCATTTTTCCCAATATCAAGTTCCTTGTGAATTAGCACTTGCCCAGCATCAGTGCAGTTCCTAGCCAACCATACATAAAGCTAAAAAACAAAGGACTACTGGCGGGCTTAGGTTAGATGCGGACTTAGTCATCATGAGGCAAAACAGCATTTAACCATTGATAAAAGTGCTTTGCCATGGGCAAGATTGATGGTCGATTAAAGGGCCAAGCTGTTGTAAAAGGCACCTTTGAAATAAGTTGAAGCGGCTAATTTAATATTACCGAGACGTAGATTTAGTCTGAACCTATCAAGGTTATCGTTGGGTTGCCACGTAACCGAAGTGCTTTGGTGGAATGCGTTTGCTCGCATTGATATCGCATGTTATTCAAGATTTAAAAAGCCCGCTAATGAGCGGGGCTGGTCTCGATAAAATATGTGCCTCATACACGACTAAAGGTTTCATCCCTTGATTTGTCGAAAGAGAACGTTCTTCATTTTTACCCAATCATCCATATTGTCATACATCTCGCCCTTTCATAATGTAGTAGTGATTTGCAGTAAATTTTAATGGTCGTGGAAGGGTCGTTATGATTTATTAGATCATCCAAGTCTAAGCCTGATGTATACATCATTAAACAATGCAGGGTCTAACGCGATGGCGCCCAGTTCCACCAGCAACCAAAATAATAGCATGTTATCTGATAAAAAATCCATAAAAGTAGTTGCCGGGGTGAACACACCAAAAAGTCCGGTTTGAATAAATTAGCAACAAGGGGGTACTAATGCCAAATCGACAAAACACCACTTTACGGCTGAAGGTTGTAAACCCACTTTTACGATTTCTTTATATCATGTGAAGCCTTATTAACCTAATCATAGGTTTATCCGGTTCAAAGAAAAAGTGCCCTGTGGACGCAATACCATGGGCTAACAAACCAACACCCACTTAAAGCTGCCGCGGCAAGGATAGTAAAAGCCAATACATAGCTAACTAAAAAGGCAACTGGCACTGAGGTAAAATGGAGGAGAAACTGATTATGCGATTGTGGGTGATAATAACGGTGGTTCGTCCAACGTTGTATTTTTTAATTCTTTGAAAAGTCATGGCTAGATCTTTGGTTAAGTAATGTTATTAAAAAAATTCAAGCCGCTGCTCGGGCGTAGATGAAGTGGGACATGTTCGAGGGAATTGCCGCTTGCAATAAAAAGCCTGTCCATTTAATGGCCCTTCCTTCCTCTATTGTCTGCACACAGGCTGATAGGTGCTTCACTTGCAAATACAATAATTGGTCGGAGCGTTGATGGAAATAGCCCATTTCTTGGCCTTTCTTGGAAACCCCGAGCATCGCAGGGGAATTAATATTGGAGCCCTTGTACGTTAAGGTTCGAAGCACCCTGGGGCTAAAAATGGAATTTCATACTAGACAACTAAAATAAGCGGCACCGCCACAAGGTAATACTGGTTGAGGCTATCAAGTTATTAACTCCACTACCGCTCGATCTGAGGCAAAACAGTTTTTTCTACCGTTTAAGCATAGGGTGACGTTCCAAGTTCGCCCGAATATAATTCACTTGTTTTACTTGGCAATTCGACAGTGGGGGTGGAAAACGATGGATACATGGCTGGATTTAAGCCTTAAGGTGACAACAACAGCCATTTGCGATATTGTTGCGCCCAATTCTCGTATCTGGAATTGAGTTCGCTGAGAATTCATAGGGAAGCCTTTGGCTTTGAAAAATACTTTACTGCCCTTTACCCTGCCACAACGCGCCGGGCGATGTGCGTCACATTGGGCTCGTTATTATTCGGCACGCTGATCATCGCCGCTGAGTTTGGACTTTCCTCACCAAGGACTGGTTAAATTTTTTAGCTTTTTGGCTACGTCTTTGTAAAGCGTTAAATCTTCGGGCAAAAACCATTGCCAAATCTTAATCGATAATTGGGTGGAGTAAGAGGGGCTGGTTGGATTTGGCTTGAAAACCAGCCCATAAAAAAGTGTTCAAACCAAACGGTCTAGGAATGCGATTGGTCAGGTTAAAAAATTAAAAAAGGCTTTGTTTTCTTTGCTTTCAGTTTAGCCTTTGTTACGTTTGGGCTTTTCATTCCTTTTTCAAGCAAAAAAAAAAAACGTTGCCGCTGTTTTTGGAATTTATTTTTTAAATTAAACGGGGGGCAGGTTTCCCAAAAAAAAGGGGGGGGGGGGGGCCTTAAAAAGTTTTTCCAATCCTCTTTTTTCTTTTTCCACCTTTTAGT
>Ga0163217_1116722_pt1 | contig 12554 bp, 7 predicted proteins | sample SynspAceP_FD_185933 | JGI IMG/M metagenome (GOLD analysis project Ga0163217, IMG submission 185933) | Saline lake microbial communities from Ace Lake in Antarctica - Synechococcus sp. Ace-P (PacBio error correction) | ecosystem: Environmental > Aquatic > Non-marine Saline and Alkaline > Saline ... | reverse complement strand
TCTTTGCCTCCCCCCCCCACCTATTCTTATATTTGCCAATTAGTTGTTTCACTGTATGTACACCCTCAACTGCCACAGTACTTTAAATCTGGCTATTTATATTAAAAAGTGGTTTTCAAAAGTGGTAATTTCATTAGGTTCTGTTAATATTTGCAAGTACCGTTCCTGGCAACAGGATTCATTAGTATACTTTTCGCAATCTGATCGTTTATTTGAGCCATCTGACATCAATATTTTTTTTAATCATTAACCACAGGGCCCATTATCTGAATTTTCTACACTATTCATCTTTGTTGATAACCTCAATTTCACCCGTAATATCATCTAATGCTTTTGTGGTTCCTGCATTATCCTGATTAAATTTGTCCTTTCTTTAGTAATATTTGCTGTTTTCATTGTGCATTTAAGACATTTATTGCCGACAAAACTCCCTTTGATTTTTGAAACTAATAAGCGGCTTTCGGAAACTATAATTGTTCAGTAAGGTGTAGCGGAATCGTGTCAATAAAACCAACCAAACGCGTTTTTTCCAGTATTTGTCCTTCTTCAACCGAAAACTGCATTAATTTTCCAGTATTCTCAGCTTTGAACTGTAATTTCGAGTAGGGCTTCAAAATTACCGTATCCATCTGCCTTATGATTTGCCGTTTCACAGGATAGTAGGGTAAGTGGGCAGCGATTGCTAATAACTATATGTTTATACTTATTCTTCATTTTTATTTTATTTAATATTTAATTTCCTTTTAATCGTATTATAATTTGCTTCGCCATAATAATTCAATTTTATGAGTGCTTAATGCCTTTTGATCTTCATACAAATTGGTAAGCTCGGTATTTTAAACTGAAGAGTAATAAACCCCGGTTTTTTATTGAACCGGCTTTAGTTTCAAGGACTTTCATTCTCAAGGGCAATAATGCAGTAATCGGTCTAATAAAAAGGCTTCTAATTTTTCAATTTCTTTTTGTTGATCTTGTAAGGCAATATGGGGTTTGTAAATCGAATATTTCGGCCTCATTGCTAACAATTTTCTTTAGAACCGCTAAGCACACAGTTTCTTTTTGTGGCCATTTCCAATCAAAACAGTTTTCATTTAGTTTTACGGCCTGTTATGTAAAAGCCTTGGAAGAATTGTCAAGCATATTTTAAGCCGGGTTCCGTAACCACCTGAGCAAAAAACCCACAAGTTAGGGTGCCGTTTGTTTTGTAAGTAAATTTTCGACGCTTTCAATTTGGGATTTTTTAAAATCGAACAAAGCGATTTCAGGCGTTGAATTCATCTTGAACCTATCGAAATTATGGTTTTTCTAGTGTGTAGTAGGCCTTAATACTATTCCTATACGGATAAAAAGTGTATCGTATAAATTCTCTTTTTGAAATTTTAAGCTAGTGAATGGACTTGTTCCAGTTTTTAATAACTCTGCTTTGTAAAACCTTATCTGAAGAAGGAATGATTAATTCCGTTTTTAATTCCAGATTTACTTCTTTTGATTTTTCTTGGTAATTGTTTCTTTTTTTGGCCTTCAAGATAAATTCTTTTCTTGAACTAATAAAAACAGAAAAATACATTTGATTTACTTGTGATTTTAAAGCCGTATAAATTGACTTCAATCTGTTTGTTTTTGTTGTGGTTAGTAAATCGGCTTTTTTTTTCTTTTAAACGGCATTTATTTTTCCGGCCACCATAAATTCAATTGATTTAACATTAAGCGTCGCTTCTATATTGGTCTTTATTTTAACGCCTAATGTTCTATTCGGTATAGGAACTTCAATGACATCCGATTGATTAAGGTAATGCTTGCGACGCTTAGATTCGAAATTGGGTAGTTTCTCGGTCTTTATAGCTTCTAATGTAAAAATTTGGTTTGTTTTTCAAGTTAGCTTAGTTTGCTGTGCTTAAAGGATAATTTCTGTTGCATTCCAAATCATAGCATTCTTTTGTAAAGTATTTTTTCTGTTTGAGGAAAAAGACAGCAAAATGACAAAAGAAACGGAGTATAAAAATTATTTTTTTCATCTCTATAAAATTCGACTACCCACTGATATTTTTATATCAGCTTTTAGCATTTGTTCCATTATTTAATTTTAGTTCCACTTGCCGTTGCCGAAAGGAGGATTTATGGGCTTTTAGCGTTATTTTTTATGGATGCGATGATTAAAAGCAGCACGGCGTTTTCCGTGCTTCAATGATTTCTTTTGAAACCTTCGTCATCACATCAATAAAAGCTTTTATCAAATGTGTTCAATAAAAGGGAAAAACACTAAATACAGAATATAATGAATAGTGTGTTCTGCATCAAAGGTTTTAAAATGTTTTGTTGGACTTTCATCATTGACCTGCTTTTTAAATTTAATCAGATTGGAAAATTCATTATTAGGCCTTTTATTTTTATCAACAACCTGGGATTTTTATAGCAATTTTCTTGAATTACAAAAATTTGGGAGATACGGAGTGCAGGCTTAACAAACGAAATATAATTAGCTGTAAGTTTTTTAATTTTAGTTTTCTATTACTCGAATCATCTGTTTTAAAATTTTTATTTAATTGGGGGGTAATAACAAAAGGCATTTAGCCAAAAACTGCTTCAAAAGTTAATTGTTTACTTCTATAATAATAATGAAGCATTGCTTATTGATCCCGGGCCTTATCTGCTATTTCTTGCATTTTCTAGCACCATTCTAAACCTTTGATGCGAACACCATTTTTGCTGCTTTCTAAGATTTGATTTTCAGGTGTTTAAATTCTTTTCTTTTTCCAATTAACTATTTTAGTTTAACCAAATGGTTTTAACAAAGTTATACTACATTTTATTTAACTTTTAAGAAATAGTATAAATTACAATATAAACTTGTTAATTTTTACACCTCGGTTTACGACAAATAAAGCCACTTTAAATAAGACACTGAAGTTAACCAAAATTTCAATATTTTTATAATCTTAAATAAACTATCGATATGATTAAGAAGCTTGAAAAATAAATAAAACCTGGAAACACCGCATTTTGTGGGCCGATGGGCTTTCGAGTGCATAATTTTATTCCGGGTTCTTCCACGATGCAAAAGAATGGATCCGTTTATTATTGATGGATTACAATCAAAATATAATTTCCACCAACAAAACACCCCCAAGGAGTAGGTTGTGCACCCGCACCATGGGGTTTTGAAACGGTTACGATTGCCTATAAAGTCGCATTGAAACATAATGATAGCGCTGGAGGAGGAGGCGTTATTGGTGAAGGTTCGATGTACAATTGGATTGACGGCTGCTTCGGGAGTTTTACATTAAAAGATTTCATGAAACAGAATGGAGTAAAAAGGGGGGCGAATTTCAAATGGTTCAGCTGTGGGTAAATTTGCTGCAAAAGACAAAATGTCTAAACCCAAATACCAAGCCATGTTTGCTAATGCTGACATAAGAAAGTTTTTATTGCCTGATAATGCAGGATAGTCGAAGTAATTGCGGGGCGAATTCCAATGAAGGAAAAAGGGACCAGCGCGTTACATTTCTCTCGTTTTCTATGTTAAATTTAAAGTTAAAAAAGGCGCAAAAACAAGCTTAAGTTTTCCGTCTAATTACACCACTCTTTAGTAATGATTGAGGGTAATGCTATTGATCAATGAAAACTCGAAGTATTGAAAGCCATTTTGCCTTGTTTCAATCTTGATGGTGATGCATTACCATTTTGAAAGCGGCCAACCAGATTGTATCCTTTTAGTGTTTAAGCGCGTGAGCCGCTAAATGAACCCATCGCCGCACACGGCCTTTTGTAATGAATACACAACAAGACTAATTTGGGCTTTTGAGGATTTATAACACGGGTAAATTTGGGAGTTTAAACTAAAGACCTTAAATTAAAAGTGACTCATTTTGTATTGAGTTCACTTTTAATTTATATTGAAATTAATATCTCACACGCTGTCCATACTTTCGAAAACTAGATTATGGAAAAAGATACTTCAGATGGTCGGAGGCAACCGTGCACCACAGGAAAAAAAAATTGTACAAACTATTTAAAAGCTTCAACCTATTTGAGCCCATAGCTATGGTTCGAAAGAAAGTCAGGTAAAGACTTTCTGAGCACAGGTAAAAACAGTACTTGCCGATCTTGAGGGTGACGTATTCCTTAACGACAATATAGATATTGACAAGTATTTTTGCGAGGTTCTGGAGGGAAAAAAAGTGATAGAAATAGACCAAAAGAAGGGGCAAAAAAATGATTTGATGATCACAACAATACAGTTCAAAAAATTTGTAATGTTTGAGTTTCCATGGGTGCGGACCAACCTTGAAAAAGGCTTTGATCTTCAAGGACTATTTGAAAAGCTAAGCATAATGCAGATGAATATTTAAAAACAAAGGCAAGGTACTTATGCCGATTGTTAGACCAGGAGCTTAAAAACGACGCAGGCAATCAAAATGAAATCGGAACCTCTTTAAATAAAAGCTGCGTTCAATAAGTAGAGATGACGTTCTCAGGTTTTAACAAGAATGTTACCACGATGACGCAGCATTGACAACAAGTTTCGAAAATCCTTCTCCGGCGATATGCTAATTGGAAAAGCACTAGATAGTGTAAGAAATCATTTAAAAAAATAATACGTCAAAGGAAAATAACAATATGAAATATAAAAATACAAGTAAAAAAAAAATAGAAAAGATAACTCAGATGTTTTTGCATCTAATTACCGATAAGCCCGAAGGCTTTTAGCTTCACTCCATGGGCAAGCCACAGGGAAATTGGCCATAGATAAGACGGTTTTGAAGAGATGAAATAGAGGACCATTTACTTTTACGAGCCTACCAGAAGATAATGAGCTAGAATTTACCATAAAACAATGTATCCATCGCATTGAGGGAGTTACAGACGAGGGCAATTTAAAGTGTGGGAGATCCCTTTTTAAGGGTGGATTGCTGGGGTTGGCTATTATGTATCAAGGGGAGGCCAACTTTTATTGCTGGAGGCGCAGGAATACGCCATCTATCGCTATTTTAAAAGATTTGATAGAAAAAATAATTAAAAGGTCACCAAATTAATTTTGCGAATAAAACAGAAAAAGATATCCATTTACCAGGCAAACACAAATTAGAGGCATGGCTAGGTAGTGATTTTACACATACTTATCCAAAGAAAAAACCGAGCAGCATGCGCACGGAAGAATGATAAGGATTTTCTATTCAAAAGCACCACTAGCTACGGCTTAAAAAAAGTGTATTTATGCGGAACCACCGCCAATGATGAAAGCTTTTACAATCAGATTTATATGCGTTAGGGATTCCAAAGATCAGTTATTGCAAGAAGATTTAGCTAAAGTCAAGTCTAACAAAGCCCGAAGTTTTGCTAAACATTCAGGCCTTGTTTCTTTCTTTTTTATTACTTTTTTAAGTATGAAAGCGCATATTAATTTAAATATCTTAGCTATGTCCAAGAACAACATTACGCCTTATATATGATACTAAAAATCAGGACAATAATAACAATTGGTTCGTTGGTTACGATGGTGTCATGGGAGGCTTATCAAGGCGGTAACACAAAATTAAATGATGCCCGAAAACCTTTGAGTATTACGGTACGGTCGCGAAGAAAATAATTGGTTGGTTTTCATCGGTACGCTATATTTTTGATACTATTTGACGCCTCTGCCCATACCTTTAGTGTTAAAAATTAAAGGGGATGGTAAAAAATTACAATTTAGAATTAAATTATGGGATTTACACGCATCGCTACTCTTACATTACAATTTTGAAACTTCAGGAGATTGCCAAAAACTATAAAAAATGCCTTGAAAGATTTTTATCCCAGCTTTAGAGGAAATACATTAAATAGAATCTAATTTTAATGGCAAACTAATAGAAGAAATGCATATTTTAATAGGAAATAACACCAAAGAAATTTTGTTATTAGAAATAGAAAAAGATTTATTGGAGCTAAAAAAAATTTCTGTCTACCTGAGCTAAAAAGGGTATATAAATTGGAACCTCAGTGATTGCTATTTCGCCTATTTAAATGAGTTTTCTTTAAGATATATATTCTTAAATAATGTTCGTATGGCGTTCTTAGCCCTTTTCTGCTCTTTCCTTTGTGGTTACAAAGTTGTGAATACAATTAAAAAATCTGAAAACAAAGATTCTGAAACGACGCTGGTACGTTGAGTGAGTTAAGCAGGATTCTTCAAATTTCCTAGGGAAATAGACTTTTTCCGAAAAAAACCGTTGCATTACTGCCGATGTGCAGAAAAAGGACTATTGGGGTCCTACTGTAAAGAATAATGAAGGTATATAAAAGGAAATGGAGATATTGTTGCTTTTTTAAAGGGAGAGCCAACCCATATAGTTGAAGGCCTCAGCTATCCAAATAGCCCTGATGCAATAAACATCCAAGGGTTTTTAAAAAATATTCAGATGAGAACTAGGCGCTACTTGGCCAACCTATATGCTCCATGTTGATGAGTTAAATAAATAATAAGTGCGATGGGTTTCACAGTGAACAAACATTGAAAATCTTACTATTTCAGCTTGCTTTTTCCTAATTCTTGATCTTCATTTTTTAACGCTATGCGGTTAGAACTTAGCGTTAATACTGTATTTGTTTAATGTTTTGTTAAATTGATTTAGGACAATTAAAATAATAATAGTATCTTAGCCTGTATTAAAAAAACTAAATCTAAAAAAACGAATTTGAAACAATTCAAACCATTTAAGATATTTTTGGCCTTGCAGGAACATTATTTTAATGTCTTGCGGAGAAACTAAAAAAAGTAAAAGAAGAAGCTCTGAAGAAATTGCAGAAGTGGAAATGGCAGGAAGGTTGTAGAACAAAACTCCTATATAATTGTTTGGGCGTAGCGCTGGAAACGAAAACTTTCAACTTAGTTGCTGCAGTAAAGGCTGGCTGAAATTAGTAGAGACATTAGCAGTGCAGGTTCTTTTAGGTTATTTGCTCCAAACAACGGATGCCTTTTGGGAAATTCCAGCAGGTACTGTTGAACTTTGTTGAAGCCAGAAAATCAAAGGTACAATTAACAGTTATATTAAATTCACGTAGTTTACAGGTAACTTTTAGTGCTTGCAGCGTTATCGAGGGCCATTACAGTTAATAACGAAAATTCACAGTGACTACTGTTCAAGGTATATGATATTTTCATTATCTTTAAAGATGGAAGTGTAATTGTTGACTTGACGCAAAAGGCGGAATGGCAAAGTAATAGTGGCTGTGATGTTGCCGCTTCAAAATGGCGTAATCACGTATTGACATTGTAGTAATGCCAGAATTAAACTTTTTTTTAAAGTAAATAAAAAGCCATTACATTTTTTGTTGTGGTTTTTTGTTTAAATATAGTTTAAAGATTAATTCAATATATAAACCTAAAAATAAACGAATTATGCAGTATATCACAATAGCATATTCATGTATCGGTGGCCTTTAGATTCCTTTAATGTTTGGCTCTTGCACGTATAACAAAACTACACAATGGCGTGGGAGTGACGCCAAAACTATAGTAGAAGAGTTCAAGGTATACGGTCTTTCCGATTTGGATGTGCTATGTTGTGGGTGCCTTAAAGATAATTTACTAGTCCATAGGTCTTTAGCATCAATTTGTTTATCCAGAATTGCAACAAATATCGGCCTTAGGTTTGGCTGCTTACTTTAGGTTCGGATTGCTATGCATTTAAAAAATTTAAGGAATCCCTTTTGAAAATCTTTTCCGGCCTTTTTGTTTTTTCTGTTAATTGTGTTTGGTCATTTCTTACCTATAACAACATAAAGTGCATCGTTTTTTTACAAATAATCATTGCTCCGAAAACATATAAGCATTCACAGGTGCGTAGAATAAAGCAGGGAGCAGATTGTACTATTAGAATCTTTTATTTTCAAGCGCACTCCAAATTCCAAGCAACCATTAATTAAAGAAAGGCAACTCGCGGAAACCCAAGATGAGTATTCGCGGGCTATAGTAATAGCCAATTACAAACCAATAGCTTCCTAAAACTTGTAATACCCCCAACAAATTCGCTGTTCTGATAATTCGTAGCGCAAAAATTCCCTTTTTCAGCGAGGAGCTACAAAGCAGCCTATGCCGAAAAATGCAAAAGATCATAGCCGAGAAAAAAATTAAAAAAGTATAAAACCTCATAGCGGGATAAAAGTACTTGAATAATTTTCTAAAACATTTTAAAAGAAGTAAAATCTTCCTGTTTTATTAAAGCGTAAGGGTCTGCAATTTGTATTTATTATTTTTCACGGGCATGGAAAAAGGGATGTGTAAAAATTAGTATCATAGGTGCAGGAATTAGTGGCTTAATGGCTGCAAAAGTGTTAGAAGCCATGGTTATTTCGGCCACCAATCATGAAAAAAACATTATTCAGCAGGAGTCGCGAAAACCGATATTTAGGCTGCTTACCAGCTCTATATTCAAGGTTTTAAGTGCTTTTTAAAGAGGCTTACCTATGGTTCAAAAGTATTTTAGACTTAGAAAAAACTTAGCTTACAAAAGTTTCTTGCCTGAGCGGGTCATCTTTTGAAATGGAAAGCGATGACTTTAGGTGTCCACTTCGAGATTTTCACTTGTTACCCACCTTAAGTTCTTCTCTTGGGAATTTAAATGGATAAATTGGAAAAAATAATCAGGTTTTAAGGTTTATCCTTAAAACCAAAACAGATTGATTCAGATTTTTATTGAGATTGAGAGAGACAAGGCGTTTTTAGAACAAAAAGGTTTAGTGGAGGATATGATTGCCGGTTTTTTTTAAGCCGTTTTTTAGGTGGAAAAATTTTTTTTGAACCGATTGCTACTTCTAGCAGAATTGTTTCCAATTGTATTTAAAAATGTTCGGCGAGGGTTTTTGCCACACTTCCAAAAACGAATTTCAGCTATTCCCGCACAATTGTTAGGCTCGCTTACCAGTCATAAAATCTCATAATAATTCAAACCAATTACCCAGTCTAACAGATACCAAAATAAATTTATCTGACGGAACTTGAAAAAGGGAAATTTGATTATGCGATTATTGCCACCGAACCTCTTTTTAAAACGCCAAAACCATAGATCAGAAAGTACCGCTGGAAAACATTGTGATGCTTTATATTTCACGGCAAAAAAAAAAGAATCATTTGAAAAAACCGCTCATTGGTTTTAATTGCTGATGAGTCGGCTTTAATCAATAAATATCTTTCTACCATACCGTTCTTGAGCAGGAACTAGGGTCTGGACGAGCTTGGGCTTTCGTAAATGTGGTAAAAGACCACCAACTTAGCCCAAGCAGGCATTAATTGAAAAAAGCACAGCAAATTTGGGAAACGTATTGTGGAATTACAGCACTAAACTTTTGTTAAAGCTTATAGGGAATTCTAAAGCTCTTCGTGCCTTAAATTAATTTAAAAAATAGCCTTGTAGAAAGATGACATAAAAACTCACAGATCGTATATTTTTAGCGGGTGACTTTTCTCTTTAAATGGTTCCTTTAATGCAGCTATGTATTGCTTGGGGAAAACGGGCCAGCGCCTTGGGGTTGATTAAAAACTATGGAGAGTTCATTCTGGGATTCAGCGGACCTTTAAAGTACTTACTACTATTGAATGTTCTATCGCAACTAATGTTTTTCTAGCAATAACAAGAAATACCTGTTCATTATCCCTATAAAGTCTAACTATCTTTGTTCGAAAATTTTTTATGTCTAACAAAGTTTTCAAGTTAGGAGTTTAGCGAAGCGGTTTTCAAAAAAAAAGTTTAGCGGATTTAGCAATATCGATTTTCCTACAGATATTCAAGTTAAAAAACAATTCCACTAGTTCTTACGCAAAAAAGATATTGTAGCCTTAGCTAAAACCAGGGAACAGGTAAAACGGCTGCTTTCGATTTGCCTTTATTACCAATTCATATAGCTACGGATAGCCCTCAAAATAACCAAGCATGTAATCTTGGCACCAACGAGAGAATAGGCCAACAGATATATGCCAATTTAGTTTCTTTTTCAAACATAGCCCAGCCATCAAAAATTGCTTCCATTTGCGGAGGACACCTTATAAACACAAAATAGACAACTCCAAAAGCAAACCCATGGTGGTTGTCCGCGACACCGTCGCTTTGTCGATTTGATTCAAAAAAAAAGCCATTACCCTAAAAACGTGGCGCTATTTGGCTATTGGATGAAGCAGATGAAATAGGTCACGGCATTTAAAGCAAGATTTAGATCAAATTGTAGGTCTGAATTAACAGAATCTTCGTAGAACTCTTTTGTTTACGGCAAACTATGCCAGGCCGCTTAGTTAAACATAGTAGTTTACAAAACACTGAATTAAAATGTGATGCATTTAGAAGCTGGTATGGAAACTTATTGGTCATCAAGTCGATCAGTCATTATATTGGTGGTAGGAAAACCTATGCAAAAATTAGACGTGCTTTATCTTCATTTTTTTTAAAGCTCAACGTAGAAGTGCGACACGGTACTGTATTTGCAAAACAAAAGCAGCCGATAAACTAAATTAGCACAAAAATTCTACGTATTAATAAATTTTTTCTTCTGAGCGCTTACATGGAAGTTTAACTCAGCCATCCGAGATCGTGTATGGACAATTTACGAGATGGTTCATTTTAAAGTTATTAGTAGCCACCGATTTGGCATTTCTGAGGTATTGATGTTTAAAAAATATCGGAATTTATCATAAATTATATTTACCAGAAACCTATGATTTATATGTGCATAGAAGTGGTAGAAACGGCTTAGAGAGGAGCAAACGGACTTTTCCATTAACTCTTATTCAGAAAGAAGCAAGAATACTAGCATAATCCGATTTTTTGAAAAAGAAATTAGGGAATTTAATTCCATAAAATAAAAAAGGGCATCTTTGCGCTATATTTGAAGAAACAAATACTTTACTGTGGGGGCACCAGAATTTTTTTAAACGAACCCAATCGGGGAGGTTTCTGACCGATTTTTAAAAATAAGATTAAAACAATTTTTCATTCATTACGAAAGAAAGAGTTATCAGAAAAGGTTTTAGCAAATCATTGAACCAAACACAGGCAGTGTGTTACCAAAAGAAGCATCCTCAGCACCAAAGAAAAAGAAGTATGGGCTATGGCAGACCCCTAAAGACGCGCAGAAATATGAGACAAACTACATTTTATTAGGAAAGCTCTAAACCCGATAAGGCCACAATGAGCATAATACTCCCTTTAGCATTGAGGAGGGCAAGGCAATTATTCCGAAAAAAAATTCAATTACGATAATCTATTCTCCGGACAGGAACAGGCAAAACAAACTCGCTTTTGCTTGCCTCGGTTAATTGACAGAGTATTTAGTAATAACATTCGCTAAATTGTTGAAAACATCCAAGCTTTTAAATTTATGACACCTCTATGCATCCGCTGAGATTGGTGGATCCCTAGTCCAAACTTTGACTTAATAAAAATTATCAGTACTAAGAAAATATGGGGTTTTGGTTATAAAAGTAAAATGCGGGTGTTAGTCGAAATTTTTTATGTAGAGATGAAATATAAAAATAATAATAAGAATTGTTTTTGGTTTCGGGCAATATGTTCTAACATACCCGTTTTTTGTATTTTAATACAGTCTGGTTCAATAGTTTTATTTACATGATCCACCCCGTTTTATTTTTTAAATCGGCTATAACTCACCTAGAAGGAACCGTTACTATCAAACTGATCAATATTTTGCCAGAAAGCTCATGAGAACGTTTTTTTACGCATATGACACCAGAATTTCAAGAATTTATTACCAACTGTTCAGCTACAGAAACTAAGCTATTATTTCTTAGTGAAAAACAAACCAATTTTACATTTAGAAGCTATAAAGGATCCCGGAAGATATGAATTTGAATAAATCTTTAGACTAGTCGCGCCCTTGAAGATGAACGGAATTCAGTGGCGTTTAGAAATACGTCTAAAAGACGAAATTTAAATGCTTGTACATAAAAGCGCTTACCTACTTTTATAACACTTATCTGCGTGTACACAGAGGATGTCATTGAAAGTTTCCATATACCGAATAGTAACATTAGTGTAGGCCGCTTAGTTCTCTAAATCTGAAAAAAGTTTGTCGCAAGATTTTGACTAAACCTACGAGCGAATAACGTTCCTTATAATATTAGTAATTATCAATTGATTTTATATAGCAAACGGTGCGTCGAGCTTAACGATTAAAACCCTTCATTTCTCCCGATAAAAACTTTAAAACTAACAACCTTAGTAGCTTTACTTGCGCGGTGACACAATTATATGGCAATGATTTCACACAAGCTTTAAAAGAAGGGAGCAATTCCATTTATACTAAAGATAAAAGACCTTGTTAATATAAAGATAGTCTTATATTAACAGACGGTACACAAGCAGACTATATATTAACGAAAAACACACAAGGGACTTTGCCAGCATTCAAGGAATATTTTTTAAAATGGGAATGGTAATGGCGAGCGAAACAGATACGGTGATAACAGATCACTTGTTTTAAAATTTAGAAATGGAACTTATCCCTTGCTAAATTGTGCGCATCACTGAGTTGGCGCTAGAGGCATACGAATAATTCGTACCGAAAAT
>Ga0163217_1027017_pt1 | contig 12554 bp, 23 predicted proteins | sample SynspAceP_FD_185933 | JGI IMG/M metagenome (GOLD analysis project Ga0163217, IMG submission 185933) | Saline lake microbial communities from Ace Lake in Antarctica - Synechococcus sp. Ace-P (PacBio error correction) | ecosystem: Environmental > Aquatic > Non-marine Saline and Alkaline > Saline ... | reverse complement strand
ATTGTAGCCTCGTCGCCATTGTCCACCTCGAATGACGTCCAGCTTGGCCCAGTTTCCCGACTTGCGCGTGGCTCCACTCAAGCTGTCCCCCTGAATAGGTCAGCCCACTCAGAGGCCTGGTCGTCGCCATCAATGACCAAAGCACACATGACCGTCCTGACTCTAGCTCACCGTTTGCTACGGTTGTCGCAGAAGCCCGCAGCTTTGCAAGCTGGTCCGTTGTTCTCCCAGCAGAGATAGCCGGCCGTTCTCCTGGATAGAACCAACAGTTTGTTCGCTTCGCGCAGCGGAAACGGTCGAGCACGCAGCCCACTCCATCTGCGGCGGATGGCCTCAGACAGCCACCACGACCCTCCCTCAGTTCGTAAACCGCGAGCCAGCGGAACGGTTCGAGAATGGGGCACCGTCGCATCACAGATCCGTCACTTCCCGATTCATCGGCAACCACCTGCAACGAATCGGCTCAGCCAGACACGCCAGCCCTTCATACACCAGTCACCAGGTTTGTCTCCTCCGGACCCTTGAAATCCCAGGCAACGCCACCGCTGATCCCTTGGCTGCGCTGTCAGCAAGGCTCCCAATCGGGATTCTCACCAGGCATCCGCTTCGCGCCAGCACAAAATATTGCAAAACCATTCACACCTGAAGAGAAGAGCCAAAAACAAAACCGGATGTGGTCCACCGCGGGTAAAAAAACCTGAATCCGAAAAGTACGAACTGACGTCGTCAGATTTAGGAGAACACTGGCGCTCTGAATCCAGCCGAGCCCGATCTGGAGAGGATTCCCTGGCCGTGAGCACCGGTGCCCCAAGCCGATCACGAAGGCGAGCATGCCATCGCCATCCAGGTTCAGCGAAAATCAAACAACCAAAGCGGAGTGGAGTCAACTGTGCTGGTGGTATAAGCAAGAAGCTGTAACAGCCCTATGAAGCAAGTGCACTTCCTTCCTATGGCCGCCCGGTTCCCTCTTGCTGTCAAGTGCGCCGCCAGCATTTGCAGCTCTGCCAGGGTGCGCCCCCTTCTCTCAGAGTGCGTCATTGACTTCTCTCAATGTTGGTTGCAATCGCCTATCGGATCACTCGAGGGATCCACTCTGTTTCGGCACCGCTTAAGGCGCGGCCTGCGCATCACCGTCGCAGCCTCTCTTCAAGCCGGGCCAAGAACCGCTTGCGTCCAGCCAGGCTGAGGCTGGCTTATCCCCGAGGACACACCTCCATCATTCCCAGAAATCCAGCAACGCCTCCCCCATCGATGAATTAGGCAAGTGGAAGAGTTTCTTCAGCTCGTCGACGATGACTGTTAGCCGGCTGCCGCCGGATGCACTGTCCCTATCCGACTCTCCAGTTGGGGGAACCATACCTGAGTACCTTATCCCCTGCAGCGTCCTTTCTTTCTCCTTGTGTATGTCGCCTCAGATGTTCGCCGCTTCCGCCGAGGGCCGTCCCAGATGATCCTCACATACACCACACTGCACCGATGGACCACACTGCACGATTACCATGCGGCACCGATGATCACTTGCCCAACTCCCATTGACTTTGCCCGGCCGACCCACCTTCGACCTGCGCTTCTCACGGATGGTCACGACCACACCGGGTCGTGCGTATATGCGAATTTTTCGGATGGCGACCGCGTGGCCCCTGGCCAATTCCATCTGGCGCGAGCAACGCTGAAATCCGGGGCGATGGCTGTGGCGAAAGCCTGTATCCAGCCCCGCCTCCGTAACGCCTGGCTCCCGGCCGATCCAGACAGCCTCTCGCCTTCATCCGCATGAGCCAGGCCCAGATCGAGGCTATCGTCATGATGTCGACGCCACCAGAGACCGGTGTCTGTTTCTCAGGGATCTTAGCATCACGCGGGCGTTGTGATGATGCCACGATCCCCTCGCCAAGAGCTCCAACACCACATCGTCGCTTTCCGCAGTGATCGTGCCCAGCGGCGAGATCATCGCCTCCGATGCTCGTGGAAGATAGCAAAACCCCCTACTACAAGTCACAATCTCTTTCCCCTTTGACGAGCTCATCTGCCTGGCGCCTCTCCTCCACCCACTTCAAGCTCGCCGCGCACCCATTTCATCGCAGTCGAAGAGCGCCCCGGCCTCTCCTGGCAGCACTCCAGCACCGTTGTCCCGACGGGAGATCGAGAACCCTAAATCGGGAAGGCACCGGCCACGCAACTGCTGGATCGAGGCGGGAAGGCAAGCCGCACGCTTCTCCCGCACCCTGAGCCCCTGGCTCGTAGCCGCATCGACGTGATGTGATCTGCTGGATCCAATCTCCTGAGCCGCCAGCGTCCGCCGGTTGCTCGCCCCCCAGAAAAACACCCAAGCTCCAGCAGATCAGGCCCAGCCCCCGCGCCCACCAGACTGCAGCCATGCTGCGTGTGCGCCCCACGCCCGTCGCATACTCGGCCTCCATCTCAGCTCCTGTAGTACGCGGGCTTCAAACGCTCGACCGTCGATCCTTGGGCCAGCAGCTTCGGAGGATGGAACGAGCGTCGAGCCATCGCCACCGGCAAAGCCATCTACCGGCAAAGCCACAGCCACAGGATCGTATCATGCTGCACTCCGCCAGCTGCCTTCACAACCCGCGAAGGCGGGAACTGGCGCAAGCGCACGTTCATCACACCGAGACAGAGCTAAGCCATGCGCTCCGCGATCATGGTCTCAAGCAGCCACGGTAAGGGAAACAGCACGCCGCGCCAGGGAATGCCGGCGTTTAGACGAAGCAAGAGATGTTCTGCGGATTTCCATGCCGCCGCTGAGCTCGATGCGGTGCGAGCCTCGCAATGCCACTGAGCAGTGTGATTCGCCTGGCGCGATCGCCACATCGCGCGGGCGATCGCGAACCACATCGCCACCGCCCAGGGGCCGAGCGTCGTGAGGCCATCCCCACCATGCCGTATCTGCCGCGCCTGCAGTGCTCCACACCGCCCTTGTCCTGCGGGCGGCACTCGCGAATCACCCGCTGATGCGAGCGTGCGCGATCACTTCGCGCCTGCGCCTTGCACCCTGTAGCATCCACCACCTCCAGCCCAGCGCCTGGCGCCGCACCCGCTCCGTGGAAGCCGCGGCTTGAGGGCGTCGCATGCCGAAAACAGCCTCCAGGTCTACCGCTCCACCACCACGTGCGGCTTACTCGGCCGCGTCTTCCAGCCTGGGTGAGTGGCCAGGCCATCATCGCAGCCGAATTCCTCGAACCAGCGCGGAGTGCCATCGCACCTCCGCCCCCCACCGTCCTGAACCCCGACACATCGCTTCGAACCCTGCACCCGGGAATTCTGTCCTCAGCTGGCCGCGCACGTACTGAACACCCCTCGCCAGGGTGGTCAGACGGTTATCGACGCGGCCGTCATTCCCCAGCAGGGCCCGGCCTCCACCCGCCCCCACCACCCGCTCGAAACCGTCACCTCCGCTGCCCGTGTCAGCGGCCGGGCTTCGAGAAAACATGGTCTCAGCTCCGCGTCTAAATCTTTCACACTGCGAACAGCAGGCCTTCTCGCCCTTTCCTGAGCCACATGATCGAGGCGTGGCAGCCCGACGGCGCAGACAGGCGATCACCAGCACACTGACGCTGAAACAGCAGGGCAGCATGTTTCCGGACCAGAACCAGATCACGAAGCGCCATGCATGGCGAACACCACGGAACGAAACAAGCTACCACCTATCCGCCAGTTCTCACTGGTGTGCCGAGCTCTGGCTGACGCACCATTCAAACGATCTGGCCAGCAAGTTCGCCGCCGATGCGGGTTGACGCGAAAAATAAGCGCCGCTGCGGTTGAGCGAGGCGCCGAATACTTCATCCCGCTGCCATTGCCACGGGCGTGGTTCCCGTTAGCATCGATCCTCCACATAGGACTGCCCTCCCATCAGACCTCAGGAATGCTTCCCCGGGTCGCACCTGAATCCCCGCCCACCACACCTGCAAGACGCACATCCACGGCTTGCCGGTGCGCACACCCCGGCATGGTGCTGAACATGCGATCACTTCGGATCGCCTCGAGATCTGTCGCGGCGCGGCTCGAGCAATGCCAGCAGACCAAGCCACATCACCACCGCCGGCTGATTTCGTAATCACGTCTCGGCAATCCCTCGCCTGAGACACGCCCGAAAAACACCGTGGCGAAGAGCGAAGCCAATAGCGAAAATCCGTACCGCGCCACCAGGTCAGTCCGTCCCCATGGCGCGAAAGCGCCCAAGCGCCGCCGGAAAAAAATCCCCGCCGCACCAGCATACCGGTGCAAGGATCAGCTGCGTCAATGGTCACAACCATCTGCAACAAACGCAGCGCGGCCAAGCATGTCGCAATGGCGAGTCACGATTCACCCGGTGAGGCCCCGCCGACAGCCACGTTCGGCCGCAGCATCAGTTCCCTCCCAAGCTCCCGATCAGGCCGACTGTCGCACACGGGCGCTGAGACACGAATAGACAAGCCAACCTTACCTGAGTCTCCATCTAAGTGAGAGTCAACCCTTGGGAACTTGTAAGAAACCTCCTGCTGCGTAACAGCCGCATGAAGATCGATGCTGGCGCCCGCAGTCGTCTGCCGGTCAAACGTTTGCGCTACTACGAAGAGCTGGCCTCTCGCGATCCCCCAACCGGCTATCGGCCTTTCCCGAAGACAGCCTGCGGCTTCTGGAGCATCGCCTTCAAGACCCTGCCATCTCGAAGAAATCCAGGACATCGCTGCGTCATGAGCCCGATTGCCCTGCGGCGACATACGAACCACTGGCGCCAGATCGACGATCGATGCCAATCAAGAGCTGCGCCACTTCGCCAGGAACTGCAGGCTGCTGCGGCTCCAAGCATCCGGCCAGAAACGAGCTATCGCCCCAAACCTCAATGAGCCACTCGCCTACTTCCTAGCTCCAACGACTGCACAGCACTCTCAGCCCAATCACTTACCTGACACCGCGCCAACCCGATCGGCCTGAGTATTGCCGTCAGCTGCAGGCCCGCGTGACTGTTGTGGCGCGCCTGCCGCCACCATCGCGGACTGGAGACCTGCTGCGCCGGAGCGGCGGAGCTCACCTCCGGCGAAGCGAAGCCGCCCTGGGGAAGCGGCTCGTATGGCTCCGGATTCAGCTGATCCATCAACGCCGCATCTTCGAGCCAACCACCTGGAGCACCTCTATCCGCAGTCTGCGCCCACGTCCGAGGGAACCCACCCCCTCTGGAGCTCCAACCAGGCCTGCGGCATCTGCATCCAAGCCCAAGGGATCCTGAGACCCCCATGCTCTACACACAACACCTCGGCCCTCCTACGGCTACGTATGTCGAAGGTTCCTCTTGATGCCGCAAGTCGATGCGATCGATCTCAGGCCCGGATGCCGTGCCCGCTCCCATCCCGGCCTGTAGCACCCGCAGACCGCTCACCGACAACGCATCAAGCTGAGCACGGACGGCCTGCTCGCCCGCATCACGCGCTCAGCCTGGGAACCTCCGTAGCTTCTGCATGCCAACTGGCCAACTCTGCCCTGTGAGGCTGGCTGTCCTAGAGCGGCTCGAGCAGCTCCCTTGCTTTACTCTCCTCGGTGTGAGCCTTCTGCAGAGCTCCCAACGTCCATGGCGAAACACGTACTGCGGCCTGCGGCCGCCGATTCATGAGTGCAGAGGGATGGACGGGCAACTGCACGCTCGGTGCTTGAGTCAGCCTGGGCGCTGCAATGGCCTGGGCTCGTGATTCACGCTGGCAGGTGGTAGTATCGCCGGTGCGGGGCTAAACACCACGCGCACCGACGACTGCTGGAAGAGCCGGAATCTGGTGCCCTGTTCTAGACACTGACTTGCCGTTGACCTCACCGCAGCGGCCGGCCCGGAAATAGCTAGTGCATGTCGTCTGGGAGCCCTGAGCTTGGGCGCGACCTTCTGCCACCACTGTCCTGGGTCGGCGCTTGCAAATAGCGCCCGACCAAAAGTCTCATCGGCTGCATGCCCCGTCGCCATCGCTGCCACCGCCCACCTGCATCGCGGCTGCCGGCCCCCTCTGGCTCGCGACTGAAGCTTCCCTTGGAAAGATTCGGCTGGCTGGCGACGCTCCGCCAACCCTGCAAAAGCCCACACGCGCCTAGCCCCTGATTGAACATGTCAGCCAGGCTATCATCAGCCCCTTATTCTCATTCCGGACCGCGAATCTCGGCATGATAACTCCATGCCCCACGCCCTAAGCACGCAAGTCATGCAGACGCTCCTGCTGAACCAACCGGCCAAGCGTGACGACTTCCAACCTTCGCCTGGTTTTCCATTGCATGTCTGGCTGAAGCCAAATCCGTCGGGCCGTGCAATCCCGGCGAATCTGAAGCGATTTTAACCTATCACCACACCTGGCAACTCCGTGGCGGACACCGATGCTTCTGTCTAGGGTTCCAGCAACTGCATGCAGCGCCAATCCATCGTCAATCGCTCGCCCGGATCTACCCCGCCGCCATTCTGCTCCCTGCCGAGCGGCGGATCTCGACACCACGGCGGTGCAGCCGGAGCCCTGTCTATCTGATGCCCGATTCGACGAACGACGAAGCCGGAAAGAAGACTCAAGAGATCTACAGGCCGCATCTTGAGCGACTCGACTTCTGGAATCGCAGACAGCCACCTGCAGGCGGAGAAACTATCGGGTTTCGCAAGTGTTTAGTGCCTTTACCCCTGATCCAACCTGTGGAGAAGAGAATCACCGCCACTGAAGTCGATGAGCGTCATGGAGATCCTGCCGAAACGGCCTGGAGGGCGGAACCCTCCTGAGCAATGCATTGACGCCAGCGCTTGCATCACGCCCCTGACTCCGCCGCACAGACCTCAGCGCCGCCCCCATCACTCCCGCCCAGCTTGAGCGATGCATTCAACGATCTCCGGTGAGACCATCAGCGCCTGATCGTCCGGTTCTGGGCGAATCGCCCAGTCGCAGGGCAAATCGCGCTGGCCTGCTGCAGGCCTGCCAGACGAACGGCCGAAACGCTGGAAACGCTGGGATCGCCTGCCTGCACCTTTCCTCGCTGTTACCAGGCCATCGCTCCCCTGCTGTCTTCGTTCGAGCCGCGTTGTGGGTCGAGCTCTCACCGAGAGCCAGACCTCAGCGCAGCCCAGCCCTTCGAAAATCCGGTCGGTCTCAAAACAGGTGATCCCCACCATCTCCTTGTATCGCCATGACCAGCGCTGAATCTCAGCGCAGCCTGGACTATGCACGCAAAGCCAGCACGGGGCGGCCAATAGCAGGCGACCAGAGCGAGCAGCGCGCTCGCCAACGCCCGTCCCAGCGTCGGCTGCGCTGTTGACTAGGATCGAGCAGGAAGACTCAAGCAGCATGTCGACCTAGCCCATATACGTAGTATTTAGAGGGTCTGAGCTTCCGAAATGTATCGCTCTGCCAGCCACCTCCGCCCGACTCCTGTCTTCTGAGGTCTCACCATGACTCAACACCTTCAAGCGCTCCCGCAACCCTTGCAATCGCGTTCACCGACTGGGTACCAGCACCGAGAACCGCCCTCTATTGGGCTGCGTTCTGTGTGATATCCCACCCTGCTGTGCCACCATTCGTGGCGCCTTCATTCGGCGCCCCCCCGTTGAACGACTGGCCTCGCCGAGCCTGTTCCGTGGTCCTCTATTGCAACAAATCATCACCGCGCGGTGTTTCCCCCCAAGTAACCGATGCCGCACTACCCGATCTGGCCCCCTTCCAAGCCCTGAGAGTGGCATGACAACGCGCCCCTATCACGATCAACTCTCCACTTTATTGCATTTTCTCTGGATGGACAGGATGGAGCTCAACTACAGCGGCATCGCTCCTTGGATCCGCTGGGCCTACTCAGCCCCATGGCTGCTGCCACCGCCTGCTGTCTCGTCATTCGGTGGGCCAGGCTCCTTCTCCGATGACATGCCCTTGGGCATCTCCGGCACCTCAACTTCATGCTTGCTCCAGCGAGCACAAATCATGCATGCACCCTCACATGATGGAGTCACCGGTGTCTTGGCGGCCTATTTCCCGCCAGCACGCTCACTCATCACCATTCACTGTGCGATCCACCGAAAAAACGATCCCTCAACAACGTACAATTTCGACCAGAAAAAGACGTACAAACTCGTGCCCCCACGCTACTTGCCGTCATCTTCACAGTACGCCTCCTTCAACAACAGCCCCAGCTGCACTTCTTGCTGCCCCTGGCCGGTGGTGCATCTGGCCGGCCCTGCCGTCCAGCTTCTCGTTCAACCTCAACGGCCCAACTTCAACCACTCCGTGCTGATCACCAAGCGAGGTACAACACACGGCCATTGTCCAACCGTCCTGGCATCGAGGCGAGCACGAAGCCGCAACGTGCACAACTTCCGCTTATCTGGCCACCAAGCCCCAGCACCCCGTTGGCCCTGACGCACCAGCGATCGTTAGGACCTTGACCCCGCCAGTCGATCCCAGACTGGCGCCACCGCCTGCTCGCCCCCTCTCTTGCCTGGAGTCCAGCCCATACTTCCTTTCTCTTCGCGCTGCTTGCCGCCTTCTGCTAGCCTCACCCCCCACCCTTGGTGCTCCCAAACGAATCGGCCGCCACCCGCTCGCCGTCGAACCACTGACTGCCCCTGTCGATGATGAAGGCAGCTCATCGGAGCGCGTGACCTGCCCCACGCTTGAGGCAGCAGCGAGACCAAACGCTGCAAACGATTAAGGAGTCTCCAAACCGTAGCCCGGCGAATGGCATCGTAAGAGAACCTGCAGGCCCAGTCCACAAAAGTTCGTAATCCCGACCATGCCCCGCACGGCCCAGGACGCAGGCTCGATCTTCATCGCACCGCATCACCGACTTGGCACCGCTGCGCCGACATCACGGCGGAACTATTACCGCCGTTATCAAACGTGATCCCCACGCCGCCTCACGCAGCAAGCCAGCCCCTCCTCGTCAAAACAAACTACCCCGCCAAACCTTCATCAACGTGGGACTGCGCGCATGTACGCCGGTCATCCCCGACTCAACAGCCGTCGCGAACACAGAACTAACTGGCTGCTGGCTACGCCCCCTAGCAAGCTTTCCATCTGCAGCCATCTGGGATGCCCCCCATCAACCTCCATTGCTGCGCTCTCCATGGCGCACGCCCTGCGGTGCTCGTGCTGGATCCACGCCATGATCGTTTACACCGCTATGACGCCGCTGGGCGACTTCCCTTCACCCAGCACCACTGGATGAACCTCCACCGTCGATCGCTCGTTGCTGCTCCTGTGCCCTCCTGCCTACTACCTTGAGCGGCCGCCACGGCCTGCGGCATCCACCAATTCCGTCGGCCCTGGCCCTGCCCTGGCCAATCGCACGGGCAATTAGATCAGAGGACGGCCAGCAGTGAGCAGCTGACACCTCGCCTATTCCCGCAACCTGCTGGCCTGGCTGCTATCGCCCTCACTTGCTGTTCACTTGCCGCCAGCCTCAAACTGGGCGCTGGCCCCTGCTCGCCCTCGATGACCAATCCCTCCGTCAAAAAAAAAGGCGACCTCCTGGCGACATGGCCGCATCGCGTTTCTACGAGGCACGGACATCCTGAGCTTATCCATTCTGACATGGTGTGTTAAATCCTGCTGTCTATTTTATACACAACGAAGGAATCCTTGTCATGACCACTGAGAATTTTCTCAGGCTTCTTTAGCTAAATCACGTTCCCTTGATGCAGATTATGCCCGAGTACTGACGGATCAGGTTCACCGCAGGAGCCGAGATGAACTCTCCAAGTGATCGGTCCCAACTGGGCTGCCAGCTGTTCCCCAGCATTCGCGCCAGTACTGCACCTTAGATGGGAACATCCCCACGAGACCCATCCATACGATTCAGATCGGCAGATTATCTGGGTGCCAGTTCCGCTCCGGCTGAGTTTTCAGAAGCGTTAAGAAAAACCAGCGAGCTGCTGTGTGCTCGCCATGGCAAGGCGCCAGCGGGCCCGGTCGGTACCATCTTGTCAGGTAGAATCGGGACGGGCCCTGAAAGCCCGAAGGAAAAAACTCGCGGTGGCCAACCTGGGCGCTGTACGATCATCCCCAGCGTCTCACATGTTGCTGAATGACAACTGTCGTGACCTGGCCATCCTAGTGAAGTCCAAAAACCCAACCGCGCCAACTCGAACCAGCTCAGTTGGTCGAGAACAGTGAATGCTGTACCACAACCCAGTGGATCGCTCACCGACGCCCGTCGTGTCTTGAGCTCTAGTAGGCGGGAACGGCGGAAGCGCAAGACGCCCTCTTCTCTTCATTTAACGATGTCCAAGCCCACTGAGGTCTTGGCAAGCCATTCTCATGCGAGTCTGGTACCTCGCCATAACTTCTCCACCTCACCTCGGTCATGGGCGACCAACCTTCCACGCTGATACTTCCTCCGCCGTCTTGAAACCGCACTCTCGGCTCTACACGCAAACCAGGAAGCTTATAATAGAATTCCACTGCTACGACGACTGTTCGAACCAGAACCGGCGCAGAACAAAGCTGCCTCGGTGTGGCAGAACCCAATCACCTCTCAACGGCCTGCCCTTGTACCACACCTTCGACATTCTGAATTCGCCGGCCGATGAGTCGAACAACCTAAGCACCAACTGGTCACGCTTCGCATCTTGCTAATAGCCCACATTTCACTCCCGACAGTGTCGCAGAACGCGCTGACTATCCGCCTGCCCTGCCGCATCGCGACGATACGAACAGAATCACCACCCTGTCCGTCACACCTTATATACGCGACCTTGATGCATTCGATCTTAACACTCGAGTCTTGTGTAGTCTTCTGTCAATCTTTGTCAGGGAAATTGTTCTGCATCTCCCAATTCTCGACGATGATAACTGCTCTTCTCCCATGGCCTACTGATCGGCGGAGGTATGCCGGATACAACGTAGCTCCGCAATGCAACCACTTACCCCAGGCCGAAACAACAGCTCCGCCTGGCCACACTGCCACAGCGCATCCTAATCATGACCTAAGCCGGCTGAATGCGTCACCATCACGCGATCTTGCGCGCACTTCGCCATGTCCAGTCCATCGACACCTCTTTTTCACCTGATGATGCAGCGCGGCGATCAGTGAGCTTGCGTCACCATGGCTTCAAACGCGCGCTTGGGCACGAGGGCTCGTAGAAGCGACTCTCGTCGAAGCCGAGTCTTCGCCCGCGTTGCCGCATCGACTCTTTCGCGAAGCGAGATGAGCTCCCATCACCTCGCGTGGTCATGAGCGGTTGTGAAGCATTAAGGTTTTTATTTAGCTTCTCGAAACAAACCTGCTATGTACCAGATTCTTTAGCGCCACTTGAGCTCATCCTTTGAGTAGTTTTCCAGCACTCCGCGGCCACATTCTTATGCTTAAGCCACGCACTCGCGGAGTAAACTGATCGGCTGAGATCGAAATGTCGGGCCCCATTGGCATGCCGCTGCCTGAAACACGTCGATCACCCTGGCCGCGTGTCTATCGCCTGATCACCACTGGCGATGCGGCGTCATCGCTCAGGATCGGCGTGCGACTGTTTCTTGAGAGGCAGCCGGCAACGCCTGAAAAGAAAACTCACGTCTCGCTGATCCGGCGCTTCGTCGCTGCGAAGCATAGGGCGAAGCGCGGAGAGTTCGAGCCACCACCTGCAGCCACGCGTCTCCGTTCTCCTGAAAACAAGTGCTCCTGGCCTCGGAAGAGCTGACAGCCGCTCGGTGGAGTGCCGCTGTCAGGGCCGACCAGCAAACCCGCAGGAATCCGAAGGCAGCCGTGTTTTTCGAGAATCACGCGATCCCGCGGGTGTCAATGGGTCGCCTTTGCCGCCGCTTCTGGTAGTGCCAGTCCGCTTAGCGATCCGGAAACCGAAAATCCACCACCAGACCCGGGCTTCGCGAAGACGCGTTACCGCCGATGCCCGCATTCAGCCCGTGCGCCCTCATCGCCTTGTCGCATACATGTGTGCAGACAGGTCATCAACCCGTGAGCCACAGTCACGCACATCACATCTTGAATGGGAATCGTGGCCCTTGAAGCGTTGGCCACTCGGCGGCCTCACCTGCTGCGATGGCTTCATCGGCCTCATCGCCGCGGTCATCACCACCTATGAGGGTTTCATCGCCATCGTCCCACTGAATCCAAGCATTAGAGATCACGCAGATGCGCGGGCTCAGCAGACGGACCATCGCCTTGCCAATCCATCTCCTCCAGGGTTTTTCTCCACAGGGCCCACCCAGATCGGCCACCAGGGCGACCTGGGATCGCCAACCAAAGGCTTTCGAGCGCCCACTCGGTTTTCCAGCTTTCCCTTGCTGGTTGCTCTTCGCCTTCTGATTTCCTCGCTAAATCCCAATCAGACCCAGGGCAACGCGCGGCGTTCAGGAGAGGCTTGGAGATGGCGGGCTCTTCGTAGTAAGCATCGCACGTGGCCCGATCGGCCCACGGGCGGCGCTGAGGTCGAGATGTTGAGAGTAATCGCCGAAACAACGCAGCGTGGTTGCGTCCGGTCTGGCCTCGGACGGCGTTCGTGAAAAGCCGATAAAGGATGGCGTGGCAGGCAATCGCCGCAAGGTTGGCTGCGAAAGCCCGTTTAAAGTTCATCGCAAATTAGCTTTTCCTTCCTTTTTTCACGC
>Ga0163217_1109449_pt1 | contig 12555 bp, 22 predicted proteins | sample SynspAceP_FD_185933 | JGI IMG/M metagenome (GOLD analysis project Ga0163217, IMG submission 185933) | Saline lake microbial communities from Ace Lake in Antarctica - Synechococcus sp. Ace-P (PacBio error correction) | ecosystem: Environmental > Aquatic > Non-marine Saline and Alkaline > Saline ... | reverse complement strand
GAACGCCCTTTGCTTGCACACCATATTCTCATATTCCTTGCACTTATCTATCTAAGCGAGGTACGTGGTGATGGAACTTTTGGCGACTGTTTTGACTTCCTGCGTTCCTTCCCGTCCCTGCTCTCACCCTGGAGACATTGTGACGACACTCAAATCGATCAGCTACTTGCAACAGCGCTCGCAATGTTAGCCGGGGCTGCATCAGCGCAGTAACAGGCGACAAAAAATGATCCATGACGGATGGATATGCGGCAAGCGCAGACATGCGCACATCCACATGTTGAAGGCGTCGGGAAACGTGTGCATTGATCTCGAAAACGAAGATCGGTCTGGATCACGTCCGTGCCCTGCCTTCAGTGCCTGCAGATGAAGATGGCCTTTCAAGGTGCTCGACGGGTCGACTGTCGTCGGTTAAAAACCGGGCGATCGGGTCAGTTTAGCGCTGCATAAAGTCGAGACGGCCCCTATCCATTCGCTGAGATCTGCTTGACCAGCGCATCACGGAGATCAGTCGGGCCTCTGTGCGCGAGAGCTCGGGCCGGTTCATGCCGCACACTAGACCGGCTGCGGCCACGGCGGCTTCCGGGAGATACTCACACATTCAGACAAATGAAATCAGGGGCGTACAGTATGAATAGAACAGACGGAATCTGCTTCAATCAGGTGTGGCGCGGGACTGCGCTCGCGTATCCGCATCCTGCCGATTGCTGGGCTCGGAGCGCGAAGTGAAGCAATCTCGAATTCCGCACTTTTCAGGCAAGGACTTCGATCTTCGATCTCTTCATTCCCGGGACGGATTAATGGAAAGCCGGCAATGGCGACGGCATCAACGGCCTCAGTCCGGCGCCGCTGTCCGTTCAGGAGCGACATATCAGCTCAACGCACGAACATGCTCACGGAGGATACGTCTATTCACTGGGCACGATGCTTGTCCCATTCCAGATGGACGGTGTTCCCGCATGCCTTCCCGGCATCAAGCCGGAGAAACTTTAAGATACAAATGGAACCTCGCTCAAAACGTACCTATTGGGTTATCATTCACACTCCGGAACTTGAGGAGCGGTTCGGACATTACGGGCCTTTATCATGACACCGTAAGACGCTGACCCCGTCGCCTATGACCGTGAATACGTACTTGGTTCTCTCGACTGGAGTTATCGAGACCCGCACCGATTCTCTCCAAACTGAAAAGGCCAGCCCGACCCTACAATCTTCAAGCAGCGAACGGTCGCGATTTTCTTCGAAGACGTTTGAAAGGATTTTGTCAGACCCTTTCAGGATCGCGCCTGTGGAACAGATGGCGGAGGTCCCAGACGGACTGGGCCGACGTCACGGCGGCAACCTATACCTACCTGATCAAATGGCCGCGTCAACTCGACAACTGGGACGCTGATATTGTGCGCCGGCGAACGCATACGTTGCGCGAATTATCAACGGATTCGCCATGTCGATTTTCAACTTCAGAATACCGGTTTGGCGATGACTGTCGTTGCGTCTGACGGCTGAACGTGAAGCCGTGGAGACGGACGAGTTCCAGATTTCGGCGTAGCTGAGAACTACGATGTATCGTCGAACAAAAGAGGCGCGGGCCTTTGCGATGCTCGCAAGAATCGATCGACCGTCGGGCCAAGGTCGTCCTACGCTTGCGCGCGCGAAAGGGCATGCGCGCAGCCCCGCGGAATGCGCGAGCCGGTCTTGCTGACCATGAAGACAGTGGAATGGCGAGATTCACGGTCCATCCCCCCCCCCCCCCCCCCCCCCCTCTCTCACCTACCTCTGTCCCTTCCCGTGCCTTACATGCCTAACCCTTTAGCTTCCCACACTCCCTCCCTCCCCCCCCCCCCACGCCCCCCCCCCCCCCCCCCCCCTCCCCCGCCCCCTCCCCCCAATGCCACGCATGCAGAACTGGACTCTGGCCCGTGCCGGGATGGCATCATAGTATTATGCGGGATGACCACAGGCCCGATGGCCGGGGATGGAGGGATGGACACAGCGCGATGGCCGGGCATGGAGGGATGGACCACAGCGCTATGCCGGAACTGGAACATAGCGAATGTCCGGCATGGATCCATGGAACAAAGATGGCATCCGCGTTAGGGCGCTGTCCGGTTTGATGGTTGGAATTGCCATGAACCCGTCAACCGCCTTGATGAGCACGGAAGGGCTCGGGCAATGTCACACTCGCGTCTGCGTTATTCACAGCTTTCGCCAGCTTCGATCGCATCCGACCTTCGTGCACTGACGCGAACTTGGAGCTGCATCTGACCAGGCAACATGGAACGGGTACATGTGGTCATTTGACGGGTCACGATTTGCGCACCATCAAGGAGCCGATCAAATTCTACAAGGGGTGAGCGGCTGCGGCTGACACTGATCAATTGATACGATGATGCCTCATCCGATCCATCTGCAGGCAGGTCTTCGATGTCGTGAACGGGGAAACGATACAAGCCGCGCAAACACACGATCATTGTCAAACCAAGGTGAGAACTCCGGTCGACATCCCGCCGAGCACTGTCGGTCGACTGGGGGTTTTCATGCCACCTCTCTGACCACATGCAGCCGGCATGATGCAGGTCGTCTCGGTTCTGGACGAGCCAAATCCCTATGGAGCTTCAATTGCCGGACATGAATGAAAATGGACGGTATGACATTGGAGGAATGCCGAGGGAAGCAGGACATGCAAGATGGATCACTCCGATGAGTGCATGGACATTGCGCGATATGAACACCGGGGAGAACGAAACTATGCGTATCACGATCGTTTCTTCCATCGCCACCGGTCTGGCTATGTCGGTTTTGCAAATCTGGACTGCCTGCGCTCGCCAGCAGGAGGGCAATCAACAAGGAGTACAGGACCAAGCGAAAGAGCGCTCTGGTCGCAGGCAGATGCCTATTATGATGCTGAAGAGATGCTAGATCTCGCGAAGACGTTTTGGACCGAGGGCGTGCTCAGCCAACAATATACGTGCTGTTCAACCAGCTGGAAGCTCAGAGCGGCTTGACGGCCGCCGATGACTCTATTGGAATGGCCAAAGCTGGTTATGGCGGCGATAATTCAACAAGGATCTGGTTCAAGGACAGAAGGCCACAGTCGTCGTTGAACGATGGCGATGTTGAGGATGCCGAATTACAGGCCCTCTACTCCGGGCGATTGCACCATACTGGAACTCCAGGCAGGCGTTCGGCACGACTTCAAACCGGACAGTCTGATTAGCTGTCATGGCGTGCAAGGCCGGCTCCATACTTCTTGAAATAGATGTGTCTGCCTTCCTGAGCATGAGGGGAATGTATCGGCCCGAGCCGAGGATTTGAGTATGACTGCTTCTGGCGCAGCGCTTATCTCCAGCCCGTATTGAGGCAATCTCTCTCTACAACGACGTTCCGAGAGAATTTTGGGCGGCCTCAACAATTTAGATGCGGGTCTGCGCCTTCGTTTTACGGAGATCAAGACGCGAATTCGCGCCACATCGCGTTCGAATGGCAGGCAATTTTTCGGCGACACGAAAAAAATTGTCATTTCCAGCGACTGGCAGGCGAGACGGACAAAACCGTCTTGTTGTCGCTGGGTCGACTTGGGTTAGGAGACCAAAGGAACAGTTTCGCATCGAACCAATATGCCCCCATGTCTGGTTCACTTTGTGCATAGGGGCATGTGACGATACGGCAGTCGCCGCTACCGTGCGCGCCAGGGTGCCCCCGCGTGCGAGCGTGGGCGCCGATACCGCTTGCGCGCCGGCTTGCCGACTGGAGCTGGGCTGGGCGCGCGTGCGAGCATGCGCAAGCTGCAGCATGTTGCCGGGCGTTGTGCAGGGCCGACACACGGTGGACATTGACGCGCCGCGCAGTGCGCAATTGACGACCAGCGAAACGTGGGCCGCCGGTCAGGAGAAGCGCGAGTCAGTGTGGGGCGAGAGGGCGCGGGACCAACCGGGCAAAGGCGGCAGCCAACTGTGTGCAGGGCAGGTCCGGACGAGCCAGGGCCGCGCTGGGCGTGGGACGCGTTTTAACGGCGTGCCTCGGCCCTCGGGGTTGGTCGGCGGACGATGTCTACAGCTGATGGCCTGGCGCTTCGCGAAAACGTCTACCGACGGTAACGGTGACGGGTGCAGTGATCCACGATCAGGGGTGGTGCGGCCACGCAACAATGCCGTGTGTTTATGACTACGACAGTGTGCAGCTACGAATGGACAGCCAAGTGGGACTTCCAGGAAGAAGAAGTAGCAGGCTGCGTCCGCCTGGCCGGATGGCCGAGGCGATCGGGCACAGGACAATGTTCTTCACGGCCACCACGCGCGGGGCCCCCGCCGAGCTGAGGACGCGGGCGAAGTGAAATGGTGCTCAGTGCATGACACGGACGTCTCGCGGTGGCCGGCCGCACATCGCGCCGGATACATCACCAGCACACCTGGGCCCTGGTGGGGAGGTGACGGCGGTGTCCCACAGCGCGATCGCTCAAAGATCGAGAACAGCAAGACCAGGGTAAGCGGGGGACGGACCCAGCGGGTAGCGTGCTGAGCGGGCGTAGGGCCGGCAGTGGAGTTATTTCTTCGAACGGGCCCTGAAGTAGATGTTGCCGGTGGCACAGTGATGCCAGGTGCCTGAACACTCGGCCCTGATACGGCGGTTCTGTGTCGTATCGCGGTTTGGTACGAAGGACCGCAGGGGCCATCCGTCGCCGCACAGGGCACGGGGGATGACTCGCTTCAGCCGGACAAGCCACCCGCACCGACGAGGCATATATATCGAGCCACCATTGTGCACAACGAGGAAACAGTGGGTGTCCCGGACATTTCTGGGCTGAGCCACCGTGTCGGCCACGGAAAGCACCATATGATCCAGTGGTGCGTGCTGTGCGCCAGTGCACCGTCGAGCATGTGCACACTGATGTTCTCGAAGGACGCAGTCAGATGCGCAAGCCGTCACAAAGTCCGATGAAGCCGGAGTCGGCACGCTTTGTAAAGGTGGGTTCGGGGGGCTGGCTAGGTGCGCGCGCGAAACGCGGGTGGGGGGCGGGCCAAAGGGACAGAGACGCCCGACGCGCGCCAGAGCGAGGCCATGTGCCAATTGGAGGATGGATGGCGAATCAGCAGGGCTGCTTGGCTCTGCTGCTTCTCGCGCCGGGACATAGTCTCCGGGCCAATTCGTTCGGGCATTAAGCAGAGCAGTGGTGCGACACACGGCGAGGGGCTCCCGTGCGAACCGACCGGGGCGGAGGCAGGTCGGCGGCGTCCTCCAGTGACCCGAGCCGGGGTCGCGACGAAGCGCTGGCATTGCAAGCCTGCTGGGCAGGCGCAGCGCGGAGTGCAAAGGGGGGACGGCGGCCCCGGAGAGCGCCCCAGTGGATGTGCTCACGATATCAGCGAAAGGGTATCTCTGTCAGGTCGCAGAGTTAGCGGCCGTGGGCGGAGACCCGTGCGTCCTAGGTTCGTGGCGCACGTGCCCGGGTGGAGAAGACCGCCACCGGGCAAGGCTGAGAGCGGCCATGGTGCCGCCGCTGGGAAACTTTAAGCCGCCCGACGTATACGAGCGAAGGGATAGGGAAGACAGCGGGCCGGAGGCGCATGGCTGGAGAACCGAGCAGGAAAGGTGCGGGCTGGGACAGGCAAAGGCACCCCGGCGCAATCCCCAGGAGTGCGCGCGGGAGGGGCGTGGGCGCGTGGGTCAGTGGGGGGCGTGGGGCGGATGGGTGACGCACAGAGCGGCGAAAAAGTGACCGGCGCAGGCACATGGAGCCCAGCAGGTGATACGGGCGCGGGATGGGCGGCGCCCGGGGCACGGTTTCGCGAGCGAGGATAAACCGCGCCAAAAGGGTAAAGCTTGGAGGGAGCCCCGGCATGGGCGCCCCCCTTGGGTAAGGCAAAAAAAGTGGGGCGAACCCCCAAAAAAGTTCATTCGCGAGCTTCGGGCCAAAAGCGACGCCAACGGCGCAGTCGAGGGTGTACACGGGTCAGGGCGTGCAGAAACGATGCGGACAAGACGGTGCGCGGGGTCGTCCGGTCTGTCGATGAGGAGCGGTGCGTGTGCAGCGCGTTGGAGAGAGAGTGTGGCAAGGCAGACCAGGCGCCGCCAACGGGGCCAGAAGTGCGCAGGACGGGGCCGTGGCTTCGGCGATGAGAGTGCGCGCCGGGCAAGACCGCGGGGGGAAATGGCCGACGCGCGGACCAGCCCGGCGGCAGGGCGCGGCGCGTTGCCGGCGCGGGCACCAAGCCGTGCTCGTGGCGTGGTTTACATGGTCGGTTGGGTGGCAGATGGCTGTTGACGGGCCGCCAAAGCAAAGCTGCGGAAGGCGCAAGGGCGGGCGCCCGCCAAGGCGCAGGAGCGCGCCAGCGCGTGAGGCGCGGACTGGCCGGCGGGGCGCAGAACCAAGCGCAGTGGCACGCGGCGGACGACGGCCAATGGGGCGACGGGACACGAAAGGCGGCCCTTGATGCTTTGGGCGGGAGGGCGCCAGGGCATGACCCCAGCTTGGAAACGTGATGCCAGTCAAGACCCGGTCGGCGTGCAGGCCATGACGCGCGCAAATCAAGGAGAGCGCCATGGTAGCCGCGTCAGCGCGGGAGCCCCAAACCGGCGTGCCGTCGCTCGTGCGCGCCGCCGCGGGAAAAGGGGAGACCGGGTTGGAGCGAAGTCGCTGTTGGTGGCACAGGCACGCGTGGGGTCGGGCCAGCTGCCAGTCGGACGGCCGAGAGGACGCGCCGGACGAACCGGGGCGGAACAAGCGGGAGCAGACCGCTGCCAACGGTAGGCAGGCCCTCGGTGCAAGAGGGCACCAGATGATGGGGTGGGTGCTGGTCCCTGTGGCGTGTGGGCTGCCTGTACAGACCTGGCGCACCGTGCGGGCGACGTCAAAATCGCCCGCGGTATGGGCGTGATACGGACGCGCGGATCGTGCAACAGGCGGGAGACCGGAAGTACACGGGGCCAAGAGCGTGCCCGCAAGCCGCATGCGGGGAACGGGCTGGCGATTTGCCAGCGGGTCAGCACTGCGGCAAACGCATGTGATGGGGCAGGACCGGCTCAAACATCCGGCCACCAATTACCGGCGGAAAGAGGGGCGGCACCCGGCCCGGGCTATTGACGCGGAGGTCCGACCGAAGGCAGCGGCGAGGAGCAACCGTGATGCGGCGCTGGCAGGGCTGGTGTGCAGCAGTCCAAGGGCGGACAGGAAGAGCGGCCGCGAAACGTAGTTGCGGCGCAGGCCTGCACGCCCCGGGTTCACCGGCACACCATGGTCGCGGCGGCGCAGGACGGCGACGGCCAAGTTGCGGTGGCGGTCCGTCACACGCTGGTGAGTGCCGGCTTGGCACGCCGCGGCGCATTGCGAGCATCGGGTGTACGCGCCCAGGGGCAGCGGATACGAAGGGCGGCCAATTGAGCCAGCCACGTAGCCGCGCATGCAGCGAACCAGGGCAAAAGGACAAATACGGAGTTGAAATACCCCGTAGAGGTGAGAGGTGAGAAAGCGTATTGCAGGCCCAAGGCGCCCGCGCCAGGCCGTCAAGGTGGAAGCGGCCCAAGCAAAGAAGGGGTCACAAGGCGCCGTCATCCGACCGGGACAGGCCGTGGCAAGTTTGTTGCTCGCCCTTGACAGGTACAAGCTGTATCGGGTTGGGGCGCACCGCGACGCGAGGTGCAGATGCACTCGCCGCAAGGGAGCAGGTGCTGGCCGGGAGGACAAAAGTGTCAGCGTGCCGCGACGGTCGCGCGGGGCGTGCGAGGCCGAGCTCTAGAGGGGAGATCGCGGCGTGGCTCGGGCCACGCTTACCGGCGTGCAATGGCAACGGGCCGAGCGCGCAAGGGTCAATGGCGCGCTGAGGAGCAGCCCGCGAGTTGAGGCCGGCGCGGGATTCAAGGGAACGCGACGCACACGAAACACGGCAACCACACCCGGAGGGGCGGACAGGACAGATACGTGAAGTCACAAGAACCACACGGCGGGACAGCAGGAACAGTGCAGCAGTCACGGCGCGGGCCAGAGGGCGGTCACGCCGGAGGCGACCACGTGGAGTGCGGGCCGACGCGAAAATTTACAAGCGGGCCCGCCGCGGGAGGCCACGGCACAGGCTACACGTGCCCCATTGCATCCCAACGTGTGTCGCGATGTGTACGCAATGTGCCGGGCTGGCCAAGAGGCGGCAGTCGCGTCGAATCGTTGAAAGGTCAGCGTGGCGGGGAGGAGGACACATCTCGGAACGACGATAATGTTACATCGTCTGTTGGTCGAGAGACGCAAGGCTGTGCACCGTACCGCGGTGGCCTCAGTGGACGCTAGGTGGGCGACGCAGCCCGTGGTCCAAGCGCTGCTGAAGTGGGGTCAGCCGGCTGGTCCCATAGGGGCGCATGCTGGCAATGGCCGTGGTCGTGTGCGTGTCTCTGCTGGCGGATGGGCCCTCGTGCACAACGCGGGCGCTCTTCGCGCGACCCCCGCCGGACGATGTGGATGACACGCAACAGTGCTCACACGCATGGCGCGCGCGGCTGGGCGTGCCGCATGCGTTGTGGTCGTGTCGGGGCGACGGCCGGTTGCGGGGCAGCGTGCCGCATGACGTGCCGTGAACGAAGTCTCGGAGTCGAAGGGCGGCAGGTGTGTATAAGCTCAGCTGCGGCGGGAGCACGACGCGGGGTGTGCTGCTGTCGGGGCAAAGGGGCGGGAGCTCGGCGGGCCTCACGCAGGGCAACAGTCAGCAGCGATCGTGCGAGCTGCGGGAACGCACGCCGCCAACGGCAAGAGGAGTCAGGCTGAAGGGCCAGACGAGGACAGCCTGAGTTGGAGGACATGCAGGCCGGCGAACCGGCGCGGTCGCCGCGAGAAGGCCGGGCGATGGCGAGGGGGGAAGGGTTTCTGGGCGAAGGGCTGACGAGGGCCTATGAGGACGGTGCGAACCCAGTTGCGGTTCGAGAAAAGCACGCTTAGAGCCGAGACCGGTTCACCGGCACGTCGCCAATTTGGCACGTGGGAAGGCACGGGCTTACGCTGTTGAATGAAGGCAGGCGACCCGCGGCGCGAGGAGACCGATGCACTCGCAGAGAGAGTTTTGCGCGTAGGGGCGGGGAAGCGCACCAGCACGTGTTTGCACGAGGCCAGAAAGTCGCGCCGACACTTGGTGTGCGGGCCTTTGGGTCCGGGGCGTGTGCTGCACCTCGTCCGCGAGGTGCATCTGTTCAGTCAGCGTGGGGCGGGGGGTCGGCCACATCTGCGCCGGCCAGTGCAGTTCGCCGATGCTTCTAAGGCCTCCGGTTCGCTGTTGGCGTCAGTAGTCGCATGTGCCGCGCGGAGGGCGGGGCCAGACGCCCAGGTCAAAGTTCATGTGGGTCGCCTCACCGAAAGCGCGCGCTGAGGCGGGCCAGGGATGCAGAAGGCTGTGATAGCGCGCGATGTACGCGTGGGAAAAGGCTCACGATGATCAATGGCGGCGACGTATTAAAACGGGCTACGCGCCACGAGGCAAGACCCAAGTCGGGACTAGGGCGAGCAGCCGAAGGGCTCGCGAAGCGGACTGACCGCTTCTTGAGTTGCGCTCCCCGCGATGTGAACCGTTGTCAGTGAGTACCCGCGGCCCTCAGCGCTAGCGTTCTCATAGGGCGCACGAAGAACGCGAGCCAGGTGAGACGCGTGCCCGCGGCAGAACGTGCGATTAAGTCTCCGGTCACCGTGCGAAGGCGCGCAAGGGCGCGCAGAGGGCAACTTGCGCGCGCGATCGGCAATGCGATAGAGATGCGTCGGGTGTCGGCGCCAGGGACGACGCGCGGACAAGCCCAGCGCCGATAGTCGTGAGCGCCGCGAAGGCCAGACCGGAGAGACTGGTGGGTGCGCGCTGCCAGGGTCAACACCGAGCGGCGTGAAGCGGGTGGCCGATCGCGATCAGGCGAAACGCCGGACCATTTGGCAGCCTTCACCAAGGGTGCATGAAATGCGGCAGTGCGACCGGCGACCCAGTCAGCGACAGCCGAGCGGGTGGCGCGCAGGATGGCAGGGAGGATGTGGCAGGCAGAATGTGCCACCAGAGGACAAGAAACCGATGCTCAGTACGCACGTCGTTCCAGAGGCCCAGGAGCGCGGTGTGCCTTATTGGGACGGCGACTTTCGAGCAGGCACGCCCCTGCCGGGCACAGGCGTTGAGCCGGGATTTGTCGCGATGGAACGGGTGTACGGAAAGGGCGCAGAGGGAAAAGCCGCCAGTGGGACCTCGTGTCGTCAAAGCGAGCGGCGCGGGCGGGGCGCGCTGCCAACGCCCGCAGTTCCCGCCGACATGAGGGGCTTTAGCGCCAGAAGCGGGGCTTGTGCGGTGTTGTTAGAAAACGCCGCGTGAGTGCCTGGGGGCCGGCTGGGCCGCGGCGTGCCATCAGTGCCGTCGGCTCGGCCGGCCCTCAGTCCGTATGGACGCTCACGCCGCGCGCAAGGAGCCGGAGGCGGGCGCCAGGCAGCGTTCAAATGAGCGCGGGGTGCGAGCGAGGAAAACGTAAAGGATTTTTTCTTGGCAGGCACGCTTCATGGCACGAAAGGGTAGGTGGGAGCTTCGTGGCTGCACCTTGGAGCGCTGTCGCCCGCTCTGAGCGTAGGTGGGCCGTGTAAGGAGCGAGAACTGCCGGCCCCAGCAAAGGACGAGTGCCATGACCTGGCACTTCAAGACTGCCGTGGGTCGGGTGGGTTTTCAACGCCGGGGACAAGTACTTGCGCCAGCGCGCGGCCCTGACGGCGCGTCACAAGCCGAACGCGGGAACTGTCTGGCCCAGTGCGGGCCGCTGGCGGTGGCGTTCCCGACCAACGGCAGACGGCCACAGCCGAGAGTGGAGGGGTAGACATTGCGCTAAGGCCATTGTCCCGCCGCAGACAGTCCGCAAGGAGCGGCGGAAGAACGGCCCCGCCGGAGCGCGGACAGCGGCCGTGGGCGGCAGGCGAGGGGCAGCGCCGGGAGTGGAAAACAAAGCACCGTGATGCAGAGGCAGCCGGGTCGCTAGGGGAGCGCTACGAAGCCGGATGCCAGTGGGATGGGGCCGGGGCCCAGCCGAGCAGGCAGCGACCAAGATTACGTGTCACGAAACCTGTTAAGAAAGGCACTCAAGCCGCGCTGGCACTGTGCGCGATGGGCACAGGCGGGATGGATGGGCGCTGGTAGCGTGCCCGGCACCCGCCAGGTGTGCGCAGGGTCCGTTCCCGGCGGCCCGCCTGGCGTGCGTGATGGCAAGCTGTGCACCATGCAGTCGGAGTGTGGCACCGTCACCTGACACCTTTTTGAGATTCAAGATGGACGAACAAAGATATTGACCTTGGCACGGCATGCGAGGACCACCATGCGCTCTCTCGAGAGCCGGCAGACGGCGTACTGGGCAACCACGAGGGCCGCTCCGCACCGCAGATCCGGAGACCAATGGTCCAGTGAGAGCAAGTGGAAAGCCTGCGTCGCGACGTTTACCGTGTGGGGCCTACCATTGAGCACGTACGTGCGAGCGCGAAGGACAGGCTTGGTGTCGGGGTCCTGGGTGCTGGCTGCCTGGGAAGCACAACGAGCCTCGGGCAATTCAAGAGGAAGCGGCGGGCGGGTCCAAAGGTTGCGAGGGTCCGGGCGTCAAAGTCGGCGGAGTACTGGGCGTGTGCTTGCGCAGCGCTTCTGGGCGGCAGGCCGCTCCTGCACGAGGCTGCGGCATCGGCGACACGATTTCCCGCGCTTCAGGACCGGACCCCTGCCCTCTTCGTGCCGTGGCTCGCACGCGAGCGTTGCGCGTTATAAGTGGACGTGCACGACGATTCCACGAAGAGTTGCTAGAGCGACCGATTTGTGGCCACAAAACCACCAACAAGAAGTGCGGGCCGGGCGATGCATGGGGGTCACGGGCTCAGCTGGGTGCGCGTCGGGGAGAGGGCGTGTTGGCGCTCGGCGCGGCACGGGCGCGGACGACGGGAAGCAGATGGGGGCTTAGCCCAAGGAGCGGTATCAGGGCCGGAAGCCGGCGCCCGGCCTGGGGGCGATGTGGGCGGGCGGGCACGGTATCAGCGCGATTCAGAGCCACGGCGTGCCGGAGGCGGGCCAGCGGGGGCGCCGGCGTCACGCAGGCCGCCAGGCTGACGAAGAGGAAGTCCTGATCCTGCACAGCATGGGCTGGCCCGCGCGCATCCAACGCATTGGCGTGTGGGCGTCGAGCCGGTCGTCCCGGCGGCTGGCGGCTGGCCATCTTGGCATGCGCTCATCGCCATCGACGAGTGTCTGCGTAGTATGACAGCACCATACGGCGCTGCTTGGACGTCAAGGAACGTGCCCGCGTCCTGGCCTGGGCAGCCCCACGTCACTAACCGCTCGATCCCCACAAGCCATCTATCCGAAACGTACGCACCCCAGCTCCCTCGGGGGGCATCGCCCGAAGCCTCACCACCGCGCAAGACGCCACATGGCACGTCACATCGTGACGCCAGATACAACTACCCCCACGCCCAGAATTCTAGGGACCTCCCACCCCACGCAACCCTGATGCAAAGGATCACCGACACCGCACGAACGAAGTCCAGCAGAAACACTCGTAGAGACAAAAGAATCAGAACGTCCGGGCTCAACCGCA
>Ga0163217_1074889_pt1 | contig 12555 bp, 13 predicted proteins | sample SynspAceP_FD_185933 | JGI IMG/M metagenome (GOLD analysis project Ga0163217, IMG submission 185933) | Saline lake microbial communities from Ace Lake in Antarctica - Synechococcus sp. Ace-P (PacBio error correction) | ecosystem: Environmental > Aquatic > Non-marine Saline and Alkaline > Saline ... | reverse complement strand
CGACAACTATATTAGGTCATTGGTGAATACTGGTGATTTGATTCCCGTGATAGGAGCGGCTTGCAGAAGCCAAAAAGTTAGAATTATCAGTCACCCATATGCCCATCCAATTGTGCCCTTGTTTGCTGGATATTAATAGCCACTCTGGAAGCGAGCCGGAGCTTTGCTACCACAAATTCGGCATTTATCCCCTGTTGGTTGAAAGAGGCGTACTGATTGGCCACATGGAAAAAGGGTTAGCCGTTTTTTGGATCCTTTTTTGGCTTTCGGCCCGATAAGGCTGCTGGCCATCTGAAGGCGCCGGATCAAAAGCCGACAATTGGAGTCCAATTGCCAAAACACGGGCTTTGTAGTTGGACGGCCCAGCGGCGAAAAGTTGGTTTAAAAACAGCTCAGTAAAAGTGATTATCTGACAGCAATATTCATAGAACCCTATCAGCTGAGGGCATGGCGGCAGCATGTTTTTCCGGAGATGATGGTCTATCGGATTTAATGGCATTTACTTACACCAATGGACGCTGAAGACGCTGTTAATGATTTTAATTCATCATTTGGCGAAGCCAACATAAAACTAATACAGATGATGATCCGGATCGGTGTTTATCGGAGTTTTGGATGGCCGAAATGCCTGGGAAACATATTCTATAAACGGATTTATTTTCTGCAGAGGTCTATAATAAACAGCTTTCTCAACATCCAGAAATTGAGTTGACTACCTTTACTGGAGTGTCTGATAAGGTAAAATCGTGCTGTTATTACGCCGAAATGTAGCGGGCAGTTGGGTTTATGTACGTTCTCAACCGGAATTGGACGTTGATAAAAAACCCGTGCCTGGATTACTCAGCCCACCCAAAGCAGTTTACGAACAAAAAAATTGCTAGAAGTAGCAATTGATGATGAGATGCAACAAGCTATCGATAAAACAGGCTCTCCATTTTGAAGGATCTGACTGTTCCCTGTGGTTGGATGATTATAACGCTGCTGACAGTGTCATGAATTTTGAGCGTCTGTTCCGGTTGCATTTATCGAATCTTTATCAAGATGCTGGGAGAAAGAAGTTGCCACCAAATATTGTCTACTTGTGTCTTCTGAGAGCAGGGAAGCCGGCAAGGGTCACCAATGCGCCGTGGTGGTTAAACTAATGAAAACAGCTTCATATCTTTGACCAGCGCAGGACAGGGTGTATTTACTGCACATTACCAGCTTACCAAACCGGTAACTTAGGTGCGTTGATGCTTATCGCTTTGTGGACTTCCTTGCAGCAACTGGAGTAGTTTAACTGTCTGGCAGATGTTTGCCGCCTAGGACCAACAAGAAAATCAGTGGATGATGGTTCCCCATTACCAATTGCTTATCGGCTCATGCCGCGTAATAACAAATTGTTATTGTTAAAGCCTTATTATTAAAGCCCAACACCCTGGGTGCAAAGCGAAGGGACCTGGCGGGAAAAAAAAGCTACACAATCGTGGCAAAAATGCTTAATAAGCCAAATTCATACTGAACGCTAATGAGGCTGACTGGGACGCCCTTTTGATAGTGGTTTTTCTGTCAGCAAACAGGCATTTTGGCTGGAGATTATCCATTTCTTTATCGAGAAAACGAAATCTGAATCCATGCGCTTCCATAGGTTTGGACTGCCAGTTGAGTTTCGTGATCGTAGTCCAGGACACTCTTAAAACTCTCTAGCGATACAGCGGTTTCAGAATCGCTCGAACATACGTCGTTTTGATACAGTTTCTCTTTTTTCGATGCAATGGCATAATTTAAAAACCTATGCCGAGATCAACAGTCACGTTAAATTATTTGTGATTTGCCCATTTTGTTTCTCATGACATCCTGATGTCTGGGCTTGCGCCGGAATTATTTACATTAGAATGAGATATGGTCCAGGCCACAAAAGGTAACCGGCGTTCCGCCGGATGTAATTTTTTCTGCTACAGGACAGCGTGGGGTAATCCGCTTTATGATTGGCAAGCGCATATATGAGATTTCGATTGGTTGGGTAAAACGCTTATTCAACGCAAACTAGAAACTGTTTGATTTAATCCGTATTGATCATTTTAGAGGCTTTGAAACGGTTGGGAGATCCCCGCCACCTTATGTGAAACTTGCATTTGAGGGAGACTGGGTAAAGCGCCTGGTGAGGCATATTTCAAAAAGCTGCTATCTGTTTTGGAGAGCTTCCATGGTTGCAGAGGACTTGGGGATCATTACTGATGAAGTAACGGCTTTCAAGTGAACAACAATTGCTATGCCGGTATGAAGATTCTCAGTTTTGCCTTTGGTGGTGATGCAGACAATCCTATCTACCACCAGCAACATTGCAATGATAGTGATTAAACTTATACAGGTACTACACGACAATAACCACCAGCTGGGCTGCTATCCAGGAAATTGAAAGATAGTACTCGACAGCATTTGCATCCAATATATCGGACCGAGTGATGAAGCAATGCCATGTTTACTGATCGATGCTTTAAAAATCTGTTTCTCAGCTGCCGTTATCCCGTTGCCCAGGATTTACTTTGAGTTGTGTGGTGTGAGCAGCATCGTAGAATGTTCCCGTCAACTCTGTGAGGGCAATTGGAAATGGCAGTTTGAATGGGGTTAGGTTCCAAGAAAAGATTGTGCGGAACAATTCTAATACAACTGAATCAAACTTATGGGACGCCATCATTCATGAATAATTCAATGACTATTATTTTAGTGAGGCATCACGTTTGGCTGGGAAGAACAGGTGGCGCAGGCCTTTAACACTATTGGGAACACTGAGCCATGCCCAAAAGAATAGTTTGGGGGGATATGTCTTTGTTGAGTTTGCCTTCTGAGGGCCAACAATTTGGCCGTTGCGAATGTGTGTAGCTGTTGATCGATCAGTCAAGTCGGCCTCAGTGTGATTATGCCAATTACTGGTGAAATATCCGCTATTAACAGCAATTGGTGGATATGCCTGTGAATTGATTAATCAAGCCCTTCAATAAACGGTGCGCGCTTGCGTTTTCGTTCTGAGATACCAATGACGAAATCCGCGGCGCCAGAGTTAATGTCAGCTGCTGATTATGGATTGCCTTTTTAGACCAGTAAACCACCTAAGATACCTCGGGGCTGCGCGCCGCCCAGTAACATAACGTAAAATCAAGCGCATTACGCTGTTAGTTTGCTCGGCGAAGCCATGCAAAAATTTGGCAACGGCCTCAAACCCATTGAGGATCTAAAGCCGATTTGTGCGGGTTAGTTGTTACTTCAATTTGCCTAGGCATCTTAATTGTTGCATTAAAAAGCCGTGTTTTTGCCTCCACCACCACAAGACATAGGACTTTTTCTGTTTGACGGGCCGTATTGATGTAATAGCATCCGGTAAGCGTCGTATACAGTAAATAGCCAGTAGAGTCGCCTGTATATCTGAGCATCAGATTCACAGTTCGCCAGCATTAAAACTGTTGTGTTCACACCAGTTTGATTGAACCCAATTCACAACCCGTGCCTTTTGGGCGATTTTCGGCCTAAAAAGGTAGGAAGTCTGACTTTAATTGCGATCAGCTAAAAGTTGATTAAATTGACCACCTTCTATCCGCCCATCTTCCACCATTATCAAACGGGAGCTGATGATGTTTGTGAATCCAGTATTCCATCATGCGTTTACCTGGTCCGAGTATCAAATCCTTGTATCTGCTATGGACAGATCCGCTGCCAATATACTGATATTGCTGATACCGCCAATATTCACAATAATCCGATCTTTCGCTATCTGAAACGAAACATAGCAGCATGGACAAGCTGAAGCTAATGGGCACCTTCGACCTCCCATTGACGGATATCTCTTTGGCGAAAATCGCAAACCGTTCGTAATGACCCGTTTTTCGGCAATAAGCGTTGCCAGTTACCGATTGCATGCTAAAGGAGGTAAGTTGAAATCAGGAGATATGAAAAACTGTTTGACCATGACAGCCGATGCCATCAATTTTGAACCGCAGGCTGCTGAGGATTTCAAAAACAGGCCAGAAATAAGCCTCTGCATAGGCATCGCCAAGCGAATATCTAATTGCACCCAGTGACAGACTGCTGACAGCTCTGAGAGCGAATCAAAGCTTTCAACGCTTTTCAAATCAACAGAAAATTCTGCTGTGTGATGAGCAATAAATGAGCTTATCGTGGCGACGTTTCAATTAATGCCAACATCAATTGGCATCAAGACGTTGGCCTTGAACATCACGCCGATGTAAAAGCCCATTTCGTATTAAATTAATCTGGCGTAATGCCAAAGTTGCGACTTGTAATGACTAAACTGGCAAGTAATGTTGGGTAAGCGACTTGAATTCTGCCCAATATTGACTTGGAATAGGTTCGCTTTAGGGTTTAAAGCAAACAGTAATGGGTTTTTTATGAAACACCTCTAGCACCGAAACTCATATATGGCAAATGTGACAAAAAAAAAGAGATCAGTTGCCAGAACCCCACTTGCTACCGATAATAGCCAATGATTTCGCCTTGACGTACACGTTGAACGACATATGGTGTTGGGTTTTTTGAATGCCTTCTGTATTTCGAACCATGTGGCGCAAACAGCGTTGTGATCGACCACCATTGTGACAGGATAACGGTACGGCCCATAGCCGCCTTTGTTCCAACAAAAGTTTACCTTTTCCATCCCACCAGTTGCCAAGATTGGTGTTTCCATGTTTACGGCCATGCATAGTCATACGCCACGATGCGGTGACGATTAGTTTTAATACGATGTTTGCGATTGGGGTAAAGGCCTGAAAGCTGATACGTTGATATGATGGGACAGGGGTCCGGTGTAAATCCTTACGCCATACTGTCGCACTGGTGTTGTAGAAAACGACTTGCCCACTATATTATCGGTGAAAACTTGATAGCTCGGAAGGGTTTTGCCACGATGGTAAATTCTGCTGCCAGAATTTCACCGTCAGCCAATTTTTCACCATCTAAGAAAATTTTCGTTATAAATAACTTTGAAGCTGTCGCCCTGGCGTAAATCCAATGCAAAATCTTACCATCCCAACCGAAAATATAGCCATTCCATAATCAATTTATCTGACATGCCTGCTTTTTGCCAATCAAACAAATAACCGAATTTTGAATTTCGCCTTTGCAAAACCCAGTTGCGCTGTTATCGAGGTTACGTTCAATAACCTCGGTTTCAAACCGTTTTCAATAGACGTTAGCAAAAAAACAAAACGTTTTCATTGGTTAGTTGATAATTTAGTGTGTTAAAACCAACTTATTGTCACTGTCGAAACGGTTCCAAACGAATATTTGACCTGGTCGTGAGATAAGAAGCGCCTTGGCATCGTCACCAGCTGTTTGAGCAAACGTTAATAAAACAGTCACGTGCACTTAAAAGCCGGTCTTGGAAAGATTTAAAGAAAGGTTATCACCCGATTTACTTCGATTTCTTCCAGCTTAGTTCGTTGAATGAGTGTGGCATCGATTTCGTCTTTTGGGGCAAAAAAGCATCGTTGATGTATGGGACAGTTCCTGTTCAACTCAGGGTATGCTGTATTTAGATGTAAAACGTTCCACTTCAGTGGATTCCATTCGATGATGATACTGGGCTGAGCAGCCTGCACTCTTTCATTACTGGCTGAATCAAAGTGGTTGGGATTGTGTTTTGAATCGGCTGCGAAGGCAAAGATTAAATGGATTTGATTTGAAGATGTTGTATTTTCACCTTCTCTGCAGCATGTTAGTAGCGTGACTGATTGAGTTTGATTTGTTGTGTGGGCTGGGTTCACTGTGTCGCAATGCCACATGCCTTTATAAAAAAATGCCAGTCAGAGCTTAACAAAAGACAAGATTGCAATATGCCTGTTTTTTTATGGGGAACAGCGATTCGCGGATTTGAATTAACCGTTTGATTGCGTTTGTGCTCAGAAGTCTGTTACGTTTCTTCATGGGCGTTCCCGTTTATAGTAAATTTCGTGCAATTCTCTCAGCATTTACACAGATTGAAACCCTTCAGGACAAGAGATTCTTGTGTTATATTGCCCGCCAATTTTTATTAGGTGCGGAGAACGCTGATTTGAAAAACGTTCCAAGAACCGTTTGTTCAGAAATTTCGTTCGTGGGGGCAGAAGATAATTTCTGGTGAGAAAAGAAATTAAGTTCGAAAAGCTTTGAAAAGTTGGCAAGGCCACGTGTCGTATTAAAGCTGGTTGACCCCACAGCGCCAGACCTGTCATCTGTGGTCACACAGGACTACTTGCAATAAGGGACGTCCAGTGTCAGGAAGTGGGACATTGAAAGCTAGGTGGTGTGGAGCGGGCATGGTACCGGAAGAATGTGAACCCAACTGGGGCCAAAAATTGGGACGCGTTCAAGCCATGTAACGCCTGAGCCAATGCAAAACTTGCAATGCGGAAAACGTGAGCAACAACAAGGAGGTAAAGTCCTGGAGCCAACACTATCTCAAGTGGTCGTCAAGCACCACTGGATGAAGGCGTGGGCCTGCGGCCGAGGGGGAGTCGGCGGGCGTGTGTGCTCAACCCAGACGTGGGCGACGCGCATGTGGAACGGGATGACGGCACAAGCGCGATACGACTGGGCAAGCGATGGCCCCAGTCAGGAAGGGTGGGTAAGCCGAAGCAAGAGAGTGACTCGGGTGGGTAGACGCTGGGTGGAGGGGAAGAGGGGGAACGGATCAGAAATAACTAGTAATGGGCCGTGAGGACAAAAAGGCGTACGGGAAAGTCACCAACAAAGGGGACGGACAAGGCCACTGGTGGGGTGTGGATGGGCGTGCAGGAAAATGGTCGAAATCGGGCAAACTATAGGAGGAGAGATGAGCCGGAAAGAATAGCAAACTGAGTCCAATCGGACCAATGTGAGGGCTAGATGAGGAGTAAAGCCTAGAGCAGGGCGAGGAAACAATCAGACAATGACGGAAGCCGAGATCAAAAATAGGCTGCAGAAAGTGTGGAGGCGCGGCAGTGGGTAACTGCGACCGCACGGTCCACGCCTCACACTCGCCGTGCGGTTTGTAGGGAATCAGCTGGTAATTTTTTGAGTAAGGATACTAACGAAAGGCTTTGACCCTACCTCAACGCCTGAATTACATGATGGTATCCCAAATTTGACAAAGCCTAATTATGGATGCATCAAGTTCTACATAACTTAACAGAAAACTCAGATAGAAACTCCAACTCTAGAGACCGAGTTCGGCGGTAGAAAAAGTAGGCGTGCTCAAGCAAGTGCCACTTTTACGTGTTCGTGAGTAGAACTTTCATCGCTTCTGTTTTAGTAGAATTGGGAATTCCTGTTACCACAGGAGCGCAGATGCCCGATTCTCTATAAATGAAAGTGCAAGCGTGGAAGAATACATAGGCACCATTCATGGACTCATCTATCCGATCCAGTCGAAAGATTATGAAGACGCAATAGATGCAACAAGATTAAATCTCCGAGACTACATTAAAAATCATATTGCCACTCTTGTTTTTCCTCGACGCGCGCGCATTTTTGTAGACATAAAGTCATATATTCTAAACTCTTTTCTTGAAAAGCACAGTTTGATATTATAAACCCAATTTATATCCATGAATACAATTTCTTCCAATCCGGGGTACAAACCGGAGCAATTACTCGAGAAGGCTTCCAATCCAAAAACTGAACTGTCAGTTGGGGGGAGGCCGGTCTTAGAATCTCGCTAAAGAACATGAAAAGGGAAAACTAACGCTCGCGAGCGAATTTGACTTCTTAATTGATCCGAAGGCTCAGAATTTATAGAAAGTCTGGTGCTTTTGCTGCTGAACGGACATGTATGAAGAGGGAGGGAGGATGTCCTTCTTGCAGGAGTTTGATCAAGGCATTGGATATGTTCAAATCGAATGTTTTGTATCACTAGCTCAAACAATAGACGCGACTGATAGAACGCTGGAAGCGTTGGGTTTTCCAATGACTGCAAAGAAGCAGTCTACGGGGACGCATACAGCAGATGGCGATGGGAGAATCGCATCTTGCCAATTAATATTAATACGGGTAGACACGAGCGGCGGGAGTTTTCTGCCCATGCAAATGAAAATTTTCCCTCGACAAAGAGCATTTCGGAAGACAATTCCGGAATCAATGCGGAAGATGTCGGCTATGGGAATTGGTGCCACATTGCCGCGATTTATGGGAAGCTGGCGTTGCGGAGGGCATACCTTCCGATTATGTTCGTGATGAGGCATTGATCGTAGCGGCACGGGTTCTATTTTCTTGGGGCCCCAAAGGTTCCTATCTGGTCAAAGCAATGCATATGGGAAAGCATCGAAAAGAACACGTGGCGGTGCCACTACCCATTGTGAAAATCTGCTGGGAGTCTACGGACTGATAAATACGATACAGGATCAGGATTGCTTTAGAATGCAATCAGAAGATTTTTATAAAATCTCGGGACACACCCAACTGAGGTTTTTGGGATCGTGGGAGTCTAAAGAACCAAGTATTTACTGCTGGAAAGATGAGAATTTTTCAATGGAGCGAGTGTTAAGCCTTTGATATGATTTAGGTGATTTCTGGGTTGGTAGATGGTGGAGAGCTCGAGGGTATTCAAAGGATTATGGCAAAACATAATCTGTGGAACTTGCTGGGAATTGACGGGGATGTGGGCTGTGGGGATCTCGCCCAATCAGCGGAAAATCGTAAAGACATGCTCAGGAGAAATTGCAAATGGGCGGCGTGGATTATTCTGATTCTGCAGAAAAATCAGCTCGATTCATTATTGAATTGCAAATCAAGCGGAAGATATCACTGGTTTTCCTTCGGGAATGTCAGTGGTTTCATGGTAGGAAAGATGACACGCGCGCAAGACATGCGGAATTCAATCAGAGTTGGATGCGAGAGATGGTCATGCATGGGGAATTTCGGGTTTACCCCAGGAATTTCACGTTACTTCTAGGAAATTGTCGTAATGGAAGGGGTAATTTATTGCATGTGTGGTAAAAATGCTTATTGATCGAGTATTTGATTTATGTTGGCCAAAACTGCTCAAAATGGCCACTCCCTGAGCACTGGATAAAGAGTCTGGTGTCGAGTGCAATGTAGTCGCCTAACTCTCGTACTCCAGATCAAAGTAGCATCCTTAAAAAGAAAGAGGTACATCCATTCTCGCTCAGAGAACGGAGAAGGAGCTTTGGATGGAAATCACGGCGAAATATAATGGAGGAATTTGAAGCCATACTATGCGGATCGAGGGGACTTTGGGTTAGATGAGTAATCGATCCTTCGAGGAAACTGAAAAGTTGATCAGTATGGGAGTTCGAAGCGCTAATCATGCACCGATTACCGAAACGATTTATTATGGTGGGGGTGATTTCAGACCTAGGCACCATTTTTTATTGTAAACTTATTATTTCGCAAATCGAGATTTTAAACCGATTTGTTTGAGTGAACTGATTCTTAACGAATTAAATGCTTTGGTTCTCCTTGGGGTTGATTCGGCATTCAGAGGTTAGGTATCATGTTGCTCGATGGATTCTTCGTTTGGTACAGATATTATTCCTTGTTGGAGAAAATATGTGGGAGGACAGTTTCAAATCCGATATTCAAAAAGAGATCGAAGAATTGGTCCATGATTCCAATTTTCGGCTTCTTAAGTTGAGACTGAGCGATTGGAATTACGTTCAGAAGATCGATTGATTTGCCACTGGGCTTGGATTATTAACATCCTTATCAGTACCAGATATTTGGTTTGATAAGCTCATGCGAAATGATCAGATTTTACTTTGAAGTTTGGACTGGCGTTTTTCCCAATTGATCACTAAGCCCTCTTGTACATCGAGAATCCTGGCGCGCTTATATAATGGTGTTATTTCAACACACTTCGGTTTCAGAATCACAATTTCATTTTCGCCTCGGCAAATGCATGCTTTCTGTCGGTTTTGGTTCTAGCGTGGCAATCCACTCTTAACAGCCTATAGATATCATATATATTATGCTGTAACGTAGCCCGAAGCTTGGTTCCAGTATTGAGACGTACAATTTGACCAAGTCTTTTGTATGACTACAAATCGCAGATTGTGAATTTATTATTACGATCAATGCCTTGTAATAAAGGCTTGATAATTGTAACGAGGGAAAGATGTGACTATTTATCCGTAGAGATGTGAAATAGAACCAAGTACGGTGGTTTATGAGCCTTGTTCTCATTTGCCTATTATTTCGCGGATGCTTCGACTTCATAGGCACAATTATTAGAAGAGCTAAGGAGAAATTAGATAAGCAGAGAGACAAGTCTCCGCATATACTAATGAGCTTCTCTCTGGAAGATTGAAGTCCGAAATGTTGCACCGTTTGCTCTTATTTTGAGTTGGAGAGGAGTTTCTCCTCGTTAGCACTTGATGATGGCCCGGCCTCTTAAAACGTCTCGATCGGACTGGAATTTCTGCCTGACTATGATATTATTAGTCAATTGGCCTTTGTACTTTCATCTTCGTCTCAATCTGAGCTCAGGTGCCAAATGATAGCTTTCGGATTCCACGAGATTTTGAAAGAGATACTTGGTGTAATATTACCTAGTCTCGAGAACCATTCCAAACTTAGAGAAACCCCCGTCACAACTAGATATAAATAACACTGTATCGGAATTAACTCCGACAGAAAGTACTGCCTGACAGCTGATCTATTGATCGCTCTCCGGGCTTCGCTATGGAGCAATTGAAGTTCATTCCCTGGTTTTGGAGTTTTCACGGAGTGCCTTTACCGTTGTTGATGTACATTCCTGCAAAAGGAACAATTCATTGGAATGAAAATAATGGACTAGCCCTTTTTGGGGACCGGCTTTAGAGACTACCTGTACAGTTCTTCCGTACCGCATCGATTAGAGAAAGTCCGTGATGGATTTGAGCAACTGGTCAAATCAGGAAATAGCAGTTGAAATAAGAATGTAGTTTTTTTCATAATTTACCAAAATAGTTATAAGTCAGCACGGTGTTATTTCTCTACCACAGCTTTGAACTTGTGTTGGTGATCTGCAAAGTCCGTTTCCATGGATTTTTCTTTGATAATAGGATGCTATTCCTTACTAAAAGGTTCAAGCCAGATATTTTCTCGAAAGGAAATCCCTTTTTCCCCTGGCATTTGAAATAGATCCTTGGCAGGGACCACGCCATCGTGTAATGGAGGATCTTTTTCCAGGAAAAATTAATTCACGCGTATCAAGAAAATCGCGGATTCCAATATGTAGGATTTTTTCTCGGGATGAAATCATATTCTTTCCACAGGATTTACAGATGTAATAGCTGCAGCGAACCCTAGGGTATGCGTTCAGGAAATATATCATCCCATCATGGATGAGATTTGCCATGTCATCTTGAAAAGCCAGGTGTAGGGAATATGTCAGAGTATTCTAAGGCGGCTTGCAATTGCTAGTTTCGTCGAAACTTGCCCATTCTTTTCTTGTCTCGGGCATGTGAGATTATTTGCAGACAATTTTCCCTAAAACTCAGAAATCAGAGTCAATGATTTCATGGTGATCAATTATTCTTGGATGGCTAAGGCCGAGTAAGATCAATTTTTTCTATTTTTGTTTGCATTCAGCGAAAGGGCAATTAGATTCTCAGAGCAAATATATGGCAAAATTGAAGTTTATAAATTACCAAAACTCTCACCGGACATAATGATTGCATTGTATGCCTGACAGAAGGGAGGACGCCCAGGTTGTTTTTAAACAGGGTTTCGGCGATTGGTATGGTGGTAGAATGGGACCTTGAACTCCCCAAGGATGGCAAAACTCATCGCAAAAACTCTTCTAATTCAGTTTATGCGCTTCAAGTAGATCATTCCGATGGTTATTTATCGGTCATAATTTCGAGGGGCAGTTCATGTCTTGATCTTGAATGATAATTAAAGAGTTGGCTCTTCTGAAAAATGGACCCGATCAGCTATTTGATTCAAAAGTAGTTGGAACGTAGGGGCTTATAGTCGGAGCCGGCTGACGGAGTGTTTAACTGTCGTCGATATTTGAGCTTCCCGAGCGATTCAAAAAGCACATCAAACTTAAATTCCCGAAAAGCATTCCGAGTGAATGGTGTCGACAACATATCTGACAAGCGTACACCTGCAATATAGGAAGTTGAAGCACAGTAATCTAGCATTGAAGATTTCGATTTGGCAAATGATTGTCCAGAACTCGCTCAAGCCTGCGATACTAGGTCCTCATAAGGAAAGAAAATTCCGCGTACCTTCCTGCTTTGCAGTATAATATACGCAGGCATAGACACAATCTACCACTGGCTCCTGAACTAAGGAACTAAAGCACAATAAACAAGAGATCACCAAGAACCAAGTGGGTCAAAAGAGATGTCAATTTAAAATTTTGGGATTCTACTTATTTTCACTTGGCCGCATTGAAGCGTCGAACTCATGCATTCAGATCCAACGAACCAAGCCTATTGTGCTATGGCTATTATATGTTATTTATTTTCAGTTGAGATGGAATTTTCTTGCTAGTCACCGCCACCCTGCTCAATGGAGGATTAAATCCATTAAAAATTTGGGATACGGCAGAGCCGGAACAGAGCTTCTGAAAGAGTGCGATTGAAAATCAAAAGGGTA
>Ga0163217_1077383_pt1 | contig 12556 bp, 7 predicted proteins | sample SynspAceP_FD_185933 | JGI IMG/M metagenome (GOLD analysis project Ga0163217, IMG submission 185933) | Saline lake microbial communities from Ace Lake in Antarctica - Synechococcus sp. Ace-P (PacBio error correction) | ecosystem: Environmental > Aquatic > Non-marine Saline and Alkaline > Saline ... | reverse complement strand
CCAAAAAACAAATATGTATAGACTAAAGAGAAATGGCTTCTGGAAAATGAGCTGGGAAGCTCTTTGGAGAATTAATCTGGGAAGTCAAACTCACTGAAGCTGAGAAAGCTTGTTGAAATTTGGCTTTATTTAATCCGCTTCGGACTGGCTTAGAACTTTGGTAAAGGCCCTACCCGATCTCATTGAAAGCATTGCAGTATTCTAAAGCAGCCAATACTAATGCTTACTCAAGTTCAAGGCGCAAGATCCTTAGCCTTAGACGAGATGGCAGCTTACGGAAATTGATGCGCAAAATTATGCAGACGATTGAAATTTATAACTATGAAAACAAGCTTGAGGGCCGAAGTTATCTCACACCCTTGACGGACCCCTTCAACCAAGAAAGTTTTTACGATTGGATAATAATTGCCTTCCACCTTATTTCAAATATTATAAATCGGTCAGACGGGGAAAGATTCCAAGTATGAACCTATAAATGTTACCCTATGGCGTGATGGATGCATTGCTTTGGTCCTTGAGTGAAAATTACCGTCATGTTTTATCATCTGCCAGCGTGTATTGACATAAAAACATCCGGAACTTAGAGAGCCGTTTCGCTGCGATGCCAAAAAAGGCAGGCAAGGCTTGGAGTATGCAAGGAACGGGTCAGATAAAGACATTAAGTGGGTTGATGAAATCCCTAGTTTGTTGGGTCTCTCATTAATATGAATATGCATGAGAAGTATGGCTAATTACCGATGATCTCCAAGTACGCGCGAATCCCTTTTGTAGATTCTACAGACTGGAAAATCCTAGCCCTTCCATTCTCATTGCGGATTCCGTCTGCAGTATTTGTAAGGTGGAAACTAAATAGAGTCACTTGGTGGAGTTATAGGAAGAATGAATTTCTATAATCCAATGATTCCCCAATATGGATGACCAGATTTTGCTACAAAAAAACAACGCATGGCTATTAGTTGAGGCTGGAGAAAGGCGAGCAAAAAGATAGGACTTTGAACACGTGTTCATCAAATATTTGAGACGAAAACAGGACGATTCATTACCTGTTTTGGAAGAAACTACATACACGGGGAAGCCGTCTTTTGACGCCTTTAGATGCCAACTCAACCGAGGAGTTGTATCTTTTAAATGTCGTCACTATAGATACCAAGAGAAACAAAAGCAAGATGACTATTTTTGATGCGATGAAAGTCCTCAAGATGTCACTGGCACTGTTCATCTCCGAGAAGAATAGAGTATGATTTCCATGGAAAGTTAGTTTCAATAGCTTGTTGATTTCTCCAATTCTCTTAAGAAATTTTCTCAGCAGCGATCTTTCCTTGTTCTTCATGAGTTTAAAGTCACGATCGGGCAAAAATTGAAAAATCTAAAGAGCCAATTCCAGGTCATCGATAAAATTGCTCCTTTGGGAATCCTTAGTCCTTTTTAATTTCCAACATACAACTGATCCGCATAGCAGCCATAAAGTGTTGCTTAAAGAAATTAATATTAGTGATAGGTTTTGGATGGATCTTGGGGTCTTTAAGAAAACCAATCATTACTCGTATTCTGATGCTTATCAAATTCGCTTATCGCAATTTAATTGCGCAAAACCACCTCCCATCCACAAAACAGTCCCCATTAAAAGATACAGGTGAAGAAAAAAGAACTGAGGTAAAATCCCATCGCTAGACCAACCGCTATCTGGAGTGTGATGGTAAAGAAATTTGACTTTTTATCTTGAGCGAATTCTGTCTCCAACCATCCGAGATCCATAAAACTTTTTCTTGCAAGTCTCTTAAAAGACCTTTTGGGATTACCTGTTTTTAGGGGAGATCAGTTGTATTCGAAATAATCCATCATCCGTCCCCGTTGTACCAGCCATATTTATAAAAAACCTCCAACAGGTCCTAAAACCAAACCACCATTCTTTAAAATCTTGAAAGCAGTTTAATTAAAATTCCTTTGTAATTCTCACGGTGTAGCCTGTAAGGCATCCATTGTAGCTGATATCGTTCTGCGAGGTGCCACAAGCGCGCTTTATTGAGAAGAAATCCGTGTTCTCCTGGCTCCCATGCACCCTGATAGGCAAAACTCCTAAGACGCCTCCTCCTTCACACACAATGTTTTCGAAAGGAAATTCATAGTCTTATTCATGTATTTTCAGTATATGAAACAATTAGATATCTTAAATATCGAAGTTAGATTATGGCACTAACTCAAATGGACTAGTTTAAAAAAAGCTTTTCTCATTAGTCATTTTAAATTGAACTAATAGAAACTATTTAAATTCTAGTATATTTATCTAATAATTTTTAAAGATTATATGAATTGAGCTAGCCATGTTATTTAATTATAGTAGCTAATGACCATACTAAGTTTTGAGAGGATTTGAGGAGGATAATTGTCAAAACAAAAGTTCTTGACTCTGATATTTTAAAGCTTGCTGATGGCTTCCTAAATGAATCATCCTTGCACCCGCCTATTTCTTTAAGCTTAAGATCAAAGAAGGAGTTATCATATATAAACTGTTCACTTTTCTGATCATATTGGTTTCAAATCAATCGAATTTGTTCATGTAAAAGGATTTGATATTTTGGATAAATCGAGATGAGCTTAACCGAAGGAATTCAAAAAACTAGAGAATTGTTGCACGAGCATCAGGTGCTTGCAGATGAAAAAAATCAATCTGAAGCAACAAACAGTCAAAAAAAACTCCTAGGAAGATGAATTGAGCGAAGGCTTTTCGTAGATAGTTATGCAGCAATTCAATCCTAAAAAGGCAAGTAGGGACAATTCAAAATATTTTTACCCATAACCAAATAAAGTGATACTAAAAACAAAAAAAGTCGATCTGCATTATCGTGGCGGTCCGGGTTGTCCGTGATATTTTTGCAAAAAGCCATAAATACCCATGTTACTATTTTAGAAAATCTTTCGGAAGTGGGCGGCCTCTGTATAGCATTGACCTTTGAAAATAGATCCTTTGAATTTAGGAGCAAATTACTTGACTCCGCTATAAACAAACGCTAGCTATAGCCAAAGGGAAGTAGACACGAGCTTTTATACCCGAGACAAAGGGCTACTTGTTTAATGATACTGACCACCAACCAATACTAGTATATCTTCAGGCGGCTTACGAAAGGCGGTTCCTTTTGGGAAATTATAGTTATTTCAACTATTCGCACTTCATCAGCCGTAAAAAAGTAAGCAAAACATCTTCCGCCCCTGCAGATTTGAAGAGTGATCAAACCCTGAATTAAACCTGTTACATTCGGATTGAATGGCTTGTTGATAAAAAATTAACTGCCTTGCGTAATTATTTGACATCCCCATTACACTTAATGGGCTATGGGAGCTTGACGAAATTTTCCTGCTCCTTATGCCTTGACTTAATGACTACACAACCTTCTGGAAAACATGTTGGTATTTGGAGCAGGACTCCCTACGCAGCTTGCGCCTAAAAGGTTCTATCTATGGATTTTCAAAAGTTTTGGCAAAAAGTTAAGGCTGGACCTTACCGTAATCAAGAGTGCCCAAGATCACTCAAACGTTCGAGATACTGACCTGATTAAATATTCAATACCAACACCATAGAACATGAATTTGATGATGTAGAATGGGTTCCAAAAAGGCGTGAATTTATTACTGACTCGTTGCCACACCTTTAACACTTTCTATTCTGCAAGATTTATCACAGACAAAAACTACTTTCACGTCCCGGTATTTAGAATTTAACAAAAAGAAAACACCCTTCGGTAAAGTTCAAACCACCCTTACTGTTATGATACATTCTCTTAGAAGACTGAGAGAGATCGGACTCAAAACAAGTTGATTAAATGTATTGCCGAGTGCAAAAGATAGGCACTCCCTAATTGTAATCACTCCAGCAATTGAAGGTAATCCGCTAGTCTCTTTTATATTCGTGCCACAGATATAAATAACCCGCCTCAGGAAACAAACTTATTCAAGAAGTTACGGATCTCTATCGTAATTAGAAGCAAAGAAAACTGTGTCTTTTTACACCATGACTTGGAATATTTTCCACATGTGAGTGCTTCTGGCTATTAAAGGACGGTTTTTATTTGACCAATTAGAAGAAATGCAAGAAAAAAATTACCTTCTTTGTGGTGCGGTGGATGGCTTTCGAATTTACTCACAATCATTGAATTATTCTGCTCATTCGTCGAAAAAAACATTTTTTCCAGTTAAACAAGCACAGAGCCAAAACCTGTCCTATTGATTTGTATGATTGCTATCAAAAGATCGAATACTGGAACGGATATCAGCATCAAAAGCCACCTTATTTAAAAGAAATCCGTTGAATTTTTAGAGGCTGAAGCGGAGCTGATAAAGCTGCCTTAAATATCCAAACAACGAATTTACAAATCATCTTAAGATGATGATGTTGAATCAAGTAAATTAAACATGAGTTGAAGTTGAGTTCTCTATAGAAGGAAATGCCCATTAATTACCTTGAAACTTATCCAAGGAAGATGAGCTTTTTATCATCGCAGAGGATTTTGGAGGATCTCACCGATGTTGATTTTTTTAAAGCAAAAAATTTTGAAGACCGCTACTTTTTTGCCTTTCTTAAAGATAGTAGCAGCCCTTGAAGAGATCATTCAAAGAATATTATCACAAGACCTCAACCCCTACTAACAATTCTTCTATAAATCCTGATTCAGTCTGGGTTAAAATTATAACTTCGAAATCTCCCTCTGTATTTCGATAGAGAAAACACGGATAGCAAACCAATAAAACCTAAATTAGAAGGGACGCTACCTACATCTTTCTCTCTGAGCAACTGACGCATGAATAGATCATCTCCTGACTACCGAAAGTGAATTCTATTTTGCGGAATCACATTCTATGAGCATGCTCTGCGCTCCACTCATTTCCACATTTTCGGACAAGCTGCAGCTCATCCATGCGCATTATCGCGATTCCGCCAAAACCGCTTCATCGGTAAACTCAAAAACTGAGCCGCTATCCAAATTATGATCCATGAAGCTCTTATCCAAGGGACTGTAGAGTGATCGCTATCCAAAAGACGCCGGCTCATTCACGATTTGGAAGTTTGTCAAAACCCTTCTTAACTCGGGGTTCACATCCATTATTGAATTGGGTCAACAGATTTTTCTCGAAAATTCATATTCACGAAAAAACTTATGCGAGAAAAAAGAAATTACTTACCCTTACGAAACCTTTAACCGGTTTTCTAGGGGGCATCGAGAAAATCTCTTTGGTTCAGTGGATACTATCCGGGTGCGGAAAAAAACTGTGCTGTCAGTCAAACGATTCATAAAGCCTCATAGCAAGAAAGGGTATATTATTCAAGGGAATTTGACCAAATATCATCGTAATATTCTTATTATAGTGCGATGTATTAAGCTTATCGCCAGTTGATTCCAGCAGCTTATTGACCGAGAGCATGTAAGGAATCAATGTGGCAGAGAACAATTTTTCTAGCATTTGGACCAAATGAGGCAACTAATCATAGATTGTGAAACCAGAAATGCGCTCATCATAGTCCCCAGCCAGAGCCTCCTGATCTCCGGGGAGAGCAGAGAAGAATCGCTTTTACCCTGCTATTTGAATTATCAAATTCTTAGCCTTCCGCTGAAATCCATATGGTTGTATTCTTGGATGATCTTCAATGGGACCGATTTGGCCACTATTCAACCTTGATTTCAAGATATGATGCAATTGCTGCCATTGAACGAATCAAATATCTCTATTGAACGGACATTACGTGAAAATGAGTCGATGAAGCACACCCACTGATTGATAGTTAATCAGAATCAAAGAATACGCGGCACACAAATCAGACAATTCAGTATTCAGCCCACTTTCGGAAGAAAAGTTTTCAGTTAGTTCGAAACTTAGAGAGTATACTTCAAAAAGTGAAGGAGCTAAGCAAGCTTATTACACCAACCAAATGGGAATCCCTTTTCTTGACTCAATTTGTTCAAATCGCTTTTACATCCAAACATTTTTTAATTTGCACCCACATCATGCCAATCGGGAATGGAAGAATACCAAGAAATTCAAAAACCAAGACTTACGAAAATGTAATTGAGCTATGTCTTCAAACATTGAAAACTCCAGCTTAAACACGAAGCTATATTAAAGATAGCGCTGCAATAGAATTGAAATTTTAATCTTTACTTGTTGCCCAATGCCGAATAATCCCCCTGTCAAAGATTAAAGAATCACTTCGTGAAGCTTATTATAGAGGCTTGATCATTCCCAAATCAGCTATAGTGAGGAGGTTGTCACAAAGATATCAATTCCTTCCGACCGGATCCAGCCAAGCAGCCTATTCAACTCTTGAGTCTGATGATTTGATCATTCATCATAGAATAGGAATCTACCTTTCAAAGCAAATCCCTATCAAGGAAGATGTCCATATTCGATGTTGTCAAACACATTTAAATTACGCAATTTCCAGAGAATCTCCACGAGGAAGAAAACTACAATTGCTAGGTGGGAACTACCAGCAGCCTAAAGCAAATCATCCAAACCCTATTCTGCTCACAAGAATATCTTAACATACGCCCTTTCTCTTTTGCCCGAAAAACTCACAGGGGACTCCCAAATTATGGCTCATCCATTCTCTTTATTCGATTGAGTCGAAGTGCTTTTCTCAAAAAGACTTCCAACAATGGAAGAAAAACTAGCATGGGTTTAAAGAAATTCCAGAACGGCTTAATGCATAAATCCCCTCTATGAGATAAAATTTCAATCTTTAGCGGCGGAAGTCTAAACTAATTTTGAAGCAATTGAAGAGGACGCTCTTAGCCGGTACTTAATCTTCTTTGGCGTCCACCTACCCAACAAAAAACCTGGAAGATGCATGTGATGAAGAATTTAATCCGTGCAAATTGCACTGGAAGAAAAAACCTGATCAGCTCTTGACTTCAGAAATTGACAGATCTTTGAAAATTAGCAGCAAGCGGGATTTAATCGTACCAAACCTCCTCAGCATTTCTAGCAATGCCGATTTATCCATTAATAGTGTTCAGCTTACTAAAGCTTTCACCTCAAATATGAAACTCGAAATATTCGTCCTATGTATTGTACTTATGCCTTGTTCTTTGTGCGGAGCCTAGGAGACATGAAAGCTGGAATGAATGGAAAACTTGGACTGGTGTTCTAAATAAATATAGCCGATGAAGCTAAAAAGCAAAAATATCACTTTCGCTCTTATATTCTTTTATTATCATGCAAAAACCCGCTTTCGGATGCCAAAACGTCAAATTTATTAAGGATTTAAAGCGCCTCGAAACTGGGGATTAAATATGGAGTGTTGGAATGCCTTTCATATTTGTCGCTATACTTTTTCTCACGGTGTTCCTACTAACGCAATTATGAACCTACTCACTATGAAAACCATGGTGAGAATGGGATTCTACAGGTGACACTATTTAATGGATGTCTTTATTCAGTTATCCCCTTTTATCCGCAAAACGAAATTAAGGAGTCTATCTTATCGAAAGCAATTTGAAGATAAATGCTGCCAGTTTTCAAAAGAACATCAAGGATATACAACCGCCCAGTATGAGCGGCTACTTAGTTAGGGATGCGCATTTAACTTTAATGAATATGAAAAGGCGGGAAGGCAAATTTTGACTCAGCAGACCTCTTGATTGAAATCCAGTTGGGGATGAATACACCTCACAGTTTTTATTTTTTCGCTGCTTTGCTCGACAAACTTAATGGAAGCCAAAATGGAGTAAAATAAATAAATACCAGAAAAAGCTTAAGAAATGGGCCAAGGATAAGGCCCCTCTAACTAACACTGCACAAGTACCAATAGTGAAAGCAGAGATATTAGAAATAAGGGAACTTGCGAAAGTCTAAGAAATGTAAAGTGCATAGCGAATGCAACACGAACAGAAATTTTTAACTTTTTTGAGAATGATGAGGGAAATCGCCTGTGAACGTGCTTTCGATTTTTATACGCTTCAATCAAAGAAGATTATTTGCGCTAACCTATTTGATTCAAGTCAAGATTTATTTCCTACTGAAATGGGGGCTGATCAGAAAGTACAATCAAATTGATTCGGGCATCAGCAATTACTCGGAAGCAACAATTCAAGCTAACCTCAGAATAATTTTTGATGGTTCTAGAGTATGTCCTTGGATTCTCCACCACAAGCTGCATAGAATCGATTATTAACGGTTACTAAAAGCTTCCCACATCCATTTCCGCGTGAGATTGTGTTAGAATTACTTGAAAAAATTACTTTTATTAATATTCAAAATTGCCGGACGCAGAAAAGGGTACTTGATCCTTCCAAAGAATGAAAATTATTCTTTATGCCGAAACGAAAAAGAAACGGAAAAGGTAAATCTTTGAATTATACCCTTTGAGCATAGTGGTAAGCTCGCCGAATCCATCGTCAATACCGTGCACTTGTTTAAAAGAGTCTTGTCTGTAAGATGCTCTGAAAGCTCCTTATTTGCAATGATGACTACATTAGAATACACCAACCAAAGTCTTATTCTTGCCTTCCATTTTAAGTCAGGAATGAAATTACGGGGATGCATTTACTTAAGAAAATAATCTTTTCACAAGGTTTTCACAGAAAAGGTCTGGCCTTTTAAACTATTAACCGGCCAAATGCTATTTTCTTTAGAAAATGCACAGTTCTATGATCAATTAGAGCAGCGAGTAGCAGATCGAACCACGAGTTGACTGCTGAAAAGAAGAAGTTCAGATGAACCTTCTTCCTAAATATTTTGCCTCCTGATGTTGCAAATGATTTAAAAAGCAAACGGGAAAATCGAAAGCTAAAATTATGAAAAGGGTGAGTGTGATGTTTACTGATTCTAAAAGATTTTACAAGGCCTTAGCGAAATTTAGTCCCGAAGAATTGTAAGATAAAATTGATTACTGTTTGCCAGGAATTCGACGAGATCACTACAAGTACCCAGATTGAAAAAATCAAAAACCATTGAGATCTACCTCTGCGTTTCCGGAATTCCAAATTCATGAAAAAAGTGAAGAACTTCATACTTGCTGCCCTTGAGATATCTGATTCATAGAATTGCTACAATCACAAACGATCTAAAAAGAAGGGGGATGATTTTGAGTTCAGTATTGGATTCAACACTGGCCCTCTAATAGCGGGGCATCGTTGGATGAAAAAATTGCTTATGACCATTCTGGGCGACACTGTAAATTACCGCAGCAATAATGGGAGCAAAATAGCGAAAACTGGAGATCACTATTTCTCAGTCCACCTATTGAACTGGTTAAAGGAACAAGTTATTGCACCTACGAGAGAGAGATAGAAGCTAAAATAGGAACCTAAAGATGTATTTGTGAACAAAGAAAATATAAATGCCCCAGAAAAATTCCGAGCCTCTATACTTCTTAATTTTGCTTTCGAATTTCTAACTTCCTCAGATCTCCATTGAGTGTGGCATTGATTATGATCTTTCGGCCATTGAGCCAACCAAGACTTCGTCCAAAAGGTATTGACAGGTATAGCATTAAGGCTCAAAGCCAAGCTCCACGAAATTTGGTATTAAACCACAAATCGTAGGAGCCAAGTCGCCAAAAAGAGATAAAATAAATCCCTCATGAGCAGCTTCCCAAAAAGAAATACTTCCAGCGATTGATCTCTAGTACTTATCGCTGAAGCTTGCGCCAGCTCCGGAGCAAAATACATCCTCTCGCATCGTTGGTATTTTGCTGATGATCAAGAAACTGATCAAGACAATTATACCCCGTAGCAATGCTGAAAAATGCCATAAACTGAATCACCAAAATGATCCTTACCCGATTCTGCGAGCGTTCTCTACAAATCGTTCACATAAGGTTGAATAATGGCATAAATATTAGGCAAACTCCCCGGACGACTCTGAACTTTTAACATCTGCCAAGCTTGCCGTCATTTTTGGTTTTGGTGATCAACACTGAATTTTGGAAAGCTTGCTCCAAACGCCGCGCGGAAAAGCACCAAGAAAATTGGTCGATACCTGATTGAATTTCTTAGTCCGAAAACTCCCCGACATAATGTTTTATTCGGTCCTTCCCTGACATTGAGGACTACCTCTAATCTCCCAATTTTCAGTCCATTTCCTTCTCGCAAATCCTTTTTCAAGGACACAAATATTCATCCCTCGGCTTCCACTAGGAAACCAACCTCTCCTCTGTAAATGTTCTCTGGAAATCTATTAATGTTGTTCTCGGTATAGTCCCCGAAAACTCGCGGTTGTATAACATCGTGAATATCTCCCTCAGAAAGGTCCTCATTTTCTTTTTTATTCAATTCCCGTTAATTTCTCGAGTAGCATAGTGACGCAATCGCTACTCTTTGCATAATGGTGAAATCTTGAGCTTTTAATCTATTTTTCACCATCTTCAATTAAACAGTTTGATATCAACATCAGCATATTCGGCCGATCTTTCTTTTATCTGCAAAGCGCGCCTTCCCTGTAGCAATTGATTGGAAGAAAAATATACCTGTAGAAATCATCGCCGGATCCACTGACAATCGTGCAATAAGTGAAACGTTTGATTATTGGGGGCGATACAAAATGGCCAATGATTGTCTTAGGTATTATAAGTTAAAGAATCGCGCAACCTACCGAACAGCCAAATGATCAATTGTTGCTACTCCCAGAGAATTCCAAAAGAAAAATACACAAAAGCCGTAAAGCCAAAAGCAAGTTCCCATCGCTCAAGCAGTACAAAGCACTAAATCCCCAGCTTAAAGGCTAATAAAATTTCCCACGATTACTGCCCCAGCGCAATGCGATCTTTTAGAATTTGTAAGACATCTGCAGTCTCGCCGGTCGAAGTTGGGCCATAGGCGGATACATTCCACCTTCAGCAAGGTAAAATCGCAAATAACACCGAGACAAAAAGACCATACAATCCAAACCAACTGATGCCAAGAAATCCAAAAAGACACCTCTACAGAGAAATCTGAGATACTGCCGGAAGTACAAACATGTAGTCACTGATTCCTAGAAATGCGCAAAGAATAGCTCCGGCCAAGCCCATGATTTTCTATTGCGTCAGGTAAATTCAAAGTACCCCTTGAAGAAACTCCACCAGACACTCAGCACTGCTATTACAGAGGCTAGCTTTTCTTTCACAATACAATTTACAGCACTCGCCACTCCCACACATCTAAAAGCAAGCAATAAAGCCACCAACTCAAGAAATTTGAAAGATTAGGGCAAAGAACGACCTGTCGATCGCTTTTCGATCTTCTACCGTATCGCACGATCCGCTTCGATCTCCAATTGTTTTCCTTTCAAATGTATTGATCGAGTGCCTCGACGTCATTGCTCCCGCAAAAGAAAAATACGGTTGTAATTCACCCCGATCCATTTACTGGTACCAAGCCAGTCTTCTTCAAGATAAGCCTGAGGATGTAAACTGCAGGGCGCCACACATTACCGGTATCCAGTTATGTCCAGTACTTTTTGAAAGCTTCACCGCGATTTCAAAATTCCACTTCTCCGACCTTGGATTAGATCGCCGACTTGCGCATTGAATTGCAGCCATTATAGGGTTTTCCGACCAAAGCTTTTTTCCTCCACGCCGAAAATTTCAGCATCCCCTGAGTGGGAATCGTCTCAGAACCCATAAAGGGAAATGGCCTTCTAAACTCTTACTTGGTCAATCACTGGCTTTCCTGTTTTTGGGTAAGGCTACCATGGACGCAAATTGACTCCGAGCCATGGTCTATTAGCAAACTATGCCAATGCTTGATCTCCAACGGCTTATATTTTCCAATACCAAATCCGCCCCAAGGAGTTTCTTGCAAAGCTTGATATCCCTATTGTCAGCAGTAAGATTTTCGCCATTAGGGAGCTGATCGCCACCAACAGCAGCTATTACCCACTACTATAGAGGAAAAACAAAAGCATTAAACGGAAAATGTTTTTTTTCGGAAAATCCGACAAAGCATTCTAAATATTCCACTCCAATCAGCTATTAGGGCGTCCTCCTGTATTTTTACCGCCTTTGATCAATGATGTATTCGACTGCTTTTGGCAGCAGCTTTCCAAATCATGCGTGACTAAGAAAACTAGAAGGTTAGTCCTTCTCTTTGTTGAAATCAAAAATCAACTTTCTACATCATTTTCGCCAAGTCTCAGTATATCCAGTTCACCAAGTAGCTCATATTGCGAAAAGTAATTTGGTTCATTGGGCAAAAAAGGGCTACGTGCTGATCGAAAAAAAAACTCCGCTGTTTGTCCCCACCGCAGGCGAAAAGGTTGCGTTAAGGACGTAAGGTGGGCTGGGCTTCATCTCCCAAAAAAAACCCCAACTTTCATTTCAATTAAATTTTTATTTTCCTGTGGGCTTTTATTTGAATCGAGCATCTCTCCTATCATGCGGGCCTACTTTTTAAGTCCTCGAAGTCCGGCCCCACCCCATTTTTTTCACATGTTTTTCCAATGCTGTAAAAGGGGGGAGGGTTCGCCAGGGGGGGGGGGGGGGGGGGGCCAATTGGGCGGGGGGGGGAAAAAAATTTTTTTTTGGGGGAAAAAAAAAAAAATTAAAATTCCGCACATTTTTATTACTTACGCACCGCATCTCTCC
>Ga0163217_1006885_pt1 | contig 12557 bp, 23 predicted proteins | sample SynspAceP_FD_185933 | JGI IMG/M metagenome (GOLD analysis project Ga0163217, IMG submission 185933) | Saline lake microbial communities from Ace Lake in Antarctica - Synechococcus sp. Ace-P (PacBio error correction) | ecosystem: Environmental > Aquatic > Non-marine Saline and Alkaline > Saline ... | reverse complement strand
GTTCGCATGGTTGCGTCGCGGGCGTGAACATGTTGTCCGGAGGTCACTTGGAACCGCCGCACATGCGTGATCTTTGCGCGTCTCGCTGTCTGTGGGCCTTGGGCTCAGCTTGAGGCCAACTGCCCTGCAAACATCTGCTCACGGACCGTTTCAGGATCTGTTGACTTCGGGCCTGCTGCCTGCTGCAAGCTCTGTCGATCCTGCTCAATCTGTGCTGCCAAAAGAGCTGACTGACCACACTAAATAACAAAGCCTGCTTCTGACCAGAAGGCAGAGCGTCTTCATCGGTTGGATCTGGTTTCTATAGACACGCTTCCAGCAATGCCCTTGTATTCGTTGCCGTATCTCGACCGGTTACCGCCTATGCTGGGATTTTGCAGGGCAAGAAGCGTTAAAGCATCAAGATCAGGCTCATCACACCCAAAGCCTTCAGGTTGACCGGAATACCAAGGTTCCGCGTTTCAAAAGCGGCGACAAAGGGCGTAAAATCCGTCGAACCCTCCCGCTATTTTCCAAATAGGCCGCGGCCTGTTCCAAATCCGCCTTCAATCGCCGCCGGTTGAAGCGCCAATACCGGCTGCATTCACCACGGCATTTGTGGTGCCTGATTGGGGTGTTGTGCACCGCCACCGATCGGGATGGCTGATCGCATGGATTTGCGCCCAAGACCTTTCTGGAAAGCGGACCGCCCCATCGCCGCCGCGCCATCATCTGGCCGCGCGCTTCGGATATCTGTGCATCGCATAGCACGGGGCAGGTATTGCTTGACCAACCGCATCCCTTCCAGCCAATCCCCTGACTCATCGGGGTGGAATGCGGCGAGCCAATAGGCCTCCAGGCAATGCGGGAGGCATCCATTCCTGGCCATGCCGTTGATTCGCCTTTGGCATCCCCACAGTTCAGTTCGGGATCCAGATCACGACCGTTGGCAGGACTTGGAGAAAAATGATCTTTTCTCATGCGTCACCGATTCGTCAAGCACGGATGCGCGCCCCACTTCGGACCCTGTGCCTGCGGTGGTAGGAACCGCTACGATGGCGCAATGGCCGATTGCATCAAGCACGTGTCACAGTCGCCTATATCTTCGTAATCCCAGACGGGGCGGGTTTGCCCTGCCATAAAGGGCCACAGCCTTGCCCAGATCAAGGCCGGACCACGCAAAAGCGATCACCCCGTCATGCCCACCCGCTTTGTAAGCGGCGACACCGGGCGGACAGGGTTGATCTTCGGTCGGGTTTGGCATCAACATCGGCGAACATGCGCGCCCCAGCCCTTGCGACTCCTTCAGATCCCGCGTGGCGGCGGTGATGGCAGACTTGCCAGCCCCTTGTTCGGTTCACAGCAGGGGTTTCTTTGATCCCGCAGCCGCGCAAAGCTCGGGGCGCCAGTTCAGAGATACGCCGCACCAAAGGGATGCAGTGGGATAGGACCAGTTGGGCCGCAAAGTCTTGCCTGTTTTCCTCAGATGGTATGATTTCGGGCGGGTCAGGGTTGTGATAGCGAGACCGACAGGCCCGCCCGCCGCGTCCGGTATCTTGCATCCGGTCCAGCATAGACCGGGTTCGAGATAGTCCGGACCGGTTCAGGAAAACGTGCCAGTTTTTCGATATGCGCAACCAACCGTTCGGCGCGGCCCACGTCGGCAGTCCAGAGGGACGCGGTCAGGGCCTAGTCACTGTCATTCATCAGGGGCGCAAAGCCTCGGGCGTCGTCCTTGACGCGCATGATCCCGACGACAGGCCCAAAACTTTCTTCGCGGCATTTCACGCCGCATTGGAATTGGTCCACATCAATCAGGATTTGCGGCATCAGATAGGCACCTCCATCCTGCGGGAACAGCGCCGGGATCAATCAGCGCCTTGGCACCCGCCGCTTACCGCCTCGCAGTTTGAGCGCGCACCAAGATCCGGCGAAACGCACCTGCGCCATAGGGCCAAGCGTTCGTATCGCCATCAAGGCGGATTTGCCCAGCTTGTAGCCCGAAAAAGTGACACCGACTTTTCGACAAAAGCGTCGAACAGGCTTTCACAACGTAGATCGTTCGATCCCGCAAACCAGCCCACTGTCCCGATTGAACATCGCCGCGTCGATTCAGCGTGTCGCGGCAGCGATCCAGATCGGCGTCCTTCCATGACATAGCCCGGGGGTCTTTGCCACCCAGTTACCAGACCTAACCGTGAAAAGTGCCGCCGCCCGCGCGCTCGATCGCGCGGCACCGCTCACAGATCCGTGAAGTTCACAAAATTGAAGGGTGCGCGCCGCAATCAGCGGCGATGTCGTGTCATGATCCAAAACACGGTTCTGGAACCACATCCTCGGAATACGCGGCATGGAAGGCTTGGGCCATCCGTTCGCCACCAGCAAGGTCTGGCTGGCATGTTTCAGCACCACGGTATTGCCCGCGATCAGGCGGGGGGCCACGGTTTGTTGACGCTGTCATATAGGGTAGTTCCACGGCGCGATCACCAAGCACGAACATGCGCCTCGCGGCGCAATATTGAGTTTGAAGCGGCGCTGTTTCCAAGCACGATAGGGGCCAAGTGCCCGTTTTCGGCGATCTCGGCCATATTAGGTTTTGCGCGCTCGTGAAACCTTTGAATTCGCCGCCATAGCGCACGGGGGCGGGCCCATCTTTGATGCGCCAGTTCCGGCACGATGGGCGTCATTCATTCGCACCGACAGCCTCGACGCTTTTCCAACAGCCGCGATGCGCTCGGGAACAGAGGGCGCGCGGCCCAGCTTTTTTTTGCGCGGCACGGGCGCGGGCAACGGCTGCCTGAGGCTGCATCCAGAGGACAGCGCTGGACGTTCGGCATTAAAAACCGATCCGTCGATCGGTGAGATACATCTGATCATCTTGGTCCATTCGGTCAGGCCCGCTCGAAGCGCGGGCAATCATAGTCGGGTCACCACGCGGTCGAACTCCTCGATCCCCACAATTCGCGGCGCGGCGTAGTGATCGATCAAACATTCGTCACCATCGCTTTCCGCAGCATTTTTCGAATGGCGCAGCGTATCCACCGCAATCGCCGCAGGGTTTTGGGAATCTCGGCCCCCCTGCAGGCCTGGATAGATGTCACCAGTCGTGGGGGCGCTGCACTCCAAACCCTTCTTCGATTCGGCAAGGGCCTGCGCTAGCATCGCCGCCATCGCCACATAGGGGTCATATTCGATCGGGTATCCCGGCATTCAACCCGGATTGCCTGTGCTGCCCTTCACCACAACAGACGGGAATCCGGCGGTGCGGTTATCCACCGACAGACTGTTTTGGGTCGGGCAAAAAGTCGCTTTGGAGGAAGCGTTTTTGTAGCTGTTTATATTAGGGCGCCATGAAGACAGTCATATCGGGCGCATAGCGGATCAACCCAGCCATGTAGGTCCGCATCAGATCGGACATGACCCGAATTCGGCGTGAGGGTTCAAAAAAACGCGTTTGCCCCGTCTTTTCCCACAGCGATTGATGCACGTGGATGAACTGGGCCAACACGGTCCTTGATTGCCATTTCGGCAAGAAAGCTGGCAGGCGTGGCCCTGCTGATCGGCAATTTCCTTGGTCGCGGTGTTTGGCGATCGTGTGTGACCGCAGTATCGAGCGCGCGGGGCCATAACGGATGTTCAACTCTTCCTGCCCCGCCTCGGCCTCGCCCTTGGTGTTCTCGACAGGAATACCTGCCGCATTTAAAGGTGTTTCGCAAAGGTCGCATCACATGTTCTTCGCGGCGCGTCTTGAAGGATTGACTTAATTCCTCGTTATAATCGCTGATCGGTTTCAAGATTCACGGAACCCGGACGCCGGCGATTTGACGGAACGACCGCGCGAACCAGGAAAAACTCCAACTCGGTCGCCATAATCGGTGATAGCCCCAATGCCTCGGCGCGCGCGATCTGCTTTTTCAGCATGGCGCGGGCGAATGGGCGATCTCGTTGATGTCCGTGATGAGTCCATCACATCGCAAAGCACCATGACTGTGCCGTCAAGCCACGGCATGGGCCGGGATCGTGCCAAGGATCGGGTTTTATTCATATAATCGCCATAACCGCCTGCCAGCTTGTCGCGGCATATCCAATCGGGTGTTGCCATTGCCAATGTCAGTGGCCTGGCAGGTAATTGCAGCATTGGTTTCTTCCATGCACTCTCGACGAAATGCTGCGCCAGAAGCGCTTCCCTGCAAACGGGCCCTGCATATCCACCATACAGGTCAGAACCGTAGTCCACGTGGACCGCCGCAACAGCAGTTTTCAGCACCTACGAATGTCATCAATCCAGCCACCTGGGTTCGCGGCCTCCTTTATGTCGTTGTCTCTGCGGCAAGCGGCCCCGCGCGAATGCGGGGGCCACTGTTATCTTTTTGACGGAGCGAAACCGCCCACAAGATGGGTCAGTATAGCATAGGGTCGCCCGGCTTTCTGATATCGGCGTTGTACTTCTTGAAGATATCAAAACCTTGGCCTTCACCTCGGATTTCCGAGGCAACCTCGTCCAAAAAAGACCAGCGGCAGCATCTTCGACCGTGTTTTCCATTCTTTCATCGGGGGATCGTGGTCAGTTGCAGCTTGGTTCCGTTAACACGCAGATCGCCTCACCCCCCCAATACACCACTGGCGATAGTAATGGGACTGGTCGCAGCAGACGGCGAACAGGGTTTGGCAGGTCTTCCGGCAGCTCATTCCAGCGGTCCATATTTGGCAAAGAACGGATCCCGCCCAGGCACCCGAGATGTTGTTGGTCAGGGAAGTAGTGCGTCACAATCCGCCCAACCGACGGTGTAATCTTCGTGATTGCCAGACCATGCATACCGTTCCAGTTTCGCCGGTCTGCACCGCGACTTCGATATATTCCCAAGGCAGGGTAAACAGGCCACAACACCGAACTGGGCCAGGAAGCCGGCCAGCCGTGGCGGAAAGTAAGACCCTCTTAGCCCTGAAGGCGGCAAGACTGTTGATCGTTCCTTGGTGGCAAAGTGGCAAGGGTCCATGCGCCTGCAACTGATATGTTTGACACCGACGCGGAATATTCCGCATCCCAGATTCGTTCAGGCCATACTCGTTTGAACAGTACTGGGGCACATCGAAGCGAATTTAACGCGAGGCGAAGGGGGAAGTAGCCACGAATACAAGTGACTTCCGTGGGAGATGCATAGAATCGTCATCCGACTGCACCGGTCCAGCGTACCTTCGTTGTAGCGCTTGAAAACACAGTCACCCGTCGGGGACAATCCTTGTCGGCATAAGAAACAGTTCGATCTGCTGGGTCGCCGCCTACTTTTGAACATGTCGATGGCAGGCTTGATCACATGCTCGCCCAAGGCAGCACCGGCATAGGTTTGCATTACGCCAGCGTATTGTTGATTGCCGCGAGCGCAGGTGTTGCAAGGGCAGCAGGACCCGCAAGGGGCAGCTGTCGTCAGGGGAATTTGCGTCTTGTGTCATTGTCGTCATCTCCTGTTGGTCGGTTCAAAAAAGGCGGTTCTGCCATTTCCTCTTTTTTCTTGCTCCTTCACGGAGTTCTTCTATTTTCCGTACTACCGCTCGCAAGAGCGCAAGAGGGAAAGTATAGTAGTTTTGATCTGGGCGAAGGGAGGGCAGCCGCGCAAAGCGCGATCTGCCGGTGATTTATATAACCAACCGATGATCAGCGGTCCGCAAGACCAGCCGCAGACACGAATGCAAGACAAACACAGAGAACAGGATCGAAGCTGTATATACCATCACGGCCAATGTCACTGTCGGGCGGGCCATCGCCCGATCAGACAGGTTTATAGCCGTAAGGGGCGGGCCGTCATATAGGGCAATCTGGGTTCGTGATGTGTAAAAGAATACACATTACCAGATGAGATCGAACCCCCAGCGCGCCGACCGCGGCACATTAGAGCGGTGCCACGATCAACCAGCATCCGCCAGTTATTCGTCCAGAAACGTGCCCATCAGAAGGAACGACCAACTGCATCAGGATTTCAGGATGATCCACTGGTCAGAACCCAGACGGTCGTAAACAGCGTTCGATGGCCCGGCACCGCACCCAACCCGTCAAAGATCGCACCAAAAGCCAGGCAGCCCAGAATGATTCACATGAACATGCACGAAATCATCAAAGCGGTCTGGCGTACAGAGGTCTCGAACACCGCGCGATTCATTCTTTCCCTATGAGGACTGCGGCAAAGAAAACGCCGTTTCATTGCGCGATGGCCGAGCTTTTCGACAAGACTGGTCCAGCCGTTCACGAAAGGCACCATCATCGCTGCAAATGATTCACCAGGCGGTAGCAAAAAGCCGCCGTTAGAAGACGCCAGCTTTTTTGGTGTGGGCACTGTGCGTTCCTCGATCGGCAGAAACCGGCCCAGCGCGGGGTTCAAACTGGCACCGGATGTAGTGTAGGCGACAAACAAATCGCCGCCATCATCAAGCCCGGCCACGACGCCCGCCAACCACCAACGACCCACTGGTTGCGTGCGATCATGTGCGTACCAGCACCAGTACCAACGGAGGGGCACAAGGATTCAAGGCTTGGAACCAGCCTGATAACTCCTGTGACATTCGCTTGTCATACCCGCCGCCGCAGCAGGTTCCGGCAGACGCGATTGGTAGCGCCTTATCGCCATGCCCGCCACCCACTGAGGGCCGTTCATTGCAGAGACCAGAAACCATCAAGACCATCTGCCGAATCGCCAACCGCCTGGAAACAGGTCCCATCCAGACGTGGAACATCTTGTACAGGATCATCGGCGAGTTTGCCTTCAGACAGGATGTAACCCATGAAAAATAAAACATCGGTAACGTGTCAGGCAATGGATTACCATTTCATCAAGTTTTCCATCGCGGCCGAGGAACGGAATTCTCGGCCCTCCATCCGGTGCCCCGAGGCATCATCGCCGACACCGCTGCGAAACGCCACAATCGCGGCAAAGACCCGCTGACCGGTGAAAAAGCATCAGCATCATCACGAAGAACATGAGATGGCGATTCATCTCATAGGACATCAGGACCCACTCGCCGCGGCCAGACGCAGCACGTTCCTTGGAAGAATTCTGACAATTCGCTTGCTAGCAGCATCAGGAAAGATGGCCAGCGTCATCAGCACTTGATTGGCCACATATAAGGGCGCCCATTTGCGGTGGGGCTGCGTTCGAGCGAACCCAGGCATCTCAGAGGCACCCGACGGGGCCGCCTGTCAGGAAAAAGGGGCCCAGGACCAGATCACCGTAGAACCGCCAGAGGATCGCGCCCGAAATAGCCAAGGGAATAGGCCGTCGCAGCTTGAGCGCACCCCACAACAGAACGCCCAGGAAAGACAGCAGGAACAAGCACCGGTGAAGGCGTCGAACCCGGACTTTTTCGACGGTGTCCCATGATTGGTAGAAACAGATCCATCCGCACATTTCGCGCCCATCTGCAACGCATAGGGTCCGCCCAGCATGTAATAGGCGACATGGCGAATTGTGCCATTTCCAGCGTCCATAGCGTGGGGGTGAAAACGTCTTGGACACGGATGACCACAACAAATGGGCAACCATTGATGAAATACCGTTACACACCAGCCGTCCCAGCCGGTAATTCACCGTGTCACGGCTGCGAATATAGCCGCGCATTACCAGGGTTCATGATGCCTGGCCTTGCAAAGCGGCGTGTGACAAACTGGAGTGATCCGGTGAAAAACAGGCATAAAAACGGCCACCCTGTGTTCAAGGCGTGATCCAAGCCCCCCCGACCTGTCAACGAGTTTCTGAAAGATTTTCTTCACCCCGAAATCGCTCTGTGCATAATATTTGATCAAATGGATCGTATACCCCCGCGGATGACCGACACAGCCAGGACCATGCTGAACGGCTGCAAGCGCGTTTTGACACGCTTGACGCGGGCAGAGCGTCAGTTGGCCGATTACCTTTGCTGCAAAAATTACCTGTCCACCGGCCTTGCGTCGATCACAAAATCTTGCCAAGGCCGCCGCCGTATCGAACCCGACGCGTGGGTGCGGATGGTGCAGAAACTTGTTTTTCGGGCTTTCCCGAGTTTCAAGTCCGCAATTTGCGGGGTGAAACTTGAAGCGAGATATCCGACCCGATCAGCAAACGCGACACATGGGTCAAAGCCGCACCCCGAAGGGCATATCCTCAACGCGTTCACGGGATGCGGTGGGATCGCAATATCAGGCCAGGACCCTGACCCAGATCGACCTTGAGACTTCGAGGATGCCTGCGCCCTGTTGGCGGATCCGGAGAGGCGCGTTTTCGTGGCAGGGCGGGCGCATAACACATGCGTTGGCTGAATACCTGTTTTCTGCACATGCAGGTTCTCGGGGCCGCGGTGACCCATTGTTCACGCCATTGTCCAGCAGTTGGGCGCATGACCTGGCTTTGATTCTGCACGAGGGCGGATGTGGTCTATCTTTGACGGGGTTCGCCGCTACAGAGAACCAGCCACCCTTCAAACTGGCGGAACTGGCACGGGGACAGAGGCGCGAAGATCATCCTTTTTACCGATTCCAATGGCGCTCGGCCCGTTCCGAATTTGCCGGCGTGCACATTCTGCGGCCGAATTGTTGTACCAGCGCATGGGACAGTGCTGGTTACCTTGATGCTGCATGCTTGAGGCGATGATCGCCGAAGTCAGGAACGCACATGGGACAGCACCCGTTCCCCGGATGGAAGAAACTAGAGGGGAATGTTGACCGCCACTAACTTTTTCGGAAATTCACCTGAGGGAAAATGCGCGAAAATGTTGACTTTGCTTAAATCCGAGGTCTAAAATCTTTATCAAAGATTCAAAAAAGAAACATTGAAAACGGGAATGCTTTTTCGCAAAACTGTTTTTCGAAATTGTGGCAGGTCGCCTTGGGTAGAACCATTCTCCAGACACAGGGATACAAGATGAAAACGCTTTTCCCTACGGATTGAAATTACCGTTTCGGGCCCTTGGCTGTTAGCTTAGCCGCAACCTGCAAGCGCCGACACGCTGCGCCTTGCTGACATGGGGTTGGTACGCCTCCCAGAATGTCTTAGATGTTCGAGGCCGAAACAGGGCCATACGGTCGAAGTTGACGACATCGGCAACAACGAAGAAATGATTTGCCCAAGCTGCGCGCCACAGCTGGCGTGGCTTTGATCTGGCCCAACCCAAGTCAGACCGCATCGCCGCGTCCGCAGAAGAGTTCGCATTTACAAAGCCAATGACCTGTCAAGATCGGCGCGGCCTTGTTCATCCCGTCGTATTTGTTGTGAGGCAACAAAGGCCCAACACCACCGTTGGCGCCCGACGTTTACGGCGTACCGCATGTCTGGGCACTGACGGTCTTTGGTGCTGGAACACGGCGCAAGCGGCATCGGTCAAGGATTACACCGACCTTGTGCAGCGACGATGTGGCGGCAAAGTGTCCTACCGCATGCGCCGCCCGACGGCTGATCGGCTTTTGCCTTCTCGATTGGGGATGGACCCCTTTGCCGCTTATTGCTGACGAGGGCGCCTATACCGAGATGCTGACCAAGGTCGAGCGGCGCTGATCGCGTGCCAAAACCCCAATGTTCAAAACCTACTGTCCGCGGTGACGAGTTGATGGGCTTGTTCCGTTCCGGCGAAGTTCGTTGGCGGCGATGGCATGGGACACCGGCGGCTGGAAACTGAACGAGGACAATGCGGATTGTCACCCTTTGTTGGCCCCTGCAATCCGGGTGCCTTGCTGGATCGACAACTTCGTGATCCCGTTCCAGGGTCAGGCGGATGACGCGGCTATGCCTGGGATTCATTTTGTTGATGAAAACCGGAAGTCGCGGCGATGATCACTGAATCTGGCTGGCAACTTCACCGCTTCACAGGGCGCGGCATGAAATTTGTCTCGGACGCACTGAAAAGCCGCTATCAGGCCAGGCTTTTCCCGCAAGAAGCGGTGGACAATATCAAATGGTATTCCGCCATTCCCGCTGGACTGGAAAGCGGCTGGAAGGTGCCGTGCTGGACCGCGTACAGGCTGCGCGCTGATCTTTTACTTCCAAGGGCGGACCCGCAGGTTGTTGGTGCCGCCTTCGTTTTGACGACCACAGGCAGGACCGGGACCCGAACATGACAGCTTTCCACGCTTTCCCGATCTGAATGTGACCGGGGCTGACAAAAGCGCTTGGGCGCCTCCGTTGCGGTGGATGATGCTCTCTTTCTCGGTTGGCCTGCTGGATCATTTCTTCTCGAGTTCCTCGGACCATCAGGCTGCGGGCAAGACCACGATCATGCGGATGATCGCGGGCTTTCTGGAACCAACGGGTGGCGATACCCGCTCAAGGGGCGGTGCCGTTCTGGATGTTCCGGCCAACAAACGGGCCCGTGGAACATGGTGTCCAGCATTTGGCGCTTATTCCCGATGAGATATCGCCCGACAACATCGGGTTATGGGTTGCGCCGCAAGGGTCTGGGCCAAACCCGAGGATCGCCCGCAAGGTAGATGCAGGTACTTGGACCGGATCGGGATTGCCCGTATCGGCGCGCGGAAGTGGACTAGCTATCAGGCGGGCAGAAGCAGCGTGTCGCTATTGCCCGTTGCATTGGGGGAACCAGATGTGCTGCATGCTGGACGAGCCCTGGGCGGCGCTGGATCTGAAACTGCGCGAAACACATGAAAGTCGAGTTGAAAGCACATTCAAGCGGCCTTTGATACCACCTTTGTCTATATCACCACATTTGAAACCAGTCCGAGGGCCTTGGTGATGTCCGACCCGGGATCGCCGGATGAACGGCAGGGCAGGTTCGAACAGATGGGCCACGGCGCGTGATTCTATTACCGCCGCAGACCGCCTTGTTGCGGCTTCGTGTGGCGATGCAAACCGCTGGCAGGGGTCGCGTCGTCAGGGCGAGGGCGAGGCTCGAGAGGGTCAAGGACCGATGGCGCCTGTCCTGCGCCGTTGTTCAGCCCCGGACGTTAGCCGGCCATAGGGGACAGGGGGCCGAGGTTTTTCGTTCCGCCCCGGAAAGCGATCCCGCCTTGCCGAGAACCGCCGGCGCAATGGCGCATTTTGACACCGCAGATCAGCGGCCATTGTCGCGACAAATCCTGTTTCAACGGGGCGGCCAAGCGCGTGATCGTCGCGAGATTGCAGACGGCGCAGGATCGAAAGTGACCTGCCGCATCGGGCGAGTTCGCGCATCTGTTCGCGCGGCATGCCCGTACCATGTCGGCTGGTCCGGGCGAGCAGGCAATTGTTTGCGCGACTTGGGACGGTGACGGCGGAATGCCGCGCCGGGGCAGAAACTCGGGTATCTGTATGACGCCACTTTTGCTTGTGGCTGTCTTGCTTCTCCATCATTCCGCATCGACTTGTTCCTGCTTGTCGTTACGGGAACGGGTGGGCGTGCGGCAGTATGAAACGGGCCTTGGCAATTACACACGATCTGACCGAACCGCTTTACATGGTGACTTTTGCGCGCACGGGCGATGATGTTCGATCCTTGCTTACCGCCCTGGACCTTGCTTGATCGCCTTTCCAGTCTCGTATTACATCGCCCAAAATGGTTGGCGGGGCGTGCGCTTCGGTGTTGGTTTCTGATGGTGCCCTTCATTACCCTTCTGGGTGTCCCGAGTTGGTCCGTTACTTTTGGCTGGATGATCTTGCTTGCGCGAAGGCGGGGTGAGTCTCGGGCTTACTGCAAATGGGCATGGCTGGCCGCAGGGCCGGTTGAGTTGCTGGTATAACGGATGCCGTCCATCATGGTCGGACTTGTCTATACCTCGATGCTGTTTCATGGTTGTCGCTGGTTGGACCACGTGCGACAGTTTTCTTGGACGATGCGGTTGATCGAGGCAGGGTATGCATCTGCGGCGGATCCCGGCCCCAGTTTTCCTGCGCGAAAATCGTGATCCCACACGCCATGCCGGGATCGTATCCAGGCAGTATTCGTTGGTGTTCAGCTGAGCCTTGGAAACTTACCTGACGCCGACCCATGTTAGGCGGTAAGACAGGCTTGTGCGTCACACAGATTGATTCTATTCGCAGTTTCATCGTGCGCTTTCAACTGGGAACTGGCGCCAGCTTTGGTTTCATTGCTGTTTGATACTGTCATCCTTGATTCGTTTGGGCCGTGCTGCGTCTGACCGGGCAGACGCTCTTGAGAAGAACCATGGGTTTAGGGAGGCGACATAGATGATCCCGGGACCTTCCGCCAGAACCCCCTCATCCGCGTCGCTTTATGGCCGCCTATGTCGCCCTTGTTTTCTTTGTTTATCTTTTGGCACTGGCCGCTGACAGTTGTTTTGCTGTTTCTTTTGCGTTCAACGGGACAGCCAGTTTCCCGTCACCTGGCCTTGGCCAAGGCTTCACGCTCAAACTGGTTTTTCTTCGGGGTCCGGAGCGCCCCCATGATCGGGTGTTTTCTTTTCACGAGCGACCCATTTTCTGCGCGCGTCGGGTTACGGTTTTCAGTTGGTTCCCCCATCGGCTTGGCAAGTCTCGGGACCCCTTTCCGGTTTGTTTGGTCGGGCACCGGGGGGGGGGGAAAACCAAAAATTGCCTTTTTTTCTTGTTTCAAATCCCCCCGCACAATTTTTTCTCCCTCTTTTTTTTTTTTTTTTTTTTCCCCTTTTT
>Ga0163217_1065864_pt1 | contig 12558 bp, 16 predicted proteins | sample SynspAceP_FD_185933 | JGI IMG/M metagenome (GOLD analysis project Ga0163217, IMG submission 185933) | Saline lake microbial communities from Ace Lake in Antarctica - Synechococcus sp. Ace-P (PacBio error correction) | ecosystem: Environmental > Aquatic > Non-marine Saline and Alkaline > Saline ... | reverse complement strand
AAGCCCCTGCCCTTTTCGTACGAATTCGGAAAAAAGCATCCACTGGGCTATTCTTTCAAATTCTGCTCATTGGACGCCAAAGCCGGTGTGTCGGTCTGTTTTGCTCCCTGCCAGATAATGCGCTTTGGTAAGTAGCACCGGCACGGCACGATGCAAAACAGAACATTGAACCGAGATGCAAGCGTTGGAAGACCGTGCCTCTCCAATTGCATTCGCGTTCACCAAGCTTTAACCAGAGCATACGGCAGTGCTGGGAGTATCGGTGTTTTGCCAAGTTCATCATCGCGCAATGCAGTCCTTGCGACGTGCCGCAATTTCAAGCGCGCTCGCGTGCTTGTTGTCGTTCTGGCCGTTTTCGCAAGCCTGCCGCTGGCCGTATCAAGCGGCGTTGTGCGGACCGCTGGAGCGCGACATTGCGCATGGGCCGGGCACCCGGTTTCGCTCGGCGATGGCGCCCTTCGCTTCGACTCTTGGCCGACGCCGGACAATACAAGCTGCGACAAAGTGCGTGATCCGGCCGTTCATCATTCGCCGGCGGCGATCCGATCATGCGCGCCGACAGTTTTCGTGGCGCAAAATCAAACCGTTTTCGGCCGGTAGTGGCGCCACCCAGTTTTTTCCGAATTCAAATTGATCCGGCCGACCTCAATGCGAATTGTATCCCCGACGCACCTCCAACTGGTGTCAGCTCCCGGCGAACTGACGCAAGGCGTTGAGGCACGGTACGCGCGAGAATTGCGGCACAATCGGACGACACGCAACCGGCTTCTGCAGTTATTCCCGGAAATTCCGCAAAGGCTCTTGGCACAGTTCACATCGAGGACGGCACGTCAGATTGGGACCCGTATCCGGGCACCGAAGCCGAAAAAACTGACGGCGATCAACGGCACTTCTGGCTGGACTGCGCCCACGCAATCGCGCGCGCCAACATCACCGCGATTTTCCGTGGCGAAAACATATTCGAGTATCTCGGGCGCCGTTGCGCTGCTGCTTCGCGGCCGCCACACTCCAATGGTAGATTCAAATAACATCCGGCCGCTCGATATCGAATTTCCCGGATCCGGCGAGCCTGGCCGAAAACTTCTTCCTGTTCGGTGCGCTCAGCTTGCAAGCGTATCGGCTGCCGACGTGCGGCTCGATGTCGCGCGCAGACATCAAGCCGGCGAAGCGCTGGGCGCTGGAATTGTCGGCAAAATTTCGGCTGAGCCAACCAAGCCAAGCTTGGATGACCTGATCATCTGTCGACAAGAAACCGCGGGATCGCGTGCTTGATGTCGCCTTGCGCGAAGAGATGCGCCGCCTTGATTCACCGGCACACTGGTTCAACTCGCTCGACATCGCCTTCATTTCCTGCAGGCTTCACACCGCTTCCCAAGGGCGGGCAAGGACTTGCCTCAACCATCGACACTCGTTCCTGCGCGAGCTTCGGACTGATCTGCGGCTTCGGCACAATCGCAAGCTTCGCCCGGTGGTTGCTCTCCAACCTGGCGGCAGCAAGCCCCGCGCGAGCAGGCCCGTGCAAACTTTGATGTTGCGACGCACGGGGCCTATGGCGGGCCAATCTCTTGGCCGCATAGCATTTCTCCGAAGAAAGGAGTCGAAACGGCGGGATCAGCGTGCACTGTCGGTCGCGCAAGACAAATCGGCGGGCCTATTCGATTTGCATCGGCGCTGACCGGGCCGTTGCCGCGCGGCACCGGATCTCTCGATATCGAGGTCACATTCGCCCTTACCCACATGGGCCACCGCGCTGCGATCTGACCGGCAAAGATCCCGACCTTTGCCGTGGGAACGGGCGTGTTCCAGGCCTCAATATCCCAGAAATTCCGCGAAACTGGCTAAACCGAGCGCTTCCTTCGATCTCGATCAATGGCGAAGGCACCGGTTCGCCTTCAAGCGGCGCACATCAAGGCAACCATTGCCGAGGGCGAAGCCAATTCTGGCGACCGCAGAACTGATTGGCACGGAGCAAATGATTTCATTCTCGGGCGGATCCCTTATTCCCGCAGCAGTCTTGCCATTGCTGGCGTTCTGGGAATGGGGCACCGCCTGCCGATGAAAGACGAGAAACCGCCAGCGTACTGGAACCCGTGAGGTTCTTCATCGGTGGCTCCTCCCCCCCATGCCGCGGGCCGTGATTTCTCCGGTCACTCCATAAAAACCAGATGCTGCACAGCCTGCCGGCAGAACCGGCATGCTTGCGAAACCGGCAACAATTGCGACGAATCGGGCAGATGCGGTGCTTCGAAGGGCATCGCGCTTATGCGAGCACATGAAAGAGAGACGATCAATTATGATTGCGGTTGATTCGGCCACTTGTCAAAATCGTAATTGGCTTCGCTGGTTTAACCGCGCGGGTGCTGTCAGCGCTCAATCTCTCTGCCGCTGAATGCTGCCGAAAATCGCATGACGCCGGACCGGGTGTTCGGGCTTTTGCAGGGAGGGTCGCGGGCTGGGCGAATCGCCCAACATCGTCTGCGGCTTCGCTGGTGATCGTACCGATCGTGGTCGTCACCTATCTGCTGCGGCCGCCGAAAAACTAAAGCTCCAACGCTCAAAAGCCCGGCAAAGGCCGCGCTGCTCATCCCTGACGCTGACCTCACGGCTCTTGTTGAGCACCGAAGCATGATGACGCCATCGCCACCGCGCCGATCCAAACAGCTACAGACGCATTGATCTCCGGGTCACCCCAAGCCCGCACCTGAGCTTAGATCTTCACGGGCAGCGTGGTGCGCAGGCCCCAGGTGAATTGGCCCAATCACCAGATCACTTCCAGCGACAACGTTCGGAATGCCAGCATCCAGCCGGATATCACCGCCGGCAGGATCAGCCGGCAGGTGTGATCTGCATGAGTGGTGGACCGGGCCTGCGCCAAGATCCATCGCCGCCTCCTCTAGCGAGCGATCGAAAGCTCATCAGCCGCGACTGCACCACCACGGCGACAAAACACATGGTGAAGGTGATGTGCGCCAAGAGTAACTGTCCAGAAACCGCGAACCGGATAATCCACGGCAACGAACTAAAACAGCGAAAAACAGCGAACAGGCGGGTGATCACTTTCAGGCAAATCACCAGCCGGCGCGAAAACCATGCCGGAAAAACAGGATGCGCCCATGAAGCGCGTGTAGCGGGTCCAAGCGCCATATGAGCGCAGAACGTACCCCAGCAACAGTGGGCATGCTCGCCGAGACGAAACCCACCCGGGACAGTCACCCAGCAGCATCCATCAGGCGCCTGATGTTGAAACAGCTCACCATACCATTTGGTCGAAAAATCCAAGACCAGACGGTGACCAACGGGGATTCGTTGAAGGAGTAGACCACCAGAATCACGGATCGGCAGATAGAGAAAGGGCGAAAAGCCAAAAACCACCGAGGCGATGTGAAACGGGACCAGCTTGTGTTCATCGCTTCTAGCCTCATTTGTCCGCCTCTCCTGGATTGTGCGCCTGCCCTGCTGGAAGAACCATCGATGGGGACCACCAGGATCAGCAGCAAGCACACGGCGACGGCCCACGACAACGGCCAAATCCCGGTTGTTGAGAAAATTCGCTCCACAGGGTCTTTCATCATCAGCCGTGCGCGAACCGCGAGCAGGTCAGGGAATGACGAATTCACCGACAGCCGGAATGAATGAAGACCAGCAGACATCCGCGATTAATGCCGGGATGGCCAGCGGAAAAGTAATTTCCAGGGAAACGCCGAATCGCCGGACCAACCGAGATCCTGGGTGGCCGTCGATCAGTGTGTAATCCATCTTTCTCACAGCGCGAGATAATCGGCCAACACCATGAATGAAGATAGGAATAGACGATGCCGATTAATAGACTGCGTATTGGTGTTTGAGAATGATCAACGGTCTCAATCACCCCATGCCAGCAGCAGGCTGACTTGAGCAGACCCTTCCGGCTTCAGAATGCCGATCCAGGCGTAGACCCGGATCAGAAAAGCTGGTTCCAGAATGGCAGAATGACCAGCATCAGAAGCGTGGTCGCAGCGAGACGGCGCGCGCGCCATGCCATAGGCCAGCGGAAAGCCGATTCAAGCAGCGTTCCAAACACCGTTGAGAGAAAGGCGAGTGGTTATTGCTGAGATATAGGCATTATATAGAGCGAAATCTTCCGTCAGCCAGAGATAGTTGAAAAGCTGAACTTTTGAAGGCAGCAATGATGCCCGAAATTGCCGTCGGCCATATCGACGTCGGCGCGTTAGGGGCGGCTCGCCATCATCGGTTCGGAAAACGAGATTTTCAGCCACGATGCAAATTGGGCAACCAGGAAGAAATATGAACAGCCAAGTAATAGGGAACGATGATGACCAGGCGGCGGGTAAATGGCGGAGTGATGAACTTCATTGCATGGTCCTCCATTTTCCCGATTCCAAATCCATACAGGAAAGACCCGCCATCACCGGCGGCGATGACGATAAAAAATGGATGCTCCGATATGTTCGAACAATTTTGTGGCGCCCGCAAAACAGGCTGAGCAGGAACCGATGGTTCCGACACGACACATAGCCGCCTAGATTTGCTCCGCACCGGGCGCGCCTTTCAAACAGGCCGTACCGTCTGGTCAAGCTCAGCGAATTAAAACCAAGATCGCCACATAGACCGACCATAACCAGCGCAAGTTCAGGCCCAGCAGCAACAGCAGGCCGCGGCGGCGGCGAGCGTCATTCGATCGCGGCCAACGATTGACCTTGAAACCCTGAACGCGCTACCAGGCTTGGCCGTTCCTGTTCCGGCTGCGAGTTTCGATGATCATCTCTCAATTGGCCCCAACACAACGCACGTCAGCATTGAAGCAAACCCAGATCTCTTCGTCATAACCGATGGGGTCTTCAAACATGCGACGGCGTTGAGCACGGAGGCTTGACAACATTGCCCCGCTTCTTGAGCTTGATTGTGGAAACACCGTCATGTCGCCAAGATAGGCCAATGTCCCAGACTTCACCCGAGGTGGCATTGATCCCCAACCCTCGGGTTTGGTCGGAGACACGAGTTTCCGCCCGAATGCAAAAACTGGCGTTCTTGGCCCGCTGTCATCGCTTCCGTGGATTCAGGATTAATGATCATGCCCCGTCCGGCGTTTCGCATTGAGTCCACTACACTCCGTTTGAAGCCGGTGAACTTCCACCGGAACAGATTGATTGTCGCCGATGAACTCGCCACCAAATCGAGTTCGGCGCGTTCATTAGGTTTCCACCGGCCGTTCCGATCGGGACGATGCGGCCAAGATCCATACCGCGACCGGTCGGCCATGGTCATCGCCTTCTTCCTGATCATGGGTGGACGACAGGAAGGTTCAGCCCCAGATCCTGCTGCAGATCCATCAATTCGAACTGGTTTCCTCGCGCAGTTTCTTGTCGAGCGCGCGAGCGGTCTTCATCCGAACAAGACACTTTGGGACGTTTGGCGATGGAAGCCGCAAAGGGCCTACGCGCTGACCTGGCCGCCCGACAGGCTGATGCCGGTTTGCGTTTGCCGAAACTGTCCGAGCTGACCAGCTTGAGCATGTTGTTGACGCGGTCATCAATTTCGGATTTGCCATGCCATCCTGTTTGAGACCGAAGGGCGAGTATTTTCTCGACGCTTCATGTGCGGGAAACAGCGCATAGGACTGGAACATCATGTGGGAACCGGGCCGCTTGTAAGGCGGCACGCCGTGCCCATGTTGCTCGCCGTTCGAGGCAGGATTCTCCCTACCGAGGGAATTTTCAAAACGGCCAGCATTCTGAGAGGCGTTTGACTGCCGCAGCCCGGAGCGCTGAGCAGGGCAAAAATTCCGTTTGAAAGATGTGCAGGCGTCAAATCCGGACTGCTACAAAATCTCCGACATTTCTTGGTGTGTTTTCAAAAGCGATATAGGGCGCTGGTCCGGATCATTCCAGGGTCAAAACTGCGCCTGATGCTGCCAGAGATTTCATGACCAATGTGTCCCCATTGATCAACTGATAAAAAAACCCCCGGCTCGTTGCCGGGCCGGGGGTTGACGTCTTGGTCACTTGACCGGTGACCGACCTTGGTCCAGTCCGTGTTCATCCAGTCGGCGCTGGGTGCGCTATCCTTAGTCGGACGTGGAGTAAGACGACGACCGTATTCCTCATCAGGGTAGATGGCGCATCGCAATCACATCCTCATGAGGAACGGCTTGAGGCGGAATTGCCGTTGGCGTAAGTAAAACGTAGTTCGACGTTTCGCCATGACTTCCGGCTTCATGATGAAGTTTGAGGAATTCGTTGCGCCCTCTTCAACATGGGTGCGCATTCGCCAGGGATGGCCATGTTGTCGAAACCACATTCAGCGCGCCTTCCTTGGGGATGATGTATTCAATGAGCCACCCCTGATCTGCTTTTCCGCAGCACGATCGCCGCTGCAGGATATCACCCGACCCAGCCGACAAGCCAGCGACAGAATGTCGCATTGGCCCAGCGCATTATGTATTCCACGAGTGGAATTTCTTCACGCGCGGTAACGAACCGTAAGCAGGCAGCTCTTCAGCTTTGGCACTATCATCGGGCGAGGTGAAATCGGGATCAAGGCCAGAAAAATTGAGCGCCGCAGGAATAATCTCTTTCGGAGTATTCGAGCATGTTAGGACCGCCGCAATCGGCGAGCTGGCCGTTTGCGGATCGAACACGATATCCCATGAATGAATCCGCATCGCCAAGCCGTTCCTTGACCTTGTCGACATTGATGCCCGAGACCAGTGGTGCCCAATGTAATTGAAATGGCGATGCTCTGCCCGGAATCGTATTTTTTCCAGTCGCTTGAGATGGCGGGTCCATGTTGGCTAGATTGGGAAGGCTTGACTTGTCCAGCTCTGAAAGACGCCAGCCGTTGATTCTGACGGAGCGAGGAAGGTGCGGTCTGCACCACAATATCATAGCCGCGTTGAGCCGGCGAGCCAATTGGTTTCCAAGACTTTCCGTTGGAATCAAAAACCACTCGTAGACAACCTCGATTTCCGGTTCCTTGGTGAAGTCCTCTGAGAATGGACTATCAATATAATCGGACAATTGTAGATGTGACGACGCGATCTGCCAGCCGTAGCAAGCACTGTCGATGCAGCGAGCATGACGGCTGCCGAGAATGGCGGGTCTTCAGAGACATTCGAGTTCTCTCGTTTTCTGATCTGGGACCAAAACAGGGCTCGGAGAGCCGCTGCGGTGGGCGTCCGCGTCCCCGCCCTTTGGTGGCAGGGTGCGGCGGATGAGTAACTTTAGAGGAATTCTCATCTTGCACAAGAGCCAACAAGTGCATTTCCTGATTATGCTTACGTGCCAAAAATATTGCGACGCACTGAGAGGAGGACCGCCCTCACCCGGCCACTCCATACCCACGATGATCCGACCAACCGCCTTGATCACTGGAAATCGAAGCGGAAAGACCGGCACCATCTTTCATCAAGCCCAGCGGGCGAGTGATCGGTTTGGCTCGGCGCGCCAGGCAAACTGCGCGCTCGCAGAAGCCTGCAGGCCGGACGACGGACATCCGAAAACCCGGTTGCAGCCTTGCCGCCGCTCATCGGCAATGCCGCCCCCACCGTAGACCAGTTCTCCGGAAAGCCGAGTCCGCAGCCAAGCAAGATGGCAGTGCGGCGCGGCTCCGCTCGGCAATGCCCTGCGGCCCCTCCAGTGTTCGCGATATGGTGAGGGAACTCGGCGCCGCGGGCATTTCCACCGCTATCCACCAGCACCTGCGAGGGCTGTGAGAACGGCCGCATGGATCGACAGCTTGGGGCAATTGCCGCCCAAAAGCGCTCTTGCGGGCAAAGCTTGGGCGCCGGCGCGGCGAAAACGATGACCTGCGACATCGACCCCGAGCATGAAGGAAACGCACACCCTCGAGGCTGGGCCGGCCAAAGCGGTCGTCAGGCGGTTTGGCGGCTTGCTCGAACGACACGCCCAAGCGCCGATTTCAGCACCATCGGATATCATAGCGGGCACGTTGGGCGGCGGCGTTAAACCCCTGATAAGGCATCATCAGCGCGTGCGCCGCATAAGCGGGCCAACTCGAACCGGGCGATGGCGTCGTCCGGCCTCATCGCTCGACAGTTTGAGCTGTTTATGCCCGCGGCAATGGCGACATTCATGCGGGATCAGCGCCGCCTCCATGGCGACCGCGCAACTTGATCAAACGGTGACAGCCGTTCGGACCAGAACAGGGCGCTGCAATGACGGTCATTAGCGCCGGCGCCAATTGGCATGGTCGGCAACCGGCAGCGAGCGGGACGACGACGCCTGCTCGGCCGTAAGCCAGGCCTGATTGCGCCCATCAGATCATCGCCCGGCGTAAGCAGATGATGTGAAGGCTTCATGCCCCTCTTCAGTGCCGCAAGTGATGATGAACGGTTTCGAGTGTTCTCGCGCACTTCATCCATCGGCAGCGCGCACCCGAACAGCGCCGGACTGTGGCCCGTCGCGGGCCAGGCATGACTGAGAGAATCCGACAGACGCTCGGCCTGCTCCGTAGCGCGATGCAGCTTTTGAGAATCTGCGGCGCTGGCATTGGGTGCGGCTCTGCGATCCTCGACCACTTCCTTGGTCGCCGCAGTTCGGCCGCTATGCAGAGGTCGGCCAAAGACTTCCTTGAAGCTTAGCCAGCGTGGTGCACCGCCCTCCCCTGCAGTTCCTCGAACATCTATCTTGTAAACGGAAGAAAGTTGAGATCAGCTTGAACCGTCAGCGGCCGCTGATTGCGCTCAATAGGTTGAGATAGGACGGTGAAATGCCGAGCGCCCTCAGCCATCGCCGGTCTGGGTCAAGCCCCCTTGGCATGCGGAGCGGCGGATCCGGGGACCGGCAAATATCTTCTGTTCAGCCTATTTTTCGATTCTTTACAGGTTTTACAGGGATTGTTGCGCAGCCGGAAATGGTCTTAGACTTTTTACAATTGTGACAAATTTACAGATTCAATTGAAAAGACCCTTCAGATTTTTGGCCGAAAACATGGGATTTATTCTCGCTTAGTTGTGCGGCGCATAAATTCAAACACATCGGAAGGCGACCAAAAGCTTCCAAGCTGTTCCGCCCGAACTGATAATTGCAGCCCGGGAGGACACATCATGACTGATTTTACAACCTCCGTTCCCACAGCTCCTAAGCCGCCTTATGACGGCGTCGAACGGCCTTACAGCCCGGCAGACGTAGAAGCTTCGCGCGCGGTAAACATCAAGCACAGCCTCGCTGAAAATGGGCGCCCAACCGGTTTGTGGAGCTGATCACGAGGAAGACTTCGTTCAATTCGCTGGCGGCCATGACCGGCAACCAGCGCCATGCAGCAGTTTTCCGCGCCTCAAGCGATTTACCTCTCGGGCTGGCAGTCGTTGCTGCCGATTCCAACACCGCCTCGTCGATGTATCCGGACCAGTCGCTCTATTCCTGCCCAACGCAGCACCTGAAACTGGCCAAGCGCATCACCGCACTTTGCAGCCGTGCCGACCAGATCGAATACCGCTGAGTAACGGCCTGTCGGTCGGACACCTGGTTCCGCGCCGATCGTTGCCGACGCGAAGCCCGTTTTCGGTGGCCCGCTCAACGCATTCGAAAATCATTGAAGGCCTTCATTGCAAGCCGGCGTGCAGGCGTTGCCACTTATGAGACCAAGTGGCGTCGAAAAGACAGTCGGCCATCCATTTCATCCGCGCAAGTTGCTTGATCCGACCGCGCGCATATCCGCAACCTTCAACGCCGCCGGCTTGCCGCCGACGTGATGGGTACGCGACCTGGTTCATCGACGCACCGATGCGAAGCTGCCAAGCTGCTGACCTCGACATTGACGAGCGCGACCGCGAATTCGTCGACTACGATGCCGGCCGCACCATTGGGAAGGTTTTTACAACATCAAGAACGGCTCGACTCCTGCATTGCCCGCGCCGTTCCTATGCGCCGCATTGCGATCTGATCTTTGGTGCGAGACTTCCAAGCCGATCTCGAGCAGGCCCGCAAGTTCGCCGAGGCGTTTGTGCACACAGGCATCATCCAGCAAGTTGCTGGCTTTACAACTGCTCGCCGTCGTTCAACTGGAAAAAAGCATCTCGGACGATGCGACCATCGCCAAGTTCAGCGCGAACTCGTGCCATGGGCTACAACATTCCAGTGCATCACGCTGGCCGGTTTTCACCAGCTTCAACCACGGCTATGTCGAGCTCGCCCGTGGCACAAGGACCGCAGATGTCTGCCTATTTCGGAAACTGCAGAAGCGGAATTTGCCTTTCCGAGGCAGCGGATACACCGCGCCAAGCACCAGCGCGAGTCGCACCCGGTTACTTCGACGCCGTGTCATGGACGATCACCGGCGGCCAAAGTCTTCAACCACTGCGATGGGCGAATCCATGAGATCACCCAGTTTCGCCCGGCCGGCTGGAATAAACCAACTTTTCCCCACCCGCCCAAACTGCGGGTGGGACCACAGACGACCTTTCACAAACCCGATAGAGGATAAATTGCAATGACAGCCCAGACCAGAAGTCAAGGAAGACGCGCAGAAGACAGTCTTCCGCATGATCAGACGCAGGCAGGCAATCCGCATGCTGGCCAATGACCTCCACCGCTCAACCATTCCGGTCATGAAGGGCCGTGGGACGCAGGCGTCTCGGTGGAGCTGGTTCGCTCCGGCCCGCCACCCATCGTGGCGATGCAATGGGGCGATTTGCTGACCCCGGTGATCGTGACAAAGGCAGTAAATTTGGGTAGTAATTCCGGACCGGAAAAAATCAAGGTCCACCAGTTCCGGGTCCCTGTGGCCCGGATTTGCCTTCAGGCAATTATTCCCCGCCCGTGGTTTGCGCCACGCGGCTTTCGTAGGCCTGCTTCAGGGACCGGCACGCTCACAACAGTCCAGTTCACACAGGCCCGTTCACACAGGCACTGGCCGAACCCGGGTGCGGGCTTGTCGGTGATGCGTCATGGCGACAAATACAGGCACTCGGCCATCGCAAATGGCCAGCGGACCATCGGCAGCGTGTGCCATTCAAAACAGCGGGCTGAGGCAGGCTATGGTCATAGACCGCCGGCCAGCATCTGCAGCATGGCCGCAAGCGATGAGCGAGGCCTTGCGGATTTTTTTGGGTTTTCGCCATATCATCAGCGCCATACCGATGGCGGTGGGATGACCAGGCCGAGGCAGGCGTTGGCACAGAATTCAGCATGGCAACGAGCAGAGCGGAAATGATCGAGCCAACCAGACCCAGCGCCAGCAAGGCAAGGGTAACGGCGAGGAAACCGCGACTGGCCCAGGTGACGAGTCTTGGCGCGTCGGTTCCAACTTTTTCGCCCCAGCTGGCCGCCAGTGCAGCCGAGAAAAAGCCCGCAGCATTGGCGGCGAGGCGAGGCTGAAGCGGTGGGCGTGAGCCGTAATGACCCGGTAAAACGAACGAAGCGCTGGCCCATAAACACGAAAAAAAGCTAGCCATGCCGAAGTCCGCCGACCAAAGTCAGCCCCCTGATGAAAACACCGATCGCGCAGCAGGTTTTGAATTGCCGCTGAGCAGGGCCGAGAGCGTACCGGGGCCCCGGTGGGGCGCCAGCGTTTCGGGCTGCAGCGTCAGCGTGATCAGGATTCGAGCACTGGCGGCCACCGCCAGCGTGGCGAAGATCGCCCGCAGCCGCCAATGCGCGATTGATGCCGGAGCCTGCCAGTGCGCCAGCATCGGCGAGACCGAGAGTGATCAAGGCATCACCAGCGCCATCAACCGTGTTTGCCTGCGAACCGTGTGCATGTCCGCGGATGATGGCGCGCGGGTGACCATGGCCGCCGGCCACCGAGCGCCTGGGACAAACGCGAGCACGGACCAGGCGAATTCATGTGCCGGCGCAAAAGCGCGCAGCCGATGGAAGCCGCAACAAAACAGCACAAGGCCTGCGACTCAAAGGCGGGGCGGCTTCGGCCGACCCACATCGGGCCATCGGCCATAACCATCGGGCCAGCAAAGGCGAGAAATAGGCGGTGAGGTGAAAGCTGCGCGCCGGCCATGGTGCCGCCGAAGGACTGGCGGCCAATGGTCGGCAGGGCGGCAGGACCATATCGATGGCGAAAGCGGGTCCGTGGCCGCTTGACCCAGGCCGAGCACGATGCGGAACGAACGAAAGGAAACAACATGGGGAACCTTGTCCATGAAAGGGGAAGGACAGCCGGCCGCGTTGCAGCGCGCTGTCATTCGGGCTATCGATATCTCTGAGCCGAATTTGCAATGCAGTCGCCGTGCAGCCGTGCGCCCGGAGTGCTAGAGCAAGACCGGACGGCCGGATCAAGGTCATTTGACTGCCGTTTAGTCTGTCGGAGCCTTGACGGAAATGGGGCAAAACGGCAAGGGGGCGTGACGCCAGATTGTCGCGCTGCAAAAATCCGCCAGCGCTAACCGGGATGATTGGGAAATTGTTGTTCATGAAACCTTTACTCCAAGCAAAGGGTGTGTAATTCCATTGCCCTAATTAGGCGCGGGATTGAAAAGGCGGGGCTTTGCCCAAGGACAAAAAACCTTTGGGTTTTTTGGGCGAAAAGTTTGGGCTTTTTGAAGCCCCACCTGGTTGGAAAATTTCTTTTTCTTTCTTTCTTGTC
>Ga0163217_1005495_pt1 | contig 12558 bp, 18 predicted proteins | sample SynspAceP_FD_185933 | JGI IMG/M metagenome (GOLD analysis project Ga0163217, IMG submission 185933) | Saline lake microbial communities from Ace Lake in Antarctica - Synechococcus sp. Ace-P (PacBio error correction) | ecosystem: Environmental > Aquatic > Non-marine Saline and Alkaline > Saline ... | reverse complement strand
GCCCGCAAGTGATGGAAGTTGATGACGCCCGCGGATCGGTGGTACCGCCGAATTCAATGTAGCGGGAACCCGCGTGCCTGACTGAACTGGGAAAAGCTCAGGGAAATAAAAAAAGCGGGGGCTGGGGTCAAACGGGCATGTTCCCTCGAAAGGAGGTGTTGAGTCTCCGCAGGCGCGTTTGTTTAGCCCGTGTGAGTAAGTGGAATCTAATCGAGCCCTGACTCGCCCTATTTTGCCTTTCAGTCTACTTCCGCGTTGGTGCTCGACAGAAGTGGGGCAGCAGGGCAAGGACAGCCGTCAGATAGAGTTTGCAGTGCCAGTGCGTTATCGATCTGTTGGCTTGATTCCATGCCTGCGAGGCTCCCCGGAATCAACAGCATGGACAAGCTCCTTCTTATTCGCCATGTCCCCAAACCATCTGGTGATTTGGTTTCGGTGGTCTGCAGGCCACACCGGGAATTGATATTTGGCCATGGGTCCGTCTGTTTGGATACGTATTCGGTTTATTCCTGTTCAGCTACTGTCATGGGTCTTGGTGGCGCAGTTGCTGGTCCTCCAGTCTGGCGGGCCGGAGAGTGGACCACTTTGCGCATTCGATTGCGTTTATTGGTTGGGGTTAGGGCAGGCGGCAGTGCGTTTCTCATCTCTCCAAGTCTGGTTGGAGCGAATGGTTATTGGGTTGACCGCCCGAAAGTTATTGGTGGCCGGCGCTGCGATTATTCAACGGGTGAGACGGTCGTCGCGCCGCCAAGGCAGGCTTTTAAACGGTGCTTGAGTCACCTTTAACGATATTTTTTGGAGGCCGTCTTTTTGCGTGACCTCGGCATTGGCTGGTGCTTTGTGTCTCGGGATGCGTAGCTTGGTTGCCCTGTGTTGTACGATCTTTAACGGCGATGCCCGGTCGATTCGAAGTCTGAGGTGGCTTGGCTTTTATTGGCCGATTGGCTGACTGTTTACTGGGCGGGAGGGCAGGGTTCAATTTGAGTTGTGACGTATTGGATTTTGCCAACCATGAGCGATGGGGTCTACATGGCCCAGTACTTCCAGTTAGGTCGGGACAAGTGATTTCAGACTTCCGCCATCAGCTGTTAGCGGAAGGACGTCTAGTATTTGACTGTCTCCTGTCCCTCAAGGTGTTGTGGTGCAGGCCATTATCTACCAGACAGTGATTCTTGATCTGCTTGTTTGAGGCCTTGCACCCCGAGGTCACGGAGGTGACTGACACCCTTGATCGGGTGGAAGATCTGTGGCTTTCGCCACGTATAGAGGCCCATTTCGAGGCGTCCAAGCGGGCTTGATGTCCTAAGGCTGTTGGAAGTTATTCCAGTGAGAGCTATCCGGAGAGAAGATCCACAACGGCACCGGTGAGAAGCTTTCAAGTATGGAGGGATAGATCGGGTATCCTTTGCTTTAGTCCACTCGATCACTTCCCGATGGACTTTGAAATCCACCTGGGGAGGAAATGCGCTCGATTTGAGGGTCATGGCACTGGTTGGTGCGTGGTTCTTGGTATTATGGTTCTGTATACCATGCACCGCATGATGGTTCGGACCTCAGGTCATGTGATCGGTTTATCTCTTTGTGCGCCCAATAACTGACATCCGACGTGCTTCTCAGAGGTTTGGATTCCTCATACAGCGGCATCGATCCTGCTGGTCCCAGGGTGTGATTCAGACAGGGATGGGCTTCGCTCAGTACAGGTGGTCTGGGTAGCAAGGAGCTCGCTCACTGCGCACTCTGTCATCGTGATTTTTCGTTGTCGTGATCGACGCAAGCTGTATCGCATTACACTGGTTCGAGCAGCTGGATTTTTTTTAAGCCCTGCATATACTCATTCTGGAGTGCATCCAATCTGCTGGAACAGTCGCTTCTTGGCCTGGCTCTCGTTTTGTGAGTCTTTTGCCCTCTGGCGAATTGACTGAGCTCCCGTCAGGAGCTTTGCTTCTTCGAGTAGGCTCACCTGGATCCTGGGTGGACCGCGTGGTCGTGCAGCATCTCTGGAGGTCCTGTCGGTCGACTGATCCCGATCATGGCGACTTGGACTTGGAATTTGGGCTGTGGACCGGCGTTTGCTCATCTGGGTGAGCCACCTTTCAGGCGGTGCCCCCCCCGCAAAGGTTAACGATAGGGCCTGTCAGACCAAACCGACCACTACCTCAAACTCTCTCGTTCCAGGGCCGTTTATACTCCCGATGGCCTTTGTTCGTGGGGCTGAGGATCGTCTGGCGCGCTCACCGTTGGTGTTCCCTTGTGTACTGCGGTGTTGCGCGCTGGTGGGCTTGTATACTGTTCCAGTCTATCTCAACTGCGTGTTTTTTACAGGGTTTGTGCGTTGATCCCCAGGGTCAGAACGCCGTAACGATTTTGATTCCTGGCGCCGTATGTCGTTTGCCGCTGCGGAGCCAAGTACCGGCAGCAGGACTGCCTCCGGCGAGCCACCGCTGGGGGATGTAGATCACCTTAGGGCCAGTGTCGGTTGTGCGGTTTCGCTGCGCGACATAATCCCCTAACTCATTCCGCGGCGAGGGGGCCAGGGCATGCAGCGCCGGGATTGCCTCCCGAGCGAGTCAGCGAGGCTGCGCTGATGTGAGGTGTCAGGAGTAGCAGTGGGGCCTGTGGCATGCCATGTAGGGCGCTGAGGAGGCAAGCAGGCGACCTCATGGGTGCGGGCTTGGCGCCGGTGCCGGCGGCAGAGCCGGGGACCGAGCCCCCGAGGCCCGCAATCCGTTCAGACGGCTACGAGGCGACTCCGAGTTGATTTCGGGCGCACCGGTGGGGACAAGCGTTAGCCCGGGCGGAGCCATGATCCATCCGTCTACACCGAGCATGCACGCTGTCGGGACCTTGGCTCCCGTTAGGATGTGGTGGCAGGATTTCTGGGAGGGTTGTTGAAATGCGGCCCCGCCGGATTTTATTACTCCAAAGAGGGGCGTGACTATAATTCATGGCCATATGAAACTCGGAGTTTCCTTTTCGGATTCCGCCGACGGATGGAAGTTACGTTGGCTCTTGAAGGTGTAGCACTTTCTTGGCGTACTGGTATCCCCGAAGCGAGGAATTCGCGCCTTGCTTCATCAGTCGTCGTGGTTGAGATTCTTCGGTAGGCGCCCGCAGGCACGATGGCCTTGGCTGGCGCTGCTTGAGGATGTCCAGCGATGGAGCATTTCCTCCGATCCCCGCACGATAGCGGGGCGACCATGCGTAGCAGTCGCCCTCTCCCGTGGCGTAGCCCGCACTCGAGAATCTCGTGCATCTCAGGTGATCACCTTGCGCAGATCAAGGACTACAGGGCGGGCTGCGGAAGGCTCCCCAGTTGATCGCATTCAGGTGATCACCCCGACCTCATGCGGCGCTTTGAAGATCGGATTGTGTTGCACTGCGTTTCGGTATTCATGTTTTTGGCCCGAAGTCGTCCAAAAAATCGAGGCAATTTCTCCAACCAGCGGTAGGGGAATCGGCCGCCCGCACCGATGGCCGAAATGTTGTTGTTGATCGCGTGGTGGTGGTGTTCCAGAGTATAATTTCATCTCCGCGTGGCGGGAAAGAGGTAAAGAAGGGTCTGGGCGCCACATAGAGATGGAAGCCCAGAGCCGATGGGATATAGAGATCGGTTTGGTCAGCATCAACACCGGTGTGCTGGCCCCGCTTACCCGGCACCCGTTGATGTTCCGCACGCGCGCTCAGGGCGTTCACGTGATCGATCGTTGGAACATGCGGCGGCATAGTACCAGCGGTCCATAGGGCCCGAAGTCACGTTCGTGCGTGTTTTCGGGCATTCTTCTCCATGCCGCGGTGCAGATGCGCATCACGGCCTCGCAAGTCCACCCGTCTTCGCCTCGAGGGTCCCACAAGCCGCAAAATCGTATCGAGGTGGTGATGGGCCGAAGTTGACACCATCGGCTCGTCGCGGGTTTCGAGCCTGCGTCATGAGGTCCAGACGGATCGGCGAAATTGCGGGTCTTTAGAGAACCGATGGTCAGTCGTTGACACTTCAGTTCTGGCTCCGAAGCGTGATCGCGGCTTTTGCCGGGTCTTTGCGCGGCTGGGCCTGTCCCTTTGCGCCCCCCTTGCGACTGGGTGGTCCCGTGCACCGTTGGCAGGCTCGGCGAGGCCACCAGCGGCCTGATGTGTGGGGCCACCCGCGGCCTGGGGGCTGTCGGCTCGACCGGACGCCCGCCCCCTGGCGGCCGTGCCCGATCCCGGCTGGCCCGTTGGCGATCGCAGCGGTGGTGGCTCATTTTCGGGCTTCAACGCCTGGCGTGCGGGGGTGCTGGCGCTGGTGGCGTACGAGGCTGGATCAAGCCCAAGGGGGGATATACAGCTCCGCGGATGGCCTCCGATGGGCATGGATCGAGGGGGAACGGCGCGATGATTGATCTCTCAGCGAACCGCGTGGCCCCGATCTGATCTATGCCTACGGACGGACCTTTCGGGGATGACGGTCCGGTATCGTCCGAAGAACCCGGGCCCTGGGCGGCTATTCGCAGCTGGGACCGCTGCTCTTGGCATATTGGGTGGCGGCTGCTATCCCCCCAAGGCCCCCCGAGCGGCGCTCCATCCAGCACCCCGCACTTTTCGGCCTGCGATCGCCGTCACGATGATCCCGCCCGCCCTAGTCAGTAGGCTTCTGATGCCGCCCCGACTGGCTGACCGCGTGGGTTATGCCGTGATCAGTCTCTACTCGCGTCGGAAGACCGGCCGCGTCCAAAACGCCTTCTGGGCGAGGACGCTGGAGCGGAGCACCAGGAAGGCGCTGGGTTGGCTCGCGGCCGACAGGAGCCCATCCCGCAGCCGATCGGCCAGTGCTTCGCGGCGATTGCCCCCGTGAGCGTTTCCCTGGCGGGACATCGCGGCAGGAATGCTCTGGTGGCCCCGGCGTGCTGATCCAGCTGGCATCCCCCGGCACTGGCGCCGGTCGCCCGATTGATTCTTATCTGCCGCTGGGGCCGGGCTCTGGTTGGGGTGTGGGTTTGGGCACGCCCTGGCAGAGTCGTTCCGCAGCTGGAGTTCTGGTGCTAGGGCGGAGGTGGGGGCGTGCTCGGGGTGGTGCTGGGGGCCGGCTGCGCTTGCTAGGCCACCCGTGGCTAATCCGGTGCGGCCCTGGGCTGGTTGGTGGGTTGTTCGCTGTGCCGGCCCTGCTGTGGGTGCGGCCGGTGTGGGAGGCCTGTGGGCGTGGCGGGCTCCGTGGGGGCAGCTTGATTTCAGCGGCAGCGCTTGGGCCCCTCGACTGATTTGCGTGCGCCGCTCTTGCTGGTGGGCCGGGCCTGTTGTCCCAAGCATGGCTGGTCACGGGTGGCCCAGGGCTGGCTCTCCGCCGGTACTGGAGTTGGTGGTTTCGTGCTGATCCATGCCGCCTGTGCTTGCTCCGGGCTGACTTGGTTTTGATGCGATCGAGCGGCCCCAGTGCAGGTGTTTCTGCAGCGGCATGCAGCACACTTCAGGCGAGGCAGCTCCATCATGGTCGGGTGGTACTAGAACGGACGTCGAGCTCCCTTCTCAGCGCCACCGGATGTATATGGCCGGTGGCGGCGGAAGTAGCCGTTCAGAAGACCCACGGTAAGGCCGATCCCGGCGACAGAGAGCGCAGCCCGCTGCGTTGCAGCAGCAGGCAGCGCGCTAATAGAGGCGTGATCACCAGGAGGCCGCCCCCCGCCCGTGCTGCCCAGAGTTGTACCTTGAACCCGACTTGGTTGTGCAGGTTCGTCTCTTTTGGGCATTGACCTCGTTTGAACGGGTGTCCGAGGGTGGTCCATGAAAGAGTCGGTTGACCCCCTCCATTTCTCAGGCCACGAACGGAAAGCAGGTGCGAATCGAGAACACGCCGCCCAGCGAGCTGGCCGGGAGGCCATTCGCCTGCACTGATGCAGGGGTGTTCCTCGCTCGCGCTCAGCGAAGAGCAGGAACTCAGTCACCACTCCCACAGGAATATCACTCGTTTCGAGCTGTTGTCTAAAGGCCTCATTCGTCAACGGTCGGACGCCGAGCGATAGTCATCTCGAAGGCGCCATCGCCGGGCAGGGAAACAGCCCGATGCCCTGGTGAGACGGGCTTGCGCGCCGGTGGCCCCTGCTCAGCGGCGCTAGCGGCAGGCCCAGGCCGCTGCGCCGGATGCGGCCACCAGCCGCACCAGACGAGAGCGCCCGACCCCTGAACCGTTGTGGCTGGTGCATCCACCCCAAACTCGGCCAGCCGCAGATCAACAAATGGCGTGGGCAGGCCAGGCAGGCCGATTCGGAGCGGAGATCAACGGAGTCCCTTCTGTGCAGGGCTGCAGCTTGCCGCTCGTCTCCCCGCTTGCCGGCCGGACGGCTTCAATCGGGGGCTGGCCGTTCGATTTCCTGACGAGCGTGGATAGTGTTGGGGCTTAAAAGCCGCTTAGGGGGCGGTTGTCATCGGGTTGTGGCGCCAAGGTTTCACCGTGTCCATCACAGCGGCGGCGCCCCGAATCGTTCTCTCTTGCGTGGTGCTGCGCCAGGCCAAATGAAATCGATGGCGGCGCCTCGCCCCGGCTGGACCAGGGCGCCAGCACGTGGAGGGTTCCGAGCTGCAGTCGACGCCGCTCACCGCCAGCCCCCGCCGCGGCAGGCTGATGGCAGCGGTTGCATCCAGCCCCCCGTCCCAAGCTTGAGGTTGAGCGTTGTGGGCAGGCGCGCTCCAGGCTGCGATTGGAGCCGCCCGCAGGGAGCAGCTTGGTCCAGCAGCCGGTCGCGCAGGCCGAGCCGAGCGCACGGCGGCTCTCGCGGTGGACATGCCAAGTCCGCCCGGCCACCGCCAGCCACCCACAACCCGGCAGGGGAACGGGAGCGGTGCCCGCGCGCAGGCCCCCTCTGGCCGCCGCCCTGCTTTGAGGGATTCAGATTGGGGGCCAGGTGGCTGGATCCCGATGACTGGGGTGCGCGTGCCCCTTGGCCGTGATTTGTGGCCCGCTCGGGGAGCAGATCGAATGCAGCTCGCCTGCTGCGGGGGATTGGCGAAGGCTGGCGCCGTCACAGTGAAAGGGCGATGTCCCGCCGACGAGGCAGCGATCGAGGCCAGGGTGAAGCCCCGGATTCCGTTAACGCTGTGGCGGATCCACGCTGAAGAAACAGTGTCGGGCTGACTCCAGCAGCGCGGCAGCCAGCTGCTCCGGCACGGCCATCCGGGCGCACGGACGGGCGCACGGTGAGTGAAAAGCCTGGCCGGCCAGGTAGCGCAGGATCGGCGGCCGGTGTCGTGGCAGGCAGACAGGTGCGGCCGGTCCAGCGGCCGTGGCAAAGCATTTGAGGGGCCAGGTTGTTCGCTTCGGTGGCTGCCGTGGTGAAACACCACCTCGACTCAGGACGCACCCCCCAACATGGAAAACCGCCGATTCTGGCGCGGGCCCGCTCCACCGGCCGCCCGGCCGCCGCCCGCCTGGGACTCTTCCTCGTGCTGTGCGTCTGGCCGGGTTGTCGAATGTTCACTCCAGTAGACACATCCGCGGGACACGCGGGAGATAAGGGCCTCGGGTGGGTAGTGATTCCGGATAGCTTGGGGCGGTGCCCGGAGCATGATGCTGTCGGGGGCTGCACCCCGGTCGTGGCAGCCCCGAGTGCCGCCTTTTTCAAGGGACAACGAGTTCTGCATTGCTGAAACAGACTCGAGCCTATAGGATGAGCTCATCTTCGCATGAGTAAGGTGCAGAGAAGCGAGCGAATCAATCGCAGCGGCGTGCTGAAGCCAACTGTGCCCGTTGGCGTGATCACGGCCTGGCTGGGGCCTGGAGCGTGGTTCCTGGCCGATCGGCCCAGGGCACCAGGAGTCGGCAATCCGGCCAGACAGTCTGCGGGAATGGCCGTTGTGAATGGAGCGCACATCCGCGGTGGTCGAGGGCTGGTTGTGTTCTCTGTGTCACGCCGTTCATCACAGCCGACTTGGCGGATCAAGTTTGGGAGAGTCCCCCGGGCGGTGAAGGTCGCAGCGACGAACCCCCGATCGTTGTCCCCTCCGGCGCCGACGCGGTGACCAATAACGGCCGCTTTGTCCTGCGCGACTTCACGCAGGTGGTGGGTCGAGTGCTCGGTCAACGGATCGACCATCCTGAGTTGGTGGGCCACCGTTTTCAGCGAGAGGCCGTGCAGGATCCCCGCCGGCGCTGCGTCGTGGCGTCTCCGTCGGGTGACAGCGCCAATGGGTCGAGCGGGACGGTGCTGCCTCTGGCTTCCTGAGGCCCTGGACTCGGTAGATTCCGGACCAAACATGTGTTTCTTGGGTCATGAGCCCAGAATCCCGCGCTTCCAGAGTAGGCACAACGGCGCGAGGCACTTCTCTGAGGGACGGATCAGAGGACCCGTTGAAGCGCCCTTGGCGCCCCGGCCCGGCTGCTGGCTGTCGATGTACGAAACGGGTCTTCGCACGCCGTCCATCACTACCTGGAGACGAGGGGCTTTGATTTGTCCACCGCCGCGATGGCGACAATGGCTGGCCGGAGCAGGAGCTGGCTGCCGGATGGTGATCAGCGACTGTGATGATGCCTCCCGCTGCGCACGGTTATGAGCATTGATGTGCGGCGGCCTGCGTCCCAGAGAACGGCTGGGCGTCGCGGGATCTTCAGCGCCCAGCCAGACGGCCCGATCGCATTGGGTTCAGACCCGCGTCGTACATTAATCCAACTTTTATCCCGACGGTGGTTGGCCCGGGAGATGCGCAACGTGCTGGTGCGGCGTCCAGGAGGTTTGCTGCGGAGCCCGCCCGTTACGCCGATTGCCGACATCGGCAGATGGCTCGCCAGTATCCGAGATCGGCTCCTGTTGCAGCTCGTTGGTGCCAAGGAAGCGCTGGCTCCCGTGCCATGAGTTCCTCCCGCGAAGCAACGTGCTGCAGCTGGTGCGGAGGCCTGATGAAAGGAACGCCAGACGGCTGGAAACTTCATCCGCAAGTCGGATTACGTGAGCGGCGTGTTATTCCAAACCAGCACACAGGCCGCACCAATGGTGCGTTACGCCTGGAGAACGGCACGGTTGTTGAGCTGTGCGCCGGCTTGGGCCCAACAACGGCTGGACACCGCCGCCGGATCGCCGCTGAGGCGGCTCAGCTAGCGCGTTCTAGCCGGCCGTCTACGCTCCATTCCGATCAGCGGCGTTGGGGCAGCGGTTCTGCGGCGGCGAAGTTGTGCACGCCAGCTGGAGCGAATTTCACTCCTATCCCGCGGTGATCGCCTGCCAGTTGCAGCCCCGGCCACTGGTGGAAAGCGTGGTGCGGATCATACGGGAGGTCATCCACGATGACGGCGACCTGCTGTTGATCCGACCCAGAAGCAAGGGGCGGCGGTGCTTGCCGGGTGAGGTTACTGGAGAACTGATGTTGCGCCGCTTGGAGCGCGCTTTGGCCTCGGTTCGAGGGAGTCTCGGGCCGAGGCGTCTCAGGCCGCTGCATCGCCTCGGCCGCTGTCACCTCCGGGGTGTGGTCTGCGCGCGCCCGCTCGCAACCGGGCCTGGTACATGTGGCAAGCTGCGGCAAGAGCGATCCGGCCTTTGCCGAATGTTTTATCGTCTCGGTCCCTGTCAGGCCGGGGTGCTTGCCCAGCGTGTCGGTTTCAGCCGCTGGGATCCCGCGCGATCGAGCGGGTGGCCTATGCCCGCTTGCCCAGTCTGGTGGCGTGCGCCGGGGCTCCCGGCTGAGCCCCTGACGGCCCTCTAGCCAGGCTTGACCTGGATCGAGAGCGGCCCCACTGAAGCTCGACTCTCGGGGGGAACGGTGGCGATCGGTGACCGGACCGGCCATCAGATCGCAGGCATCCACACGCCAGCTCGGGGCCCCTTTTTGTGGGCGATCCGCTGTATCGAGCTGCGCGGGGGGCTTCGCGATGAGGCCTAGGCCGAGGTGGGTTACAACGCGGGCCCACGGTTGCGTGTACTGCGGGGGGGGAGATGGCTGGCGTGGCAGCTCGCTGCTGCTGTCACGCATCAGTGTCAAGGATCCGGCCAAATTCGCTATCAAGCCGCGAGAAGTAAAACGGGGCCGTGTTGGGTGCGGCGTAAGGTGGAATCTTGCGTTTGGCCCTGCCGCCACGATGCCGTCTTCGCGCGGGTGTAGGCGCGGGTGTGTCCTCTGCTGAGCGGCGGGGAGAGTGAACCGTATGCGCATGTCGCGAGGCCAGTGCGGAAAGGGGGAGTAGGGGGGAAGCTGACCGAGTCACCGGCGGCGTTCTGGCCATCGAGGCAGGTTGGCCGCACAATCTGACTCGGCGGCTCCTGGGGAGTGATAAACTCAGCAGATAACCGTTGCGTAGCGGCCGTTGAGGCTTTCGAGATCGGAGCGCTGAATTGGGATGCGTTGGGCAGAGATCAGTCCGCTGCGGCCGGCCGGCCGCCCTCGTTCACCACGCTTCGAGAGGTCGCTGCGGCGTGATGCGGCACCGAGCTGCCAGGGGAGCTGAGGTGCGACGCCAGCGATCGATGGAGCTGCGCCCAGCCAGGTGCCCTCCTCCTGCAGCACAGGCGACTGATCCACGGTTTTCTGGTGGCCGAGCGGATGTCCGCTTGCACTTTGTGACTTCGTCGTGTCGCGTAGTATGCGATCCAGGCTCAGCCCGTGCTTTGAAGTAGCGCGGGACTCCGATTTCTCAGGCTTTTCCAGCAACGTCAGCGACATCGAGACAGGGTGCACCGGACCGATCTAAGGAGACTCCCCTCCCCGCAAGCCGGCGCCGGCCAGCTGCGCGCCCTCGGCCGCCGCCCAGCGCAGATGCCTATCGGGTAGCCGCGCGATCCTAGCTGCAGTCTCGCCACGCCAGGGGAAGACCCACAGATCGTCTATGCGGCTTCATCGTCAGACCCGTGGCAGCACGGTGCTGCGGCGATGCCGCCCCGTGCGCCGCTCCAGGGGGCCAGCCGCACCCTCCAGCAGCGGCAGGGTGACGCCGGCCGGTGCTCGATAGGGTCGTCCTCAGCCGGCAGGCTGCCGCCTTCCACGCAAGGTCCGTCATCAGCGGTGCGGCCTTCCTCGAGCGTAGGAGCGAGGGCATCATGACAGCACACGTGCCGGGCGCGCGCTGCACAGCACCGCTATGGTGGGGGTACATGACACCCATCGCGATCAGCCGGGCTTGATGTCGCGCGCGGCAGTGCGCGCGATCGGACCCGCCGCCGCGTGTTGAGGCGGGCATCGGTTGAGCTGTGGATGTGACATCGAAACGCCTGCGGTGAAGCGGCTCCGGCATTCGGCTTTCTTGTTGCGCGCTTTGGACCCAGGCTCACACGAATGCCCGGGCACGCAAGCGCTTCGATCGACTGGGCGGGCCGGGGATTGGCCGGCCAGGGTGACAGATCGGGATAGCTGTCTTCCCCAATAGCGGGCCGATACGGATGAGCATGGGGCGCCGGCTGGGGGGAGAGAGTTTGAATGGCTCAGGGGGGGCGCAGAGCGGCGGAGCCGTGCCAGAGAAAGGGGCCCCTCCCGTATGCGCGTGCTCAGCGGCAGCGGCCGGCCTTGGGGCGGTGGGCTTGTGGACCCGCACCGGCAGGGCTGGGCGCCGGGGCTCCACCAGAGCGTCACCGGGTTTCGGGCAGTGATTCGCTCCCCCTCACGCCACGTCAGACAGCTCCAGCGCTTCCAGCAGGCGGGCAGTTCGTGGGCTGGAGAGTCCGGAAGGCCAGGCCCCAGGCGCCGTTGATCTGCAGTTCGACGCGTGGGCTGAGCCATTCCCCTGCAGTGTCTGCTCGCAAGCCTGCTGCCGGCGCTGCCTGGCCGCACGCAGAGCATCTGACGCCCTGATCATCAACCGTCGCCCGGCTGGTCGTCGTTGCCGCGCTGGACGGCGCTGGAGGGACGTGTGTGAGCCAGCGCAGACCTTCGGGCGGCGAGGCGCGCAGGAGCGGGAGGAAATGCCATGTTCGCTGCCTCTCCGATTAGCAGACGTTGAGCCCAGGACTGGCTGCGCGGCCACAATCCCCACACCCTCGGCCAGCAACGGGTTACCTGCGCTGTCAGGTCGCAGGCGACCGCCCACATTCCCTGGTGATCGTTGTATGGGCAGGATTCCGACCTGGCCCCCATGGCAGGGCTCAGATCTGGGCGATTCGAATGGCGGTGGAGGTGCGGTGCCTTCCCACGCACCGCCCCCGCTGGCGATGGTGGAGTTCGCACCGGGGCCCACGGCCGGGGGCCTGAAGTGATCATGCCCGTGCCGGCGGGGGCCGGCCATCTGCGGGGTGGTGGCCGGCCGCTCACCCCCGTGGCGTGTGATTGGTGGAGGGTCCGGGCAGAGCCGGCCCCTTCCCCGGGGTTTTCGATCCATGTTTCGATCGGCAGATGCTGTGGGCTTCCGTGGCCACCGTGGCGTCGGTCAACGGGCGCAACGCCGGCCTGTTGGCGGCCCAGATCCTGCCACGGGCGAGTCCGTCCTGGGCGAACAGCTGATGCCTACAGGGCCGAACTGATGATAGGTGGGCAGATTCGTGTGAAGCTGTTCGGGATCGGTCGGACAGCCTGCTCTTACCTCGGGCGATGGAGGCCACCCGTCATGACCAGGCTGCCCGACCGTGACGGTGCTACATTCCTGCGCTCTCGTGGTGTGCCGTGCCGCTGCTCGTGCCTAAA